>Ga0070684_100000378_pt1 | contig 30831 bp, 25 predicted proteins | sample KBSC723LmetaG_FD_65653 | JGI IMG/M metagenome (GOLD analysis project Ga0070684, IMG submission 65653) | Corn rhizosphere microbial communities from Kellogg Biological Station, Michigan, USA - KBS C7.2-3L metaG | ecosystem: Host-associated > Plants > Roots > Rhizosphere ...
GTGTCGTAGGCGGCGGGCGCGAGTCCCGGACTTCGATCAGCCCGGATTATCCCGCCCGAGAACCATGGCCCGAACAGCCTCAGTCCTGCCTCGCCGCGAAGCGAAGTAACATCGTTCCCTGTCGACGCGCCCGTTCCCGGGTGCGACCGCGCGATCGATCCGGAAAGCGCCACGAACGGAAGCGGCTGCGCCCGGATCCCGACGTCGGCGTTGGTGACTCCCCGAAAGCCGTCGTGCTCGGCAAATCCGCTGACGACTCCGATCGGGCTGACGATGTCGGCGCGCGCGCTCGGTGTGTTGTACGTAGCGCCGAGGAGGCTTCGAAGTCGATCGCCGGCTTCCAGGCGCAACGGGCCCAGGGTGAAGCCACCGTTCAGATTGTACTGACTCTCCGATGCTCGGCGCTCCAGAGTGTCGCCGAATGCAGACGCGCCGACGCCGCGATCGGGTGGCGTAGTTCCCTTGAACCCAAGTGAGCCGACGGTGAGTGTCGCCCACGGACCCCCGTCGTTGTTACCTACCGACGCGCGCAGATACGCATCGGTGTAAGTCGCGTCGAGTCCCAGAACGGGCGGCCGCGCCACGCCCCTCTGGATGTTCCGCGTGGGATGATGTCGGAGGACGAAGCCGTCGACGCTCCAGGACTTTTTCGCGACTCCAATCCTCGCCAGCAGGGACAGCGCATCGCCGCTGCCTGCGAAGCGGCTGCTGGTGACGCTGTACTGCTGGCCGGCGAGCTGAAGCACCCCACCGTTGTCGAAGCGCTTGCCGTAAAATCCGCGGTACAGATTGGTGTCTTCGTTTCCGGTCGCGACGTCGACGCGCGTGTATGGGTCGGTATTCTCCACCCTCCAGCTCCGCATGTAGATGCGGAGCTCGCTCGCGCTACGCTCGATGCTGAGATGCTCGAGCGACCAAAGGTGAATGCTGGATAGGTCGAGCACGCCGCCCGTTCGACTGTCGAGATTGTCGATTTCCAGACCGTCGTAGAAAATCCGCACCCGGCGGAAATCTCCGTTGTGCATCGCGGTTTGCGGCGTCGCCAGCCACCCCGATCTGAACGTCGTCACTCCCGGAATTCGGTCGAGGAGATCCACCACGCTCAACGCGCCAGTCGCGAACAACTGGGCCCGATTCCACTCGTACTGCGGGCCGATCTCGTAGAGCGCGGGATCAGCGAAGCGGCCGATCGGGGCCTTGACCGTGTCCGTCTTGACGGTGTCCGGCCCGGAATCGGTTTTCGGCTTTACGGGGATCGGGACTTCGCTGGCGGGCGGCGGCACTACCTGCGCGCGAGCTGGATTTCCCGCCGCGTACAAAAGCGCCCCGGCAATGAGGCCGAGGCGGGCTGAGATGGGCCAGAGCGCCACTCTGCTTTTCCTCAGGGAATTCTCCCGCGCACGAATTCGATGAAAGTACCCGTCGGGACTCCGGTTGGTCCTTTCGGAATCGTCACGAGATCGGTCTCGGAGTACGCCGTCCCCGCGATGTCGAGGTGGGCCCAGGTGTAACCCTCCGCGAATTCTCTCAGAAACATCGCCGCCGTTACGGCGCCGGCCGGCCGTCCCCCGGAATTCTTGACGTCCGCGACGTCGGACTTGATCAAATCCTTGTACTCATCCCAGAGCGGCAGCGGCCACCCCGGCTCGCCGGCGCGCTTCCCCGCGGCGAGGATTTCGGCGATGAGAGCATCGTCGGAGGAGAACACTCCGCTCGCGGTGTGTCCGAGCGCGATGACGCACGCGCCGGTGAGCGTAGCCGCATCGATTACGACGTCCGGATTGAAGCGCTTCGCGTAAGAGAGGCAATCTGCAAGGACGAGCCGCCCCTCGGCGTCGGTGTTGATGATCTCGATCGACTTGCCGTTCGCCGCCTTCACGACATCGCCCGGATTCATCGCGGTGCCCGACGGCATGTTGGTGGTCGCGCCAACGATGCCGACGACATTCACTTCCGGCTTGAGCTGCCCCAACGCCTCGAAGGTGCCGAGCACTCCCGCGGCGCCGCACATGTCGAACTTCATGTATTCCATGCTCTGGGCGGGCTTGATGGAGATTCCACCGCTGTCGAAGCAGAGCCCTTTGCCGACGAGCACCACCGGCTTGGAGGTCGGCTTGGTGCCCTTGTACTCGAGAGCAATGAGCTTTGGATCCTGCGGCGTCCCCTGCGCTACGGCGAGGAAGGAACCCATTTTCTCCGCCTCGAGCTCTTTGCGGCCTAGAATGTTTAGTCCCATCCCGTAGCGCTTCGCGATCTCGCTCGCGGTCTGTGCAAGGAAATCAGGCGTGCAGAGATTCCCTGGCATCATCGCCAGCCGTCGCGCGAGACTCTGGCCCGATCCGATCGCCTGACCGTTGGCGAGCCCGCGGCGGCTGTCGTCGGTGCTGGTGGCGAGGATGGTTGCTTTCTCGAGCGGCTTCTTGCGATCGGCCTCGGGCGGCGGTGACTTGAGGTCCTGATACTCCCAGCACCCCGCAATCAGGCCGACTGTGATCGCCTCGATTTCTTCGGGCGACAGCTGGTCGGAGTACCACACCAGCTCGCCGACACCGAGTCGGTGTGCGTTCCTCGCGGCGAGCGTCGCCGCGCGCCGCAACGCTGCTTTGCGGTCGGTGACCGCCCCCATCCCGACCAACAGGATGCGACGCGGCCCTTTGGAGAGTCCGGTGAGATGCAGGATTTCGTCGCGCGAACCGCGGAAATCTTTCATCTCGAACGATCTCGACAGCGCGCCCTGGGTAGCGGTGTCGATTCCGGCGATGCCGGCGAGGGTGGGGTTCTCCGGGAGGGCGACGATGAGGAGGGCGGTTCCGACTTCAACCGGACTCGCCGATGCGATGCCGACGTTCAGCACCAGCTAACTCTTCATTCCGGCAATCACCTGATCGCCAAAAGCGGAGGTGGAGACTTCGGTGGCACCTGGCATCTGTCGCGCGAGATCGTACGTAACGCGTTTGGACTTGATGGCGTTTTCCATTCCTCTGACGATCAGAGCCGCCGCTTCATTCCACCCCATGTACTCGAACATCATGACTCCCGACAGGATCACACTGCCGGGATTGATCTTGTCGAGGTTGGCATATTTCGGAGCAGTGCCGTGAGTTGCCTCGAACACTGCGACTCCGTCGCCGACGTTGCCGCCGGGTGCGATGCCCAGACCTCCGACCTGCGCCGCGGCGGCATCCGAGAGGTAGTCGCCATTCAGGTTTGGTGTCGCTATCACCGAATACTCGGACGGACGCAACAGCAGCTGCTGGAACATCGAGTCGGCGATACGGTCCCGGATCACGATCGCATCGGCGCGCGCGGTCGGCCCGCCCTTGGCCAGCGCCGCTTCGGTGGTGGTGTCTTCACCGAATTGGTCGCGCGCCACCTCGTAGCCCCAGTCGCGGAAGGCTCCTTCCGTGAACTTCATGATGTTGCCCTTGTGCACGAGGGTCACGGACTCGCGACCTTTCTCGATCGCATGCCGAATCGCCATCGCCACGAGACGCTTGGATCCGAATTCCGACATCGGCTTGATGCCGATCGCCGATCCCTGTCGGATGTCTGAGTTGAACTCTTTGCGCAGAAACGCCGCGACCTTTTCCGCCTCGGCGGAGCCGGCCTTCCACTCGATGCCGGCGTAGACGTCCTCGGTGTTTTCGCGAAAAATCACCACGTTGACCCGCTCCGGCTCCTTGACCGGAGCTCCGACGCCCTCGAAGTAGCGAACCGGCCGGATGCAGGCGTAAAGATCGAGCACCTGACGCAGTGTGACGTTGAGCGAACGGATTCCGCCGCCGACGGGAGTAGTGAGCGGACCCTTGATCGAGACGCGATACTCCTGCATCGCATCGATGGTTTCCTGGGGCAGCCAGTCCTGGAACTGCTTGAAGGATTTTTCGCCGGCGAAGACTTCCATCCACGCCACCCGGCGCTGACCCTGGTAAGCGCGTTCTACCGCGGCATCGAACACCCGCACCGACGCTCTCCAGATGTCCGGCCCGGTGCCATCGCCTTCTACGAAGGGGATGATGGGATTCTCGGGCACGGCGAGAGAACCATTCTTGTAAACGATGGCTTCGCCGCGCGAAGGCACTTTAGCGAACTTATACTTCGTCATTGGCTCCTGACGGTCGATCCGAATCGCCAAATGTAGTGCAACGAAGGTTCGCACAAAACCTTTGGCGCGCATCAGCATAACGGCCGCGCACAACGTATTGGAAATAATGCCCCACAAAAACAGTCTATTCCAACCACTCTCCCTGGTTGTAGCGATCGTTGCGATTGCTTGTGGAAAGCCACCCCGGGTGAATGGTGTTGCAGGCGCAGCACCCGCACCGAACGTCCCCTGGAAAGCCCCGGCCCGCGCCATTCAGCCGGAGTCGTTGGTCACGCCCGTGCCGGCGGCGGCGGTCCCACCAGACCTTCAGCAACGAATCGGTCAGCTCACGCTATCCGATGTCGTGGACCTTGCGCTCCGCAACAATCCCGCGACGCGAGCGTCATGGGCGCAGGCTCGCGCTGCTGCGGCGCTGTTCGGCTCGGAGCGCGGGCAACTTTTCCCGACCATCAATGCCGCCGGAACTCTGTCGCGTGTCCAGTCCCCAGCGACAGCCACTCGACCCGCGGGACAGCGCACCGAGTACGGTCCGTCAGCCTCGCTCAGCTATCTGCTACTCGATTTTGGAGGCCGCTCAGGGTCGATCGAAAGGGCTCGCCAAAACCTGTTCGCGGCGAACTTCGCCCACAACGCGACGATTCAGAACACCGTCCTCCAGGCAGAGGTTGCCTACTTCACCTACATGGCGACGGCAGCGCTGCTCGGCGCCGAACGCTCCGCGATTGCCGAGGCGCAGGCGAATCTCAATGCCGCTCAACAGCGTAATCGAGTTGGGCTTGCAACTATTGCGGATGTGCTCCAGGCCCGCACCGCGCTTTCTCAGGAGCAGCTCAATCTCGAGACCACTCAGGGTAATCTGCAGGCCGCGCGGGGCGGCCTTGCATCGGCGCTCGGCCTTCCCGCCAATCTCCCGTTCGAGCTCCAGCCGTTGAGTGGAGCGCTGCCGGTGCGAGCACTCGCACAGAGCGTTGACAGCGTGATCAACGATGCGCTTCGGAATCGGCCGGATCTCGCTGCCGCAAGAGCCGACGCTGCCGCTGCAGCATCGGCAGTGAAAGTAGCCCGCTCGGCGGAGCTCCCTTCACTGGCGCTCAACGGAAATGCGGCCCGGACGTTCTCAACTCCGCAGGTATTCGCCGGGCCGTCCTACACTCTCTCACTCGGGTTGCAGATTCCCATCTTCAACGGGTTCTCCCACCAGTACGATGTCGCCGCGGCTAAGGCGCAGGCCGAGGCCATCTCTGCGATCGCCGACCAGACGCGTCAGAACGTGGTGACCCAGGTGTTCGTCTCGTATTACGCGCTTCAGACTGCCGGCCAGCGCGTTGCGACCGCCGATGACCTGCTCGCGAGCGCGACGCAGTCCGTGCAGGTCGCCGCCGGCCGGTATCGCGAGGGCGTCGGCAGCATCATCGATCTGCTGACTGCGCAAACGGCGCTGGCCAACGCGCGTGCGCAGCAGGTTCAATCCCGATGGCAGTGGTATACTTCACTGGCGCAACTGGCACGCGATGCGGGTGTACTACAACCCAACGGCGATACGCCTTTCGCGTTCTCGGCCGACTCTGTTTCCCACATACCTCCCAACCCGACCAATAAATGAGCACGCGCTCTTCTTCCGCGTGCATGGCCGCGCTTGCACTCGTTGCGCTCGCTGCTTGCTCGAAAAAGGATGCCCCTCAAAGCGCGGTGGTCGCCGTCAACGTCGCGACTGTCAAACGCGCCTCGATTCCATATATCGTGACCGCGAATGGCGTCGTCGAGCCAATGCAGACCGTCGCAGTGGAATCACAGGTAAACGGCATTCTGAATCGGGTGACCTTCGCGGAGGGCCAGGAGGTCCAGGCCGGCCAGGTTCTCTTTGAAATCGACGCCCGACCCTACCAGGCGATTCTCAACCAGGCGCGCGCGCAGCTGACGCGCGATGAGGCGGTCGCGGCAAACGCGCGCCGCGAAGCTGCACGCTACGCCGCGCTGGTCAAGGAAGGTTACGTAACCGGCTCCCAGGCGGACCAGGCGGAGGCAACGGCGACGTCCGCCGCGGCGACGGTCGCCGCCGATCAGGCCACGATTCAGGGCGCCGCGCTCGACGTCGCAAATTGCACCATTCGCGCTCCCATCTCGGGACGAACGGGGAGCTTGCTGGTTCGACAGGGCAACCTGGTCAAAGCGAATAGCCAGCCTCCGCTCGTCGTGATCAACCAGATCCAGCCGATCCTGGTGCGGTTCTCCGTACCACAGAGCCAGTTTCCGGATATCCAGCGCTATTATCGGGGTGGGAACGCCCTGCTGGTTCGCGCCACTCCCTCCGAAGGCTCCAGTGTACCGCTGACGGGCACGCTGTCGTTCGTGGATAACAATGTCGACTCCACGACAGGAACAGTCCTCCTGAAGGCAAGATTCTCCAACCCCGACGGGAATCTCTGGCCCGGCCAATACACGAACGTTGCACTCCAGCTGTACGTCGATCCCAACGCGCTCACACTTCCTGCTCCCGCGGTCCTGACGGGCCAACAGGGCACCTACGTCTTTACCGTCGACAGTGCGAACACAGCCAAGCAGAATCCGGTAAAGGTCGCGCGTACAGTCGACTCCGTGACAGTCATTGCGAGCGGGTTGAAGGAGGGGGATCGGGTTATTATTAGCGGGCAATCCCGACTGGTCTCGGGAGCGAAGGTTACGGTCAAGGGAGTTGTGCAATGACGTCATTGTTCATACGACGTCCAGTGATGACGGTGCTGGTGATGCTGGGGATTCTGTTCTTCGGCGCCTCGTCCTATCGCCGACTTCCCGTCAACGATCTACCGTCGGTCGATTTCCCGACCATCAGCGTGAATGCCAACCTCTCGGGTGCAAGCCCCGAGACGATGGCGTCGTCAGTGGCGACCCCCCTCGAGAAACAATTCTCGACCATCGCCGGCATCGACAACATGGTGTCGACGAGCACCCTCGGAAGCACGTCTATCACCATCCAGTTCAACCTGGATCGCAACATCGATGCGGCTGCCGCCGACGTCCAGGCCTCCATCTCGCGCGTGCTGCGGAGTCTCCCCCTCGGGATTCTGCCGCCGTCCTACCGGAAGGTTAACCCAGCCGACGCGCCGATTCTCTACTTCGCTCTGACATCGAACACGCTGCCGCTCTCGAAGCTCGACGAGTACGGCGAAACGTTCATGGCCCAGCGCATCTCGATGGTTCCCGGCATCGCGCAGGTCCAGGTCTACGGGGGTCAGCAGTACGCGGTGAGAATTCAGCTCGATCCAACGTCTCTGGCGAATCGCGGAATCGGGATCGACGAGGTGGCGGACGCGATCTCAGCCCAGAACGTCAGCATGCCGACGGGCACGCTCTGGGGAACGAATCGCGCGTCCACCATCGTCGCGAATGGGCAGCTTCAGAACGCCGACGAGTTCAAGCGCATGGTGGTGGCGTACCGGAATGGCGCACCCGTGCATCTCGAGGAGCTGGGAGATGTGACGGACGACGTCGAGAACAACAAGGTTGCGAGCTGGTACAACAACGACCGCGCGGTGGTGCTGGCAATTCAACGGCAGCCGGGAACGAACACGGTCGAGGTCGCGCAGGGCGTGAAAAAGCTCGTTGCATCGCTGCGGTCAGAGATTCCGGCGAGCGTCGAGATCAAGACGTTGTATGACCGCTCCGTGCCCATCGAGGAGTCGGTCAAGGACGTGAAGTTCACCCTGATGCTGACGCTGTTCCTGGTCGTCATGGTGATCTTCATTTTCCTGCGCAACGTCTCGGCGACGATCATTCCAAGCCTTGCGCTGCCGATGTCGCTCGTCGGGACCTTTGCAGTGATGTACCTGTTCGGCTACTCGCTGGACAACCTCTCACTGATGGCGCTGACCCTCGCGGTCGGCTTCGTGGTGGATGACGCGATCGTAATGCTCGAGAACATCGTCCGGCACATGGAGATGGGTAAAACGCCAATGCAGGCGGCGTTCGATGGCGCCGCGGAAGTCGGCTTCACGATTCTGGCGATGACCGCCTCCCTGACCGCGGTGTTCATTCCGCTTCTCTTCATGGGCGGCATCATCGGTCGGCTCTTCCACGAATTCGCGGTGACTATCGGCACCGCCATCCTGGTGTCGGGATTCGTGTCGGTGACGCTGACGCCGATGCTGTCCAGTCGATTCCTGCGGCCGCCATCCCACACTCATGGCCGGCTGTTCAATGCCTCCGAGCGCTTCTACGAGCGGATACTCGGCAAGTACGAGTCGAGCCTTGCGTGGGTCATGCATCATCGCTTCGGCGCGCTGATGTTCTCGCTGGCGGTGCTCGTTGGAACGGTAGTGCTTTTCAAGCTGGTTCCGACCGGTTTCATCCCTACCGCCGATACGGGCCAGATCAGCGTCACGACAGAAGCGGCGCAAGGGACATCCTTCCCCGAGATGGTCAAGCTCCAGCAGCAAGTCGCGGCGATCCTGTCGAAAGATCCGAGTGTGGCGGGCTACATGTCGTCGGTGGGATCGGGTTTCGGAGGGAGCGGGAATCAGGGTCGGTTCTTCCTCGCCCTCAAGCCGCAGGGTGAGCGGCCGAGCGCCGATGAAGTCGTCAACCAGCTGCGGCCAAAGCTCGCCGGCATTCCGGGCATGAACGTGTACATGCAGATCCCGCCCGCGATCCAGATTGGCGGCCGCTCGTCCAAGAGCCAGTACCAGTTCACGTTGCAGAGTCCGGACATCGAGACGCTCGACTCTGCATCCGCGCGCATGGAAGCAAAGATGCGCGAGCTTCCGCAGATCCAGGACGTCACCAGCGATCTGCAGATTGCAAATCCACAGGTGATCGTTCAGATCGACCGCGACAGAGCCGCCTCACTTGGCGTGACGGCACAGCAGATCGAGAGCGCGCTATACGACGCGTACGGCTCCCGGCAGGTGTCCACCATTTTCACGCCGACCAATCAGTACATGGTCATCATGGAGCTGCGTCCCGAGTTTCAGCGCGATATCGCCGCGCTGGGGATGCTCTACATCAGATCCCAGCAGGGCACGCTGGTTCCGCTTAGCGCGGTGGCAAAGATGAGCGAAGATATCGGCCCGCTGGCGATAACACACTCGGGCCAGCTCCCGTCGGTCACCATCTCGTTCAACACCCGGCCGGGCGTCGCGCTGTCGCAGGCGACCGACGCAGTCGAAGCCGCTGCGGCAACGACACTGCCGGCGAGAATCAACACCAGCTTCTCGGGAACAGCGCAGGCCTTCCAGGCGAGTCAGCAAGGACTTCTCGCGCTCCTCTTCCTCGCGATCTTCGTCATCTACATGGTGCTCGGAATCCTGTACGAGAGCTTCATCCACCCGGCGACGATTCTCACCGGCCTTCCCTTCGCCGCATTCGGCGCGCTGTTGGCGCTCCTGGTATTCCGGATGGAGCTCGACGTCTATGGCTTCGTCGGTTTGATTCTGCTGATAGGCATCGTGAAGAAGAACGCGATCATGATGATCGACTTTGCGCTCGAGCGTGAGCGAACTGAGCACGTCGCGCCAGAGATTGCCATCGTTGAGGCCGCGGTCGTCCGCTTCCGTCCGATCATGATGACGACGATGGCCGCTCTGATGGCGACGCTTCCCATCGCTTTGGGAACTGGTGCGGGCGCTGACGCCCGGCGGCCACTGGGCGTCGTCGTGGTCGGAGGCCTCGCATTCTCGCAGCTGGTGACGCTGTATGTCACGCCCGTCTTCTACACGTACTTCGACGAGCTGCCGGAACGAATGCGCGTGCTGACGCGGCGGACGATGTCAAGGATCCGGCAGCGCGGTCCGGCGTTGGCGCCGAGCGAGGCCTCTGCGGCGCCTGCAGACGCCGCGCGTTGGCGCGACTCCGCGTAACGCCTGCGGGGCCGGGCTGACAGCGAGGCGCACGCGCTGAGCCTCGGTTGGGAAATACGATCTTTGAAGTGGAAGTACCCGGGACGAGACTCGAACTCGTAAGGCCAAAGGCCGGGGGATTTTGAGTCCCCTGCGTCTACCGATTCCGCCACCCGGGCGTCGGGTCTAATCTAGCAAAACCAACCGCGAAAACAGTACGGACTTCAATGCCCGCACCCCTGCTCCCCTCCTTTCTATTACCTCGCACCCTCCACCTTACTCGGTTCGCTTTTGTTCTCGCCCAAAGCCCCGATCTCACCGCCTGACGGCCGCTTGCCGTTCCTCCTCTTCTTGATCCAGACCAAGCCGAGAATCGCAAGGCACGCCACGATCAGCACCACAAAGCTCAAGCTCGAGATGAGCCTCTCCAGCAGCGGAAGGTCGCGGCCGAAGTAGTAGCCGAGCAGGCCGAAGATGATCGCCCACACAAAGGCGCCAAGTGCGTTGAACGCGATGAATGTCCGGAAGGACATGCACGCTGCTCCCGCCACCACCGACGCCCAGGTGCGAAGCACCGCCACGAACCGGCCGAAAAGAATTGTCTTGGCGCCGTTCTTCTCGAAGAAGCCATGCGCACGATCGATGTGATGCCGTCTGACGCCGACGTAGCCGCCGTAGCGAGCCAACAAGGGCAGCCCGCCCTTGATCCCGATCCAGTAGCCCATCACGCCGCCAACCGTCGCCGCGACCGCCGCCAGTATGATCACTGCGGTTATCGAGATCGTCCCGACCGACGCGTACGCGGAAGCGGTGACGAGCGCGATCTCGCCCGGGAGCGGAATGCCGAGACTCTCGAGCATCACCAGGCCAACGAGAACCGGGTATGTATAGGCGCGGAGGAGATGCGCCAGATGGTGCGCGATATCAGGCATCGTGACGAGTCAGGTCAAAAAAGAGCCCTCGCCATTTCGGACGAGGGCCGGTGTCACGAAGACTATTCCCCTACAGCGCGCTATGGAAGACGCTTCGCGCCCGAACGTTGTGCGCCGCCGCGCTTGGCGGTCAGCTCCTGGGTGCGACGACGGAACTGCTGCTGCAGCGAGATGTAGCGCGCCCGCTGAACCGGCGTCATGAACCGCGCGAGATCCTTCTGCTCCGCCTGGATCAGGTTGATGCGCTGCTGCTGGAAGCGCAGCGATGCGTCGAGCAAATCACTGACATGCTGCTGATTGGGCTGCGTCGCAGTCAGCTCTACGCGAAGCTGCCGCCGGGTCTCGCGCTCCTGTTTCGTCAGCGCAGATAACTGTGGCGCGTACCGCGCACTCGACTGCTCGAGCTGCGCCATCTGCGCATCGGTGAGTCCGATCCGTGTTTGCGCCAGCCTTGCCAGGCGCTGACGAAATTGCTGCTCGAGCTCCGGCCGCGGCGGATTGGCGTTCGTGCCCCGCACTGGCTGCGCCGAGACGGAAGTCGCCCCGAGCGCGAGAACCATTGAGAGCAGTACCGATTTCCTCATCGCTCTAATCATGGTCAGAGACTGTCCCCGCTGTCCACAGAAATCACTGGATCGGGCTCCGCCGCGGGCAGGGCGTCGAAGTCATCCATGTCGTTCATCAGCTGCACCAGATCACCGTCACTCAGGCTGGCGACATCCGATGCCAGGGCGAAGGTGTGCACCGGCGCGGATTGCGTCGCGGCTGCGACCGACGTTCCAGGCGACGCAATCACCGGCGACAATTCCGACGCACCCGTACCAGTGGCAGGAGCAACGACCGCGATCTTTTCGGTAGTAGCGGAATCACGGTTCATCACGACAGACCCGCCGCCGATGATCAGCACAGCCGCCGTCGCGGCAACCAGCCACTGCGTCATGCGGCTGCGGGCCGGCGCGGACGCCGGCAGAACTCCACGATAAGGGGGGATTTGCCGCGCGATTCGCGCCGCATCGATGGCAGGCGCGAACACCGCCGCTTCCTTGACGGCGCGCAACACCCTCAGCTCCTCGCGGCAGCTCTCGCACGCGACGACGTGCTGCTCCACCCGGCCCCGCTCTGTTGCGGGAAGCGCGTTGTGAAGCAGTTCCGGAAGCATTTCCTGGATGTCACTCGCCATGCACTTATTCATCTTTCAAAAACTCCTTTACCGTCTGGATCGCGTTATGGTAGTGAACCCGGGCAGCACCCTCGGTACTGCCGACGACTTCCGCGATCTCCTTGTACGACAAGCCTTGTTGCACCCGCAGCGTGAACACTTCCCGCTGCGTCGGCGAGAGCGCATCGAGTGATTTTCTCACCCGCTCCTGCGCCTCCTCCGCGATCAATCCATCCAGTGCCCCGTACTCGCTGACCTGGTCCGACTCGGCAACCGGCACGGTCTCCCTGCTCCGTCGCTCCGCTCGCCGGCGATCCAGCATCAGCCGCCGCTCGATCGTAAACAACCAGGTGCGGAGCGAGCTTTCACCGCGAAACGAATCGAGCGACGCAAAGGCCCGGACGAAGGTGTCCTGCACCAGCTCCTCGATCCCATCCCTCTCGCCCGCGCTGGCGGCAAAGCGCGCCAAAGCCTGCGAGTGTCGTCCCACCAGCTGCGTCGCTGCCCTGCCATCGCCCGCTTTCCAGCGCGCGATCAGCTCCATATCCGTTTCGTCGGCCCTGTCAGCGGGCGGTCTTTCGGGGCCTGGGGTCATGGAGCCTCATCCGGTAGACGCACCGGGAGGGTCGACGTTAAGGCCCCCGACGGCGATTGACCCGCTCCAGGGGTGGGCATATGCTTCGCGCTCATCGTGCCCAAAACTACTACCCCGAGGAATTCCTGAGGCGCCCCCCACGCAATCCTCCGGAGAGGATCGCGCACCGCGGGGCGCATGCAACTCACCCGCAGAACTCGGTTGCGGCGTTCGAGGAGGCGCTCGAGCTGGGCGCCGACGCCATTGAGCTCGACGTGCACGCAACCAGCGACGGGGTCGTCGTCGTCCACCACGATCCCGTAGTGACTTCTGAAGGCCTTCCCGGCGCCAGAATCGCAGATTTGACCGCTGCAGATCTCGCTCAGTACCGACTCGTGAATGACGTGCCGATCCCGACCTTGAGTAGCGTGCTGACCGCGATCGGGCATCGGGCCGCGATTTATGTGGAGATCAAAGCGCCGAGTATCGAGCCCCTGGTCGTCCGCTGCATACGCGAATCCGAAACGGCTTGTGCGGTGCATTCGTTCGACCATCGGATTGTGAAAACGGTAAGAGGCATCTTCCCCGCCATCCCCACCGGTGTGCTCCAGGTCGCCCGCCCGCTCGATCCGGTACACGCGCTTGTCGCCGCCGGCGCGCGCGATCTCTGGCAGGAAGTATCAGCCATCGACGAGGAGCTCGTCGCTCGCGCTCACGCCCTGAATGCGCGAGTGATCGCGTGGACCGCCAATGATATCGATCACTGGGAAACCCTCAGGCGAATCGGAGTCGATGGGATTTGCACCGACCGGATCGCCGAGCTCGGCGCGCACAGCTGGTAACAGCGCTACTTTATTGCGACCCAAGTCCTTTTTTCGGAGGAAACACCAGCAAATGCGCGCTCTTCATTGCCTCCTGCTGTTGGGAGCAACGGCCTGTGCATCCGCCGCGTCCCAGTCGACCACCGCGCCTTCGCCGGCGCGGGATAGTGCACATGTCGACGCCGAACGCGGCGCCCTGTCCGTGCCAAACGCCGATCCATTTCCGAGCACCTACAAACCGTTTCCGTCGCGCACCACGGTGATTCGCAACGTCAATCTTCTGACGGCCGCGGGACCGATGATTCGAAATGGCGCGATCCTGCTCCAGGATGGAAAGATCGCCGCTGTCGGAGCGACGGTGAATGCGCCCGCGGACGCTCTGGTGATCGATGGCGGAGGCAAGTACGTGACTCCGGGGATCATCGACGATCATTCGCACCTGGGCGTCTACGCGGCGCCGGGCGTGAACGCGCTGAGCGATGGCAATGAAGCGACCAATCCGGTGACGCCGCAGGTGTGGGCCGAGCATTCGGTGTGGCCGCAGGACCCGCAGTTCCCGCGCAATCTGGCCGGCGGCGTAACGACCCTGCAGGTGCTTCCTGGCTCCGCGAATCTGATCGGCGGTCGCAGTGTCGTACTCAAGGTCGTGCCCGGACGGACCGTGCAGGAGATGAAATTCCCCGGTGCCAAGTACGGGCTCAAGATGGCGTGCGGCGAAAATCCGAAACGCGTTTATGGAAACCGCGGCGGCCCGCAAACCCGAATGGGAAACGTCGCTGGTTATCGGGCGGCGTGGATCAGAGCGCAGGACTACCGCAGGAAATGGGACAAATGGAACGCCGACCACAAGGGCGATCCGCCGACGCGGGACCTCGGCCTCGAGACTCTCGCCGAGGTGCTGCGCGGAAACATTCTCGTCCACAACCACTGCTATCGCGCTGATGAGATGGCGCAGATGATCGACATCGCGCATGAGTTCGGCTACAAGGTCCGCTCCTTCCACCACGCGGTCGAGGCGTACAAGATCGCCGACCTGTTGGCGAAAGAAGGCATTGCCGCATCCGTCTGGGCCGACTGGGGCAGCTTCAAGATGGAAGCGCTCGACGCGGTGAGGGCCAACATGGCGCTCATCAACCACGCGGGCGCCCGCGTCATCGTTCACTCGGATGATCCATCGGGATCGCAGCGGCTCAATCAGGAAGCGGCAAAGGGAATGGAAGCAGGCGCCGAAATCGGCTTGCCGGTCAGCGAAGACGAGGCAATCAAGTGGCTCACCATCAACCCGGCATGGGCGCTCGACCTCGATGACAAGATCGGGTCGCTGGAGACGGGCAAGAACGCGGACGTCGTGCTTTGGACGGGCGATCCCTTCAGCGTTTACTCGAAGCCCGAGAAAGTGTGGATCGACGGCGCCCTGCTCTACGACCGTCTCGACCCGTCCGAGCAATGGCGCACCGACTTCGAGCTCGGATTCGTACCGCTCACCGGAACCAATCGATGATTTCAAATAGACTGAAGCTCACCGCTGCGATTGCACTCGTCGCGGCGACCGCTCCTGGACTCGAAGCGCAGACTGTCGCGATCACTGGCGGAAAAGTTTACCCGGTGAGCGGACCGCCAATCGAGAACGGAACGGTGGTCATTACAGACGGACGGATTACCGCCGTCGGCGCCAATGTGGCTGTGCCGGCCGGCGCACAACGGATCGACGCGACCGGTAAGATCGTCACGCCGGGGTTCGTCAATTCCGCCACCCAGCTTGGTGTTCAGGAAGTCGCAGCAGTCGGCGACACCCGGGACGCGAGCGCGCGTGGCAAGGATGAGATTGCCGCGGCGTTCACGGTTTGGGAGGGGCTCAATCCGAATTCCGTCCTCCTCGCGCCCGCGCGAAAAGCTGGCATCACAAGCTTCGTCGTCATGCCGACCGGCGGGCTCGTCGCCGGCCAGGCAGCGCTCGTGGACGTCGTCCCCGGTACGACAACCGACATGATCATCCGCGCGCCGGTTGCGATGATCGCTGAAGTCGGTGATCCCCAGTCAGCGGGTGTCAACGCTCGCGGCGAGCTTATCGTCAAGCTGCGCGAGCTCCTCGAGGACACCAAGTACTTCCAGGCGCATCGCGATGCATTCGATCGCGCACAAACGCGCCCCTTTGCGGCCAGCCGACTCGACCTTCAGGCGATGATTCCGGTCGTCGAAGGTCGCCTGCCGCTTGTCGTCAACGTCGACAAGGAGGCCGATATCGACGCGGCCATGCGGCTGGCGCGCGATTACAACATCAAGCTGATCATCGGCGGCGGCGCAGAGGCGTGGATGATGGCAGACAAGCTCGCTGCTGCGCGAATTCCTGTTTTGACCGGCGCGATGAACAACATTCCATCGGGGTTCGCTACGCTCGGCCAGCGCCAGGAAAACGCAGCGCTGCTGCGCAAAGCGGGCGTGCAGGTCGCGCTCATCGGCAATGCCGGCGGCGGCGACGAAGAAGCCTTCAACGTGCGCAATCTCAAGCAGGAGGCCGGCAATGCGGTGGCGTACGGAATGTCATGGGACGATGCGCTCCGCGCGGTAACGCTGGCACCGGCCGAGGTCTTTGGCGTCGCCGATCGTGTCGGCTCTCTCCAGGCGGGCCGCGAAGGTAATGTCGTCGTGTGGAGTGGCGACCCCTTCGAGTTCACCACTCGGGCGGAGCGCGTTTTCGTCCGCGGGAGAGAGTACCACGACACGACGAGACAGGATCTGCTCGTCGACCGCTACAAGAATCTGCCGGCCAGCCACAACTTGCCGGGCGCGCACTAGGCGTGCACTAAGGCGTGCACTGCACCGGCACGTGCGCTGCGAAGTTGTCGAGCACGATGCACACTCGGCACGCGGCGCGAAGACCCGCCGCTCACGCTCTTGCCTAACAAAAAGCCCCCGCATTCAGCGGGGGCTTTTTGCCGAGTAAAAGTGTTAACTCGGTGAGCCGGGCCCGGCACCGCTCGGCGCCTGCGCATCAGCGGTGGACGATCGCGTTGCCGACTGTTGACGTCTGAGCTCGATCTCGGCCTCGAGCCGCGCGGCTTCGGTGTCGTGGGTTTCGAGAGTCGACTTGAGGCGGTCGTAAGTCGCGGCATCGATCTCGCCGCCGTTCTTGCGAGCCCGATAGACAGCGTAGCCGAGTGCCTGTGCCGCCTTGTCTGCCAGCTGGCGGGTACGGAAAGCCTCGAGCCTGGTCTTGCCGTCGTCAAAGGCATCCTGCGCCACTTTGCCAGCGCGATCGAGCTCCTGCTTCAGCCTATCGAGTAATGCCATCGTAGTCGTCTCGCGTTATGGGTTCGACACTCACCGTACGCAGACCGCTGTGGTCACGTTTCAGTATCGCAGATTGCTTTAAGGTTGGCAACAAAAAGGCCCCTCACGGGGCCTTCGGGACATGCGGTTATTCACGCGTGTCTGAACGCCGCGAGAATCGGTTACGCCGCGTTCGTCTCGGTCGCGGGATATACGCTCACCTTGTAACGGCTGCGGCTCTTGTGCTCGAACTTCACCACGCCGTCGATCAGCGAATAGATGGTGAAATCAGAGCCGAGGCCGACGTTGCGTCCAGGGTGCCACTTGGTGCCGCACTGGCGAACTATGATGTTGCCAGCGACGACTTTCTCGCCGCCGAACTTCTTGACGCCGCGGTACTGCGGATTGCTATCGCGACCGTTGCGGGATGAACCAACACCTTTCTTGTGAGCCATTACTTCTCTCCCCCGCTCTTCTTACCGAAGGCGATATCCTTGATGCGGACCTCGGTGAATGCCTGCCGATGGCCCTGCTTTTTAGCGTAGCCTTTGCGCCGCTTCTGCTTGAAGACGACGACCTTTTCGCCCTTGCCGTGCTTGACGATCTCGCCCGTCACGTGAGCGCCTTTCACACCAGGTGCTCCGACGTGGGTCTTGTCGCCATCGGAGCCGAGTACGACGTCGTCGAAGGTCACTTTCGATCCCGCTTCACCCTCCAGGGTCGGGATTCGTATTGTCTTGCCCGCCTCGGCGCGGAACTGCTTGCCGCCTGTGCGGATGATCGCGTAAGTCATGATGATTGCTACGGTTAGTGGGGCGGTACAGCCTTGTAAGTTAGTCGCGAGGGACAGGTGCGTCAACAGTCGCGGATTCTCGTTGCTCGACTCGTGGCTGGCACCCCTAGTCCTGAAGGTGGCAGGTGGGCGAGATGCACAGAGATGCTCGGGTAGCAGTTTTTCTACTCGCGTTCTCGCTGCGTCACGCCACTCCGGAATGCGCCGGACAAACTGATACCCGTACCTCTGACCACGTCTCCCACCTGCCACCTTTGGGACTACAGTGGCCAGTCGTTAGCGCTCAGATCCCAGAAGCCGGAGCCTTAAGCGAGTGCGTACTGCTCCGTAACATCCCTTCCCTGCGACTTCACGACGAGCTTGAATTCGTCGGGACGAAGCAAGGGATCATCGCGGAATTCGAGCGAGAAATTCGCCGCCTTCTGGAGCTTCTGCGCGAGGTCGCGCTCCTGCTCGAGCACGTACATCGCGACGTCGGGATGGAGCTTGACCAGGAGATTGTCGCGGCGGCCTTCGACGGCCATTCGCTTCACCGAGCGCTCCATCCTGCGAACGATCGTCTCGGGAGTGAGCACCCTCCCGCTGCCGCTGCAGGTAGGACAGGCTTCGGTCGAAGATTGATAGTGGCTCTGACGTACCCGTTGCCGGGTCATCTCGATGAGACCGAGATCGCTCACCGCGAACGCCTTGGTGCGCGCGCGGTCGCGGGAAAGATTCTGCCTCAGTTCCTGGAGCACCCGGTCGCGGTTCGCCTTGGTCTCCATGTCGATGAAGTCGCAGACGATGATCCCGCCGACGTCGCGGAGCCGGAGCTGGCGCGCAACTTCCTGGGCCGCTTCCATATTGGTGCGGAGAACCGTCTTTTCCGGGTCCTTCTTGCCGGTGTAGCGGCCCGAGTTGACGTCGATCGAGACCAGCGCTTCGGTCGGCTCGATGATCAGATATCCGCCGGAAGGGAGATCGCACCGACGCTTGAAGATGTCGCGGATCTCTTCTTCGATCTCGGCAGTGTCGAAGAGCGGGACGTGCGCTTCGTGGAGCTTCACCCGGGAGATGAGATCGGGCGCGATGTCCTTGAGGTAGCCGGCGATCTCGTTGTAGACCTGCTTCGAATCGACGGTCAGGCTGTCGACTTTATCGCTGAAGATGTCGCGCACCAAACCGCGGGTGAGACCGCTCTCGCGATTGACCAGCGAAGGCGCTTTCTGAAAGCGCGTCTTCCGCTTGATCTTCTTCCATTGCGACATGAGGCTGTTCAGCTCGCGCTGCAGCATTTCGGGGGTCACGTCTTCGCTAACCGTCCGGACGATCACACCGCCCGATTTATCGGGAAGAATCGACTGGACCTGTTCCTTGAGCCTCGACCGCTCGGCGGACGATCCGATTTTCCTGCTGACCCCGACCTTTGACGAGTCGGGGATGTAAACGAGGAAGCGCCCGGCAAGGGAGATCTGGGCGGTAACCCGCGGTCCCTTGGTGGAGATCGGTTCCTTGGAGACCTGGACCAGAATCTCCTGCCCGCGCTTCAGGACTTCCTGGATCGGCGGGGCTTTGGATCGGCGGCCGTTCCCGTTGCTGCCGTTTCCGTTGCCGTTGCCGTTTCGACGCGCGGGGGCTTCGTCGACTTCCTCGTCGTCATCGTCCTCGTCATCATCGTCGTCTTCTGCTTCGTCGGCCGACTGCCTGACGAGATCCGAGGCGTGGAGGAAGGCGCTCTTCTCCGTCCCGATATCGACGAAGGCCGCCTGGATTCCGGGGAGTACCGCGTCAACCCGGCCCAAATAAATGTCACCGACCATACGTCGGTTGTCTGGACGATCGACGAGAAGCTCTACGAGCTTGCCGTCCTCCAGAATCGCGATCCGCGTTTCGCGCGGAGCCGCGTTAATGAGGATTTCTCTTTTCATTGTTGCCCGTCTCATCAATCGCCCGGCGACTCGGCAGGCGAAAGGGAGGACGGTTCAAAAAAGTCCGCGCGGTCGTGCTACAGGGCCGCGTTATGAGTTCCTTGGTCTTTCACTTTCAGCGCTCCCATCCATGTGCGCGGGCCCCGCGAGTCGCGCGGGTGCCCCATGCGTGGGAAGCCACAGTCAAGTGTCAACAATCTACCGGCGGCCAGCCCGTTTCCGCAACGGCCACAACAACTTACGCGGCTGATCTGCTGGGCTTGGGAACCTCGATTGCGCACCACGTATGTGACGCAGCAATCAGAAGCCGGTCACTGTACGGTAAATGAGCCAAGCCATCACCAGGAGGTAGGTCAGCCCCGCCTTCCACTCCCCATGCTTCATGTAGAGTTCCAGGCTGAAGGCACCGGCATCCTCAGGATGGGTTGCCTTCCACGGCGTCGGACGGGGCACGAACGCCGGCACGTTCGCAGCGTACGCCTCGTACGCCTCCGGGAACCGGCCCGCGATGTTGGCGCGCTCGCGCTGCATCGTCGGCGCATAGATGAGCGCGAAAAAGGCGACGACCAGCAGCAAAAGGGCCCAATGCACCGCCACCGCAAAGCCTGCCGCAATCAGAAAGCTCCCGAAGTACAAAGGGTTCCTGGTGTGGGCATACGGTCCAGTGGTGGCAAGACGCTCGTTCTTGGAAATGTGTCCGGAGGCCCAGCCACGGATCAGCACTCCGACGAGTGCAATCGCGCCTCCAACCACCAGAGTCAGTGGAGTTGGGCGCGCAAAGATCAGGTAGGCGATGCCGAGGACGAAGCCGAGCGGCAGGCGAAGCCGCTTTGCGACCTCGGAGTAAGTCAATCAGCCAGCTCCTTAAGAAGATTTCGGGCGATCACCAGACGCTGAATCTCCGACGTGCCTTCGCCAATCTCGCAGATCTTCGCGTCCCGGAACATTCGCTCGACCGGATATTCCTTGGTGTAACCATACCCGCCATGGATCTGGATTGCCTTGATCGTCGTGCGCATCGCCAATTCGGAGCAATAAAGTTTGGCAATGGCGGCCTGTTTGGTGAAGGGCTGCTTGTTCTGAGCCAGCCACGCCGCATGAAACATCAGGTGTCGCCCCGCCTCGATCTCCGTCGCGATGTCGGCGAGCTGGAACTGGATCCCCTGAAAGTTGGAGATCGGCTGGCCGAACTGCTTCCGCAGCGTCGAGTACCGGAGCGCCTCCTCGAACGCGCCCTCGGCGATTCCAAGCGACAGCGCCGCAATCCCTACACGACCGGAGTCGAGCGTGCGCATGAAATTCGTGAACCCCTCGCCTTCTTCGCCGAGCAGATTCTCAGCCGGCACCTCGACATCCTCGAAAATCAATGAGCGGGTGTCCGAAGCTCTCCAGCCGAGCTTGTCTTCCTTTTTGCCGGCGCGAAATCCTGCCATCGGCGACAGCGTATCGTCGTGACCAATCCCGAGTCCTTCGGCTTTGTCGAGATCGCTCGCCTCTTTGGTCACGATGAAGGAGCTGATCCCCTTGCTGCCCTGTCCCGGATCGGTGACCGCTGTGACGACGAAGATTTCACCGACCCCGCCGTGAGTGATGAAGATCTTGCTGCCGTTGAGCACGAAGTGGGATCCTTTGCGCACCGCCGTGCTGCGGGTGCCCGCCGCATCGCTCCCCGCGCTCGGCTCGGTAAGCCCGAAGCCGCCGAGAACTTTTCCGGACGCGAGAATCGGTACATACCGCTTTTTCTGCTGCGGCGTTCCGAAATTGACGATTGGAGAAGTGCCGAGTGTGGTGTGCGCCGAGATGGTGATGGCGTGCGATGCATCGACCTTCGCCATTTCGTTGATCACGATCATGTAGCTCAGCGTGTCGAGACCTGCCCCGCCGAGCTCCTCGGGCCAGGGGATGCCGAGGAGGCCCAGCTCGCCCATTTTTTTCACGTTGGCCCAGGGGAATTCGGCTTTCGCATCGAGCTTCGCGGCTACGGGCGCGACTTCCCCGCGCGCGAACTCGCGGACCATGTTGCGGACCGCGAGGTGTTGTTCAGTGAAGTAGAGCGAATCGTCCACGTTGGGCTATCGGTTTTCCGCAGCGCTGAAATTTTCGGGATAGAGCGAGACCCGCACGTAGTTATTGGTGCGCAGGTACTTGATGGCAGCCTGGCGCAGGTCGTCGACGGTGAGGCTGGAAATCAGCTTGTCACCGTCCGGAATCTCCGCCAGCGGCCAACCGCTCTGGTCGAAGGTCGAGATCTGCGCAAGCCAGTAACCGTTCTGCTTGATCGCGGTCTCGCGCGCGCGCAACGCCGCTTCCTTGACCTTGGTGAGGTATTCGGGAGTCGTGCCGAATTTCTTGACACTGTCGATCTGGGCCAGCGCAGCCTGCGTCAGCGTCTCGAGCCGCTCCGGCGCCGAGCCAAAGCCAATCGTGAACCGATACGACGGCTGCGGATCTTTGCTGGCGCTGGGACTGACGCTGACTCCGTAGGTCCCGCCGAGGTTTTCGCGCAGCGCCTCGCGCAGCTTGATGTTCAGGAGCTCGGCGAGCGCGCTGAGGTAGTAGCGATTCTGTCGGGTGTACTCGAACGGGCCGGTGAAGACCATTGCGGTCCGGGCCTTTGGCTCAGCGCCCTTCTTCACGACTCGCTGGACGACGCCGCTGGGCGGCCTGACGCCGGTATCCCGCCAGGTTTGCTTTCTGTTGATCGACGGCAGTGCGCCGAGCCATTTCTCGATCAACGGCTTGATCGAGTCGGGCTTGAAGTTTCCAACGAAGACGAAGGTGAAGTCGCTCGCATCGGCGAAGCGATCCTTGTAGAAGTCGAACGACTTGAAGGGATCTATTCTGTCGAGCGTTGCAGTCGACACGGGCTGCTCGCGCGGTGAGTGCTGCGCCATGGTGACCTGCAGCGTGTCGCTGAACGCGGCCTCGGGACTCGCGCTGCGGTTGGCCAAAACTCCTCTGAAGCGGCCGAGGAAGGTGTTGACGAGAGCGGTGTCGAGACGCGGCTCGGTAAAGTAGAGGTAAACCAGCTGCAGCATGGTGTCGACATCCCGCTGCGACGCGCTGCCGGAAATTCCCTGGCTCATCTCCCCGATGGAGGGTGAGACGCTGACCTGCTTGCCGGCGAGAAACTTCTGGAGATCGATCACGCTGAAGTTGCCGACGCCGCTGGTCGCTGGGATGAGGTCCGCGGCGCTGGCAGGGATGTAGGCGGCGTCGGGCAGCAGCGATGCACCGCCGGGGCTATAAGCCGTGAAAGTGATCTGGTCGGCATTGAAATCCGTCGGCTTGAGAAAGACGCGCACGCCATTCGAGAGCTTCCACTGAGTGATGCCGACTTCCTTGATCTGCTTTTCCGACACGACCTTTCCGCCGACGGGATCCTTGTCGACGAGCTGGCTCGACGGTGCAACCTCGCTGTATGCGGTTACGTTGGCTCCCTTAACCGCATCGAAGGAAAGGAGCAGCTCGCCACGACTGAGGCTGGCGATACCCGGCTTGTCTGGTGCGGTCGTCACCAGCACTCGATTGCGGTCGGTCATCCACTCGCCAGCAAGCTTGTTGACCTCGCCGAGGGTGATTCCCGGCAGGAGTCGCTTCATCGCGTCGAGATCGTACTCGATGCTCGTCGATGGCTGGGACTGTAGAAAGGCCGAGACGTAGGCATCTGCGTAGACACTGGAGTTGGTCTTGTCGCGCTCGCTGTAGGCGTGCTCGATTCCACGCAGGAAATCCTTCTTGGTGCGATCCAGCTCCGACTGAAGGAAGCCGTATCGCTTGACCCGCTCACCTTCGGTGAGAAGCGCGTTGAGTCCGCGCTGGATGCCGTTGTCGGCGACGATCGCCGTAAGCGAGAAAGATTCGGCGGTTCGCACCAGATCGCCCTGCGTCGCGAATGCGTTTATGAAGGGCGGGTTCGGCCGCTGGGTGATCTCGGAAAACCTGTCGTTGAACATGGAGCCGAAAATCTGTTCGACCAGATTTTCGCGATAGCTGGCCACAGTAGTGTTGGTTCTCTTCGGCTGCTTGTAAAGGAGACGGATAACGGTGCGCGTAGCCTCCTTGTCGTTATTGATCGAGACCAGAGTGCTGTCGTGTTCCGGAACCGGAAACAGAGTGCGGGGCCTCGGGTTGACCGCGCGCGGAATTGCGCCGAGGTAGCGTTTGATCAGGGCTTCGACATTTGCCTTCTTGAAGTCGCCGACGGCGACGACCGCCATCAGGTCAGGGCGGTACCAGGTGTCGTAAAAGCTCTTGAGCGTCGCCGGCGTATACGTCTCGAGCACGGACTTGAGGCCGATCGGAAGCCGCTCTCCATATTGCGAGCCCGCAAAGAGAATCGGGAACCACTGGTTCTGCATCCGGTTCTCGGCACCCTGACCAAGCCGCCATTCCTCGATCACGACCGGCCGCTCCTTCTCGATCTGCGACGGCTCGAAGGCGACGTTGTGCGCCCACTCGCTGAGGATCTGAAAACCCTTGTCGACGATCGCAGCGGTGTCGGTCGGTATGGTGATCATGTACACCGTCTCGTCGAATGACGTGAAGGCGTTGATGTCGGGACCGTAACGCATTCCGATCGACTCGAGGTAGCTCGAGATCTGGTTGCGGGCGAATTTTTTTGTCCCGCGGAAGGCCATGTGCTCGACCATGTGGGCGAGACCACGCTGGTCGTCATCTTCCAGCACGGAACCGGCGTTGACCACGAGGCGAAGCTCGGCGCGCTTTTCGGGCTTGTGGTTCTCCCGGATGTAGTAGCGCATGCCATTGGAAAGCGTCCCGAGAGTGACTGCCGGGTCGAACGGCAGCGGCGCGTCCGCCGTCGCCGAACCTTGCTGGGCAATGGCGCCAAGCGGCGCGAGCAATAGGGCGGCGAAAGCGAAAACCGCCAACACCGGCGCGAACGTCGTTCTCCTTGCTTGTCTCATCACAACACCATCAAATGGTTGGCGGTCCGGTTGATCAGGCCGCTTCAATGTCATCCGCTTTCGAAATCGCGTCGAGAAACCGCGCGCCGTAGCGCTCGAGCTTCATCGGCCCGACACCACGCACACTCTGAAGCGCGCTGAGCGAACGGGGGCGCCGTACGGCGAGCTCAGCGAGGGTCCGATCAGAGAATACAATATAGGGCGGTACGTGTTCCTCGCGGGCTATTGATGTGCGCACTGATTTGAGCGCGGCGAGTAGCCGCTCCTCGCCGGGTCCGACCGTGATCTCCTCTTCGACTTCCCTGGCCCGGGCAGGGTCACGCCTCGCCTTTCGGGATCGCAGGCGCGGCTGAGGTTCGTCTTCGGCTTCACTGGCTGTGGCGGCGATCCCAAGGCAATTATCGCAACCCTCGCACTTTGGCCGCGCCGCCGGATCACCGAAGTAACGAAGGACGAATCCGCGCCGGCATTCCTTGGTGTAAGCGTAGCGCTGCACCGCCTGCAGCTTGGAAAGCTCGGCGCCGCGACGGCGGTCGAGCGCTGTCCAGTCGATTTTGAACTTGGACAGCGGCGCAGCCCGGTCGGAGAGGTAAAGCCCGGCACCGAGGCGTTCCCACACGAGGAACTGCCGCTCCTGCAGCGCGTCGAGAATCGGAGTCGCGTTCATTGCGCCGCCGAGCCCAGGCGGAAGTCCGTCCATGTCGATAATGGCGCCCTTGTTGAGCGCGGCACCGACGCCCCGCCACAAGGCGCGGAGGAATCCGAGCTCTCGATTGGATTCACCGGTGAGCTCACGCTTGATGCGGTCGGGAGTGGCGAGCAACCGAACGTGCACCCGCGACTGTTCGCCGCTGCTCGAGCTCACGGCGCCGAAGCGACTGAGAACCCGTAGTGCGCCCTCGACCTCGCGACCACTGGTCTTGGGCTTGATGGTACGGGCGATTTCCTCGGGATCAGCGCCCACGAAACCCTGGCGATCCGAAAGGTGGATCAGCGCTTCATAGGTCTTCTCGATGACGGCGCGCTCCGGGTGCGACCCCTTGATGAAGAACTCGTGGGTGAAGCGGTCCGGGAACGAGTGAAGCAGAAACACGTCCGAGTGCAAACCATCGCGGCCCGCCCTGCCGGCTTCCTGGTAATAGGCCTCGAGCGTGCCGGGCATCGCGTAGTGGATCACCAGCCTCACATTCGGCTTGTCGATGCCCATTCCGAACGCGTTGGTCGCGACAATGGCGCGGATCTTCTCGGTCATGAACGCTTCCTGCACTTCATGACGGCGCGCGTCGTCGAGGCCGGCGTGGTAGCCGGCAGCACGGATCTTCGCGCGCTCCAAAACCCGCGTCAGCTCATCGACGGCGCGCCGGGTCGACGCATAGACGACCGCGAGGCCCTCGTACCGCCTGAGAATCTCTACGAGCCGCTTGTCCTTTTCGGCTTCGTTTTTCGCCGGCACCACGTAGTAGGTCAGATTCGGCCGGTCGAATCCGGTGATGATCGTTTCCGGATTCTTGAGCGCGAGCTCGCGCACGATGTCGCGCCGGACCTCGGGCGTTGCGGTCGCGGTCAAAGCGATCGTCGCCGGTGAGCCGAGCGCGGCGTGAACGTTCTTCACGCGCAGATAGCTGGGCCGGAAATCGTGGCCCCACTGGCTGATGCAGTGCGCCTCATCGATCGCCAGCAGCGATACTCCAATCTTCCGCAAGCGCTCGGCGGTGCGACCGTAATCGAATCGCTCCGGAGCGACGTATAAGAGCTTGAGCTCGCCCCGTTCAGCCTTGATCAGCCGGTCCGAAACCTGTCCGGGCGTGAGCGTGCTGTTAATGAAAGCGGCGGGCAGTCCCCTCGACGTGAGGGCGTCGACCTGATCTTTCATCAGAGAGATCAGTGGTGAGACCACCACCGTGAGCCCGGGCATCAGGAGCGCGGGCACCTGAAAGCAAAGCGACTTGCCACCGCCGGTGGGAAGCACGACGACGGTGTCGCGTCCGGAGAGAATGGCGGACACCGCCGCTTCCTGACCAGGCCGGAATTTATCGTAGCCGAACGCGCTCTTGAGAACGCGGCGCGCATCGTGAATTGTCGGAGGCGACATCTATCGAAAGTTAGCGAACGGCCAACGCGGTGTGTCGCGTCCCATCGCTGCCGTAAGTGAACCGCCGCAGCGCGCGCCGAGCGTTCAGATGTCCTTGATCAGGCTGGCGTAGAGGGCGGGGTCCGCGTTGCCGCCGCTCACGACACAACACACACGCTTGCCACGAAATCTTTCCGCATCAGCGAGCAGAGCCCCGAGTGCCAGCGCGCCAGTCGGCTCCGCTTTGAGGTTGGCGAGCGCAAAAAGCAGCCTCATCCCTTCCTTGATCTGATCCTCGGTGACCTCGATCACTCCCGCGAGACCGCGGCTCAGAATTTCCCAGTTTCGATCCCCGAGCTGCAGCACGCGCGCGCCATCGGCAATCGTCGCCGATTCATCGGATTGCGACACCAGGTGACCGGCCCGGAAAGACTCAGCGGCGTCATTCGACAAGAGCGGCTCGGCGGCCAGCACGACCGTCTTCTGGCCGCTCTTCTCCACAGCCTCCACCAGCCCCGATGTGAGCCCACCGCCCCCGATGGGAGCAACGATGAAATCGAGGTCGAGGCCCATCGCAAGAAGTTCCCTGCCGAGGCTCGCATTCCCGTCGATCACCAGCTGGTCGTCATACGGGCTGGCGACATACGCATCCGGAAACTCCATCGCGAGCTCGGTGAGCCGCTCGAGGCGGCCCTTTTTCGCTACGTCGACCAGATCCACCTCCGCGCCATAGTCGCGAACGGCGTCGACTTTGATCCGGGGGGCGCCGGACGGCATCACCACCGTGCATCGCTTGCCAAAAAGGGCCGATGCGTAAGCGATTGCCTGACCGAAGTTGCCCGACGATGCCGTGATGATGTGTGCGTGGCGTACATTCGACGCGACGTTGTAGGCCGCGCGAAACTTGAAGCTCCCCGTGTACTGCAGCGTCTCGCTCGCCAGCACGACCTCCGCGCCGACTTTCGTCGACAGACGCGGCGAAACGATGAGGGTAGTCGGCCTGGGAGGCGTTATCGGGCGCGTCGGTGTCGTTGGCGTCTGGGTGGCGGCGCTCGTCACAGGCCGCGCGGCTTCCGTGGCTTGAAGAAGCGCAGGATCAGAGCGATGAAAAGAAAACCGATACCTGCCCAGCGCAGCGCTGCATCGTCGGCTCTGATTCCCCACGCGAGCAGGATGGCGGCGATCAGCATCAGAGCGAGCTTGGCGGTAGTGAATGGGCTCACGGCTTATCCTTGCTTCGATTGGTGAATTTCCTGACACCCTCCCTGAATGCGGGCGTCGTGCGGGCGTCGGCATTCGCGACGATGCCCGCTGAGATTCCATCCAGAAAAGCGAGATTGTCCAGCCTGTAGAATAGTCCTTTGGTAGCGGCCATCGCGCTCGGCTCGGCTGCGGCGAGTCGATCGAGCAGGCTCTGGGAGAGCTGCTCGTACTCCCTGGCGGCGAATACGCGCGACACCAGCCCCATCTGACGCGCTTCTTCCGCCGAGAGGATGCGACCAGTGCTGACGAGATCGAACGCCTGCTTTTCACCGACGCAGCGGCGCAGCATGGTCATCACCATCGCGGGTACGAATCCAATGCCGACTTCGGGATAACCGAAGCGCGCGTCCTCGTGAGCAACGACTATATCGCACGCTGTTGCGAGCCCCGCTCCGCCAGCGAGCGCGCGTCCGCGAACGAGCGCGACAACCGGCTTGTCCATGCGGCGAATGGTATGGAATACATGGCCAAGCGCCTTGGCGTCATCGATGTGTTCCTGCCGAGGCGAGTCGAGCATTTGTTCGATGGCTGCCAGGTCGGCGCCGGCGCAGAAATCAGCGCCTTCTCCCTCGATCGCGACGACGCGCACGGCGGATTCACTGAGCGCGAAGAGCGCATCGGCGAGCTCTTCGGCGGTGGCGCGATTCAGCGCGTTCTTCTTCTCCGGACGCGAGAGGATAATCCGTCCGATCCCGCCGTCGGCTCCGACACGAATGTTATTCACGGCGCCGCCGGCAGCTGCAGACGCTTCGCGTCCGCCTCAGGCACATCGATCACCATCCGCAGCAACGCCGTCGAATAAACTTTGCCCTGCGCGTCGGTCTTGAGCGAGAGCGTGCCGCCGCCGTCGAGCGCGCCGTGGAGCAGAAAATTCAGGGCGTTCAGATTCGGCAGCTCGAAACGTTCGACGCCACCCTCGATCATGCCGCGAAAATGATCCGCGACGCGCTGCTTTGTCAGCGTATCGCGGATCAGCCCGTACCATTCGGGACGGTACGCGATCACGCCGACGTTGGCCGTGTCGCCTTTGTCGCCCGAGCGAGCGTGTGCGATGTCGACGAGCCGAACCTTCATTGCACCATCTCCACCTTGGTCTGGACGACGCTCTTGTCGACCAGCGCCGGCCAGTAGGCGACAATTTCTTCGACCTTCGGCCGGCCGCCGGCGAACCCCGTGACACTTGGCGGTCCGTTCAAGACCAGCGGTGCGATTTCTCGCGTGAATCGTTCCACCGCTGCCTTGTCCGGTCCGCGGACCCCGAACCGAAGCTGCACCTCGGGCGCTTCGTGTTGATCTCCGGCGAGCCTGCCGTGGGTAGCGCCGGCGCCGACGAACTCTGTGAGCACGTGGTCGAAATGCAGCCCCAGTCTGTCGAGACGCTCGCGCAAAACGCGGTCGGCGAGCTGCGCTTTCTCGAGCGCGTCGGGCCACGCATAGACGAGGGTTCCAACGGCCTTGAACCCCGAGCGGTACGCGATGGAAACCTTGAGCTTGTCGGTCGGCGGCTTGCCCTTGATTGCGGACACCCTGACGCGATTCTCTCCGTCCGGGGCGAGACGAATCGTGGTGAAGTCGGCGATCACATCCGGAGTGATGTACGAATGGGGATCGCCCATCTCGTATACCAGCTGCTCCGTCACGGTCGGCACCGATACCCGGCCGCCAGTGTTGGGATGTTTGGTGACGACGAAGGTTCCGTCCGGCTTGGCTTCAACAAGCGGGTAGCCGACGTTGGCGAGATCGGGGATCGATCGCCAGTCGTATAGGCAGTTGCCGCCCGAGCACTGCGCTCCACACTCGATGATATGCCCGGCGACGATGCCCGCGGCGAGCTGATCCCAGCTCGTCGCTCCCCAGCCAAATTCGTGGCGAAGCGGCGCCATCGTTAGAGCAGTGTCGGTGGAGCGACCGGTGATGACGACGTTGGCGCCCTTTGCGAGTGCGTCGACGATCGGGACCGAGCCGATGTAGGCATTGGCGGAAAGCACGCGGTCGCGAACGGTCGAAAGCGGCTCGCCGGTATCCATGTTGGACAAGGCGTGTCCGGCGCGAATCAGATCGTCGAGCCTGTCGAGCAGATCGTCACCCGTTACGACCCCGATGGTCAGCTTGCCGCCGGCACCATGTTTTTCCGCGACCGCCTTTACGGCCGCTGCACAAGCGGGAGGATTTACGCCACCAGCGTTGGCGATCACTTTGACGCCACGTCCTGTGACTGCCGGAAGCACGCTCTCCATCGCCCCCACGAAATCTCGCGCGTAACCCATCGATGGGTCTCGCTCCTTCTGCTTCTGAAGAATCGACATCGTGACTTCAGCCAGATAGTCGAGCATCAGATAGTCGATTGGCCCGCCCTCCACCTGGCGGCGCGGCGCGTCGAGATCGTCACCCCAGAAGCCCTGGCCGGCGGCGACACGCACAACCTGTTTCACTCGGTTTCCTCGGTGAGGTACGCGGGAAGCACGAATGGACCGAGGTGCGGCCCGGGATTGTGAAGGGCAGTGCGAAGGGCGAGGCTCAACATCTCGCGGGTATTCTCGGGGTAGACAATGGCGTCGACGTATCCCCGCGCGGCGGCGTAGCGGGCGTCGAGCTGATTGTCGTAGTCGGCGCGCATCTCGTCGACTGCCCTGGCCACTTCGGCGTCGAGCTCGCGGCCCGATTTCTTCGCCGCTTCGAGAGCCGGTCCGTGCACCGCCTGGATCGCGGACTCGCCTTCCATCACCGCCATGCGGCCAGTCGGCCAGCTCAGAATGAAATCCGGATCGAAGCCCTGACCGGCCATCGCGTAGTAGCCGGCGCCGGACGCGTGGTTCACCGTGAGCACGAGCTTCGGCACGCGCGCTGTCGCCATCGCTTCGACGAACCGCGCGCCAGCGCGAATGATGCCTTCCTGCTCCGCCTCGGTCCCGACCATGAATCCGGAGACATCCTGCACGAACAACAGTGGGATGCCCAGTCTGTCGCAGCGGTCGATGAAGTAGGCGACTTTTTCAGCGCTTTCCGTGTAGACGATTCCACCGAAGCGCGGCTTCTCACCTTCCCTACCCTTGATCAGGCCCCGCTGATTGGCGATCACGCCGACGGTGATACCGCTGATGCGGGCGTCTCCGCAGATCATCTCCTTGGCGAGCCCCTCCTGAAATTCGTCGAGCTGGCCATTGTCGAGAATCGTGC
>Ga0070684_100000380_pt1 | contig 30791 bp, 22 predicted proteins | sample KBSC723LmetaG_FD_65653 | JGI IMG/M metagenome (GOLD analysis project Ga0070684, IMG submission 65653) | Corn rhizosphere microbial communities from Kellogg Biological Station, Michigan, USA - KBS C7.2-3L metaG | ecosystem: Host-associated > Plants > Roots > Rhizosphere ...
CGCGTCGCGATACGCCTTTGCCGCATCGTCCAGGCGTCCCCGGGCGCGCAAGATCTGGCCACGAACGAGATCGGTCAGATATTGAACGTACCGATCCGAGACGGACGGCCGCGGCTCGACGAGCGATAGCGCTTCATCGAGCTTGCCCGTCCGTGACAGGAACCACGCAGCTCGCATCCGGGCCTCCGCGGCAGTTTCGGAAAATTTCATCGCCGTCTGATATCGAGCGAGGACGTTGGCGTCCTCGTCGGAGCCCGCCGTTCCGCGCAGCCACTGCTGTTCGGACACGAGCGCGTACGCCAGGTGAAGGCGCCCCTCGGCAGGGCAGCGTTCCACTGCCTTCGGGACAAACAGCATCGCGCTGTCGGCCATGAACAAGCCTTCGAGCGCGGCGACCTCGGTCCACAGCCATGAACATTCGAAGGCGTCGGCTTCGCCAGGCTGACGCACCCGGACGTGGTATTCCGCGAGCAGCCGGCCGCCCTCGTCACGCGCGTACCGGTTGTCGCTCCGCAAGGCCGCGACCGCGAGTTCGAGCGCGAGCACCGCCGTCCGACGTGGATTCGGCCACGGCGGATCGGAGGCGCGAAAGTTGCGCAGCAGCGTCGCCAGATCCTGAGTCTCACCGACCGCCTTCTGGAAGGTTGCTTCGTCTCGATCGAAGGCATCTGCCATCGCCTGGACGTCCGCGGGAACGACCCGGGGCGCCGGAGGCGCAGGCTTGTCCCTCGCGGCGGCCGGCTCAGGTGTCGGTCCTTCCGAGGCTGCGTCGGCTCCGCCGTCACGTTTAGGCACCGTGACCCATCGGCGGCCGCGGAGGATGACATTCTTCTGATTCGTCTTGACCTTGATCTCGTGTGTCCGGCCGTCGCGATCCTCATCCGCGGGTTCGACGCCGAGGAGGTAGTACGCGGAAATTTCGTTCAGCACGCGATTGAACGCGTACTCACCGCTTCCGACCTGCACTCTGAACAGCGCGCCGCCGGCCGCGCCGGAAAACTGGTCGAGCCACCGCCCGAGCACTTCACTGTCGCGCGCTTCGCTCTGCAGGTTCTTGTCGCTCTTCTGCACCTGCGCCGCGAAGCGATCGATCGCACTCGTATCGAGGTAGAGGGTATAGATCGACGTGTTCGACCGGGCCGCTTCCTTGCCGACCTGCATGCCGAGCTCGCTGATGTCGGGCCGTCCACCGGGCACGTCGCTCGCCATCATGCCGGCGCTGATGAGCACCAGCGTCTTTCGTCCTTTGATGACGCTCACCTGCTCGAGCAGCGATCGAAGCATCCCCAGGCCCGCGTTGCCCTGGCCTTCGTAGTAGAGCGCGGCTCCGGTGATTTCCAGCATCAGGCGCTGGCGACAGACTTCCTCCGGCGGAGTGCCGCACTCGCGCCTCGCGACCGATTCGAGAAGGGACGCTTCGCGCGGCGAGGCCGAACTGGCGGCGGCGCTCAGGTCGACGATTTCAGACGGCCGCAGGTTGAACTGGTTGGAAGGCACGTCGCGCTGTCCCATCACGGTGCTCAGGCTGCGGGACACTGCGTCGTGATCGGTGGTCGGGCTCATCTTCGGACCGTATGGATATGCGAAGAGGCCGACCTCGTCGGTCGCGGGCAGACGATCGATGAAGCTCCGCGCTTCCGCGATCACGTGGCGCGAGGCGCTCGCGTCGAAGCTCAAACAGTCGACCGCGATGAAGACGACCCGCGCCAGCGCCGGGACGACGGGCGGTCCTGCTGTCGCCGCGGCGCGTTCAGCTGGCGACAACGTCGCCGCGCTGCGGCTCTCGATCAGTTCGGCAGAGAGCACGCGTCGTCGCCGGCCATTGATCGTGACTTCAAACTTGTCCGGCCCGAGTCCTGGTACGGGCACGCCGTTTCGGTCGATGACCTGCACGTCGACGGCGATGACGTCGAGGCCGGACCGGAACGTGGTCTGCGGTTTCTGGGTGGCGTCCTGGGGGCCGCCGGCGAACAGGGTGGCTGCGGTGAGGATGAACACCGCGGTCAAGGGCGTCAGTCGTTTTCTCATGGCTGCTGCATGACTGGAGCCTTGAATTTCCCCCTGCCGCGATCGGCCGATGTGCCGTGCGGGCAGCCTTCAATGCTACGATTATCTCTTCTGTTTCAGAAGATTGCTGAGTTCGGGGCAAGATAACACGACGGTCGGCCGATCGTCACACTTTTGCCTCGGCTGTCGACACGAGAATTCGCAACCTGCGTGATACCATCCGCCGGTATTTCCTGACTGGAGACGTGACCTGAATGACCGCGCGCCGAGTTCTGCCGGCGCTGCTGCTCCTCTTTGTGGGCAGTGGGTGCGCCGCGCTGATTTACGAAATTGTCTGGTTCCAGCTTCTACAGCTGGTTATTGGGTCTTCGGCGGTGTCACTCGGCGTGTTGCTGGGCACGTTCATGGGTGGCATGTGCCTCGGAAGCCTGTTCCTGCCGCGGATCATCTCGCCGCGGGAGCACCCGCTCCGTGTCTACGCCTTTCTCGAGCTGGGTATCGGCCTCTTCGGATTGCTGCTGCTGTTCGGGATGCCGCTGCTCGGGGGACTCTATTTCCACTGGGGCGGCGGCGGAGTAACGGGCATCCTGCTCAGAGGCGTGGCCGCGAGCATCTGTCTGTTGCCTCCGACCCTTGCCATGGGCGCGACGCTGCCCGCGATGTCGCGATGGGTCGAGTCCACGCCTGAAGGCGTCTCCTGGCTCGGATTCTTCTACGGCGGCAACATCGCCGGTGGTGTCGTCGGATGTCTGCTCGCCGGGTTCTATCTGCTGCGAGTACACGATACCGCCTTCGCCACTTTTGTCGCGGTCGCTCTCAACGTGCTCGTGGCGGGACTTGCGCTGCTCATCGCAAAGACCACGCCGCACGAGTCGGTGGTGCTGCCGGCTCCGCTCGAACGAGCGCCAGGCGCGTGGGCAGTCTACGTCGCCATCGGGATTTCGGGTTTCACCGCGCTGAGTTCGGAAGTGATTTGGACGCGGCTGCTCTCGCTCCTCTTTGGCGCGACGGTGTACACATTCTCGTTGATCCTCGCAGTGTTCCTCCTCGGACTCGGCATTGGCAGCAGCATTGGTTCGACGATTGCCGCCCGCATCACGCGGCCGAGGCTTGCGCTCGGATGGTGTCAGCTGCTGCTGTGCGCGGCCATAGCGTGGACCGCGTACATGCTCACGCAGTCGCTGCCGTACTGGCCAATCAACCCGTCCATCTCGACCGATCCGTGGTTCAACTTCCAGCTCGACTTCGTCCGCTGCCTCTGGGCAGTTCTGCCCCCCGCCATCCTGTGGGGTGCGAGTTTTCCGCTGGCCCTGGCCTCGGTGGCGACGGGCGGTAAAGATCCCGGACGGCTCGTTGGCGGCGTCTATGCCGCGAACACACTCGGCGCGATCATCGGCTCCGTGACCGCCAGCCTCCTTCTCGTCGTGTGGCTCGGCAGCCAGCGCGCGCAGCAGGTGCTCGTGATCGTCTCGGCCGTGTCCGCGTTGTTGATGTTCGAATCCGCCGCGGCGGATGCAGAGACGAGGAAAATGCCGCGCTTCCAGTTTGCCAACACGCTCCTGCTCGCGGCGGCGATGGGCGGCGCGGTGCTGCTGGCGCGGACGATTCACCCCATCCCTGCCGTGCTGGTTGCTTACGGTCGGTACGCGGCGACGCGAATCGGCGAAGGGGATATCTTTTACGTTGGGGAAGGATGGAACGCGTCGGTCGCCGTGTCGCGGCTCTCGAACGGCGTCCTCAACTATCACAACGCCGGGAAGGTGCAGGCATCGAGCGAGCCGCAGGATATGCGGCTGCAGCGCATGCTCGGCCACATGACGACGCTCATTCCCAAGAACCCCGAGTCGGTGCTCGTGATCGGCTGCGGAGCGGGCGTCACGGCCGGCGCTGTCTCCGTCGATCCAAACGTGAAGCGGCTGACGATCGCCGAGATCGAACCGCTCGTCCCGCGAGTCGTCTCGCGTTATTTCGCGCAGCACAACTTCGACGTCGTCGCCAATCCGAAGACGCACGTGGTGATCGACGACGCGCGGCACTATCTGCTGACGACGAGGGAGAAGTTTGATGCGATTACGTCCGACCCCCTTGACCCGTGGGTCAAAGGGGCGGCGATGCTGTACACGAAGGAGTTCTTCGAGACCGCCAAGGATCACCTGAAGCCAGGCGGCGCCGTCACCCTGTTCGTGCAGCTCTATGAAAGCAACACCGCAGCGGTGAAAAGCGAAATCGCGACCTTCCTCTCGGTGTTTCCCGGCGGCGTCGTCTGGGGCAACACCAACAATGGAGCAGGCTACGATCTCGTGCTTCTCGGCCAGGCGGAACCGACGCGAATTGACGTCGAGGCCGTGCAGCGGCACCTGAGCGAGCCGACCATGGCTCCGGTGGCTCACTCGCTCGGAGAAGTCGGGATGTTCTCGGCGATTGATTTGTTTTCGAATTACGCGGGGATGAAATCTGACCTCGCCCCGTGGCTTGCCGACGCGGCGATCAACCGCGATCGCAATTTGCGGCTCCAGTATCTTGCCGGCATGGGCTTCAACCTGTATCAGAGCGAAGCGATCTACGCCGATATGCTTCAGTACAGTCAGTGGCCGAGCGATTTGTTCATCGGCAGCGACGCGACGAAGCAGCAGTTGCGGTCTGCGATACTTCGCATGCAAGGCAAATGAATCACCAATTACTGATCACTGATCCTGAATCACTCATCCTTGAATCACTCATCCTTGAATCACTAATCTCTGAATCGCGAATCTTTTGAATCGCCCAGTCGATTCGACGATGCAACGATGAGCGATTCGAGGATCAGCGATTCGAGGATTAGCGATCAGTGATCAGTGATTCAGAGGCTAAGCCACCGGCTGCGCCGCCACCTTTCCGTCAAACAGATAGATGTGACGTTTGGCCCGGGCGATGTAATCCGGGTTGTGCGTCGCGAGGCAGAGCGTGGCGCCGTCGGCGTGCAGTTCGCCGAGCATGTCCATCAGCGCGTCGCCGCTTTTCGAGTCCAGGTTCCCCGTCGGTTCGTCGGCGAGGAGGATCGCGGGACGGCCCGCAATCGCGCGGGCGATAGCGACGAGCTGCTGATGGCCGCCTGAAAGTTGACCTGGCCGCTGCTTCGCTCGCTTCATCAGCCCCACGCGATCAAGCGCCGCTTCCACTCGGGCTTTGCGGTCAGCCGGAGTGGCGTTGCGTAATCCCAGCGGGTATTCCACGTTTTCGTACACCGTCATGTCGGCAATAAGGTTGAAGCTCTGGAAGATCAGCCCGATTTCGACGTTGCGGACCCGTGCCTTCTCGCCAGGGGTTAGACCCTCGACCGGGCGGCCGTTGAAGAAATACCGACCGTTCGTCGGGGCATCCAGCATGGCGAGCAGCGACAGAAACGTGGACTTCCCGCATCCTGACGGCCCCGAAATCGACACGTACTCGCCGCGACCGATGTCGAGCGTGACGTCATTGAGTGCCCACGTCTCCTCATCCGCATCCCCTCTGAAGACCTTGCTGATTCCTTCCAACCGGATAAGGGGCAGATCGGGATTGCCTTCGTTTTCCGTGGATTTGCTGCGTTTCCACCAGGCCATGCGGCAGAGACTAGCACGGCGGTTTTCGGGCGTTGGAAAAGATGTGACGAATTGCAGCTCAACGGAGGGCCGGTAAACGCGCGAGCCGGGAGCGCGGTATTTCCATCTCGAAACTGGAAACTGGAAACTGGTAACTGGTAACTGGAGACTTTGATGAAAACAGCAATGTTGTTCGTTGCCTCCGTCGCGATAGCAACCCCTGCGATGGCGCAGCATGACCACGAGGAAATGCGCGCGCGAGCGCAGGCCCAGGCCGGCCCGCCGACGGCTGCGCCTCCTCAGGGTCAGGCCGGTGCGCCGACGATGGCAGCGCCGGGCCAGGGACGTGGACCGCAGCAGCCGCCCATCGACGTGCCGTGGAACGACGCGATTCCGGCCGGCACGCCGGAGCACGCGGCCCGCGCACTGAAAGAATCTCCCCGCCACGGCGAGTGGGTGGACATCACGCTCGCGGATGGCACGGCGCTCAAATCGTGGGTCGTGTATCCGGAACGCTCGACCAAGTCAGGCGTCGTGCTCGTCATCCACGACATCCGAGGGATGTCCGACATTGCACGCGCAGTTGGCGATCAGCTCGCGCAGGACGGTTTCATCGCAATCGTCCCTGACTTCCTGTCAGGCAAAGGGCCGAACGGCGGAGGGACTGATTCCCTCGGCAATGGTGTCGGCCAGGCGATTCAGCAACTGACTCCGGACGACGTGGTGGCGCGGTTGAACGCGGCGATGGAGTACGGCAAGAAGCTGCCGGCGTCGGACGGAAAAATCGGCGTCATTGGCTTCTGCTGGGGCGGTGCCCGGAGCTTCGGGTATGCCGCGGCGCAGCCGGCGCTCAACGCCGCCGTCGTCTACTACGGTGATGCACCCGGCGCCAGCGACGGCACGGTCGAAACGAAGCTCGCGAACCTGAAGGCGCCCGTCCTTGGTCTTTATGCCGGCAACGACGCGCGGATTGGCGCGACGATTCCGGCAACGGAAGCGGCGATGAAGAAGCTCGGCAAGAGCTACGAGATCCATACCTATGAGGGCGCGGGACACGGATTCATGGGCGCGCAGGCCGGCGCCGGCGGCGCGAACCTCAAGGCTGCGCAGGAGTCGTGGCCGCTCGTCGTCAAGTTCCTCACGAAGAATCTGAATTAGCGACTCAGCTGTGCGCTACGGGTGTCGGTCGCAGACACTCGTAGCGCGGCGCTTTCGCGGCGCGTCGCAGTCTTCGAGACCCGCGCGTTCTCAGTGGGTGAGCGCGTAGAGCAAAACGTTGATGCCGGTTTGGTACCCTTCGACCGAGAAGGTGTAGAAGTAGTTCGGGTCGGTCGCCTCTTCCTCGAACGCGTCACCGAAATCGGTGTTGTGGGTGATGAAGACGAGCATGTGGCCTTGCTTGTCGAAGATTGCCTTGGCCTCCGGCGTCGCGCTGTCGGCGCCGCGCTCCGAGGTGCCACCGCCCAACCGCATCCACATCCCGATGGAGGGAATCTGGATGACGCGCTTCACGTCGAACTGCTGATGAAAAATCGGATGAGTGAGAGGGACGTCAACGATCGGGTACTCTGAGGGCGGCAGCGCCTTGCCGATCTCTCGCGCCCACACTTCCCACGCCCAGGTCCCCCAGAAATCGTCGGCCCAGAGGAATCCGCCTTTCAGCAGGTATTCACGCAGCCGTTCTGCCTCGGCGGGGCTGAAGTAGGTCGAGCCCACCTCCGTCATCATGATGAACGGGCACTGAAACAGGAGATCGTCGGTCAGTCGGAGAAGAACATGATTCGGTTCGCCGGTCGTGTCCCGGCTGATTCGCGTGCGCGTGAGCTCCGATAGACGAATGGAAAGATTGATGTCAGCGCGTGGGTAGTCGACGCTCCAGTTCCCGCCATCTCCGTCGTTGCTTTGCGAAAACATGATGCGGCAAAAATTGAAGCCGCCGTCGAAACTCTCGGCCGTCGCCATGCGAAGCGGCGCCCAGCCGTAGCCGAAGCCGCGGCGCCGCTGCGCGAGCGCCGTCGAAGCAGACGCCAGAAGCACCGCGATCGCGAATCCTCCGATGACACGCCGCGCCGTAACCGACCGAATTAGACGGGTCACCGGTCCAGTCTACAGCTGTACAACGACACGGCGCGAGTAAAGCGCCTCCGTCTCTGGGACGGGTCTTGCAGCTGACGTGAGACGGAGGCGTGTGATGTACCGTAAATTGGTCACATTGGCCGTTTCGTGTCTCCTGGTGAACGGTTGCGCGGAGCTCAACAAACTTGCGGCGCTCGTCCAGGCACCACGGTTCGAACAGGCGCCGGATCATCGTGCGGAAATCCGCATGACGGGTACGGGATCGCGGTTGCCAGTCGGGGGAGCCGGCGTTCGGCTCTGGGCGAGGGTCACGAATCCCAATCCGTTCAGCCTGACCCTCGGCACCTTGAAAGGCACGCTGTTTCTCGACGACGCTCGTGCCGCCGACGTGGATTTTCCACTCGGTCTGCCACTGGCCGCAGGCGGCGAGACGACGGTGCCTATCGATCTGACCGTCAGCTTCGCCAATCTGCCTGGCCTTGCCGACAGCATCCGTCGCGCGGTGAATCGGCAGCCACTCGGGTATCGACTCGAGGGAACGGTTGGCGTCAACGCCGGCCAGTTGGGACAACCGGTGTTCGGTCCGATGACGTTGTTGCGTGGGGATGTCAGACCGGTCGCCGGACCGTGAGCGCGTCAGGCACGTCTTGCTATGATTTCAGCAATGGCGGCATCGTTTCGCGTCGCGCTTCTTCTTGGTCTCGCAGTCATGCAGGCAACCGGCGGTCTCTCTCCTGACGAGCGTGCGCTGACCACCTTCGTCGACACGCACAACGCCGAATCGCTCGCGCTGCTCGAGCGCGTCGTCAACATCAACAGCGGCACGCAGAACTTTGAGGGTGTCAAAGAGGTCGGCCGGGTGTTCGGCGACGAGCTTGCCGCGCTCGGCTTCACCACCCGCTGGGTTGACGGCACGCCGTTCAAGCGCGCCGGTCATCTCGTCGCAGAGCATCGCGGGTCTGGCCCGAGAATCTTGCTCATCGGTCATCTCGACACCGTCTTTGAGAAAGACAGCCCCTTCCAGCGATTCGAGCGCGTCGACGACCGAACCGCGCGCGGCCCCGGCATCATCGACATGAAGGGCGGCAACGTCGTCATGATTGGCGCGCTGAAGGCGCTGCAGTCAATCGGGGCCTTGAAGACCATGAACATCGTCGTCGTCATGACAGGCGACGAAGAGGATTCAGGCGACCCGCTGAGCGCGGCGCGAGAAGCGCTCGTGGCCGCGGGCAAGATGGCTGACCTCGCCATCGGTTTTGAAGATGGTCCGGCGGATCCGAAGCTCGCCGTGACCGCTCGCCGCGGCACGACCGGGTGGGAAGTGAAGGTCACCGGCAAACCCGCGCATTCGTCGCAGATTTTTCGGGAGGACATCGGCTACGGCGCCGTTTATGAGATGGCGCGGATTCTCAACGCGTTCAGAGAGCGGCTCGCGGGGGAGGCGCACCTGACGTTCAATCCCGGTGTCCTCCTTGGCGGCACCGCTGTCGAATTCGATCCCGTGCAGCTGCGCGGATCGGCCTCCGGCAAGACGAACGTCGTCGCCGAGCATGCGGTCGCTTCTGGTGACCTGCGTGCGCTGTCGCGCGAGCAGTTCGATCACGCAAGGAAGACGATGACCGAGATCGTCGCCGCGTCGCTTCCGCAGACATCCGCGACGATCACATTCGACGAGGGCTATCCGCCGATGGCGCCGACCGACGGGAACGCGAACCTGCTGGCGATGTACGATCAGGCCAGCCGGGATCTCGGCTTCGGGACGGTCACCGCCGTGACTCCCGATCGCGCAGGCGCCGCCGACGTGTCGTTCGTCGCCGGCGACGTCAAGATGATTCTCGACGGCGTTGGCTTGATGGGACACGACGATCACACCGCCAACGAAACCGCCGATCTGGCAACGCTGCCGTCGCAGACCAAGCGAATGGCAGTCCTGCTGTTTAGAGTCGGACGGCTGAAATTCTGAATGCTGAATGTTGAACGAAGAGGCTGATTGCCGGCGCAAGACGGGACGGCAATCAGCTCTCAATTCAGCATTCAGAAATCAGCATTCAGCATTTCAGTCATCGCTCCCGTCTATCTACAACAATCCGCCCGTCCTTCATGACGACTCTGATCCCGGTGAAAAGCGCATCGATTGCCTGAAGAGGATCGCCGTCGATCGCCACGAAGTCAGCCGCGTATCCCGGCGCAATCCGCCCGAGGCGATCGGACATACCCAGAAGATCTGCCGCGGTCGTGGTCGCCGTCGCCAGAGCCTGCTGCGGGGTCATCCCCGCCTTCACGAACCAACCCAGCTCTCGAGTGTTTTGTCCAAACATCGAATAGACGGCGTCTGACCCCATGCCAATGCGGACGCCGGCCTTGACGGCGCGTTTCGTCGCGTCCAGGTTGCGCTGAATGTACTCCTGCAACGGCGGAATCGCCGCGGGCGCGAAGCCGTAGTCGTCCTTCGCATCGACGTAGTACCGATTGTGATCGATCGTGGGAACCCAGACCGTTCCTCGTCTCACCATCTCAGCGAGCGTTTCATCGTCCAGCTCGATGCCGTGTTCGACCGAGTCGGCGCCGGCACGAACTGCGTCCTTTACGCCTGACGCACCATAGGAGTGGATCGCGACTTTGTGACCGGCAGCATGACCGGCATCGACGATGGCTTTCATCTCTTCGAAGGTGAGCGTTTGCGTTGTATCGACGCTGTCGAAGCTGCCACGCGAGCCGTAGACTTTGATCCAGTCCGATCCGTTCTTCACCCGCTCTTCGGCCGCGGCACGCATCGCCTCGGGTCCAGGCGCGGTGGCCTGACGCGGCGCCGAGATGCCTTGCCCGGCCACGATCATGCGAGGTCCCGGCATCGCACCCATCGCGATCAAATCACGCATTGCAAAGTCAGTATCGTTCGCGGCGCCGAGGTCGCGCACGGTTGTGACGCCGGTCTCGAGTGTTCGCCGCGCATTGTCCTGCGCGAGAAAGACGGTCACCGCCGGACGTCTGCGTTGGCCGAGTGGCCGCGTGCCCGGCTGGCGATCCCAGTAGTAGGTCATGTGGGTGTGCAGATCGATCAGGCCTGGCACAACCGTGTACTTTCGGAGATCGATCACCTCGGCCGTTACGGGTATCGGTTCCGATGAGCTGTTCACTCTCGAAATGCGATCACCGTCGATCACGATCGACACGTCGGTGAGCACGCGTGAGCCATCCCACACTTTTCCTGTGCGGATGACCTTCGTCTGCGCCGCGGCTGAGCCGTGCAGTGAGAGCGTTGCAGTGAGGGCAACTGCGATCGTGGTCGTACGCATGGGCGAATCATACGCCCATGTCATTCATGCACGGTGCGGCCACCCGGTCGCTGCGGAGATGCCAACATAATCATGCAGATCGAAGTGGCGCGCGTCGTCTCATCGCGGCCTTCGATTTGCACGAGAGCACTCCGGAACGATCAGAAAACAATTGACGCTACCGAAAGAGGGGTTTTTCATGAAACGGCACTTGATGTTGGGAACGATCTTTTCAGCTGCGCTGGCAGTCGGCGCGTCCGCGCAGTCGGCCGGTCAGCCACCGGCTGGTCAGTCGCCGACCGGTCAGGACACCAACCGCAGCAGTAATGCGCAGACGATGACGGTCACGGGATGTCTGAAGGCGGACACGTCGTCGGCCAGCAAGGAGCCCGGCGCTCCAGCTAGCCCGGGGGCAAGTTCGGCATCAGGAGGCTACATCCTGGAGGTGGCACCATCTGGAGCCGCGAATCCAGCGAGCCCGACGGAGAGCCCGAACCCGACGGCAACCAGCGGTGCCGCGAACAAGACGTTCAAGCTCACCGGTGGCTCGAGTGATCTCTCGACTATGGTTGGCAAGAAGGTCGAAGTCAAAGGAACGCTTCAGAACCGTGCAGGCAGTGCGATGGGCAGTCCATCAGAGTCCCGGCCGGACTCGTCAGCGAGCGACGCGAGCAAGGCACCTCAGCTCCGTGTGACGTCCGTGAAGGAAGTTCCGGGCAGCTGCTCCTAAGAAGCGGTAGCGGAAGGGAGGACCGGCCGGCAGCCTCCGCCGGCCGGTCCGTCGGTACCGAATCGTCGTCCCGCCATAACCGTTTGCCACCATCTCGGTGGTCATGCTGCTCACAACAAAGGTCAACGGGTACGACTCCCGCCTTGGAACAGCCAAGTCGCGACGTCGCTTAATAGCCTTATATTCAGTCGTTTATATTGATGGGTTAGCTCATTTCCTTGCTGGATCGGATAGGCACGGAATCCGCATTAGCCATGGGCGACGGGACCGGGGCCGTTGCGATGTCAACACCCGGCACGTGTGCGAGCGAGGAGTGAGGAACGATGCGAGTGTTGCGCTCACAAGTGATCGTCGCGGCCGTGGTTCTTTCCGTGAGCGTCGTCGGCGCTCAAACGAAGATCACGCCGCCGAAAAACAAATACAACCCCAGCGACGATGTGAAGCTTGGCAGGGACGCGGCCGCTCAGGTCGAGCAGCAGCTGCCGCTGCTGAGAGACGACGCGGTCACGTCGTACGTGTCGGACATCGGGCAGCGTCTTGTCGATTCGATCCCGCCGGAGCTTCGTCACCAGGAATTCAGATACACGTTCAAGGTCGTCAACGTGAAAGAGATCAACGCCTTCGCGTTGCCGGGCGGGCCGATGTACGTGAACAGAGGAATGATCGAGGCGGCCAAGACCGAAGGGGAAGTGGCTGGAGTCGTCGCGCACGAGTTGAGCCATGTCGCTCTCAGGCACGGCACCGCTCAGGCGACCAAGGCAACGCCGTACGAGATCGGCACGATCGCCGGCGCGATTCTCGGTGCCATCGTCGGCGGGAATGCCGGCAGCGCGATCGCACAGGGCACGCAGTTCGGGCTCGGCACGGCATTCCTTCGATACAGCCGGGAATACGAGAAGCAGGCTGACATCGAAGGCTCGCAGATCATGGCGCGCGCCGGTTACGACCCGCGCGATATGGCGAACATGTTCAAGACGATCGAACAGCACGGCGGCTCGGGGGGGCCCCAGTGGTTGAGCGACCACCCGAACCCTGGCAATCGATACGCCTATATCTTGGAGGAAGCCCAGTCGCTTCACGTCACGAATGTGCGACATGACAGCAGCGCTTTCCAGAACATCCAATCGCACCTGCGTTCGATGTCGCCGGCGCCGTCGACGGAAGAGGCCACCAGAAACGCGCGCAACGGCCGCGGTCCGCGAGGCGGCGAAAGCAGCGGTGGACGGATCAGTACGAACGTCGAACGTCCGTCGACGCGCTACACCTCGTACGACGAAGGCAATCTGTTCCGGATTAGCGTGCCTTCGAACTGGCGCGAGCTTCCGGGGAACAATTCCGTGACGTTTGCGCCGGAAGGCGGATATGGATCGGCGGGGCAGCAGAGCGTGTTTACCCACGGCGTCGAGGCCGGAATCATGCGGAACGAGAGCCACGATCTGCAGACCGCGACGCGGGAGCTGGTGCAATCGTTCTCGCAGTCCAACCCGCGAATGCGGCCAACGTCGCGCGGCGATCGCGCGTCGGTCGGCGGCCGCAACGGCATGCGCACGCGGATGACGAATCAGAATGAAGCGACCGGTCGCCCCGAGAATCTCGCGCTTTATACGACTATCCTGAACGACGGGACGTTGTTCTACTTGATTGGCGTCGCACCCGACAACGAGTACGGCAATTACGATTCGGTGTTCGACAGGGTCGCCGGCTCGGTTCAGTTCGCACGGTGACAATCACCGGATGTTGACCTCCGTCGCGGCATCGCCCGCGACGGAGCCACTCCGGTTCGAATCGCCATCACGGTTCCACTCTTCCTGCCTCAGGACTCCGCCGCTGTGCGCTGGCTACGCTGGCGTGAATGTGACGGTGTGCATGTGACCGCTATTGTTCGTTGAGTCCCTCGACACCGCCTGCCTGTTCTTCAAGCTCGTGAGATCTCCCTGGCTAATCTGAACGGTGTGTGGATGAGTTGCGGTGCCGGTGATGTCGAGGGCGATAGCATTCCCTGCTGTGAGCTGGGCACCAGTTATGACAGCGGAATGACCATGGTTGGCGGAGATGTTTCCGTTGAGGTCGCTGGCACTTGGTGTGGGGGCCGCAGTTGGAGTTGGTGTTGGCGACGGAGACGAGTACGAGCTTCCACAGCCTTCAGCGACGGTAATCGTCACGCCGGCGAGGATCGCCAGCGCGGCCTGGAGCGTGAACTCCCGGCGGCCGAGGTTCTCGACCTCTTCCTTCTGCGCTTCCTGCACTTCGACTTGCTTTTGCAACATGACGCGACCCCCTCTTTGTACGGATAATCGCGTCGCCACAGCAATGAGGGTGCCTTCTGTCGCGTGCGCATTCAAGGGACGTAATCGCGCATTCGCGCCGCGGCTTTTCTCGCGTCGTAAACGGTTCTCAGAAGACGTAAAGGATTCTGGAGGTGTTAGGCCCGCGTGTGGTAATTCGTCAGCGAATCGGCGGTGTACTGTAGGGAGGCCTTCGATGATGAGTCGCTTGTTCGTAACCGTACGCCAAGCTGATGAGCTTTGATTCGTCCCACGCTCGACCGAAGAACGTCATGCCGGCCGGCAGCGTTCCTCCCCGGGTGTAGCCCATCGGCACATTGATGGCCGGAAATCCTGTCGTCGGCGAGAAGACCTGACTGTTGTCGCCGTGCGGCGTATTCAGATCGCCGATCAATCTCGGCGGATTGCTCCACGTCGGATAGATGAACGCATCGAGCTGCGTCGCCTCCATCGTCTTCAATACCGCGCTGCGGAACTGTTCGCGATAGTCCGCTTCTGCTTTGCAGGCTGCGGTCTCCGGCCCATTGTTCTCGGTGCTTTCCAGCGCGCGCTCCAGTCGGACCTGTACAGAGGGGTGGAATCGACGAGACTTCACGATGTCGTCGAGCGAGTGGACCGGTGCTCTGTCCCCCAATCCTGCCAGATACCGGTTGATGTCGTACTTGAATCCGCCGCAAGTGCCGGCGTTCGTTGCCCGCCTCACGCTTGCCAGTTCGACGCTCGCCGGATCGACGATGACGGCGCCGGCATGTTTGAGCTCTTCGAGCGCGGCGGAAAACACCTGGATGATTTCCGGATCGGTCGTGTCGCGCTCGTAGGCTTGACGAAGGACGCCGAGGCGCGCTCCCTTCAAACCGTCGCTGCGGAGCGCGGCCCGATAGTCAGGAATCGACGGCGGCGGCATGCCGGGCCTCAGGCCTGGCTGAACGTAGTCTGCCCTCAGTGTTATCGGATCGTCGGGATCTTCCCCTGCGATCGCTTGAAATACCGCCACCGCATCCTCAACGGATCGCGCCATCGGGCCCGCGATGTCGGCCAGCAAACTGAGTGGCACGACGCCCGCCCTGCTCGTCAGTCCCATCGTCGATCGGATGCCGACGAGTGCCTGGTGTGATGAAGGACCGCGGATCGAGTTGCCGGTGTCGCTTCCGAGACCCACTGCGCCGAAGCTGGCCGCCACGGCCGCCGCCGTCCCGCCGCTCGAGCCTGCGGTGACCCGATCGAGCGCGTAAGGGTTTTTCGTGTACCCAGGCAGAATCGAGCTGACGGTCTCGTAGGGGCTGAACGCCCATTCCGCCATGTTGGACTTCGCCAGCACGATCGCGCCGGCAGCTTTGACTCGCCGAACCAGGAAGGCATCCCTGGCCGACACAAATCCTTTCATCGCGAGAGAACCTGCTGCGCTCTGGAGTCCAATCGTTTCGAAGTTGTCCTTCACGATCGTCGGGACGCAGTGCAGTGGGCCGACCGGGCCGGACGATGCGAAGCGGCGATCGAGGTCATCGGCCTCTTTGACAGCATCCGGATTCACCTCGACGATCGCGTTCAACGCCGGTCCCTTTTTGTCATAGGCGTCGATACGTTTCAGATACTCCTGCACCAGCGAGTGGCAACTCACCCGGCGGGCCTTCAGTTCGGACTCGATTTGCGCGATGGTGGCTTCGCGAACCTGAAACGACCCGGATCGTTGCCCCGCAACGCTGAGTGGCAGGACGAACGCTCCGACCGCGATCACGCTCAGGAAGTGTTTCACGGGCGCAATCTTATGTCAGCGGTTGTTCCGGTGGTACACTGACCGCCTTCAAGGGAGGACTGAGGATGTACGGAGCGAAGGAACTGGCCCAGAGTTTTCGAACCGTTCGGAAGAACACCATTCAGGTGGCGGAAGACATTCCCGCTGATCAATACGACTTTCAGGCGGCGCCAGGTGTGAAGACGGTCGCACAAATACTTGCGCACATCGCGGTGTCACCCGCATGGCAAATCGAAGCTCACACACAGCGCATACCCGGTGTTGACTTCGCGTATTTCGGCGCGCGGGCGCCGAAAGTGGCTGCAGACGAAAAGGCGCTTGCCGCCAAAAACCAGATTGTCGAGGCGCTCGAGCGCGGCGGCGAAGAGTTCGCGTCGATGGTCGAGAAGCTCACGCCGGACGTCCTCGCCGAGTCGGTCGCCTTTGCTCCACCGATGCAGCCGTCGCAGAAAAGCCGTTTCGAAATGCTGCTGGGGGTCAAGGAGCACGAGATGCATCACCGCGCACAGCTGATGCTGATTCAGCGGCTAATCGGGATCGTGCCGCACCTGACCCGCCGCCGCGACGCCGCGATCGCGGCTTCACGATCTTGAGAGCGCCGCTCGAATCGCTCATCACCAATCACTGATCGTGAATCTCTGATCCTTGAGTCCCTAGTCGTCGCATCCCTAATCGTCGCATCCACGAACCTCTGAATCGCCTGAATCCACTTCGCCTACCAGCGATTCAAAGATTCAGGGATTCGAGGATCAGAGATTCGAGGATTAGGGATTCGAGGATCAGTGATCAGTGATGAGTGATTCAACTACCAGACTCTCTGAACGAACCAATACGCTCCTGCGAGCATCACGACGACGGAGCCGGCCGAGGCGAACTGTCGAGCGCGTACCGGGCTCCGCGCTCGTAGGAGCGCCAACAGCGACGCGACGACGACGACGATGATGGCCTGACCGATTTCGACGCCGAGATTAAACGAGAACAACGAGATTCCTAGCGACCGTGGCGGCAGCCCAACCTCGCGCAGCACGCTCGCGAAACCGAAGCCGTGCACCAGGCCAAAGAACAGCGCGATCCAGGCGCGTACGTCGCGCGCGCCTGTCGACGAGAGCAGGTTGTCGGCGCCGACGTAGACAATGCTGAGCGCAATCGCCGGTTCGATGATCCGCGCCGGCGGCGAGACGATGTTCATTGCAGCCAGCGAGAGCGTGATGCTGTGTCCGACCGTGAACGCGGAGACGATGGCGAGCAGCCGCAGCACGCTGCCGCCGAGCAACAGGAGCCCGATGATGAAGAGGATGTGATCGGGGCCGATGGCGATGTGATGGATCCCGGCGGCGGTAAACGCTTTGAAGACGGCGACCGCTCCCTGGCGTCCGCCTGTGTAGTATTCAGCGGTCGAGCGCGTGGCGCCCAGGATCTCCTGCCGGGTCAGCACGTCCCTCTCGTAGATATTGATGAACGTCTGATGGATTGGATCGTAGGGGAAGAGCGCTGCATGGATCGTCAGATGTCCGACGGCCGACCTGACAGGCATGCGATACGCGACTTCGATTGCGGTTCGGTCCGGCAACGGGCGAACGCCTGTGACTTCCCATCGGAGGTCAGTGCCGTCCGCCGTCATGCGAAGGCGTGATTCGACCAGCGCGATGATCGCCGCCGCGTGCTGCGGCAACGTCGCCGGATCCAGCAGCGCATCCGCCGCCGGCAGCCCGAGCTCATGCGCCACGTCGAAGTCGTGCAGCACGAGAGTGCCCGCAATCTCTGACGGTGCGAGCCGCACGTCGAGATAACTGAATGGGGCTGGGTGTGCCGAGGTGGGGAGTGCAACCGCCAACGCCATGACGAGGGCGGCCGAGAGCCGAGTCAGTCGCATCAATAAACCAAGATCATGGCCTGCTCTCAGGACGATGTGCAAGGGCGCCGTCGAGGATGCTCCGGACCTGGTCGAGGGTATCGGCGTCCTCCGGCTTCTTGTCGGTCCGCCAACGGAGCATCCGCGGAAACCGCACGGCGATTCCTGATCGATGACGGGGCGACGGGGCGATGCCCTCGAAGCCCAGCTCGAAGACGTGGATCGGCTCGACGTGCCGGACCGGCCCAAACCGCTCGCGTGTGTGCCGACGGATCCATTTGTCCAGCTCGGCGATCTCCTCGTTCGACAGCCCTGAGTATGCTTTGGCAATCGGCACGAGCTCGCCTGCGTCCCACACACCGAAGGTGTAGTCGGTCAGCAGGCTCGCGCGCTTCCCGCTTCCCGGCTGCGCGTAGATGAGCACCGCATCGATGGTGTAGGGATCGATCTTCCACTTCCACCAGTCGCCGCGCCGGCGGCCGACACCATAGGCCGACGTGCGCCGTTTCAGCATCAGCCCTTCCACGCCAAGCGCTCGAGATTCCGATCGCAGCGCAGCCAGCTCCGTCCACGTGGCCGCGGTGACGATTTCAGACGTACGAAGGACCGCCTGGGCGGTGACGTGCGACTCGAGAAGACGACGACGCTCCTCGAGTGTCTGAGCACGAATATCGATGCCGTTGTGTTCGAGGATGTCGTACGCCATGAACACGGCGGGTACGGCTCGGACCATTTGCGCGACCTGTTTCTGGCGCCCGATGCGCTGTTGCAGCGCCGAAAAGGGAAGCGGCCGATTGTCGCGAAACGCGAGTACCTCGCCGTCGAGGACGGTGCCGTCTGGAAGTCGTGTCGCCGCCGCCGCGATTTCCGGAAAGCGGTGGGTGATGAGCTCTTCACCACGGGACCACACGTGGACGGCGCCGCCGCGTCGAACCAGCTGGGCGCGGATGCCGTCCCACTTCCACTCGACGATCCACTCGTCGCGCGATCCAAGCGTGTCGACTGGATCCTCCAGCGGCGATGCGAGAAAGAACGGAAACGGACGCGACCGGTCCTCGGTCGTGTGTTCGTGCGACAGCAGACCGCCGAACCAATCGGCCGACGGCGTCCAGTCGCCCATCATTCGCGCCGCGAGGGTCGTCGGCGGCAGATCCGCGGACTGGGCAAGCGCGCGGACGACCAGTGTCTGCGAGACACCGACTCGGAGTTCGCCGGTCAGGATCTTCAGGAGCATGAAGCGCTGAAGACGATCGAGTGCGCTCCACCATTCGCTGACGCGCCGCTGTTGTGCGTCAGGATCCAGTTCCCGCAGCGGCAGGATCCGCCCCTCGACCCACTCGGCGAGCGGCATATCTTCGGTTGTCGCGACCGCGACCTGATCGAGGACGAGCGCCACCGTCTCGGCGCCGTCGCCGACGACCGAGTAGCATTCCTCGAGCATCCAGGAATCAATGCCGGTCGCCATCAGCGCCCAGGTATGAATGGCTGGATACGACACCAGGCGCTTCAGCCGCCGGCCGGTCAGAAAGAACACCGCCCACGCCGCATCCGCTGGCGGCGTCTCTCTGAAGTACGTGGCCATCGCCGACACCTTCGCGTTGGTCGATGTCGTGCTATCGATGGCGTCGTACAACGCAGCAAAGAGTCGCATATCTCAATCAGCATTCAGCATTCAGCACTCCCTAGTCCCCCGCCGGCTCTCCTTCCCATGCAGTGCGAATGACGCCACTGTCGAAGCCTCGCTCGCGCAGGTGGCGCGCGAGCGGTTCGGCGTAACCGTGCGTCGCGAGGACGCGGTCGGCTCCGCTTTCGTCGATGGTCTGCAAGAGTGCCGGCCAGTCGGCGTGATCGGAGAGCACGAACCCCCGGTCGTACCCGCGCTGCCTGCGGACGCCTCTGACGCGCATCAGACCCGATGCGAACGCGTCGGAGATATCGCCAAGTCTTCGCATCCAGGGAGTGCCACGCGCGGACAAAGGGGCGAGTACGAGCTCGCCGGCGAACGCCGGTGATGCCGACCGCGCCCGGCCCGTCCGCTCGATGACCGGTGAAACCGGCAGCATCGCGACACCCGACTGGCGATACGTGTCGATCATGCCGAGCATCATCCCGTGCACGTAGATGGTTCGATCCGTCACACGCATCAACTCGGCCAGCACGCGCTGCGCCTTGCCGATGGTGTAACAGAACAGCACCGACGTGCGCCCGGCGTCGCGGTTTGCGCCCCACCAGCCGTTCAGGTCAGCGATCACTGATTCGGTGGGATCCCATCGGTAAATCGGCAGACCGAAGGTTGATTCAGTGACGAAGACATCGCAGCGGACAGGCTCGAACGGCGCGCAGGTCGGGTCCGGCGCTCGCTTGTAGTCACCGGCGACGACCCAGACGCCATCGTCCTTGGATTCGATTCGAACCTGCGCGGATCCGAGCACGTGGCCGGCTGGATGAAAGCTGAGTCGAGCGTCACCGATGTCGATCAGCCGTCCGTACGGAATCGACTCAATCGTGCAGTCGGCACCGAATCGTCGACGGAGGAGCGGCTCGCAGGGTGACGCGCAGAGATAGCTCGCGCTGCCAGGACGCGCGTGGTCGCCGTGGGCATGCGTGATCACCGCGCGTTCGACGGGTTCCCAGGGATCGATGTGAAAGCGGCCTGCGGCGCACCACAGCCCGGATGAGGTTTCGGTGAGCAACGACGAGACTCCCGCCCGATGTTTCCGTTACCATGGACGCCATCCATGGATTCGGTCGTATCGCACGACGCTGCGCTCTCGGACGTGCTGGAGCGCTACTGGGGTTATACATCGTTCCGGCCGCTGCAGCGTGAAGCGATGACCGCCATCCTCTCCGGCCACGATTCCATCGTCGTCCTTCCGACTGGCGGCGGGAAATCGCTCTGCTTCCAGGCCCCTGCGCTCGTCCGCGATGGTCTGGCCGTCGTGGTATCGCCCCTGATCTCGCTGATGAAGGACCAGGTCGACACGCTTGTCGGCAACGGTGTGCCCGCGGCCTGCTATAACAGTTCGCTCGCGCCGGATCAGAAGTCCGCCGTCCTCGCGGGGCTTCGGGGCGGAACGTTGCGATTGGTGTACGTGTCGCCCGAGCGGCTCGTCGGCGACGGCGGTGAGAGCTTCATCAAGCTCCTGTCAACGTGCCGTGTCAGCTTCGTCGCCATCGACGAAGCCCACTGCATCAGTCAATGGGGACATGATTTTCGTCCGGAGTACCGACAGCTGGGGCGGCTTCGGACGCTGTTTCCAGACATCAGCCTGCACGCCTACACCGCGACCGCAACCGCCCGAGTCCGTCACGACATCGCGTCGCAGCTCGGACTCGTAGAACCGGTTGAGCTCGTAGGCTCGTTCGATCGTCCTAACCTGATCTACCGTGTGCTGGCTCGTGCGAACCTGAAGCAGCAGCTCACCGACATTCTGGCCCGGCACCATCGACAGGCGGGCATCATCTACTGCACGTCGCGTCGCGAGGTCGACGCGCTCGCGGCCTGGCTCCGTGAAAGCGGCGTACGCGCGCTGCCGTACCACGCCGGCCTTTCAGATGACGAGCGCAGCCGTAATCAGGACGCGTTTCTGGACGAAGACGCCGACGTGATTGTCGCGACCGTCGCCTTCGGCATGGGAATCGATCGATCCGATGTCCGGTTCGTGATTCATGCCGGAGCGCCACAATCGCTCGAGCATTATCAGCAGGAGTCGGGGCGGGCGGGACGCGACGGGCTGGAGGCCGAGTGCCTCCTGATTTACTCGACAGCCGACTTCATGAAGTGGCGGCTGATGCTCGAGCGCAACGGCGAGCTGACTGACGCATCGCGCAAGCTGCTTCGCGACATCGAGCGCTATGCCGCCAGCGTTGCCTGTCGCCATCGTCTGCTGCTCGCATACTTTGGCGAGAAGTATCAGCGCGACGACTGCGGCGCCTGCGATTACTGCCTGGAGGAGCTCGAAACCGCGCCGGATCCCGTTGTCGTGGCCCGCAAGATCCTGTCGTGTGTTGCGAGAGTGGGACAACGATTCGGGATCGCGCACGTCGCCAACGTCTTGTGCGGCAGCACGACCGACCAGGTCACCGCCAGGCGCCACCATGAGCTGACGACGTTCGGGTTGCTTCGCGACGCGCCGTCACCCGAGGTCCGCGGCTACGTCGAACAGTTGATCGCGCACGGATTCCTGAGGCAGACAGACGACGCGTATCCGGTGGTGGCACTGACCGAGCGTGGCGTCGAGCTGATGAAGAATCCGGCGAGCCACCCGGATCTCGTGCTCGCGCGCCAGCGCCGGCCGACCAAGGGGCGCGTGCAGAAGCGGTCGCGGATCGAGGCTGACTCCTGGGAGGATGTTGACCGCGATCTGTTCGAACGCCTGCGCACGGTGCGTCTTCAGATCGCCCGCGCGCGGGGCGTTCCCCCTTACGTCATCTTTCACGATACGACGCTGCGTGAGATGGCCCGCATACGCCCAAAGACGATGGCGGAGCTTCACGGCATCCGCGGGATTGGCGCACGCAAGGCAGAGGACCTGGGCGAAACGTTCCTGGCGGCGATACGGGAGCAATAACAAGGGATAAGGGACAAGGGACAAGGAAGCGCCTGCGGCCCGAGCGAGGCGACGGAGTGAAGCGCGCGCCAGCGCGCCGCCGAGCGAGAGCGAGCGTGGGTGGGGCCCCGCGAGCAGTAAGAAATGCAGACAGGAAGCGAATCTATACCCCAAATTGCCTCAGATGATGATCCATGTGCCGGTAGATCAATACACCCCACTGTTTCGCTGACATCCTGCCGAAGGCCGGGTGGGCCGGCGCGAGCGCCTCGGCACCGCGCTGGACGAGGCCGTTGAGCTGATCGCGCAGATCCGCCACCTCGATGCTCCAGTCCGACGGCTTGCGCGCGATGAGCTCGCGGGCCGTGGGGAGTCCTTTCGGCACGGGCAGCACGTAGAGGGCCAGTTGCTTGAGCGGTGAGTAGCGGAACGGCACATTCTTCGGGGCCACCTCGAGTTCACCCGAGGCCATCCGCAGCGAATCGCTCAGGTGCGCGACCATCTGAAGTGCCGTCATCCGGCCCCATCGTGCCTCGCTCGTTGTTTTGAGCTGTTGAATTCGATCGTGAAGCCCGAGGTGATCCCGAGGGTTGAAGATGGATTTCATTGTGTCGGCTTCCAGCTCTTGCAAGCCGCGAACCGCGGGCCGCGAGCCGCGCCGCCTCCATCAATCAGCAATTCTTTGCCGCTCCTTCCGCCGTTCCATGTCTTCGACCGTTCGGGGCCAATCCTGTTTGAGCAACCGGGATAGGGCTCTGTCCGACAGCAAGCGGCCGCCGGTCTGGCAGGTGGCGCAGTAATTCGCTTCATTCCGCGCGTAAACGATGCGCTGAACCGGGGCGCCGCAGCGCGGGCAGGGTTTGCCGTACCGGCCGTGCACGGCCATGCCCTCGCGGAACGCCGTGACCTTCTCGGGAAAGGCGTCACCGGTTTCGTCGCGCAGGCGGTGAATCCAGTGTTCCAGCGTGCGCACGGTAGCCTCGTGCAGCCGCGCGATGTCAGCGTCGCCGAGACTCGACGTCAACGTCATCGGCGACATGCATGCCGCGTGAAGGATCTCGTCCGAATACGCGTTGCCGATGCCGCTGAAAATGTGCGGGTCTGTGAGGGTACGCTTCAGCGTGTGGTTCTCTTCGGTGAGACGCCGCGCGAATTCGGGCAGGCTGGAATCGAGCACTTCGAGTCCGCCCGGATCGAGTGCGGCAAGATCGTCACTCCCCGCCACAATATGCACGGACGCTTGTCGTCTGGCGCCTTGCTCGGTCAGGATCGCGGTTCCGGTCGGGAAGTCGAAAGCGGCCAGGCCGACCTTGCCCGGTATGGCTGCGCCGTGATCCCGCCATCGAAGGCGGCCAGCGATCATCAGGTGCAGCACGACGAAGAGGTCTGCCTCCAGGGCGAAGACGATCCGCTTGCCCAGTCGGCGCAGGCCGAGCACTCTGCGCCCTTCAAGCGCGCCTATTGGCGGTTCGATGGTGCGGACGAGGAACGGGTTGCCGAGCCGCATGCGCTCGAGCGGCTGATGCAACACGCGGGGTGTCAGCGCGTTCAGATACAGCTCGATATCGGGCAGCTCGGGCACTCACGCTCAGTCTACCCGACGGTCCAGCTTTCCAAGCCGATGCCGAAAACGTTTTGCTGAGCTGTCGGCCCCACGACTCCTGCGCCAGATCCAGATCTAGAATGTGCGGATGAGCTCCGCCAATCGCGATTCCCCGGTGCGTCGTCATCGGCGACGGCTCGCCGTCAACCTGGCCATCGTCATAGCGACGACATTCGCCGCGGCACAAACGAAGCCGTCGGCGCCGCCGACTGACCTTGACGCCTACGTCGAGCGCGCCATGAAGACGTTCGAAGTGCCCGGCCTCGCGCTGGCGATCGTCAAGGATGGCCAGACGGTGGTGGCGAAAGGATACGGCGTCAGAAAGCTCGGCGATCCCACGCCGGTCGACGCGCGAACGCTCTTCGGGATCGCGTCGAACACGAAGCTCTTTACCGCGACGGCGCTTGGCCTGCTCGTCGAAGAAGGAAAGATCGAGTGGGATGCGCCGGTGGTCCGCTACCTTCCGTCGTTCCAGATGTGGGATCCGTACGTCACGCGTGAAATCACCGTCCGCGACCTGCTCGTGCACCGCAGCGGCCTGGGCCTGGGCGCGGGGGATCTACTGTGGTGGCCGGCTTCGACCTACGATCGGAAAGAGGTCGCGCGGCGCCTGCGATACATCCAACCGGCGACGAGTTTCCGAAGCTCGTACGACTACGACAACGTGTTGTATCTCGTCGCCGGCGAACTCATCGAGGCGGTCAGTGGCCAGTCCTGGGAGGATTTCGTCAGCCGGCGTATCCTCGCGCGCGTTGGTATGACCGGCACCAACGTGCGTCATTCCGCAGCGGCCGGCAGCGGCAATATTGGCACTCCGCACGCGCGGATCGACGGCCACGTTCGTCCGATCAAACCGTTCGACAGCGACAACACGAACCCGGCGGGTGGCATCAACTCGAGCGCGGAGGACATGGCGAAATGGTTGATCGTGCAACTCGCGCGCGGCCAACTCGCGGACGGATCACGTCTCTTCTCGGAGGCAACCTGGCGACAGCTGACGACGCCGGTGACGCCGATGCCGATTGGCGACCCTCCGCCTGAACTCGCTGCGATCCGTGCGAACTTCCGTGGCTACGGGCTTGGCCTTGACATTCGAGACTACCGCGGCCGCAAAGCCCTCACGCATACCGGCGGACTGCCGGGATACGTCTCCCGCGTGATGATGATTCCGGAGGAGCGGCTTGGCATTGCGGTCTTGACGAATCAGGAATCGGGCGCTGCCTTTGACTCGATCGCTTACCGGATTGCAGATCACTATCTTCCGGCACCGCCGACGGATTGGATCGACGCCTATCAGAAAGTCATGGCGCGACTGCAAGCGGCGACTACCGCGGCCGAGACCAGGGCAGATGCTGCCCGGAACACCGCATCGAAGCCCGCGTTGCCGTTGTCCAAATACGCTGGCACCTACACGGATGCGTGGTATGGCGACATCGTGATTGCGCAGGAAGGGGAGAAGCTGGTCATGCGCTTCTCGCACACGCCGGATCTCGTCGGCGACATGGAGCACTGGCAGTACGATACCTTCGCCGTCCGCTGGCGCGATCGCGAGCTGCGCGCGGATGCGTTCGTCACGTTTTCGCTGACCCCCGACGGCGCGATCGATTCCGCCAGGATGAAAGCGATGTCGCCGTCGACCGACTTCAGTTTCGATTTTCAGGACTTGCTGCTGAAGCCGACGCGGCGCTAAAGCGCGGCGCTACGGGTGTCGGTGTCTGCTTTGCGGAGAGATTGCGAACGGGATAGACGATGACGCTCACTCGGCGCGAGTTCGTTCAATTGGCCGCGGCGATGGGGGCCTCGCTGGCGTGGGGCGGCTCGGCTCGAGCGTCAACCACCGACTGGCATGAGCGGCGCGACCTTTATCCGGAGGGCGTCGCGTCCGGCGATCCCGATCCGACGAGCGTGATCCTCTGGACTCGGCGGCCGTTCCACCCGGGGACGGGGGCCCTGGGAGTGAGGTCGGGCGGCCGACGTGTGCTCACGGTGGAGGTTGCGGAGGATGATGCGTTCCGGCGGGTCGTCGCGAGAACGTCCGCGCCGGTCTCAGCGGAATCGGATTGGACGACGCGCGTGCTGGTCGGTCATCTCAAGCCTGCACGAGTCTACTGGTATCGCTTCACCGATGGAGAGGGGAACGGGAGCCGCGTCGGCCGGACGATCACCGCGCCGCCGACGAACGATCCACGGTCAGTCAATTTCGCCTTTGTCAGCTGCCAGAGTGTGAATGAAGGCAAGCTCAACGGCTATCGCCGGATGATCTTTGAGGATGAGCGCGCGGCGCCCGCCGATCAACTCGGTTTCGTTCTGCACCTTGGTGATTTCATTTATGAGGTCGTCGAATATCCCGACGAGGTGGCGACGCGGTACGACCGCACAATCTACGATGTCGGCCGGATTCCCGATGGCGGTCAAGCCAGCAACTTCCACTACCCGCTGACGATCGACGGCTATCGCGTCGTCTACAAGGGCTATCTTGCCGATCCCGACCTGCAAGACGCGCGAGCGCGTTGGCCGTTCGTCGCGATCTGGGACAATCACGAATTTTCCTGGCAGGGCCGGCAAAGCATCGTGCAGGCCGGCGGCCCTCCGCGACCAGGCCAGACTGTCAAGGTCGCCGCCAACCAGGCATGGTTCGAATTCATTCCCGCGCGGGTGAAGGCGCCCAGCGGATCGCTCGACACGTTCGGCGCGCTGGAAGTGAAAAACGTGGCGATAGAAAAGTGGGACGACAGTGGTCTCGGGATCGAACCCAACAATCTGAAGGCCATCAACAGCCTGATCGCCTATCGGTCGTTCCGTTACGGCCGGAATCTTGATCTCTTTCTTACTGACCAGCACAGCTTCTGCGGCGACGACCCGACCGATGCCGACGATGTTGGCAAGATTTACGATCCGACGTTCAACGGAATGTTCTCTGAACCCGCGATGATCGCGCTCGATGCCGGACGCACTTTCAACGGCGGCAAACCGCCCGCTGAACTCACCTTTCGCGACGTCACCATCTCTAATCCGCGGAAGGATTCACCGCCGCGCACGATCCTCGGGGCACGTCAAAAGAAATGGTTCATGGACGAGCTCCGCCGGTCCACGGCTACTTGGAAGATCTGGGGCAATTCGCTGGGTGCCCTCGATTTGCGGGCCGACCCGCAGAATCTTCCCGATGGGTTGACCAAGCGGAAGTGGCCGGCCGACACCTTCGCGCAGATCGGCAGCGGCGATTATGGAAGCGCGTACCACGAGCGTGGCGAGATCTATGACCTCGTCCGCGATTCGAAGATCACTGGATTCGCGATCGTGTCGGGTGACCGTCACAGTTTTTGGGCCGGCTACGCCGCCTCCCTGTTGCCACCCGCCAAGTTCGAGCCGGTCGGGATCAGTTTCGTCGGCGCCTCGCTGGCCAGCCCTGGAACCATGGAGGCGTTTGAGCACCGTCTTCCCAAGGATCATCCGCTCCGTTCGCTGTTCCTGGCCGATCGGCCCGTCCGGGAGGCAGGGGCCCCCGGAGTGGAAGTCCGGGGGACTGGGGCCCCCGGAGTGGAAGATGCCAAACCCGAGTGGACCTACAACATGCTTCTCAAACACGGCGTCCGCTCGTGCCTCGAATACGCCAAAAGTTTCGACCTGAAGCTCGCTCACGCTGTTTCCAATCCGAAACTTTCCCCCCACCTTGAATTCGTGGATATGGGCGGTCACGGCTATGCGACGGTGCGGCTCACCAGCGATGAAATGCGGACTGAGTTCGTCTGCATTCCACGCCCGATCACGCGCAGCGATCGTCCCGATGGCGGTCCTCTTCGTTACCGGGTCGTCCACACGGCATCGCTCTGGAAACCGGGCGAGCGGCCCTTGCTGCGCCAGCAAGTCATTGAGGGCGATCCCGGCCTTTCGATCTGAGAGCACCATCGTTCCACGGGGCGGATCCCAACGTCCCTAAGGCGCCGCGCCACGAGTGTCCGGCGTATAGAATGCGCCCATGACATTGACCCGAACGACGGCGGCGATCGTGGTTCTTACCGTTGCGACGCTTTCCGCACAGCAAACAAAACCCAGAACGCATCGCCTCGAAGCCACACCCGAAACCGTCGCCTACGGCTACTACTGGTCCGAGGCGAAGCCTGTGCTGCGTATCGCCTCGGGTGACATCATCGACGTCGACACGCTGCTGACCAACACGCCGCGCGGGCTCGAGCGCGCGGGCGTGAAGCCGGCGGATGTGCAGGAGTCGCTTCGAAAGGTTGTAGACACGGTCACCGACAAGGGACCGGGCGGACACATTCTCACGGGGCCGGTTTACATCGAAGGGGCGGAGCCAGGCGATGCGCTCGAAGTGCGCATTCTCTCGATCGATCTCTCCATCCCATACGGATACAACGGCTGCAGCGGCTTCCTTCGCGAAAACTGCCAGCCAAACAGCACGAAGATCATTCCCATCGACAGCAAGAAGATGACGGCGGAGTTCGCGCCCGGCATCGTCATTCCCCTTCATCCCTTCTTTGGCAGCATGGGCGTTGCGCCACCGCCAGCTGCCGGACGCGTCAGCAGCACGCCGCCCGGCATTCACGCCGGCAACCTCGATAACCGCGAGCTCGTCGTCGGCACGACTCTCTTCGTTCCCGTCCACGTGCCGGGCGCGCTCTTCGAAGTCGGTGACGGTCACGCCGCGCAGGGAGATGGGGAAGTCGATCAGACCGCGATCGAAACGTCGCTCCGCGGACGGCTTCAGCTCACCGTGCACAAAGGCAAGACGCTCGCATGGCCGCGGGCCGAGACGCCGACCGATTACATCAGCATGGGCACCGATGAGGATCTCACCAAGGCGACGAAGATCGCGATTCAGGAGATGGTCGACTTTCTCGTCGCCACAAGAGGGCTCGACAAACTCGCGGCCTATCAGCTCACAAGCATCGCCGGCAACGTCGTCATCACCCAGCTTGTCGATCAGAAAGTTGGGGTGCACGTGAAGATGCCTAAATCGATCTTTCGTTAGCCGGGATCCGGTACCCGTGATCCGGGATCCGCCTTGTCCCTGTCTGCATTTCTCACTGCGCGTCGGGCCCCACCCCCACGCGCTCTCCCGGATCCCGGACCACGGATCCCGGTAACGCGCAGCCATCGTAAGCACTTGCGCCGATTTGGGCGTATCTCTAGCTAGACTCGTCCTTTTGTTTCTTTTGCAGTCCTGCATGGAGGTTGGTCGGTGATGCGAGCAAGTCGCCTTGTCTTTTCCTGCGTTTTCGCCTGTTTTCTGGCGGTCGGGCTGGGTGCCGAGAAGGCGCCGGCTGGCGGTCCGAAGTCCATCGAGCCCACCGAGCTGAAGGAGTGGTTGAGTTACATCGCCTCCGACGAGCTCCAGGGTCGGCAGATTTACACCGAAGGCCTCGGGCTGGCGGCCGCTTACATTTCCGATCATCTGGCCGAGTGGGGCGTGAAACCGGCGGGCGAAGACGGCACCTATTTCCAGACCGTGAAAGTGCTCGGCGTCCGCACGAACAGCAACGCCTCGGTGACGGTCGAGGTCAACGGCCAGAAGCGCACGTTCAAGGATGGTGAAGGCATCACCTTCCCGCGCAACATGGGCGGCAAACAGGTCGTTACCGGAGATCAGATTCAGTTCGTCGGCTACGGGCTGCAGGTGCCCAGCGCGAACATCGACGACTACGCGAATGTCGATCCCAAGGGCAAGGTAATCGTGTACCTCGGGGCAGGTTCGAAAGCCCTTCCCACCGGATCCGGCCGTCTGCTCGCCGCACGCTCACGAAGCGCCATTGAAAAGGGAGCGATTGCGGCCTTTGGGCCGGTCGGAGCGTTTGGATTCGGCGGAGGCCGTGGACGGGGTGCCCAGGGTGCGGCGGCGGCCACACCTGCACCCGGCGCCGGTGCCCAGGGCGCGCAGAATACTCAGAATGCGCCGGCAGCTCAGGGAACTCCGACGCAGGGTGCGGCAGCTGGCCAACCCGCGCGCGGTGCGCAACCGCAGCCTCAGGCTGCCGCCGGCGGTGGCCGCGGATTCGGTCAGCCCGACAACGGCGACTTCACCACCGTGCAGCGCTACGACCAGCCGGTCACGCCATCGCTCACGGCACAGGATGAGTTCTTCGAGTTCCTCTTCAGCGGATCGGACATGAAGTACGACACGCTGAAGGATCTCGTCACCAAACAAGAGCCGATTCCACCCTTCGCGCTGAAGGGCGTCAAGTTGACTGTCAACGTCGACGCTGACTACACGATCGTCCGCACCCAGCTCACCCGCAACGTCGTCGGCATCATTCCCGGCACGGACGCGAAGTTGAAGGATTCGTACGTGGCGTTTGGAGCTCACTACGACCACATCGGCTACTCGCAGACGACGGGAGGCGGACGCGGATTCGGCGGTGGCGCTGGCGCCGGCGGATGCACCGGCCAGACGCGCGACACGCCGCGCCCGGGCGACAACATCAACAACGGGGCCGACGATGACGGGTCGGGGACCGTGGCGCTGATGGCGCTGGCGAAAGCGTTTGCGCAGGGGCCGAAGCCGAAGCGATCGCTGCTCTTCGTCTGGCACTCCGGCGAGGAAGCCGGACTCTACGGGTCGCGCTACAACGCGGATTTCCCGGTGGTGCCGATCGACAAGATCTCGGCGCAGCTGAACATCGACATGGTCGGCCGCAATCGCTGCGACGATCCGAAGGAAGAGAACACCGTCTACGTCGTCGGCTCCGATCGCATCAGCACCGAGCTGCACAACCTGAACGAGGATGCGAATGCGGGCCTCTCGACGCCGATGAAACTCGACTACGAGCTGAACGATCCGGCCGATCCGGAATCGATCTACACGCGCAGCGATCATTACAGCTATGCATCCAAAGGCATCCCGATCATTTTCTACACAACGGGACTCCACAAGGACTACCACTACCTGACCGACGAAGTTTCGAAGATCGATTTCCCGAAGATGGCGCACATCACGCAGCTGGTCTACGCGACCGGTACGAAGGTCGCCAACCTCGATCACGTCCCGGCGCGCGACAACAAGGGGCCGAGAAAGGGGAAGGGGGCGACGGGGAAAATCGCTGGTACGAGGTAAGGGAAGAGCGCCTGCGGCCCGAGCGAGGCGC
>Ga0070684_100000390_pt1 | contig 30422 bp, 25 predicted proteins | sample KBSC723LmetaG_FD_65653 | JGI IMG/M metagenome (GOLD analysis project Ga0070684, IMG submission 65653) | Corn rhizosphere microbial communities from Kellogg Biological Station, Michigan, USA - KBS C7.2-3L metaG | ecosystem: Host-associated > Plants > Roots > Rhizosphere ...
GGAGCCGGCTTCCTTCGACTCGGAAACCGGCTCCCCGACCCGCTCCTGCAGGCACAATGCCCCCCGCCGCAAGCCGTCAATGTGGCCGATCCCAGCTGAGCTTCCGGCGGGCAGCCCCGGCCAATCCATCATCAGGCCCGCGACCACCCACGGGGAGGAATCACCATCATGGACCACCAAATGTTGCAGCAGCGGTTCGCAGCCCTCACCACAGCCCACCTGGCCGACGCTTGTATACGCGCCCAGGTCCCAGTGCGTTGCGCGTCTTCGCTCTTGCGTGCTGTGGCGCCTGGCAGCCGCCTGGCCGGTCGTGTCTGTCCCGCCAGGCATGCCGGCAGCATAGATGCCTCCAGGAAGGCATTCGAAACGGCAGCACCGGGCGACATGCTGGTAGTCGACAACGGCGGGCTCCTGGATGAAGCATGCGTTGGTGACCTGGTGGCTCTGGAGGCCCATGCAGCCGGTATGGAAGGCATGGTGATCTGGGGACTGCACCGCGACACCGCTGACATTCGGGCGATCGGGCTGCCAGTCTTCAGCCTGGGAGCGATCCCCACGGGCCCCCTCCGGCTCGACGCCCGCCCGCCCGGTGCGCTGGAGTCCGCCGTCGTCGGAGACTGTTTAGTGACCCGCGACGATCTGGTCCTCGGCGACGATGATGGCGTGCTCTTCGTACCGAGCCGACAGGCTGAGGAGATCTTCACGCTGGCCGAGACGATCCGCGATACCGAGCGGCGCCAGGCCGAGCGGATCCGGGCAGGTGTCTCACTGCGCAGCCAGGTACGGTTTAGCGACTACCTTGCGAAGCGCGGGCAGACGCCCGCCCTGAGCTTTCGCGAGCATCTGCGCGCGGTGGGCGGGGCCATAGAGGAATGACCTCTTCTTCAAGCCGGCCGTGGATCTGCTCGGCGCTTGGTGTTAGTTTTGCCACTGGCGGAGGGCTACTGCCTATAGCAGTCTGTTTACAGCAACCTATCCTTGCTGTTCGGCGCTCGCATTGGATGGAGGACTATGACGCAACGACAGGGGATCAATGCTCCAGAACTCATGCAACCTATTGGGCCCTTCTCGCATCTGGTGACTGCGGGAACGAGCCTCTTCCTCTCTGGCCAGGTGGCTCAGGACCCAGCAACAGGAAAGCTCATTGAAGGGGATGTAGGCGCCCAGACGACGCGCATCCTCGCGAACCTTCAAGCAGTGCTCAAACCCGTCGGCCGGGACCTGAGCCATGTGGTAAAGGTAACCGTGTTTCTGGCTGATATGGCCGATTTTGCGGCGATGAATGCGGTCTACGCCCGTCACTTTGTTGCTCCGTATCCCGCGCGTTCAACCGTCGCTGTCAAGGCGTTGCCATTGGATGCGAGAGTCGAATGATACTCTGGCTTCCCGATGCGCTCGTTGTTCCAGCCCACCGAGGGCAAAAAAGGATGGGAGTTCCATGGCGCCTACCAATCGCGACATTCAGGCGGCGACCGACTATCATAACGCCTCGAAGTACGTCGTGCGGCGCGAGGGGGATGTCGAGGAGGAGTTCCTCGGCTCGCCGCCCGACGCCGACTCGCAATCATACGTCCAGGACATGGAGGACCGTCCATTCCCGTTCAAGGTCTACGAGACGCTGGAGCCAATCCCGCTGCCGCGCGAGTTCCCGCTGGCCAGCTTGCCCGCAATGGAGGCGCTTTCCCGCACGGGCGCGGAGCCAGGTGAGGCGCTTGCGCTCCCCGACCTTGCCGCGCTGGCGCGCGTCGCGCTGCTCTCCAACGGCTTGCTGGGACGCTCATCCACGCACAACGGTCGCGTCGTCGAGTACCGTACCGCTGGCGGGGGAGGGGGGCTCTATCACCTGGAGCTGTACTTCGTGTGCGGCGATCTGCCCGATCTAGCGGCGGGCGTCTATCATTACGGCGCGCACGACCACAGCCTGCGGCGGCTGCGCGCAGGCGACTACCGCCAGGTCCTCGTCGAGGCCAGCGGCTCCGACCCGGCCATCGCCCGCGCGCCGGTGACGATGGTCATGACCAGCACGTTCTGGCGCAACGCCTGGAACTACCGCGCCCGCACCTACCGGCACACCTTCTGGGACGCAGGGACCCAGCTGGCGCACGCCGTCACGACCGTCGCGACACTCGGTCTGCCAGCGTCCGTCGTGCTGGGCTATGCCGACAGGCCGGTCAACGACTTGCTGGGCGTGGATGGCACGCGCGAGGTGGCGGTCGCCCTGCTGGCGCTCGGACGAAGCGATGCGCCCGTCCCGCCAGCGGCGGCGGCCACGCCGCTCAATTATCCGATCCACCCGATCACACGTCGCGAGCACAGCTTCACCGCGATCACCGCGATGAACCAGGCGTCACAACTGGCGACAGGCGGGGAGGCCGCCGCCTGGCGCGCCAATCCGCTGCGGCGGGAGCCTCGCCCGCCTCAGGGGCCGTTGACAACGCTCGCGCCTTTGGCTGATGAGGCGCTTCCCGACGCCGCCTGGTACGACTTGGTCTTCGAGCGTCGCTCAGTCCGGCATTACGACGCGGAGGGACCACTGCCCTTCGCCTCCTTCTCGACCGTTCTCGACCGCTCGACGCGCGGGTTCGCCGCCGACTGCCTCGCCCCCGACGCGCCGCCACTGCACGATCTCTACCTGATAGTTCACAACGTCGCTGGACTGGCGGACGGCGTGTATCTGTATCATCGAGAGCTGAACGCGGTCGAGCTCGTGCGCGCTGGCCAGTTCAGCGTGGACGCGACGCGCATCGCCTGCAACCAGGAGTACGCCGGCGCGGCGCACGTCAACGCCTACTATCTCACCGACCTTTCGCCGGTCCTGGAACGCTTCGGCAACCGCGGCTACCGACTGGCGCAACTGGAGAGCGCGATCTACGGCTCCCGGCTGCAGCTGGCAGCGCACGCGCAGGGCCTCGGCACGGTCGGCACGACCTCGTTCGATGATAAGGTAATCGAGTTCTTCACGCCCCGCGCCAGTGCTATGAGCTATATGTTTGCCTGCGTCTTTGGCGTCAAGCGGCCGCGCGCAGCGAGCTGAGACCCATGTGGGAGCCGGATGGCTGAGGCTGGTGCGCGCATTGGCGTTTAGCACGACACAGCCCACTCAGCGACTTCCCGCGTCGCCTGCGCCAACGGGAGCAATCTAACTCAACGTGAGTTTGATACTGTTGGCGAACTACTGATGTTTGTATAGGTTGGTAAATGCATGATAGACTGGCGGCATGAACAGCGACATCAGCCAGCCTCGGCTCGACTGGCGCGAAGGTCGGCGGCGACGCGCCTGGGAGCTCAAGCAACAGGGCTGGAAACAGACGGCCATCGCCGCCGCGTTGGGGGTCACCCCAGGCGCGGTCAGCCAGTGGCTCAAACGGGCACGGACCGACGGGGTGGAGGCGTTGCGGCGCCATCCCGCACCGGGTCCCACGCCCAAGCTCACGGCTGCCCAACGGGCCCAGATTCCTGCCTTGCTCGCACGGGGACCGGAAGCGTACGGCTTCCGGGGGCAGCGCTGGACCTGCAAACGGGTGGCCGAGGTGCTCCGCCGCACGTTTGGGGTGACGTACCACCCCGCCCACGTCAACCGGTTGCTGCATACGCTGCGCCAGAGCGTCCAGCACCCCGTCACGCGCGCGGCGCAGCGCAACGAGGCAGCGATTGCGGCCTGGTGGCACGAGCGCTGGCCGGCGCTGGAAAAAAAGCGGCCGCCGAGGGACGCACTATCGTCTGGGTAGACCAATCGGGCTTCTATCTGTTGCCGCTGGCGGTGCGGACGTGGGCGCCGTGTGGGCAGACGCCGGTGCTGCGCGTGCCGCTGACCCACGATCACCTCGCCGCTATTGGCGGCCTCACGCCGGACGGGCGGCTCTTCCTGCAGACCCAAGACCATGCCTACCGCAGCCCGGATGTCGTCCGCTTCCTGCAGGTACTGCTGCGCAAGGTCCGTGGCAAGCTGCTCGTCATCTGGGACGGGGCGCCGATCCATCGCGGCCAGCCGATCAAGGACTTCCTCGCCCGAGGCGCAGCTAAACGGCTGCATCTGGAGCAGTTGCCCGGCTACGCCCCAGAGCTCAACCCGGCTGAGGGGCTGTGGAACTACCTCAAGCGGGTCGAGTTGGCCAATCTCTGCTGTCCTGATCTACCTGCCTTGGGCTTGGCGATCCGGCGCGGCAAAGAACGCCTGCGGCATAAGCGCCACGTCCTGCGGGCGTGCCTTACAGAGTGCGGCTACCATGTTTAGCCCTTCATACAAACGTCAGTAGATTGACGCCTCAGTTGTCTGTTTGCTCGCTGTCTACGATAGCTTCTAGCACGTGAGGATCGGTTGGTTCAAGTGTTGTGCTGTTGACCTGGCTGCTCGGGTCACCAGTTGGAGTGATCGGGATTCGCGGATTCCTGATCCGATCCTGCGTACCTGGGTCGTCATCAAATGTTAGCAAGCGTAGCGCACGCGCACTCTGGATGAAAAAGCGCATGTGAGTTCCTGCGTGTGGACCATCAGACATGAGAAGCCCGATAAGGGGCAGAGCAAGCTCACCCTCACTGAATTGCATGGAAGATATCGCATTCACGATCTTATGCATACTGATGAACGTCGCGTTGGACATTGAAGCCGCTCGCACGGCAGCATCCGCGGCTAAACGCGCCATGGCAAACATGCTGCGAGCAGCTTGATCGGGAGGAGTGTCATCGTGCTCAGGTAAGGAGTCAGCCGCGGCCACACCAAATAGATGTATCGCATTCAGGTGAATGAGCCAGTATCTTAGGTTCGTTCGGTTTCCATCACTATACCCGAGGTGAATTAGAAACGGCTTCAGCTGCTTACCTAATACCGTATGAAAGAAGGTATTGTCGTTTTCTCCTATGCCACCTAAGCTCAGAGCGTAGTCCCTCACATCGATGGTACACATTATGGCGCGATAGAATTCCTCCTCGCCCGGAAGGGAGATCGTTGGGGGAATACTTAATACAGTCTTCGCTTGATATCCGCTCACCACCATTTCTCTTTGGGAGGGCTGTCCGGCATGCTCGTTACTGCTCGGAACCTCGGAGAGCGCCGGTTTCGGTTGTATACCTGGTTTGACTTTGCGCCCCTGGCGTTGTCTCAATTCAGGAATCTTCTCGGTTAGATCAACAACGACCAATCGAAGTAATTTGAGTTTTTCCTTAACATCTCCATCACCAACAGTAGGATCATTGGGAACAACATTAACGAATTTTTGTACTTCAGTATACGCTTTTGGCGGATCAGAAGCCCAAATCTCAACGCGATGCTCCAGAGCTAATAACCGATATACCAGGGGAACATAGCCCCCATCCTGACTGATGATAACGAACAGTTGGTTTTCGGGACCAAACAGCGCCCGCTCGAAAGCATGCATTGCTATCTCTCGATCCACTGCCTCGTCGATCTCATTCTTCCCCGTCGGATCATGAGGTACATCAACAGGTTGAAACCCGGACAGACGTAGTGTTCGGTAGGCTGGTTTGGTTGCGCCTTTCGTAGCACTCTGGAAAAAGAGTAGATCTGCCCTTGCTCCATTGAGTTGTGTACGGAGAAACCTCATGAAAGGCCTGATTGCTCTCTCGGGATGTTGGTTTTCGGCATCGAGGTAAACAGTGATCTTTGGGATGAGCGCGGGTGTAGTCGCCAGATAGGGTTGCTTACGGTAGGATGGCACGAAGAGCAATACCAGCGCCTCGACGACACACAGGCCGATCAGCGCCACGAGCATCGTTCTCGTATCGAGCGAACCGACCCACTGCACGACATATGCGACGCCGCTTTGCGCCTGTTGCTGCCAGTCCGCTGGAAGCGCGAGCCAGACAATTGCCGGCACTGTGAGCGCCAACAACACACACAAGAGCGCGATGCGCCCACGAGACCGCCGCGCCCAGAACGTTTGCCACGCAATACGCAATCTCTCCACCGATGCCCTCCGCCATGAGTGTCGAACACCTCGCATGGCAGCATGCGGCATTTGATAGCAGACTGCCAGTCAGTCTATTATATCGAACGAGCGGCATTCGTCAATACAGGATCGTGCGATTCAATTGATGACTGACCTCTATACCATGAGGGAGCCTCTCGCGATGAGAAGCTCCCTCAATGATTCGTTCGTCCGCGCAGGCCCGCATGGCAGACGGCTGATCGCGACTTATGACGTCGTCACCAGGTTATCAATCTTCCAGGCGCCATTTTCGAGCACGAACTCGACCTTGGTATTCACCGTATCCTTGAAGTTCAGCGAGGCAATCGAACCGGTAATCGGGATGACTATCGAAGCGCTATCTGTATTCACTTTATATGTTGTGAGATCAGCTGTGCCACATGACCACTTCACCGTGTAGCCATCGATTGTCTGATATGCCGCGATGAACTGGCTCTTGGTAATGTTCGCCTGAGCGGCCGACGAGAGCAGCCCATAGGCTTCCCCGTAGTTGCCCGCCGCAAAGAGCGTGCAGAACGTGCCGCCCAAAACGAGCGGTCGCAGATCAGTGCCATTCAGCGCCGCTTCTGTTGCATCCAACTTCCAGGCGGAGCCTTCGAGCTTCAGTGTCACATCACCTGTGCGCGCGCCCAGTTTGGAGCGGTTCAGTTGGATGGTCAGATGCGTGATCTGGTCGTTGTTCCCCTGTGGCACCTTCGCCAGGGCGCAGGTCGTGATCGAGCCGTCTATCTCGTCATGCAGCTTGCCAGAGGCGACAAAGTCGTCGCGCGAGACCAGCCCTTGCTGCGCGCTATCGAGAAGATCGTAGGCAGACGAGTAGTCCTGGCCCTGCATGGCCGCGCAGAAGGCGCCCGACGCCTGCAATGCGCCGATGTTCACGCCCAGCAGTGAGGTATCGATGCTATCGACCTTCCACGACCCGTTTTGATTCTTCAGATGCAGCGCGCCGGTCATGTTACCCTGCGTTGCGCGGGTCAGCTGCGCGCCAACCGTCGCCGTGCTCGAACCGAGGCTAAAGCTATATACGCCGTTGCCCTGCGCCTGCTGGCAGTTTGTGACTTTGCCCTCAGCGGTATCCAGTGAGGCCACGCCAGCGCTGAAGGAGGTCTTTGAGAACCTGGCCTGCAAATCTGAACTCAGCCCGCTGTAGGCGCTGTCGTAGCTCTGCGACTTGAGATCGTTGCAGAACTTGAGCGCCGCAGCGCCAGGCGCCTCGAATTGATTGAGGAGAAAAATCGCTGTTCCACCGAGGAGTCCACCGAGCACAAGGACAATCGCGCCCACCGTCAGGGCGATCTTCAGACCGCGGCGAGACTTCTTCGGAGCGGGTGGCTGCGTAAGCACCGTCTGCTGGCCATTGAATGGCTGTGACACTGGCCCTGGATACGGCTGGCCTGGATACGGCTGCGATGGTGCGCCCTGATAGGGCTGCGAAGGATATCCCGGGTACGGTTGGGATGGCGCCGCTGGCTGACCGTAGCCCTGACCGCCATAGTTGCCATAACCGCCATAACCGCCATAACCGCCGGTAGGCTGGCCGCTCCCAGGCGTCTGGCTCTCGCCGCCCGGCTGGCCACCGTATGATGTGTAGCCGTTTGGATCATACTGATCGGTCATCGCCTGTGGCACTCCTTATCGTCTGGATCGTCTGACTGCATGGCGCAGCACGGTGGCGTGCGCATACCCACGCGCATACAAGTGCTACCGATGTGTGAGACGAGAGAATCGAGCGGGAGTAATCCACTGTGGCAAAAATACCGATGCGCCCCTGCCAATGCTCCTTACTATGATGTGCGATGCGGCGTCACGCGAGTCTCCGGTGGATGTTGCAAGGTTTGGTAGACAACGCAGTAGCGCTCGGTCAGGCGGATGAGGGTCGCCAACTGCTCGTCGCTGGCGTCGGTATCCAGGTCAAAATGCAGGTCTATGCGCTGAAACCCTACGGGGACATCCGAGCCGATGCTCAGCGTGCCGCGAAAGTCCAGCAGCCCCTCCGCGCGGACAACGCCGCCGCGCACCTCAACGCCGATGGCCGTCGCGACCGACGATAGGGTGACACCAGCGCAGGCGACAAGCGCCTCGAGCAGCATGTCGCCGGAACAGGCGGAGAGACCGCTCCCGCCCGTCGCCGGATGCAATCCCGCCTCAACCAGCGCCCTGCCTGTTTGCACATTACAGGTAATGCCCTCGCCCAGCCTGCCCTCGGCCCTGAGGGTGATGAGCGCAGCCTCGGGCTCCGCACGATAACGCTGCTTCAATGGCGCTTGTAAGGCACGTAACTCGTCGGATTTCATCATGGGCCTCCCAGAAGACCGCTTCACCTCGTACGACTGTATGTGCTCAGTCGTGTTGAGATAGTTCCTACTGATTCGTGCTGATCCGTGACAATATACGGTGGTTCGGTTAGTATAGCGCATTTGCCGCCCTCTGTAGCCCCAGACTATAGGAAGGATGCACTGGCGAACATCCGCTATACTCTGGAACACGGGATGTTTGCAACCTATTGTCCCTCTGCATGATATGTCTGATTGGTCAGGAGATTGCAATGCCTTCTGCCGCAACATCACTGCTGACACGCCCCGCCACGGAGCTGGCCGAGCTTGTGCGCTCGGGCCAGGTTCACTCGCGCGAGTTGGTCGAGGCGGCCCTTGCACGCCTCGCGGAGACGCAGCCGCTCAACGCATTTACACTCGTGGACGCCGAGGGCGCGCTGGCCGCCGCAGACGCTATTCAGCCGGGCGATCCGCGACCGTTCGCGGGCGTTCCGATTGCGATCAAGGAGCTGAATGCGGTTGCTGGCCAGCCGTTGACGATGGGGTCCGACCTCTACGGCGACTATCGCCCCGACGCCGATGCCTATGTGGTCCGCCGCCTGAAGGACGCGGGCTTCGTGCTGATCGGCCGCACCGCCGCGCCTGAGTTCGGTATTTTGCCCGTCACCGAGTCGCGTCGTTTCGGCCCGACCCGCAATCCCTGGAACCTCGATCATACACCTGGCGGATCATCCGGCGGCGCGGGCGCGGCGGTGGCAGCGGGTATACTTCCGGTGGCCCATGGCTCCGACGGCGCCGGGTCCATCCGCGTGCCAGCGGCATGTTGCGGGCTGGTGGGACTCAAGCCGAGCCGCGGGCGCATCTCACCAGGGCCAGACCTTGGTGATAACTTCCTCTCGACCAGCGCCTCACTGACGCGCACCATCGGCGACACCGCGCGGCTGCTCGATATCATGACGGGCTACGAGGTCGGCGACGCAACCTGGGCGCCGCCGCCAACTGAGCCATTCGCCATCGCAGCCACGCGCGCGCCTGGACGGCTGCGCATCGCGCTGGTAACGGAGTCGCCACTAGGCACGTCGGTTGACCCAGCTTGCGTGCAGGCGGCGCGCGACGCGGCGAAGCTGCTGGAATCGCTGGGGCATACCGTCGAAGAGGTCATGCCGCCGAACTGGGACCAAAGGCCACTCATCCCTGTTTTTTCAACGGTCTACGCGGCAGGCATCGCGAGCGGTGTGGCGTTTGGCGGGGCGATTCGCCAGCGTGCGCCACAGCCCGAGGACGTTGAGCCGCTGACGTGGGCGTTCTGCCAGTTGGACGCAACACACCGGGGCGTCGACCTGCTGGCCGCGATGACCCAGCTTCAGGGGCACGCTCGCAGCATGGTGGCCTATTGCTCGAGCTTCGACGTGCTGCTGACCCCGGCGTTGGGCCAGCGTCCCGTGCGCATCGGCGAGATCGACGCATGTTCGCCTGAGCCAATGCAGGCGTTCGAGCGAGCGATGGCGTTTTCGCCGTTCACTGCCATCTGGAATGTCACCGGCCAGCCCGCCATCTCACTGCCGCTTTATCAGGGCAAAGATGGCCTGCCGCTCGGCGTGCAGCTGGTGGGCCAGCCACTCGGCGAGGGTATGCTGCTGGCGCTCGCCAGCCAACTCGAGGCGGCGCTCCCCTGGGCCGACCGCATACCAATGCCCACCGCCTGATCGTACATACGGGACGTCAGGGCGAAAACGCGCCTCGGCGTCCCGACTACCGTAGCGGGATCATGTTCGGTGACGGCTGTGCGATTGCCGGGCGCTGCTTCGCGGCCTTGCGTTGGGCCGGACGCCTGACAGGAGGCTGAGAGAGACGTTCGAGCCGTAGCCAGGCGACGCGCGCCAGACTGAACGCCTCGACATCCTCGAGCATCGCGATGGCATCACGATAATGCTTCTCGGCTTCCTCCAGCTTCTTTCTGGATGACCGCGCGCGATGCTGAAAGGCAAGCTCGTCGCCCCAGGCGGTCTCGACCTGGCCGAGCAACAGGATATCCGCCCGCGCTATAGCAATAGCCTCGGCTTCTTCGATCCGTGGGATTCTGCCATCGGTCTCATTATTCAAGGCAAGCCATTTGGCCGCGGCCAGCAAAATCATGGCATAGGCCGCACGATCTTCTTCCCCTTGATCTTTGCCAGCCTGCCACCAGTGCTTTGCCTCGGCGAGCGCACCAGAGGCGGCGGCCATCAGCCTCGCCCGCGAGTAGTCGCCAACCCGGCCCTCTTCCACACAGGCCAGCATAATGCGACCGACGAAACACTGGAAGCGCGCTCTGTTCTGGATGGTAAAGAGAACGTCTCCTTTCTTTTTGGTCGCGCGAGCCTTCCTAAATGCCAGCCGGTATTGGCCGACGGAATAATAGAGAACGGCCCAGTCCCAGTCCAGAAAGAGATCGTCGTTGGCGTACTGGGCTGGATCACCATCTGCACGCTCCTGCAGCTCATGAAGCATCCAGGCGGCATACTCCAGCCCGCGAACCGCCTCCGCGTCCTCGGCGACTAGCTGCGCGCGCAAACCAAGCGAATCACCGAGACTGAAGCCGAAGGTCATATCACTTGTCACGTCGCGGCGAGGCAGGGCCATCCAGGCGTCCAGGGCGGCTTTTGCCGACTCAAATGCCCGGCGATAGCGCCTTCGTGTTGGATGCGAGCCGTAGCAAGCGCGACTCTCGAGCGCTTTGAGCTGCGCGACGAGCGCCCCATCCGCGATGGCGCCCGCAATCTCCGCCGCCCGGCGATAATGGTCCGCCGCCAAGCCAAGCGGATCGTCCTCACGCTCAGCCTCGGGCACGCCACGTTTATCCAGTTCGCGGTCCAGCTCAAGGTAATACTCGGCGATGAGGTATTCGGTGCGGATGCGCTGGTAGGGCGACATCGGCAGGCGCTTGTTCCGCATGAGTAGTCGATAGACTTTGCCGAGTTTGCGCCGCTTCTTGGTTTTGTGGGCATACGCTGCATCGAGGATGAACTGATAGACTGGATCCGCCGATGGCTCATCCGCGCACGAGGCGAAGTTCAGGCGATCTCTGCGGTCCAGACGAACCTGGTAGCTCACCGAATAGCTCTGATCGTCGCTCAAGGGTGCGGCCTTTCACAGTTAGATTTCGACAGCCATATTTCAGGCAAGTATACACAAATATCCCACTATGACAAGCACAAGAGTTTCTTTCCAGGAAAATGCCCCAATCCGCTCTCGCAGCTAACTCAATGGGGATAGAGCAGAGTGGCCAGATACCACCTCATACCACCTCGTTCAAGTATTGACGAAGGGCAACAGTGGCTGTAACTCGAAGTACAGCATTGGCAAGCGGCAAATGTATGCTCGCACCACTTTTAGCCGAGACTGCATGGGATACAAGCTAGAACGCGGCGGAAGCGGAAACCAATACAGCGGGGATGACGAGCAAGAACAAGATTTGGCGCATAAGCGATTACGCGCCGACAATGAATCTCCTTCGAGTCCCTATGATGCGCCTGCAACAGCAGCATGCGCTTGAACGCACGCGAGGCGACGACAACCACGCCTCGCTCGAAAGGCTGCAGTATATCCAGAACACGCCGCCAACGCAACAGCGGCAGAACGAACACTGAGACATCATCAGCCTGGGCGCCTCACTTAGTTGAGCGGAATCTTGTGCTTTGCCGGGGGGCCAGTGCGTTTCCGCAGCGAGCGCCGTGGGGTCTTTGAGCTCCTGATCGAATGCTGCCGCTGAGGTGGGTTGGCGAGGCGGTCCAGTCGACGACGCGCTAGCCTTGCCAGATTGAGAGCCTCCAGCGCGGTAAGCCTCCGCTCAGCCTTCTCGTACCATTCTTTGGCTAACTGCATCTTCCTGTCGGATCGTCGCGTCATATTCTGGAAGGCATACTCATCGCCCCGGGCAATCTCGACCTGGCCCAATAGCAGCATCTGGTCATCTTCGCCAATGGCTATTCTTTCTGCTTCCTCGATCTTTGCAAACCTGCCATCTGTGATATGTTTCAGTCCCATCCATTTAGCCTCAGCCAAGAGGACGAGCGCGTAGCCACTGCGATCCTTGCGCGCCTGGGTAAGCTCAAGCGCCTCGTGGATCGCTGATTCAGCAACATTCAATAACCTCTTTCGCGAGTAGCCACTCACTTCTCCCTCTTCAGCGCAGTCATTGGCGATACTCGCGATGAGGTACTGCAGACGCCCTTCGTTAATTGGTCTTACGAGAACCCTCCCTTTTCTTCTCGTTATCAACGTATTCGCAAATGCTAGCCTGTAATGACCAAGTGTCTGGCCCAGCAAAGCCCAATCCCAATATAAGTAGACATCGTCATTGGCGAATTGTTGAGCATCAACGTCATGACGGTCCCGAAGCCTGCAAAGTAAAATGGCAGCCCGTTCAAGGGCGTCTACAGCAATCTGAGTCTCCGCAACAAACTGGGCCTTCACCCCAACATCTTCTGCCAAAGCAAACTCGTACGTCAGGTCGACTGTGTCACCAGTGTCAGGGAGCAACTGCCAGGCATTTAACGCATCTCTACTCGCAGCAAATGCTCCGAGGAACTGGTGAGGAACATTACCGTAACGTGCAGCGCTTTCAAAAGACTTGAGTTGAGCAGCCAAAGCCCAGTCGCGCGCTTTTTTCGCCGCTTCTGCAGCCAGAGCGTAATGATCCGCCGCTTCGCCCAGGGGTGACCGCTGATCCTGCTCATCAGCGTGATTGCCAAGTTCAGCCCGCGCTCTGCATTCTAGGGCAAAGATGTACTCAGTCCGTGCTTCCTGGTAGGGTGATTTTGGCAGATCCTGGTCTCGTTCACGTTCAAGGAGTTCTCGAGCGCCGCTAAGTTCACCCTGCTGCTTGAGGTTATATGCCTGATGTAGAGCCTCCTGGTATGCCTCGTACCCTGCAAGCGGTTCATCAGGAAAACTAGACTCGCTCAGGCGATCACGCTTATGTGTCATAACCCTGCCCGCTCTCTTGACAATCACTAACATGCCAGCCATGTTCACCTTGATCAGAGCGAGTATACATGATAGGTGGGTGCTTGCGTGCGCTACACGTTGCCGGGCAGGTAAAGGCCCCAATTTCCTGCCCAGGTATTGCAGCAGGAAATTGGGGTTGATTGCCTGATAGCCCTTTTTACTTGGGTTAAGGGCAACGTGCTCCTGAAGACGGGCATACATCGGCCATTTGCACGTGTGGCGCGGCATTGGCCGCCGTAGAATGGACGAGCGGGGCGAGCTGCATGCCCGCGTAGCCTGCGATAAGCAGGGCAGGCACGACCAACAGGCGGGCGATCAGTTTGACGCGGGGTCGGGCATGTGATGCTGTTTTCATAGTTGTTTCGTGCTCCTGCCGATGTCGAGTCGGCTCATGCATGCGCACCAGCGGTTGTGTGGCGTAAAGACCATCAGGCCGCGGGCGGGATCCGCTACGCATCCCGGTCATGGGCGAAGGCGTCGGATCAACTTTTTTCTCGTGGACATCGCGTTCAGAACGCCAGTTACATTTTTGCTAGTAGCACGTAAAATCGTGCTCACAGGTACAAAAAGTCCCCGGCATACTCGCACTTCGAGGGTCGTGAGCCTACAGCGTTAGGCCCTGCACATTCCATATAGGCGGCCGCATCGTAGAAAATCCCAGGTTTAGTAGCACCAGGAACGATGCGCGACTCGCCGATCAGGAGAAGATTGGAATGACCTTGGCTTGTAACCTCCTAGAAGGACACTCATGATAGGATAATCTGTGGTGTACGCTCGCCACTCGAAATCAATGATACATTTTCAATATGATAAAGTCAAGTGTATATGCAATGTAATTCTATTTTGTGAGCTACTTCACTGTTATACGGTTCTGATTGGTCTGCCTTGTCAACATTCTCCAGCGCATTGAGCGCTGCGACCTGGCCTTCCAATTGATGATTCGGCGCTCATTGCGGGGAGGCTAATTCGCGTGGGGAGCTTCACCAAGCTGGCGCAGCCGCTCCAGCCGCTGTGGTTCTCGCTCCACCAGCCAGGGGTTACGCGCCAGCATCTCCGCCGCCCGCTGAAAGTGTGGTTGGGCCTCTTCCTTGTATCCCAGGGCGAGCAGACATTCACCCATCTCCTCAGAGACATACCCTTCCTCGGCCTGCGTTGCCAGGAGCGATCGCTGCATCGTGAGCGCTTCTTCGAGCCTGCCTAACGCGCGCAACGTCCGCGCAATGCACCACTGGGCAATACCAACCTCCTTGTCCACCGCGCCGTCGGCACGCCGCCTCTCCAATGCGCGCTCGAACATCGCCAGCGCGTCGTCATAGCGACCGCCGTCGAAATAGCTCCAGCCGATATTGTTATAGAGCGACGCCTGCCACAGTTGCGCCTTCGGCTGGGTTGACGCCTGTGCCAGATCGAGCGCGCGAAAGTTCCAGACAAGCGCTTCCTCGCCCGCCGCCACGATGGCCAGCATATGCGCCGTATCCACCGCAAGCTCATCTTCTCCGCTAGCCCGCGCCAGCTCCCATGCCGCGAGAAACAGAGGCTCCGCACGTTCCGGCGTCCCAGCGGAATTGAACACGCGGCCACGTTCGAGGGAATAGCGAATCCGCACACGCGCAGAGACCTCATCAAGTCGAGCCTCAACCGCGTCGAGGGTCGTATGAGCATCCGTGAAGCGGCGCTGCAAACCCTGAGCGCGCGCAAGCTGTGTCTCCGCCTCGGCCCGTTGAGACGTTCCCGCCGACGGTGGTAGATCAATCAGCCACTGGCGAAAACGCGCCTCCGATGCAACCGGATCATCGTAGTCCCACAGGTCGTCAAGATTGCCCATCGTATCCATGGTATCCATCGTAGCCACCGTTCATCTCAGAGGGGAGCTGCTCCTCACTCTCCTCGCAAGCAAGTGTAGCACCTTGATACTCCAACTTTAGTACTGTTCGGTAGCCACAATATCACAGGCCGCCGAGGCGCTATCGCACTGTGAGCGATCTGTTACCTCACAGGTACCGAATGTTACTTACTTGTGACCGCAAACCCCGATGCTTGGAGCAATGAGCGCGTACCGCATCGTGCTGTGGCGTTATCTTCAATAGTTTCGAGCATGAGGGAGAGTGGTCACAATGCGTAAGAGTCTAGACGTTCCGAAGACGCCAACCCAGATAAGTCCAGCGCCCCCGCCCACACCTGAGCCACCGGCTGAGGAATCAGTAACTCCCGCACCCCAAGCTGTCGCGGCGGAGCCTGCGATTACTCCTGAGCCGACGCCCGAAACGCCAACAGCGGCGACAGTTGCTGAGCCTGCAAGCGCCGAGCCCGTTGCGCCCGCGCCAGCAGGCGTCTACTTCACATCGGCGCCCGCACAGCCGCGCACCAGTAGCAAATTCTGGCGCGGATCGCCCGCCGAGATCGTCTTCGCGACCTTGACCGCCTTTGCGCTGATTCTGGGGATAATCTTCTCGATAACCGGCTTTTCTGGTCCAGCGCGAAGCAGCACCACAAACAGCGGCAGCAATTCCTCCAGCAATAGCGGCTCCTCCACCGGTAGCAATTCGCAACCGGCTGTCACCGTGCCTGATCACAAGACCTACGACGCCTCAGCCCCGACAGCGCCCCAGGGCAGCACCGTTGATGTGAAGCTCGTCGCGCAGGAGACTCTCATCAGCATCGGCCCAGGCGTGGCATATAAAGCCTGGACCTTCAACGGCAGCGTGCCCGGGCCCATCATCCGCGTGCGTCAGGGCCAGACGGTCCACTTCACCCTCGTCAATAACACCGGAATGACCCACTCGATTGACTTCCACGCGGCAGAGACCCCCTGGAATGTGAACTATCAGGGCGTCAATGCGGGGAAGAGCTTCAGCTTCGACTGGAAGGCGAACTATCCCGGCGTCTTCATGTATCACTGCGGCACGCCGCCCGTGATCGAGCACCTTGCCAATGGCATGTATGGCGCGATCATCGTTGACCCCGCCAGCGGCTGGTCGCCCGCCAAGGAGTATGTGCTCGTCCAGAGCGAGTTCTACACCCGCAAGCTCTCCGATGGCAGCTACTCCTACGACAACACCAAAGCGATGGCAATGCAGCCCGACTATGTGACGTTCAACGGCTACGCCAACCAGTACAAGGATGCGCCGCTTACCGCGCAGCTGGGCCAGCGCGTGCGATTCTTTGTCCTGAATGCCGGGCCATCGGAGTTCTCCGCCTTCCATGTCATCGGGGCGATCTTTGCCAACACCTATGTGGACGGCAACCCGGCGAACCACATGGTAGGCAACCAGACGGTCACGATCCCGCCTGGCGGTGGGGCAGTAATGGAGCTCACGATTCCAAATGCCGGACTCTATCCGTTCGTGACACACTCGTTCGCCAATGCCAGTTCTGGCGCGCTCGGGGTGCTCGAAATCAACAAGTAACGCTACTCAACGGAACGCTCGGCGACCTTCGCGCCCAACGGGCAGGAGGTCGCCAGCGCGCATGCGGCAAGGGTGGCGCGGAGATGCTGTAGCTCTGACCGTGTTACAACATCTCCCACTTGGGGAAGCAGGTCGTCGAGCGCGCTTTCTAGCTCAACATCAGCAATGCGAGATTCGCGCGAGGCGCTACAAATACGCGAACGAATCAACCGGTGAAGCTCCGTCCATGCGTCGAGGCGCGCCAGCAGTTCTGGCCGCGGCTGGCTCTCGCCTTCCTGATAGAGCACATGCTGCTCCACGGCGGCCTGAGCGATTTCCTCCATCGCCTGTTGCAGCGGGCATCCCATCCCTGGCACGGCTGGCAGAATCGCTCGCTGGGTAATCATCTCAGGTCCAGGACTGCTTTTCATGGTCGTGCCTTGCTCGCTTGCATCTGTCCTCAGATTGATGCTCCTGCGGAAACATCATTACGCCAATATCTCACGCCATTGTCACAGTCCTACGAAGCTTTCTCACAGACCAGACACGCCATAGCACGACACAGCACACCCGAAATTGCGGGATGGACGATTCAAGACGGCTCCTCCGCCAGCGGCAGCATCACATAGAAGGTACTGCCGCAGCCCTCCTCCGACGTAAACCACAGACGCCCGCCCTGAAGCTCAACCAGCTCGCGACACAGATAGAGTCCCAATCCTGTGCCGGTGATACCCCGCTCGCGCGCGTTGTCTGCGCGTGCGAAGCGATTGAAGAGCAGCGACTGCTGGCTGGCCGGAATGCCAATCCCACTATCGCGGACCGACAGCCTCGCCACACGCTCGCGTTCGTCCTGCTCGATGGTGATGATGACCGGGCCACCTTCTGGACTATATTTAATGGCATTGCTCAGCAGGTTGCCAACGATCTGCTCCGTCCGCCGAACATCCAGCGTCGCCACCACAAACTCATCGGCGGCGACAAGCGACAGCGTGTGCCGGTCGCTGGCCAGCCGAAAGCGCTTTACCACGCGTCGGACAAGCGCGATCAGGTCATGAGGCTCGCTATGAAGCTGGATACGTTCAGCCTGGAGCCGGGCGACATCCAGCAGATCTTCGGTGAGTTCCACGAGGCGGTTGGTCGCCTGGTCAATCGTTTCGAGCGCCTCGATCTGCCACGGCTCCAGGGTCGCGGCGTCGTCGCCCTGGGAATGGCGCACCAGCATATTCGCATAGCCCTTGACCGCGGCCATTGGCGTCTTCAGCTCGTGGGCCGCAATCGCTATAAACTCATCCTTCAGCCGCTCCGCCTCTTTCATCGCGGTGACATCCTGTAAGACTACGAGCGCCAGCCGCTCCGGCGCCGATTGCGTACCACCTCCAGGAAGCGTGGGTATCCTCGAATCTGCCAGCATGCCTGGGTCAAGCGTGACCGCGTTGAGGAGAATAGGCATGGACGTGCCATCAGGCCGACGAATCACCTCCTGATAGTGGTGAATCGCTTCGTCGGTGCGTAGCGCCCGCACAGTCGCAAGCTCGCTCGTCTCCAGCAGTCGGCCCCCGCTACCAACAATCTGCGTCCCGCTCTGCTTGAGGAAGTCCGCCATCGGCTGCCCTTTAGCCCAGTGCGCTCCCCAGACATCCTGCGCGGCCTGGTTGGCCAATTCCAGCATAGCATCGGGCCCACGCGCCAGATAGACCCCGCTCGGCAACTCATCGATCACATTTTGCAGCAGCATTCGCCTGGACTCAGCCTCGGCGCGCGCCTGTTGCTCAGCCAGCAGTTTGTGCGTCTCCGTGACCTCGTGCCAGACAACCACAGTTCCGCCATGCGTCTTTACGCTGTCAGGAGTGCCCTCCTGCGCAAGCGCCGCCAATTCATCATCGGTCGCTATCGCCTGAAGTGGGGAGACGCTTACCACATATTCGCGATTATCACCATGCGTGTCTATGAGGGCGAGCGATGTATGCGCGCCGTGGATGCTCCGTCCATCTGTCTCGTGTATTCCGCCGCCTATGTGGGCAAGAATCTCCCGGATCGATGGATTCACCGTCTGCACGCCATCGCCCGAGGCGAGCAGTGCATGAATGGCGTGGGCAGCATGGTTTTCGTGGAGCAGGTTGCCCTGGTGGTCATAGACCATAACCCCATCAGTAATACTCTCGAAGACCGCGTTGAGTTCCTCAGCCTGCGACTGAGCGTTGTGATAGAGGCGCGCGTTTTCGAGCGCGACGGATGCCTGTGCGGCCAGCGCCTTGAGCAATGTCTCATCATCTTTGCTGAAGCGGCCCGGTTCCTCGTGCCCCAGCAGCAGCCCGCCACGTACGTTGCCGTCGCGATCCAGCAGTGGAGCGCCGAGGAAGCTGCGCGTTACCGGGTGGCCGCGTGGAGAGCCGACCGCGCGCAGCTCGTTGGCGCTGGCGCGACCGTGCGCAAAGTCGTATGCCGACCTTCGGGCACGGTCGCGCGGTGATTCGCCGCGCACGTGCTTCCCGGCGCGTTCGAGCGTCGAAGGCGGTGCGCCGCCCGACGCCTTCGTCTGTCCGCGATGTGTCGCCGCCGCGTGATGGCCCGCTGGCAAAAGCTCCAGCGCGTCGTCAACATGTACCGTCACGCCGTAGCGGAAGATGGGGGCGAGGATCCCTTCGCCACCAAGGGGCATGCGGCGGAATAGCTCTTCTTGTTCAGGTGTGACGCCGACGACCGCCGCCAGACGAAAGTGGCTGCCCTCAGAAGGGCCAACCAGCTTGCCCCGCTCATCTACAGGACGCAGGGTAAAGGCGGCATAACCAGCGCCCGTCAAATCACACGCGGTCCGCGCGATCAGTTGGAGGAGCTCTGATTCATGCAGCTCGCCAGAAAGCGCTGTACCTACAGTATTCAGCGCTGCAAATCGCGTTACCTCGCGCTCCGCGGCGAACCGCCGATTGCGGGCGAGCATCACGAGGAGCAAGACGTAGACGCTGACGGCAGCCAGTAGGAGTAGCTGTGCCGCCGAATGCGGATCGAGCGCCTTGAAGCTCCCGCTGGGTGGGAGCACGAGGAAATACACGCAGATGAGCTGCACCACGCAGCCAGCAATCGCCAGACGCCAGCGCCAGTAGTAGGCCAGCATCGCAATCAGTGGGAGATAGATGACGCCTACAGCCGGTATCTGGAAGAACCGCGTCGAGAGCCAGACCAGCAGCGTGACCAGCACAGAGCCAGCAACCAGCGTCACCATGCCACTATAGGGCTGCTGGCGCCATTTCGCGAGAGCGTTTCGCGCGCGGAGCACGGTCTCTGACGCCCAGGCGCGACGAGCATACGACCACACGCCATCCGCACGCCCCGCCGCCGCGCTGAGCCACTGGCGCAACCTCTGCCAGTACGACAGATCGCCTGGCGTCCGCGCACTGGCTGGCGTCTTAGGTGTCGTGACATGCGCATCATCTCGGCGCGTCTTCTGGTAATCTCTCATACGAGCCTCGCGCGAGCCTCACCTGGTGTTCCCGATTCAGAGATCTTCTTCCGTTATCGCACATGATACGAACGGAAGATGAGATGCAGCTACCTGCATTTTATAGCCAGAGCGCTCCAAAGCACAAACCACGCGCCGGGGTAACACATTGTGATGTGGTTGTGATGTGAACCGCGCGGGTGTGAGCCGGTTGTGATGGGCAGCAGGCTAACCTGTTGATAGAAACGTTGAGGGGGGCAGTTCTCGACCAGGCAGTGACGAATCGGCTCCGCAACATATGTGCGGCAGACGACCCATAACCTCGGCCCCTAGAACGGTAGCAAAGCGATGTTGACGATTAAAAGAGTAAGTATGCAGGCGGGCAGTATGATGGAAAACAGCGCAGACACCAACACGACGCATCCACCGACGTCGCCCTCCGATGTGTCGGCGGATATACCGGCGGATTCACCAGTGGATACTCCGGCCGATACGGGGCATGCTGATGCGTATACGCTCCATGCATCCAGTCGGCTGGAAAGCGAGTTTCTGGCAATCGTCAGCCACGAGTTGCGTAGCCCCCTGGCCGCGATCAAGGGGTACGCCGCAACGCTGCGACGCCACGGACAGAGACTCGGGCGAGCCGAGCGCGATGAGTTCTTGCAGGCAATTGACGAGGCCAGTGATCGACTTGAGCAGTTGATCTCACGCATGATGGAACTCGCCCGGCTGGAGGCAGGCACGCTCGTCCCCCAGCCAGTCCCTGTTGATTGTGTCCAACTGGTCAGAGAAGCGCTCGCTGCCGCCGAATATCGCTGGGGATCATATCCACCGGTAGCGCCATCGCAGACCTATACATTCGAGCTGCCCAGCCAGGTGACCATGCCACCTGCCCTGGCGGATCTACGACTGCAACGCGAGGTACTCGACATCGTTCTGGAGAATACGGTCAAATACTCGCCGGACGGTGGTGCCATCCGCGTGACACTCGATACAGATGGCGACATGCTAACCATCGCAATACGAGACCATGGAATCGGTATACCCCCAGATCACCTCGAACGCATCTTTGACCGCTTCCACCGCGTTGATACCCGCCTGACGCGCGAGGTCGGTGGCGCAGGGCTTGGCCTGGCGATCTGCAAGCGCATCATGGCTCTGCAAGGCGGTGATATCTGGGCGGAGAGCGAGCCAGATGTCGGCAGCACCTTCTATATGACACTGCCGCTGGCGCGGCCAAACGACGAGCGTTAGCCCGAGAGAGACAGAGTTCGCCACGATGAGACATACTGACGATGACGTACGTAGTATCGAAAGGGTGATGCCGCATGCCTGCTAAGAAAACCACTATTCTGGCCGCCGATGACGATCCTCAGATTCTGCGGCTCATAGCCCGCAATCTTCAGCTAGAGGATTACGATGTCGTCACGGCGACCGATGGACAGGAGGCGCTCGAACGCCTCGAAGCGCAGAAATTCGATCTGGCGATTCTCGACGTGATGATGCCGAAACTCGATGGATTCGCCGTCTGCGCGCGCGTTCGGGAGTTTTCGAGCGTCCCGATCATCATGGTCACGGCGCGCGGCCAGGATCAGGATAAGATCCATGGACTTGACCTGGGCGCGGACGATTATCTGACCAAACCGTTCAGTGTTGAGGAGCTCTTGGCACGGGTGCGCTCGGTGCTTCGTCGCTCGCAATTCGCCGCCAGTCATGAGGGGCAGAACGTCAGGCCAGTTGTCGTGATGGGTGGGCTTACGATTGATTTCGCCCAGCACCGTGTCACTGTGGACGAGCAAGAGATTGAGTTGACGCCCATCGAATACCGTCTGCTGGCTTATCTGGCGCAAAATGCTGGCCGCGTCGTCACCCAGGATCTTTTGCTTGAACACGTATGGGGTGAGGAGTACATCGGCGAAAGCCATCTGCTCCAGGTCAACATGAACCGGCTCCGACGTAAGATCGAAACTGACCCCGCGCATCCACGCTATATTGTCACCAAGATGGGCGTCGGCTACTACCTTCCCGCACAACCAACGCCCGCCACGTAGATCAGATTACCGTTTGCTATGAGGGCCGAGGCGTCAGCCATGCGCACCGCATGAGCACGTCTCGGCCATTATATACCCCCCAACTACCTCAACCATGCATGCGCATAGTGCTACCCTGTCGGCATAGTACTCTTGTGTTACACGAGACGCTACGTGCTACGATGAGCGCATCTCAGACCTCCCGGTTTGCTGCCGGTTCATGTCGAAACTTTTTAAGGATGGAGAGGCGACATGCCCAGACGCTCGCGCTATCTTGTCGTTGTTCAGGTGGTAACGCTCGCGGTAATGCTCCTGCTTTCGGCTTGCAGCGCGCCTTCCACGGGGCAGACAGGATCATCCGCCGCCGCAGCCGCAACCACAGTATCGAGCGCGACCGCCTCCGTAACTGGAACCGCCACAAGCTCCCCGACTGCGCAGCCATCGGCGACCGCCAACGCGCCGGAAGCGCTGCCAGCGAACTCCAGCGCCACACTGCCGCCCGGCGCGGCGCTGCCCAGCGAGGCAACCTGCGCGGCGCGCGTCCACCGATCATCGTGGGAGCCACGGCCCGCCAATAACGCGGCAAATTCCCGCGTGCCGACGGCGGCGCAGATCGCTGGGTTAAAGCCCTGGGGATCGGCGATGGGCATGGACTCCAGGGCTGACGCGCTCCGCAAGCAGATGAAGGGCAATTTCACCGGCACGACGGACGAAATTCTGCAGTGGGCCGCCTGCAAATGGGGCTTCAATCCCGACATTCTGCGCGCTGACGCGGTAGTCGAATCGTACTGGCAGCAAAGCCAGCGCGGCGACTACACCAGCAACCAGCAGTATTGTCCTCCCGGCTCATGGGATGGCGCTGGCTGCTTCCAAAGCTATGGGCTATTTCAGATCAAGTGGTATTTCTTCAAGGACGCCTTCCCGATGGCCCAAACAAATACCGCGTTCAGCGCTGAATATGCCTACGGTATACTGCGCGCATGCTACGAGGGCTGGACCTCCTACCTGAAACAGGGCACGCCGCTGCCGGGTTATCCGAGCTATCGCGCGGGTGACCTGTGGGGCTGCCTCGGCCGATGGTATAGCGGATGGTGGTATACGCAAGACGCGCTTCAATACATCGCGAAGGTGAAGACCACGCTGGCCAACAAGACCTGGAAATCCCCCAACTTCTGACTCGAAGCCACAGCTTAGCTCACGTAATTGGTCATCGCAGCGGTTCCGGTGAAATAGGGGAACGGGTCAACCGGGTTATTGTCCCACTCGACCATAAAGTGCAGGTGCGGCCCTGTGGACCAGCCCGTGGAACCTTCCAACCCAATGGGGTCGCCCATCAAGACATAGGCGCCAGGTTTCACCAGGAGTTTCTGCATGTGGCCATAGAGTGTCGAGATGTGGTTGCAGTTGTTGATCTTCACCGACCAGCCCAAGCCATTCGTGCCATCATAGCCCGCCCAGATGACCTGTCCAGATTGGGCGGCATGGATGGTGTTCCCATTCTGCGCCGCCAGATCATCGCCATTGTGATACCAGGAAAAACCGCGCACCCAGTGCGAGCCCCAATTTGGTGAGTGCAGCTTGTAGCCAAGGGGGCTGCCATGTCCATCGGGCGCGCAGGGCGACTCTCCATCAGGCGTACCGGAAACGGAGTTCCACCAGTTCGACCCGAACACGTTGCCTCCGCCATCTGAGGAGGTCACGACGAACGTAGGTGGCCGAAAGCTAGCGCCATAGTTGCGATCGGTGGGAATCTTGTATGCCGTACCGATGGCAAGCTCCTGGCCCAGCAGAAGGCCATTCAACTCGTAGATACCACCGATCTGTACATGGAACTGCTTTGCCAGCGACTCCGCATCATCGCCAGGCTGTGAGGTGTAGAGGAAGTAGGTGGGGCCTTTCTGCAGGACCAGCGACCCGGCGAGCGCCTGAAAAGCGGTGACCTGGCTGGCGCCACTGGCGCCCATCGGCGTGATGGCGAAGATACCCGTCACTATGATGGCAGCCATGAGCGAGATCGCAGTGATACGCATCGTCAGCGGGCGCTCGCGCCGCTTGATGAACGGGTTACCCATCGGGACACCATCACCGGCGATAATGACTGGGCCAGTGTCAGACGACAGCTTCTCTAGCGCGCCACCGCCATTCCACGCTGCGAGCGAGCGATCTGATCGCGACTCACTCGCCCATTCCTCATCATAGCCATCCCAGGCGTTCCGCGGATTGACATCCGTGAAGTGTTCGCCATCATCATGTCCCTCGGACCGTGGATGCCTCTTGCCCATATCCTGCCCCTCCTCGACGGCATTATGAGTCCGCACCCAACCACTGGCATCATGCCGCAGCTACCACTGGTCGGATAGATGGCCTCCATGGAAATCTAGGCGAGCAGAATCCAGGCGTCAAGCGGAACGCCCGGTATGGCTACGCTGCGATAATCTGCGTACGCGCTTTTGCTGAGCGATCCAGTCCAGGTTACGGTTGAGTTACGGCTCTTGCGCGTCAATGTAGCTCTGTGGGTCTTTGTCGAACCGATTTTTGCAGCCCATCGCACAGAAATAGTAGGTTTTCCCCTGGTACTCGCTGGTGGCCGCCGCTGTTGCCGGATCCACTTCCATCCCGCAGACCGGATCAGTCGCCAATGTTGCCTGGTCGTCCCGTGTGTCGTGCGCTTCCATTGTGTTGTTGCCCTTTCTATCGAGCACTTCTCGCATTCGCGGACGTCGCACCTCCCGCGTCCGTCGGCGACTCAGGCCGAGCATCCTCACGGCGCGGCGTTCTCGGCACAGGCGGACGATGTGAGTCTACACGGAGTGTCGGCTCGACGGTCTTGAGCAGCACCGCATTCGTCGCGACGGTAATTGACGAGGCGCTCATCGCCAGCGCCGCAATCGCCGGGTTGAGCAGAATGCCGAGCGGATACAGGATGCCTGCCGCAATCGGAATGGCAACCACATTGTAGATTGCCGCCCAGAACAGGTTCTGCTTCATCTTACGTACGGTCGCCTTCGAGAGCCTGATGGCCGCCAACACATCGAGTGGGTCGCTGCGCATCAGCACGATTTCGGCCGTCTCGATGGCCACCCCTGTCCCGGCGCCGATGGCGATGCCGAGGTCGGCCTGGGCCAGGGCGGGCGCGTCGTTCACGCCATCGCCAACCATGGCAGCAAACAGGCCCTCCTCTTGCAGGCGCTTGACGTAGCTGGCTTTCTCGGCAGGCAAGACCTCCGCGAAGACGCGCTCAGGCGCGATACCCAGCGCCTGGCCCACCGCCTCGGCCGTATGACGGTTATCCCCCGTCAGCATGGCCACCTGAATACCCAAGGACCGCAGCTCCTCGATGGTCTGGCGCGCAGATGGCCGGATGCGGTCCGCGACCGCGATCAGCCCGACCGGCTCTCCCTGGCGGGCGACCAGCATCACTGTTTTCCCCTGCTCCTGCAAGGTCGTCGCCTGCCGCCGCTCGGCGTCCGGTAAGCTCACCCCATTCTCGGCAAGCAATGTCGGCGTGCCGATGATGACCGGCGCGCCCTCCACACGGGCACGAATACCGCCGCCCGCGATCGCCGTGAACTCGTCATACGGGAGGGCAGCCAGCCCGCGCTGGGCCGCCTCGGCGACAATTGTTCGCGCCAGCGGGTGCTCCGAGTCTGTCTCCGCCGCCGCTGCCACCTGCAAGAGCTGTGTCTCGTCGAGATGTTGCGCGTTTCCGGAGGCGAGGACGACCAGATCGGTCACAGACGGCTTGCCCTCGGTCAGGGTGCCTGTTTTATCGAAGATGATCGCCTGGATGCGTGAGGTCTGCTCCAACGCCGTGGCGTTCTTGATGAGGATGCCGTTGCGCGCCCCGATGCCAGTCCCGACGGCTACAGCGGTTGGCGTAGCCAGCCCTAGCGCGTCCGGGCAGGCGATCACCACAGCGGTCACGGCCAGCGTCAGCGCGAACAGGGCCGACTCATGAATCACCAAGAACCAGATCAGGAAAGTCAGCAGGCCCGCGCTCACCGCCGCGACGACGAGATACTCCGCCGCCGTATCGGCGAGGCGCTGGGCGGGCGCCTTCGAGTTCTGCGCCGTCCGCACTAGTTGAACGATCTGGGCGAGGGCAGTATCGCTGCCCACTTTGGTGGCGCGCAGCCGCAACGAGGCGCTGCCATTCACGGTGCCGCCAATAACCTCGTCGCCTTCAGACTTCGAGACTGGCAGGCTCTCGCCCGTGACCATACTCTCATCCAACGTGCTCGCGCCCTCGATGACGACGCCATCGGTCGGCGCCTTCTCGCCAGGGCGCAGCAGCAGGAGATCGCCCACATGCACCTGCTCAACCGGCACGCCGGTGATCTGCCCATCAGGGCCGATGAGATTCGCCTGAGTCGGGGCGAGGCGCAGCAGCGCATTCAGGGCATCTGAGGAGCCGCGGCGGCTACGCATCTCCATCCAGTGGCCAAAGAGGACGAAGGTCACCAGCATCGCGGCGGCATCGAAACTGGTCTCGACCGTCGGCGCAAAGAGCGTCGCAAAGACGCTGAACAGATAGGCCACCAGCACGCCCAGGCTGACCAGCACATTCATATCAAGCGCGCGGTTGCGCAGCGCGCGATAAGCCCCCGAATGGAAGGTCCAGCCGCAGTACCAGACCACCGGCGTCGTCAGAATGAGAAGTATCCAGTTGGGGTTGAGGCCGAAGGACGGCATCTGGATGCGCAACACATGCACACCCAGTGGCGAGTAGAGGATGATTGGTATCGTCAGGACGAGCGCGATGAAGAAGCGACGGCGCATATCGGCCTCCATGGCCTTCGCCATCGCCGGATCACTCATGTCGTGCATCCCACCATGCATGCCGTGCGTGCCATGCGTGCCATGTGCACCCATGTCCGCGTGCGCCATCGTGTCATGATCCGCTTCGGCGGACTCCGTCACCGTGGGATGCTCATGCCGCATTTCTGGCATGCTTTCTTCGGCAGAGGGATTGGTTCCGTGTGACGCCTGTACGGACGCCTGGGACCGATCCATGGCTGTCAATGGTCCGCCGCAGGCAAATCCACAATCCCTGACGAGGTCGCGCAGACTGGTTTCGCCGATTTCCCGTTCGTCATAGGTCACCGTGACGGTCTGCGTGACGTAACTGGCGTCTACCTCAGCGACCGCCGCCAGCGCTCCCAGCCGTTTCTCGATACTGCGCGCGCAGGTCGCGAAGTTCAAACCTTCGACGGGGAGCGTGACGGTTCGCATTGGTCGCCTCCTGGCAAGAGTCGCGGGATTGGGCGAAGGCTACTTCGCGACCGAGTAGCCCTCGTCGTCCAGCGTCGCCTCGATCTGGTCCATCGAGACCTGGGCGGGGTCGTATCGCAACTGCACGGTCCTGGTGGGAATATCGGTATTCACCGCTTCGATGCCTGGCAGTGCGCCAAGCGCCCCATTGATCGTCTTCACACAATGCTCGCAACTGATATCCGGCACGGAGAGTACCGCTTCCTGAGTGATTGCCATTCTGAAGATGCTCCAGTCGAACTCACTGGCGCTGGTGTGGACCAGCGCAATACAACAACACCACAATATTTCTCTGTCGCGGGCGTAGACCAGGTCCGCGACTCCTGCCACCCCACGGTGACTCACTGCGCCGCGCCGACCACCGCCCCCGACTCACGCGCCCGACCGAAGCGGCGTAGCGAGAGCGAATTCGTCACGACAGTGACCGACGAGAGCGCCATTGCCGCGGCGGCAAAGATGGGCGCGGTCTCTCGCAGGAACGGGATGGCGGGCGACGCGATGGCAATCGGGATCAGCACCGTGTTGTAGGCGAACGCCCAGAACAGGTTCTGCCGGATCTTCCGCATCGTCGCGCGCGAAAGGTCGAGCGCCGTCACCAGACTGCGCAGATTGCCCTTGACGAGCGCGATATCCGCCGTCTCCATGGCGACATCGGTTCCCGTCCCCATCGCGATGCCAACATCGGCCTGGGCCAGAGCGGGCGCGTCGTTGATGCCGTCGCCAGCGAACGCCACCACCGCGCCATCGGCTTGCAGTCGTTTCACCTGCGTCGCCTTCTGCTCAGGCAAGACCTCCGCCAGCACATTGTCCACCGGGATTCCGACCTGCTGGGCGACACTCTGAGCGGTACGACGATTGTCGCCCGTTATCATCCAGACGGCGATTCCCCGCGCCTGGAGCTGAGCAATCGCCTCCGCCGAGCCGACCTTCACCGTGTCGGCGACACCGAGGATTCCAGCCACCGCGCCGTCAATGGCGACCAGCATGGCCGTCTTGCCAGCGGCCTCCAGTGGGGTAATCGCCTCCTCGAGCGCCGCCGTCTCGAAACCGCGCCCAGCCATCAGTTTGCGCGTGCCAATCCAGAGGTCGTGTTCCGCGATGCGCGCCTCGATCCCGCCACCGGGGACCGCCGCGAACCGCTCCACCGGCGCGGCGGGGACGATGCCACGAGCCTGCGCGCCAGCCACGATTGCCCGTGCCAGCGGATGCTCGGAAGCGCTTTCCGCGCCCGCCGCCAACCGGAGCAACTCATCGTGATTCAGTGCAGCGCCAGGAGCCACAACGATATCGGTCAATTCGGGCTTGCCGCGTGTAATCGTCCCCGTTTTGTCGAGCACAACAGCGCGCACAGTCTCGATGCGCTCCAGGCTCTCGCCGCCCTTGATGAGCACGCCCTGCTCGGCGCCCTGTCCTGTGCCGACCATAATCGCTGTCGGCGTCGCCAGACCCAATGCGCAGGGGCAGGCGACCACCAGCACGGCAATCGCCGCGACCAGCGCCACAATCCATGGGCTCGTCGCCGCCATGCCCACTGCCGCGCCGGAGGGCGCGAAGCCAAAGATGTATCCGGCCACGCTCCAGCCGACGAAGGTCAGCAGCGCAATGACCAGGACCGCCGGGACGAAGATGCCAGAGACGGTATCGGCAAGCCGCTGAATCGGCGCCTTCGACCCCTGCGCCTGTTCGACCATCCGAATAATGCCCGCCAGCATGGTCTCGCTGCCGACGCGAGTGGCGCGCACGCGAAGCATGCCTGTCTGGTTGATGGTCGCGCCGATGACCGCCTCACCAGCGCCTTTCTCCACTGGCAGGCTCTCGCCCGTCAGCATAGACTCATCCACCGGCGAGCTACCTGATAAGACGATGCCATCGGTCGGAATCTTCTCGCCTGGCCGCACGATCAGCTCATCGCCAACCACCACCTGTTCGAGCGGCAGGTCCAGCTCGCGACCGCCACGCACCACATGGGCGACGTTAGCCCGCAAGCCCGCAAGCCGCTTGATGGCTTCGCTGGTCTGGCCTTTCGCGCGCGCCTCCAGGTATTTGCCGAGGTAGATGAGGGTGACTATCAGCGCGGTGGTATCGTAGAACGTGGTCATGCCGACGACATCCGGCCAGATAGTTGCCACAACGCTCATCAGAAAGGCGGCCGTCGAGCCGAGGCTCACCAGCACATCCATATTCGCGCCAAAGTGCCGCACGACACGCAGCGCCGTCCGGTGAAAGTCCCAGCCGACATAGGCCCAGATCGGCGTCGTCAGCGCCAGCAGCAGCCAGTTTTCGCCAGGAAAGCGATTCATAAAGAACATCGAGAGGACGATGACTGGAATCGAGAGCGCGATACCCAGCACGAGCTTGTTGCGCCGCCGGATCAGTTCTCGCTCGCGCCGGACGGATTCCGCATCCGGCTCAAACTCACCGGTCTCAGTGGCGATGGGCATTGGCGCGGCGACCACCTCTTCGGCGCCGTAGCCAGCCTTTTCGACCGCGCCAACCAGATCAGCTATCGTCGTCTCGTCCGGCGCGAAGGTCACGGTGGCCCGCTCCGTCGCGAGGTTGACACTCGCCTCGGCGACGCCCGGCACTTTACTCAGGCTGCGCTCGACCCGCCGCACGCACGACGCGCAGGTCATCCCCTCCACCGCCAGCGTCGTGGTCCGCGCCCCTTGTGCGGGCGCGTGGGGTGTTGGCTCCATCATTGGATTTATCTGGCTGCGATCCTGTAACTCTGCCATAGTTCTTGCCCTGTTGCTCTCCACCGATTGGTAGTAATCTCGATCAACATTGTACTGGGACGCTCAGATATCTACCGATTGCCCGCCAGGTTATAAAGCTGCACCAGCTCCTCGACCACCTCGTTTTCGCGCCCCTCGCGGATGCCTTCGGGCACGCAGCCGTGCAGATGGTCTTCAAGAATCATTGCCTCGAGTTTCTCGATAGCCTTGCGCACGGCATAGGTCTGCCGCAGGATGTCTACACAGTATTTGTCTTCTTCGACCATCTTGCGAATGCCGCCCAGATGGCCCTCGATATAGTTCAGCCGCTTGAGTACACTGGCTTTATCGGCCTGCATTGTCGTCCTCGCTTTCACA
>Ga0070684_100000392_pt1 | contig 30277 bp, 34 predicted proteins | sample KBSC723LmetaG_FD_65653 | JGI IMG/M metagenome (GOLD analysis project Ga0070684, IMG submission 65653) | Corn rhizosphere microbial communities from Kellogg Biological Station, Michigan, USA - KBS C7.2-3L metaG | ecosystem: Host-associated > Plants > Roots > Rhizosphere ...
CGCGGCCGAGCCCGTGGTGCGGAGGCTGAGCGTCGAAGGAGGATGGTATGCCGTGTTGCGTATCGCCGCCGTCCAGCCCGACGAACTCACGGTGAGGGAACTGCTCGATCGAGGTGTCTGGGTCCATCCGGGATACTTTTTCGGCCTGCCGGATGCCGGGTGGCTGGTGCTCAGCCTGCTCACGCCTGAGGCAGACTTCCGTACCGGAGTAGCTACGTTACTTAACTATTTAGGAACGAATCACGGACGGTAATAATTCTCAGGGTCCGGCTCTAGTTGTTCTTTAACTGTATCTATCTAAATGTTTGAAAATACAGTGCTCCTGTTTGCAAGTAGACCTGAAATGCGTATTACAGTGTGAACCGCGGCCGCAATACCGGGACCTCCAGCCACCGAAGCGGGTTAGCAGACATATAACGGCGAGCCACGAACGCGCGACTAGAATCCGCCGCGCAGGAAGGGATTTCTCTCCCGTTCGATCCCGATCATGGTCGCCGGACCGTGCCCCGGGATGACGCGGCTCTCATCGGGCAGCGTGAGGAGTCTGGACCGGATCGAGTCGAGAATCTGCCGGCCGTTTCCTCCCGGAAGATCGGTGCGGCCAATGTTGCCGGCGAACAGGGTATCCCCCGCGATCAGAAGGTTGAGCGGGGCAAAATGCAGGCAGACGGAACCCTGCGTGTGTCCCGGGGTATGCAGCACCTGTGCCGGATAGGCCGCCAGCCCCACGATCATGCCCTCGGCGAGGCTATCGTCGGGTGGCGCGACTTCAGGGCTGGGAACTCCCACCCACGCGGCCTGTTTATCCATCAGGTCGAGTTGCGGCAGGTCGTTCTCATTGAGCAGAATGGGCGCGCCGGTGAGCCGCTTGAGCTTGAGCGCGCCGCCCACGTGGTCGATATGCCCGTGGGTCACCAGGATCTGCTTGAGCTTGAGGCCGAGTTCGGTGAGGCGGCGGTGGATGCGCGTGATGTCGTCGCCGGGGTCGATGACGATTGCCTCACCGGCTGTTTCGTCGCCCAGGATGGTGCAGTTGCACTGCAGCGGGCCGACGGGAAACGTCTCGAGAATCATAGGGTCTATTCTAGGCAATTCGTTCCAGGGCCGTGCGAGCGTGTGTAAAGGATTGCCAGGCGGTGTCCCGGGGATTTGCGGCCGCAAGGTTCGGTGCCAGGCTGTTCCTTGAAGCACGAAAAGCGGCAGGCCCAAGGGCCTGCCGCATGGAACAGAATGGATGCGATTTTACTTGCCGGATTTCGCCGGGGCGGAAGACGCCGGCTGCGAGCCCGAAAGCACCGAGTGCTGGTGAGTCCCGCGCATGTAGAGGATAGTGAGGCTCAGCGAAGTGACCATGAAAATGGCTGCCGACCAGGTGGTGAGGCGCGTCAGCACGTTGGCGGCGGCGCGCGGTCCAAATGCGGTCTGCGAGCCCTGCCCGCCGAATGCGCCGGCCAGGTCAGCCGAGCGTCCCTGCTGTACCAGGACCACGCCAATGAGGAATAGGCACACGATCACGTGTACCGCCACGATGAAATAGATCAGAATCTGCATTTTCTACGCTACTTTCGGCCGGAAATCTCGGTGCGGAGGAGGGGACAATTCTCCCGGGTGTCCTAACCGCTTCCAATCGTTGAACTTGCTGGTCTTGAGATTTTCCTTAGCTCGATTTCAGCAATGTTCCCGAAGGAATCGGTATTCACCTTCAGGGAGAATACATGCCAAAGCAGAATCTCAAGGCGTCTCTCGTCCGCTACGCTCGCGTCGAGGGTAAGGGATGGAGACGTGGCTCAATCATAACAAGTCGTAATGGCAGGGTCAAAAACGACTTCATGCGCATAGGCGGAAGGGAATATTCGATCGATCCTGCCAGTCCCTACCAGGTCCGCTACTACGAGGGAAGTAAGGCCTGCTACGTCACCGTCGGCCCCGACTACGAGGCGGCACAGGCGATGCTCGCCAAGCACGTCGCCAGCCGCCAGCTTGAAGCCGCCCATGAAACGTTAGGTATCGTCAGGGCGGAGCCGGAGAAGCCCACGGGCGCACCGAGAACGATCGCCGAACTGGTCGAAGACTACATCGCCAAGAAGAAGAGCCCGAGTCTCAACCTCTCTCGGACCTCGATTCGGCATTACGAGGATGCTCTGCATCGTTTCGTTCAGTCGTGTGGACGCGAATCCGTTCACGATGTGATCGAGAAGGACATCCTCGACTACATCGACGATCTGAAACGAGAGGGTTACACACCGAAACCCACCAAGAAGAACAAGTCTCCGAAGAAGAGGTTCTACAGTCAGAAGACGCTGGCGATGAGGTACACGACTGTACGCGGGTTCCTCAAAAGCCATGGCCTGGATGTCAACAAGATCATCGAAGAGTCTACGCATCGCCGGTTAAGCATGAAGCCCGACGAAGACACAGACCCCTATACGCAGGAGGAGTTGGACCGGCTCCTTGCCGTGTGCGACGACTACCACGCCCGGGTTTTCAGTTTTCTGAAGGCAAGCGGCCTGAGGTATAGGGAAGCAAATCACCTTACGTGGCGCAACGTGGACCTCGTTCGGAATGTCATCAATGTCCCGTTCAAGGAGAGCGTCAACCGCGTTCACCGTGATCGCAAGACTGGGAAGATGGTGCCAAAGACCGTAGAGTTCGAGACCAAATCCCGTCGCAAGCGCGAGGTACCGATCTTCCCCAGCTTGCGTGTGATGCTTGTTGAATGGCGTCAGAAACATCCCGACCGGGTGTACCTGTTCGGGAGTCGTCTTTCGGACATGCCGGACAACCACTGGTTGGAATATGGGAAGCGGGCATGGCGGAAAGCGGGACTCAATTGCGGAACGTGTGGTTCATGCGCGAAACGTAAGGAGTGCGAGCAGTTCTTCCTTCACAAATTTCGCCACACGTTCGCACACTGCTGTCTTGACGGAGGCATCGGCATCCACAAGGTCTCGCGCTGGCTCGGGCACCACTCGATCGAGGTGACCGCCGTGTATCTGAGGGGGCGCTCGACGGCCGCAGACAAGGACCCGTTCGCCGCTACCGCAGCCTGAACATGTAAGGGCACGGTCGATGGATCGGGCCATTCTTGTATCCCCGGGGACTATTCTGATACCCAAATGTCACTTCATAGACTGCCCCGTGCAACTCGCCTGATTACCGCTCGCGTGGAGCAGGTTTTCACGAAGAAAGGGATCTACCTTCGGCGAACGTCCTACAGCGACGTAGCTTTGGGGGCCCTCCTCCGAGGAGGATGTCGAACCTCGCGGGCTGTCGTTTCACTTGCTCAAGCAGGCTATGGCGCGGCCACGCTCGCACTCGCTCGGTCGATGATCGACACCTGGATCACGATTCGTTGGCTGACGAACAAGGACACGGACAGCAGAACCCGGAAATTCCTTGCTTTCGATTCCAAGCAGCGAGAGCGAATCATCCAGTTGATCGGCACGTACTACCCCAATGTTGACCTTCGTCGTTACAAAGGGAACAAGCATCACGACCGTCAGGCACTTGAGTTCAAGAAGTGGAGCGCGTGGGGACCCGGGATAAAGGACATGGCGGCAGAGGCGGAAGTCTTCGACGCGAGCCTCACCGGCGCTGCATCGCCTACTTGGGCCTACGATATTCCATTCTTCATCAGTTCGTACTATCTGCACCCAACCTCGCTCGGCTTGAACCATCATTTCCAAACGCCCGGCGAGACCTTCAATTTCGTCTCGCGCTTTGACGAGGACAAGATGGCCGAACAGGGGTTGATGTCCACCGCCCAGTGTGTGATGCTGAGCGGACTACGCGTTGCGCAATTCTGGGGGTTCGACTTCGACGATCTGCTCATCTCCTTATGGGATCGCTATATCCATCCGATCACTAGGCCTTGAGTGGAGCCGTTGCAACGATTTGATCAAGCGCGGTCGCCAAGTGGATCATCGCAACCTTGCTCGCAGCCACTCTGCTGTCTTCTTAGGGTCCAGGCGAAGTTGTCCCCCGATCCGGTAGGCAAGGAGTTTTCCTGCGCGGATATGCCGATACAGCGTCTTGGATGACACCTGCGTTACTTCAGCCAGGTCCTCGACCTTCAATGCTCTGCCGTAGTTCTCGATGATCTCTATGATGCCCATGAGAGGTAATACGGGATTGCGGTCGCCGATCTGAATTCGCTGCCGAGAATCTCGCTTCCTTGGTCCATTTGGAAAGTTCCCCGATTTCGATCCGGCCCTTCGCTGGTCGCGGATTGTATACGGCTCAGTTCCCGGGTAAATGGACGTGAAGGTGCTCCTTTACCAGGGCATCGAGAACTGCCTTCATGGTGGCGGCGGTCACCGGCAGCGCCAGGTTTTTCACCTGCTCTTTAGCCCGACTCCACAGGCTCGGCTGTTTTGAGGCTTCGATGAAGTCATATCCCTGGTTCGTGATGCGCCTCACCATCGCCGCATGGTACTGAAGGTTGGTCGCATCTACCAGAGCGGCATCCCGCAGCAGAAGCACGTGACTGACGACGGACTCGATTTCGTGCCCCAGAAGGGGTGTTGCAGGCCACGGCCTGCCAGCCGGGAGTTTCTCTACCTCTAGCAGAATCTCTCTGAACAAATCCATGTCACGAGTCATAGCTAGAATTCTATAGGCCATGCGATGGTGGATGCGCATTTCCTCGTGAGCCAGGAGCGACCGGTGCTCTTGCGGCAGGCGGCGCGAAGCACAAGCGTGGTCACGGCGCGTACATGGTGTGTCGATGGAAGGAGGCGACGGAAGGAGGCGACCACGGCAACTATGCGCTCGCACTCTTGTCATGCCCCGACCACCGCGAAGACCAGATGCGGGCCATGGGGTACGAGTCCGATTACGTGGATCCGTCGGCCCCCCGGGATTATGAACGCTCGGCGCGATTCATGGACGCAGACGGGAACCGGACGGCCGGCTTCTGCCTCTGGTGCGGCCGCGATTTTACACCATCGATGAACACGATGCATATACAGCCGACAACATGGCGACCTGCTCGGCGTTCCAGAGTTCAAAGACCAACACTGCATGCCTCCGGTCCTGCAATCCATGTTCGAAGACGCGGGTCTCATCGATCGTGATGACGTAGACGATGAGTAGTCCCTGAAAACTCAAAAAAATCGAAATGGAGGATTTCAGAAATGTACATAAACTTCGACGATGTTGACCTCGGGATCGTGGTGAACATCGGGACACTGCGGGATGTTCTCGCCGGGCTCATCTGCAACGGGCGAAGGTGGTGGATCGCCAGCGACCTGCGGATGCGATCGAAAGAGGCTACGTCACTATCGGCTATGGCGACCCGGGGTGCCGTGATCGTTTAAAAACGATGTACTACTGTGCCCCCGTCCTCATGGAAGAACCGCCCGTGGGCGGAACCGATTATTTTCCAAGACTGAAGTGCAACCATTACCCTAACTCTTTGAACAGCTTAGGTGATCATATCCGCGCCCGCTGGATTGACCTTGGCCTCTTCCAAGCCCAAGTCGCCTCACAGATCGGTGTCCATGAACTGACCATCTGCAATTGGGAAGGCAAAGAATCCCAGCCCGCGGTGAAGTACATGCCGGCGATCATTCGATTCCTTGGCTATAACCCCAAGGCCGAACCCGGGTCACTCTCCGAGCGCCTGATTGGTGCCCGCCGGGCGCGCGGCCTCTCACAAAGGAAAATGGCAGAGTGGCTCGGCGTCGATCCCGGCACCATCCAGGGATCGGAAACGGGACAACACAGGCCCTCTCCCGAAAAGTTCAAGCTCATCGTAGGAATGTTGGGATAGTGCGACGCGAAGTCGAAGAGTCACCACTCCTTTCGGGCGATCAAGCGCCGTTTGTAGAAGGGCACCCCGTAGATGCTCTCTTCCAACTTCTTCCAGGCGACCTTGGCCAACGACTTCTCCGGCGCGAGCCCCAGAAACTCTGCCCGCTTCGCCAATCCTGCATAGCTCAACGTGGTTTGAGTCTCCCGCTTGAGCTGGACCAAATGCTGGGCCGTGCACGAACCCTGTGTGACGCCCCTAGCGACAAGGTGGTCGCGAAACATCTGTTCTGGGAAGATCAGCTCGGCTGCGAAGACTTCCGCGCCGATCTCGATCTCGGTTGACTGGTTGGACGGGTCGCATAGGGAGACGATCGAGTCCCGGTCCACGAGGTGGTGCTTGAGTTCGTGCCCCATGGTGAAGACCATCGGATCGTCGGGGAGCCCCTTGGCTAACATGACCGAAGCGCCGTCCTCATCGTAGAAGTACGCGCCGCGCAACTTCTTTAGCTTGTAGGGCCAGAGATCGATTTGGATGTCGTTGTCTTTGTAGATACGCCTCAAGTCGCTCTTCAGCACACGCGGAGTCTGGAGGCCGTATTGCTCCCTGACCTGGCCCGCAAGAAGACGCATCTGCCGATAGTACTCAGCGCGACTCAATTCAATATCTTCCTTTGTTTCGATCCTTTCTGGAGACCGCGCGCCCTCCGGAATTCGGCATAGCGCCGCAGTTCGTCTAGGTCATCCTGCTGTAGCGACTCGGCTGCTCGCAACAGTGCATCCACCTTTTCACTCTTCACATCGTGCGCTTCAACCCGGGGAAAGAATTGCACGATCGATTTGCCGAAGAATCTTGCAAGCCTCTCCAGGTCGTTTAAGGTAGGCTCGTAGGTCCCGGTCTCCCAGCGAGAAATCGTATTAGTCGCTACCCCCATTGCGTTCGCCAGTGCTTCCTGCGAAATGCCTTCCTCGCCGTAGGTGGTCCGAAATTCCTTGATCCGGGTTCCCACATATGCGCGAACACCGACGTTCGACATTGCACCTCCACGCAGGATTTGCTCTCAGTCCTGAATCCGGACGGCATAATCCTGATTATGTTGACACGCAGAATCGCGCCGTGCTCTACTCAAGTAGGATGGTACATCACCATAATCAGGATGGCCACCTTTAAAATCTCAAGTGGCGGCGAAGTATCTGCAGGTGGGTAAAAGGTGGACAAACTTCCTGGAAGGAGGGCGGACCGATGGCAAATGTTTTTGTCGAAGAACATGAGGATGGCTGGGTGGCGCTTCAGAACAAGCGGCCAATCTGCTACGGAGCCACGCAGGCGCAAGCAGGTGAACTCGCGCATGGTTTGCGCCCCTATGACACGGTTTTCGGCGAACGAGTTCGAACCACCGATGTTGGTTCACCGGATAAGTGGCGCGTCCTGCATCACCCAGAAGAACGTTAGATGGCCTTGGGAGGGGAGCATCAATGAACGAAAGGCTGATTTGTTGGGGGCTGATCTTTTTGGCTCTGTGTTATCTGCTCACACGAAATCCACGATGCAGTCGGGGGTGCAGCACACTCGCACAGCATCTGTTAGAACATGGAATCGACGACCTATTGGTGGGCCTCTTCGGTTAATTGGATGTGTCGATTCGCGCTGGAAACGGGCAAGGGCAATTGAGATGAAGCGGTGTAAGGAATTTTTGTTGCCTTCCCGCGTACCCCTTGTCTAATCCCGGGTGGTTCGTTTGCTGACGCAGTTGCAATGGGCCGTAAGTAAATCAGATCGATAAGAAACCGGCCCTGAAGAGGCGGTAAAAGATTGAGAGGCATCTCCTGAAATGTCGAACGCCGTCGAGCCCCGTTGGCATGGTGACAATTACCAATCACGCTTCTTCTGGATACATGCTGCCTCTCTCCTCGACCCCGAACGCCCTGAAGTCGTCGAGGTAACGTTCGAGGCGGACGGCCCGAAGGCCTTCGATGACGTTGTCATTCGCTATGAGCCTGGAAGACCAAGCGCAACTGGCTCGGGCCGGGTCACAGTCGATTACCACCAGATCAAATGGCACGTAGATCGAAGCGGTCGCTTCGGCTTTGAAGATCTCATACACCCGGCCTTCGTGGGTGCCCAGAGCATATCGATTCTTGAGCGTCTTAAGCAGGCAAAGGATCAGGCACCTCAGGGCGCAGCCTTCCATCTCATCACGACCGACAAACTGCGAGACGGCGATCCTCTTGGAGAGATTGTCTCGCCTATTGACGGTTCGCTTCGACTCCACGTGCTTCGTGACGGCAAAACTGACGCGAGCCGCATGGGCAAAGTTCGACAATGTTGGCGCGAGCATCTCGGGCTTGTTAGCGATGATGAACTATTTGCAATCGTCGAGAGTCTGCACATAAAGGACAATCACCATGACCTTGAATATCTGCGCAAGCAGGTGAGCTTGAACTTCCGCCTCGTCGGCCTGGTGGGTGCTGAGGACGGAACCACATTCCAATATGATGAAGCCGCTAAGCAACTGAAGATCAAGAATCTCAACCGATTTGATCGCACGAGTTTTGAACAATGGTGTCGCTCCGAGAATTGGTTTCTTCCGCACAAGCCCGCTGCGCGACGCAGTGTCGCCATTCGAACCTTTCAGGCTAGTGCGACGCCGGCCGACCTGTTGGAAGCCTTGCCTTCGTGCACAATCACACTCACCCAGAGCTTCGACGGGCGGCAACTGCGCGAAAACCTGAACTGGACAGACCTGCAGAAGCCGATCTCCGAATTCCTACTTGCCATGCTCCGGGAGCGTGCCGAGATGCGTCTTTTCCTCGACGCACATGCCTCGGTCGCGTTCCTTGCCGGTGCGACTCTCAATTTCAAGACGGGTGCAGACGTTGAGATCGTACAGAAGGGCATGAACAACCCAGGTCAGGTCTGGAACGCTAAGGATGGCATCGATGGCCCTGCACCCCACATCAACATTGAGCCTCTCGGGGACGGTAAGGATATTGCAATTTCAATCGGTCTCGCGCGCGATCCGATTCAACAGGTCCGAGAGTATGTCGGCGCGGCACTCCCAAACGTTGGCTCGATTTTGCAAATTGTTCCAGAGCTAGGCGTCGGGCAGGATGCGGTAAATGGCGGCACCCACGCAGCCACCATCTCAAAAATTGTGGCCGCCACCATCGCCAGTATCAGAAAACCTGGTGGATCAGTTCACGTATTTGTATCAGGGCCTAACGCCTTTTCCTTTTTTCTCGGTCAGCAGGCGGAGTCGATGGGACGTTGCATCTCCTACGAGTTCGACTTTAATGGTCGCATCCACGGCACCTATCAGCCAACCTTCATCATTTAGGGAGCGAAATGGAACTTCGTCCACAGTTCGATGCATTTCTTCGCGACATACGTCCAAGCGAGCGGAACAAAGAGGAGTGGAAGCGCGGTTCTAATACGCTCCGCGCGCGCCTGCTTGCTGATCCGGTTCTGTCGACAATTATTACGACAACCTTTCTCCAGGGAAGCGTGCGGCGTTCGACTGCGGTGCGGCCCACCGGCGGCAAGCGCTCGGATGTGGATGTTGTGATTGTCACGACGATAGACCACAACGTCGAGACGCCAGCCGCCGCTATGAAGCGGTTCGAGCCATTTCTGAACCGACACTACGAGGGCAAGTGGGTTCAGCAGGATCGTTCCTTCGGAATTGAGCTGTCCTATGTGGATCTTGATTTGGTGGTGACGAGCCTTCCAGTGGAACCTGACGCGCGTGCGGCGCTCTTTGACCTGTATCGCAGCCATGCCGTCGAGACCGACGAATCAATCGAAGAGGCGAGAAACTGGGTAGTTAACAAGAGCTGGGACCCCACGCGGTACCTCGAAAACGCGAACACCCTCGAGGAAGACGCCGCATCGGAGTGGCGAGAAGAGCCGCTCATGCTTCCCGATCGGCCGATCAAGCAATGGGGGCCGACCCATCCCCTCGCGCAGATCCAATGGGCAGCGGACAAGAACCGGCGGTGCAACGGCCACTTCGTTAATGTCGTTCGCGCCATCAAGTGGTGGCGACACGAACATGCAGACGAACTGCCAAACTATCCGAAGGGTTATCCACTCGAGCATATGGTTGGATACGTCCTACCGGATGGCATCAACTGTGTCGCTGAAGGGGTGGTGAAGGCATTCGAAGGTATTCGCGACACCTTTACGTCACATGCCGCGGCAGGGATCGTCCCGATTCTCGCTGATCACGGAGTGCCCAGCCACAATGTGCTCAAGCGGCTCACGCAAGCGGACTTTGTCGCATTTTACAGCGAGGCTTCAAAGGCTGCGAATCTTGCGCGCCGCGCCTTCGATGAATCAGACAAAGAAAAGAGCGGGACACTTTGGCAGGAGCTACTCGGTAATTGCTTCCCGTTACCGGGGCCCAGCGGCGGTGATCGCGAGCGCGGCGGTTTCAGCAGGCCGGTTGCACCCGCGATTCCGCGACAATCGGATCGCTTCGCCTGAAGGCATGACTGTACCACACGATTTAGCAAAGGCCATTGCATCCCTGCCGAAGGATTCGCGCGTGGAACTCGGAGGGGACTGGGTCAATCGGTCAAAACAGTCTTGGTCGTTTTCATTTCGAGCGCGCCTCTCCGTCCCACCGAGTAAGCATGTTCCGGAATGGAGTGGGTGGCACCTCGTAGTCACTGGTCGGCCTACCGACCGCGAAATTGGGATTTATCCCGATGCCAACGAAGGCATCATCGCTACCTTCCCCCATCAGGAGTTCAACGGCGATCCGGTCGAGGGACATCCATGGCGGACGGGCAAACCCTGCTTGGAGCGACCCGCATCCGTCTTCCAACGCGAGGGCTGGGCCGGTGAGCCACGGGATTTCGCCGAGCGGCTCGTCTGGCATATCGGGCGGCTCCTCTTGTGGATCGATGCTGCAGCCCAGGGCCGACTAATGATCAACGGAGATCCGCTCGAGCTGCCGCCCTGTCCGTCCCTGGACGTGGCAAACCTTCTAGCTTTCCGCGAGACGACCGAGGATCTAGAATGGTGGACTCACAGCAACCTCAATTGGGGCTTTGCGACGATTTCTGAAATTCCCGGCGCTCACGCCACTCGTGTCGTTTCCGACTTCATGGACCCGCAGCAGCGTAGCATCAAAAGGATTCCTTGGAGCAGCGCCATCCCAGTCTTAGGGAGCAGGGTAGACGCAATTTGGGTCAAGCTTTCCACGTTCGTGGTGTTTGAACCTTGGCGAATGGCTGCTACGTGGGCCGAACTTTCGGCCTTATGCTTAGAGGTCTCAATCGATCTCCCCGAAATAATTGCCGATGCCGGAGCACGCCTTCGCCGCATCCAGCGGCCGAAGCACGCAGCCCCGGTCCATCTGCTCATCGGCTTTCCGCTCGAAGAAACGTTTGGGGGAACGCCGCAACGATTTCACTGGCTCACACTCAAGAACGTGCAACTCTGCAGGCGTGAAGACGTGAGGACGGGATTCTCTGGCATAGGTGCCGCGCGGCGCTCGTGGGATATTGAACTCTCAAAATCGAATCGGTTACTGCAATGGCAGAAATCGGCCAATTGGGCTCCTGATCAGCTCCGCAAACGCGGGGAGGCCGAAGATGAGGTGCGCCGTAAGTCCGTACTGATCGTCGGATGCGGAACGCTTGGAGCGGCAGTCGCCGAGAACCTACTTCGGATGGGTGTCACCCGGATGGGATTGATCGATAGCGACACAGTACACGTAGGAAACCTCAGTCGTCACGTTCTCACGATGGCCGATGTTGGCCACCGAAAAGGTGTTCAACTGGCGAACCGTCTGAACATGGCGGCGCCGGACTCGAACGTTGTTACGCTTCCCTTCAGCTTTCCGCCCTCCGGGTCGGCCGACATCGAACTCCTCAAGGACTGGGATGTCATCGTAGATTGCACAGCTTCGGACGCGGTGCTGCGGGATATGGCCGCTTTCCCATGGAGAACTGAGCGTGTCTTCGTCAGCTTGGCAATGACTTGGCGAGCAAATGGGCTCTTCGCATACGCCGCGTCGGGAGTCGGATTCCCAGCTATTGATGCGATGCAACGATTCACGGCCGTGTCGCCTCATCCCGAGAGTGAAGGCGTCGGTACCATGGAGGGGATTGGTTGCTGGCATCCTGTCTTTCCGGCCACGTGCGACGACGTTAATTTGTGGGCTGCGATAGGATCGAAGTTCGTACGACGCGCAATGTTAGAACAAAAGAACGCAGCATCACTGTACCTGCAAAAAGAGGACGGCAGCGTTGACCGCCTGGACGCCTGACATTCATTTCTCAGAGGTAGGAACCTCTGGGGGGTCCATTTGGCTCTCTTCTCGGGCCGTTGTTGCGATGATCGAAGCGGCCAAAAAAGCTGGGCGTTGTGAGACCGGTGGCATCCTCATCGGGCGCTATGGCGCCGACAGGTGGAGTGCCGACATTGTGGAGGCCACTCCGAAGCCCGAAGGATCGCGCGCCGGCTGGTTCTGGTTCCAGCGGTCTAAAAGCGGCTTGGCTCGTCTCCTCGAGGAGCGTTGGCACCAAGGTTATTACTACCTGGGCGAATGGCACTTCCATCCAGGTGGTGAACCTATCCCGAGTGGTCCCGACATCCGGGCGATGCAGAAAATAGCACTAGACGAAGCCTACCGTTGCCCGTCTCCGATGTTGTTGATCCTCGGCGGGTGTCCGAAAACAGTCTGGTCTATCTCTGCGACCTTGTTCCGCAATGGGAATGCTATCCAATTCTCACATCGACTGGTCGGCTGAATCAAGGTGCAAGATCAGCCTCCAGCACCTGCTCAACTGCCTTGATGGCGTTGCGACGGGGGAAGGCGTTGTGGTGATCGCGACGGCAAACGAACCTGCCGCGCTCGATCCAGCAATTCTGCGCAGGCTGGGCGGTTTGATCGCGTTGTGCACTTCGCAAATCCGGATGAGGAACTACGCCTGGAGTACTTCCGGCGCACGAACACAGGATTGCCAGATGAGCAGCTTCGGACTGCTGTGGGGGCGTCCGGCGGCTTCTCGTTCGCGATGCTGCGCGAGGCCTACGTTGTGGGTGGACAGTTCGCGTTTGAGCGCGGCGGGGAGATCACAGAAGAAGACCTGCTGACAGGCATCCGCTCGCTGCGCCAAGGAGTCGTGTCGGGCTCGCGCCACAAGGGTTCAGCGGGATTCCGCCTCTCAGGGGAGGCGTGACGCCGACCTCGGCAGTGCGGTTCCCCGGAGAGGGCACATCAGGGTTCTGTGCAAAGGGAGATTTCACTGCCTTGACTTGCGGTCCCGAAGCCGGAGAAGCAGTTCCATATCCGGCGGCTCGTAGATCCCGGCATCCAAGCCGCGCACGACCTTGGCTAGGGGAACTTCGAAGACCTCGCAGATACGTAGCAAAGTCGTAACGGTGATTGGACGCCCAGCCTCGATCTGTTGCCAATGGCGGGCTGAAAACCCGAAGGAAATCATGTCCTCCTGGGAGAACCCCCGGCGCTTACGAAGCTCGCGAAGCCGTGCCCCGAGCGCTTGGAAGAATTTCGCTTGATCCGCCACGCTCTTTTTTGTAGAGTGGGTCAAGCAAATTAACCACGAGCAGATTAGCGTGGGAGAGCCGTAGGCATCTCGATGCGCGAAGACTGCGCCAGCCGCGTTTAGCGGTATCCTTGATCGCACCATCAAATCACTTTGTTCGGGCCAACATGTCGCGTTTTTTCGCTTCTAAGCACTTGTGTGCCGCACGCTTGTCGGTTGTCGCCTTCTGCGTATTTATTTCGACCTCAGCAGATTGCCAAACGCACTATAGGCCCGCAGCACTGAGCAGTCCCGCTTCGACACCGACAGCTACTCTCGGTGCTCAGCAACCTCCTCCAGTGAATGACAGTGCCTCCGCACCGCAGGCCTGTCCGGCGATGGATTGGGACAAAGACATCCCAACGCTCGATTGCTCCGTTTACACCGAAACACGATCGGCATGCGAGGCGTACAACGCGAAGGTGACGGAACTTCGATGTCAAGTAGTAAAGGACGCTGCGGCAGCGAATGCTAAGGCCAGCGGTCCCCCTTCGGGATGGGCCATTTTTTCCCGTCGTCCGACGCCCCAACAGGTCTGGGAAAGAACAATTACACAGCAACACCTTGCGAACGAGCGTTTGTCTATTCGCAGACAGCAGCTTTCGATCGCCGTGCGATCCTGGGTAAATGGGGGCTTCACTGGTTGCCCTCCGAACACGGTCCCTCCATCCGGGGACCAGAAAACCTTCGATGGGTACTTGGGGTTCGATAACCAATGCTCGGCGACGCCGCGCCTATGGTCGAGGGATCCGAGCGGTATTGACGTATCGAATGAGACATGTCCAGACTACACGACATTTATCTCATCTCCGTTTGGTAACACGTGCATCTGGAACCTTAGGTCGTGTCCTAGCGGATACCAGGAAAAGGGCAAAAGGTGTGTCAAACCCGATCCGGATTACTCCCCCGTCGCCCGTGAAAGGACAACATTTGCACTCAAAATTAACAAGAGGCTCCGGGGCGAGATCATTTTCCTTCCCGGGGTCCATACCCCCGATACGTTTGTAGGTGTAGTCGCTGTATCCAGCCAGCAACTGGCTCCTGAAGTATGGCGGATCGCAGTTCCACATTTACTCAAAGCAAACGAGTTCAATTTTGGTAAGCAGCTTTATCAGGAAGGCTTCCGCAAGTACGCTCTGCTCGACCACGGAAGTGTTTTCGCGTGGAACATTGGACCTGATGGGTTTCATCCGATGCCGCCTTCTGAGGTTACGCCTGAATTCAAAGCACAATTGGAGGCATCGGGAATGTGGATTATGGAGAATACGATGGCGATCATCGCATCAGAATAGGGAATATTGACGCCGACTCCGTCCTGGATGCTGGTTCAGGCGTCCTCGTAGTCCTCGGGCCGAATCACCACCACGTCATAGGCTCCCGACCCGTCTAGGCGCGTAGCGGACAAGGTGGCCACGAAGTCTTCTGGAAAGAACGGATCGAGGAGTTCGAAGTAGTCGTCCGTGACCGCTTGGATCATGTCACTGTCAACCTCGTCCGAGATGAGCTTCATCGCGTCTTCTGTGGCTACCCCCAGCGTTACGCTCGGCCTGCTTTGGGCATCGCCAGCATCCGCGATCGTGAGCATTAGAGTAGGGCCTGCATTCGCAAGTTTCTCTTTTAAGTCGTCAGGCGGAAGGCTCCAAACACGCGGCAACGCAACTTGCTCAGGCGTGGAAGTCAATCGCTGCGAAAGTTGGCGGGTATACAGCGACGGACGCCCTGCCCATCGGAGGTTATGAACTGGTTCGCCACCTGCTCGAAGAATAAACGTCTGATTTGCCAAGACGTTAGAAGAGGGTCGGGGTGTCCGCAGGATTCTTCTTGCGTCTATGAAATGGCTTAAACTATAGTTGGCAAACAAAATGAGCAAGTCTGGGACCCCTACACGCGAGCAGATTGCGGGCATCAAAAGCAACATCCTGCCTGTCCTGAAGAAGGTCAGCACACGTGCTATCAAGGCGTGGTTGAAGACACGCAACCTCGCGGCAACGGGTTCCACGGAAGATCAACTTGCTACTCGGGTTGCGAAGCACATCGCCGAAGGCGCCCTGAAGGAATCTGTACTCGAAGACGCCTTGATTGGCTTTGAGGAGTCCAGCGGGAAACGGGTCTATCTCTTCAAGTTTGAGAAGAAGGCCACGGGATCATGGTTGCCACACCGCTTATCGGCCCTGAGCATCCCGGCCCCGGGCAAACGCAAGCTGGCGGGCGATCATCCGAAGCCGATGACGGCTGTCTATAGCGCAGTTGACGGCAATGTTTTACGCGTGAAATGGGCAGAGGAACACACTGACGTGAAACTCGACCCTCAGGACAAGCCGGTCTACACCGCTGTCGAGAAGCGCATCGTTCTTGTCGCGGACCTCAATAAGGGTGTCGCAGAACTTCGCATGGACCCGCCCGAAGCCCGTCACAGTTACACCGATGCTTTCGGGAAGACAACGGAACAGACATACTATTCGGCTTATAGGGACAAGGCGGCACAACTTCTCGATACTGCTCTCGAAAAGGCGGAACTCGCGAAGGTCATCAAGGCACTGGTTGCGGAAGAAAAGCCCCGGGTTGTGCGCATCCATGTGGATAATCACACCGGACAGACCAACTTTAAGTGGAACGTTCGCGGCTCCAGAATCGACATTCGCGACGATCCCGAGTGGCAGGCACACTACAAACAGTTCGGTCACACATGGGCATGGGATTCACAGTCGTTTCACTGGCTGCCCGAACCTTCCAAGGGACATCTAAAGAGAGAGTTGTTTTCGCATCTGGACGCCGTTGAAGGGTATCTAAAAGTGAACGCTGATTGCAGCGATGAAGAGGTTGAATATGCCATCGCCCAAGTTAGAGCGCGTTAAAGCACGCAACCGCGCCCTGTCCGATCTCCTAGATCGGACGGCGAGTTACGTGCGTCGGCAGATCTCCTCCGGGGAAAAGTTCGTTATTCCCAAGCTTGCTGCTGCGATGCTCAATATCAATGAGGGAGAAGCATTCGTTCTGCTCAAGATTCTTGCTGAGGGCGGCATTCTCCAGCAGGTCTACAACGTCTATTGCCGTCCCACCGGGATTTACCTCACCACGGTGGACTCGCTCCATCAACTAGATGATCTCGAGAAGATTCCGTATTGCAATGATTGCGATACTCAGCACGAGCCACAAGACCTCACGGTAGAAATTGCATTTCGGCCAAAGAACGGCTTGATAGACGCAGGGCTGGCGGCTTGATCCGAGGGTGATGACGAAAGGCAAGTCAAACCCGAAGTCAGGCTCGTCTCCTGTTTCAGGCCTCCGAAAACAGGCATACGATCACGAGTTGAAGTTGCTGGAGATGGCGAACAAATCGCCGAATCCTGCTATCCAGCAGTACGCCCTGAAAGCGGCTGCCGACGAGCGAAAGCACATCCAACGGCAGGAAGCGCGGTTGTCTACTCCTGCCGCCGTTGGCTGGTGTCTTGTAATCTGGGCCGCAGGGTTGGGGCTTATCTGGTATGCCATTGTCCATTACACTTCGCCCGTCACTGGAGAGATACTCAGCGCGATTTTCGCTGTCTGCATCATTCTCACACTTGTTTTTTTGGCCTCTGCAAAACTGATTGAAGCAAAAGTGGTCGTGGAGTTTTTGCGTTCCCTTTGGGATAAATTCGTCCTTCGTAAATCATCCAAGGGTAAGGATGAAGACGCGGATTCCTGACGCGCATTCCTAAACTGATGCGGTGACGGCGCCCAAGATCGTGAGGGCCGCCCGCCGAGGGATGCTAACCCGCTACGCGGGACAACAGATAAACCTTGAACAATTCAACTCCCGGTCACGACCGGCGATTCCTTGACTCGGAACAGGCAGCCGCGTTCCTCGGCGGCCTCACGCTGAACAGGTCATGTTCTTAACGTCCAGTGTGAGGGTCGAGTCCTTCGCTTACACGGAGTCGATCAGAGTGTGGCCGGTGGGGGAGGATTTGGCTGGTGCGAAGTGGCATCGCCCAGTGGACCGGATTGGATTCGCCGTGGTCAGCAACGCCATCAAGCGGGATCATCAAAACTACTTGGCGCATGGCGGCCTCGGATTCATTCTTGGCGATGGTCGTCTCAACTATGGACGCGAAAACCTCGTAGAAGCCTACTACACCTGGCACTACCGCAGGGGCTGTTCCTTTCCCTTGACGGCCAGCCACTTCGATAGCCCCCGGTTATAACCGCGATCGCGGCCCGGGCTGGGTGGCCTCCGTTCGAACCCACGTCGAGTTCTGAAAGGCACGATATGAACACCGCCACGTGCAGTTTCTGATTCATCTCTCGGTCGCCCTCTTCTTGGGTGCAGCACTGGGAACGGGCCGACGAACCCCGTAAGGCCCACGTGAGCGCTTTTCCCCAATTTCGTCTTGAAGATCGTTTTGTCGAGTTCAGCACCGGCCAGGAACGTCAGGATGATCGCACCTGTTCCTGCGAGGAATGTGATCCACTGTGGGTTACCGAGCAGCCCACCCTGGGCGAGGAATACGCGCATGACAAGCTGGGCAACCGTGCAGACCACAGTCTCGGAAAGCGCGGTGGAGATCCGAAACCAAATCGCGAGTAGAGTCCCCGCCAGTGCAACACCAAACCAGAGAGCAGACAGTGCCCACGTGTTCCAGATGAACGAAGCTCCAGACTGTCGTTCAGGGAAACTGCCGGGACATGACCCCGCGACAGGAGAACCCCGTCAGGAGTCATCATCTCCGGCCTATAGCTGGGGACAGTAGTTAAAGGTGAACTCCTTCACCTTGCACCGGCTCCAGTAGACACCCGGTCCAAATCCCTATCAAGCCTGAGAGATCGTTCGCTTTGCATCCAAACGCAATCGGAGGAGGCTTAATGAGGACGCGGGTGTCCGATGCAAACGGGGCGAGCCCAGAATGATCAACGCTTTACACTGGCTGGCAGTCGCCATCGCGGCACTCATCGCCTCGACATTGGCCGCTGTGACCGGCTTCGGCGGGATTACTAGCTGAAATCGGAGTTCTCTCAGGGTTAGATTCGGGTGAATTACCCCACGAGAGCTAATAACGATCTCCGAGCCCGGGCTGAATTATCTGAGCGTGGAAAAACGGCGGAAATTTCTTTTACTCGTCGCTTGTCACCGTCTCCTTCTTCCATGTCTTCCAAGGCTTCCCATTCGTGATCGCGCAGGAGCACGGGTCCGCCTGCAGGTACTCCAGTTCACCCAGGTAGGCCTCGTTGGGACCAGGCGTGAATCCCTGTCCTCTGCACACTGCGCAGTCCGGATCAGCGACACCGGCAGGCAACACAATTGTTGCGGAGCCAGGCACCTTGAAGTCCGTCGGGGTCTGCTTCACCAGCGTGGGCAGGACCTTCTTCAGCCGCTCCTGCGAGTTCACCCCGCCAGCAGGCGTGCACCAGTAGGCCTTGGCTACCCGCCAGTGGTAGAACATAACGCGACGCAGTTCCTTCCAGCCGAGGCCTTCGAATTCCTCCCTGTTCTCCATCGCGAAATCGAGCGCGTCCCAGGTGGTGTCAGGGGACGCAGTCGGCTCGGTGAGCCGGTGCGGGCCCACCGGCGGCGCGGCGTGTGTGTGACCGGTTTGGGTGCCAGAACGGGTCCCGTCGTACTCCTCGTCGATCAGGACTCGTGCTGATCGCTGTCCTTGCAGGGCGGCCGTCGGCGCGAGGTTCTCCGACGCAGCAGGATGTGACTGCCCGTCCGGTACTGCAGGAGCTGCATCTCCGTCTCTGGCCGTAAGAGAAAAAGAAGAATAAGAAGCAGGCCCTGGTTTCTCACCGACCTTCACTTCTGATGCGGGGGCTCCGCCCCCCGCGCCCCCAGCATCTGTAGCTTCCTCTGTTCTTGCTTCTGCCTCTGCTTTTGCCTCTGGCTTTACTTCTGCTTGGCGTGAAATCGCGTGACCGAGTGTGACTGGCGTGACGTTTCGTGACGAGCCGTGACTTCCGCGCTCGCGGTCACGCTGCTTCTGCTTCCGCTCCCTGTTCTGGGCGCGGCGGGTCTCGTCATCTACCGTCTTCCTGTACTTCAGGTAATTGACAATTCGCCATCCCCACGCGCGGTCAGCCGACATGAGGACGATGCGGCGGCCGTCTTCCTCGGGGCTCCTACTTTCTGGGTCCGGTTGACAAAGTTGTTCGATCGCCGCGCGAACAATCTCCAACGGCACATTGGTCCGCCGACTAATCGCATTGAGGGTCATATCGACACAGCCATCCTGGTCCGCCAGCGTTAGAAGGTCGGTGAAAACGAGGCGCTCCAGATAGTCCTCAGCCAGGGTCGAATCGAAGATTTGGGCGAACAGCTTCACGTACATTACTGACCCTTCTCCACCAGCGCCGCAACCGCGCGGACGTACACTGTCTCGTCCGTGATAGCAACCTCAGTGTCCACTTGCCACCACTTCGACACGGCCTTCAGCGTGACACGCTTGAGGGCTGCGTTGCGCCCGGCGACGTTCTCCGCGTCAACCGCTACCCAGTCTCCTTTTGCTGCGATGACGGCCTCGAACAGTCTCTTGTAGGTTTTGTTCTTGCCCCGGCGCGGTACATCCGCCGGGGGCGCTTCGAGTCGAATATCCATGTCGTTCCCCTAATTGTTAGTACTTCGTGAGTGGTTGATTCCAGAATTCTCAACGTCAAAATTCTCAGTATGCTGCGACTTCTTCAGTCGTCAGTTGGGCTTCATCCGCCTCCGCGTGGTACGCGCTGATCATGTGCACGTCAGACTTGGCATGCCCCGGCAGGTCCATCACCATGCGCGTGCGACGATCGATTCGGACGAAGTGCGGGTTAAAGAGGTTCTCGCGGGACTTCAGGCAGGCCAGCTTCATCGTGGCTGTGTCCTTCAATGCACCTTTGTGCCAAACGGAGATGATGAGGTCCATGTCGCGGGCTGCGTCCGTGTATTGCTCTACGGAGCCGAGGTCCGGGTAAATGCCCCATTTGTCCTCCTCCTCCTCGTCGGCAGCTTTCATACCGGCCTTGTTGGCCTGGAGAGGTGTGATCACTACTAAGCCGCGCCCGCCTTTGTAGTCGATGGCCAGCTTCTGAGCTTCCTTGAACAGCCGCTTGTATTCCTCGTGCATCTTGGGGCCGGTCATACCGGTATCCAGGTGTGCAAGATAATCGAGCGCGAGTACGTCGTAGGGCTTCCCGTTGTGCCCGACCTCTAGCTCCTGGAGAACCTCAGCCCACTTTCCCAAGGTCTTCACGACGATCTCACCCGGGACACTCTTCCCATGCTGGAGGTCGTCGATCAGCACACGAAGGTCGTCTTGCTCCTCGGCGGTAACCTTATGCGGTTGGTTGCGCCAGACGTTCACCGGGGGGAGGTGAAGATCGCGACGACTGTAGGAATGTAGGAAAGACAACTGCGTCCAGGTGTTCAGCGCAGAGTCTTCCCGAGCGATGAAGAGGATGCGCTTTCCTGCCTTCGCCATGTTGTAGACCATGGTGCGAAGAAGCATGCTCTTGCCGTGGTTGGTGAATCCGAGGATCCCAATGTAACGGACAGGCTGCTTGGGTCCGATGGTCACAACATCGTCGATATGTTTGAATCCCGTGTAGCAGCGATCCCTGATCGTGTCTTTTAGCCCGTCGATCAACGCGTCCGCGCTCAGGTCCGCGTTCTCGCGCCACGCGCCTTCCGGAGACGATGGCGGGACTGTGAAGTCCCCGGCGCGAACTTCGTCGAAATACTTGAGGGCTGCGGCAACGCGGTCCGCCGGAAGTGGATCCGGATCCTTGAGCTTTGCGCCGGGGACGGACGCGCCCGCCGAGATGATCGCCATGGCTCTCTGGAGCGCCTGGACATACATCGCGGAGCGTCCCGTGACACACACCGCATCCATCATTTGCCGCCAACTTCCCTGGTGCACGGCGATCTTCGCGTCGGCGATCTCCCTACACCGCATGCCGAGCATGTCGCCGATGTTCCCCGTGCCGGTCTCGCGATGGGGAGAGGAAGTGACGAACTCTTCAAGCTGATCGTATGTCGGGTACTCGCCGTACCGCTCGGCGTACTCTAGCACGGCGATCACGAGATGGCGATCATACTCGTTGTCGCTGCATAGCGCGATGTAGATAGCGGCGACCCGAATCGTGTGGTGATAGCCACGAAGCTCTTCGTATTTGCCCCGGGTAATGAGTGTGTTGATAAGCAGGTCCAGCATTTAGCGCACGCTCCTGATTCGCGTCACGATGCCGCGCTGGCGGAAGAACTGGTCGGCTCCAGGGTTCGTATCCCGGTAGCGCTGGATCTCTGCGATAACGGCGAGCAGATCGTCGACAATTGCGCGGTACAGGGCGGCGCTCTCCGGCCCCATCAACGCCTGCAACTCTGCGGCGGAGATTAGAACACCTGTCTTCGAGGGTTGAGGTAGAGCACTGACTGCTTGAGCAAGGGCGGCACGGAAGGCTGATGAAATCGAATTCCCCATGAAGGTGAATACCTAAAATGTGGGGATCTTGAAATATATCGATGTGATTAAATCTGGAATTCTCATCATCTGAGACTCGATAGAGCCCGGCTCGGGCGCAACAGGGTTGGTAGCGGGCCGTGGCACGACATCTCCGACTGGTCGCGTGCGAGATCACGAACTGGATGGGACATTTCGCTGTCGCTCCCGACGATGCGCAGCCTTTCCTCGGTCACGCCCCGATCCGGTTCGAGACTCCCCCGTTTTGCCTTCGGCTCGCCAGATTAAAGTAGCGCCCACTCTGGGCGTCTGAGACAAGTTCTTTGGATGGCGAAGGGAAAATGAAAAAGAAAGAAAAACAGAAATTTGATAACGCTCCGGAACTCGTGAGCCGCCGTGGGCTCCACGCGACCCCTCGCGGGCGGACTGCCAGGCGATACACAGATGTGGTGATCGGCAGCGGGAGGCCAGATGCGGCTCTCCTGCACTCCGCAATCCGGGAGTGGATCGTGCCGGTGCTGGTGCGGGATTTCCTTGCCGAGCACCCGGTCGGAGTGCCCACGGCTGAAGCGAATTCAAACAAGGGGACTACCGGAACCGATGGCGAGGAGGGTGCGGGCTCAACCCGCATGAACCCGAATGGCCACTAAGAACAGCAGCAAGACCGCATCCGAGGTCGTTTACGTCGCGATCTACGCCAGGTATAGTACCGACTTCCAGCACTCGACCGAGCAGCAGATTCGACTCTGTCGCGAATACGCGGCCGAACAAGGTTGGGTAGTCCTTGAAGATTGCATCTTTGTCGATGAGGCCAAATCTGGGCAAGCTCTCGCCGGTCGCGAGAGCCTGGACAGGATGATGACCATGGCGGAGAAAGGAGAAGCGAAGTTCCACGGCTGCGTTGTTGTGGATACATCACGTTTTGGCAGAAACTTGACCGACACGCTCCAGTTGAGTGAGAAGCTGGAATTCAGCGAGATCTTTCTCTACTTCGTCGAAGACGCGTTGGACAGCCGCGACCGCAACTTTCGTAAGCTCTTCATCGACCGTGGGCAACGTGATGAGGACTTCGTCCGGGTCATCTCCCGCAAGGTCCACAGTGCCCATCGGGATCGGGCTAAGATGGGCCATATCCCAGGAGGGCGGGTCTATGGCTACGACAACGTCCGAATCGAACACCCGACTAAGAAAGGGCGCTGGGGCTACCCCATTATTGAATACGTGGATTTGGTCCTCAATCCGCTGGAGAGCGAGATTGTCCGTCAAATATTCGAGATGTACGTGCGCGGCATGGGCTACCGGAGTATCGCGCGGTATCTGAATGACAAAGGAATTCCCTCGCCTCTGCAGGGTACCGGAAGCCCGGTCAAGCGCAGGTGGAACAGTTGGGCGATCGCCGATATTTTGAAGCGGGACAAGTACCGGGGCGTTCATGTATGGGCCAAGACTAAGGTAGTGCGCAACCCGTATCGAAAGGGTGAGAAGAAGCAGAAGGCACGTCCTGAGACTGAATGGGAACGCATCGAGGTGCCGGAATGGCGCATCGTCTCGGATAAACTTTGGAATGCCGCCCAGGCTGAGAAGGCCCGGCGGCAAGGGCCTTCGTGGTGGAAGGACGGCGGACTTAATCTCACTGAGGCGAGCCGCCGCTATGTTCTGAGTGGGCTCATGCAGTGCGCCATGTGCGGAGGGAGCTTCAACGTGGTCAGCGGAACCGGCCCCTCTCTTCGGTATGGGTGCATCGGACACCGGTATCGCGGCAACTGTAAGAACAAGCTGACGATCCTCAAGCGCGTCCTAGAAGCGCGCCTCCTCACCGCGATCGCGAACAACCTTCAGGACGCTGGGTTACGCGACCAGTTGGCGCAGGAATTCCATGTGCAGCTTGTTTCTGGGTGGGAAGAACGGGCGCGTAAAGCCCAGAAGGTGACATCGAGTCTCCCCCAGTTGCGCGAACGCAAGCGTGCGCTAGAGGCGGATGCGGGCGGCATCGGAATCGCACTCCGCTCATTGCCGAACTCCCGCACCTTGCTCGACCAGTTGAAGTCCATCGAAGGCGAGCTTCATGCCGTCGAGGAGATGCTCGCGATGCCTACCGAGCCCGCAGAACAACCGCTGCCACTCGAAGCTATTCAGGAGTTTGTGGAGCGGAAGACTGGCGATTTCGTGTCGCTTCTTGCGGGCGACCCTGAGCGGACCAAACTGGAACTGAGGAAGCGGATCGGGAAGCTCGTGATGAATCCGACGTACACGGCGGAAGGGCCTGTTTACGTAGTCACCGGCGACCTCAGCCTTTTTGCTGAAGGCGAGAATGTAGACTGTGAGGTTTCCAGTCCTGGAAACCTCACAGTCTACAACTCCTGCAACATTCCCTTCGAGGTACAGATTGCCACGAAGCACCCGAGGTTCCGCCGGTTAGCTGCGTGAACTGGACCATCCGGGTCGTACGACGACTCGGATGGTGTACTTGACTCCTTCCCGTCCATCAAAGCCGACCGGTCGGAGAACAGGCCGCTTCTCGCACTGCCGCTTCAGCCCACAGATGCGGCAGCCACAGGAAACCTCCTGGAGTTCAAAGCTCAGACGTGCAAGTCACCTCCTGGCCGGGTCAGGAGTTTCGCCCGGAAAGGGGTTCCACAGGACAAATCGAAAACGAGACCCCCGGGCAGTTAAGCCGGGGGGCGATGGACGTTTTGTTCAGTACGCGAACGATGCCGCGAACAGGAGTCTCTCAAGTTGCAGCAGGGTTCAGGCCGTCGCTGGCCTTCGACTCGAAAAGCGCGATCACGCTATTCCTCAGGTGCACGTAGCTGAACTCCAGAGGCGCGCCCGCGAAATGGACTTCGATTCCGCGATGATGAAGCAGGTCGAGGATCGGAAAGACCATCGGGAGGCTGCGCCCGAGGCGATCAGGAGCTGCAATGATCAAATGGGAGAACGATTTCGGCGTATCTGCGACCTTCTTCAGAAGCGCCTCCAGTCCTGGTCGGCTTACCGCCAGGCCCGATGCGCCCGAGTCCTGGAACACTCGGTCATCGGCGACGATGCAGCCCGGCAACCGCTCGGCAGCATATTGACGGCAGCGGCGCTCCTGGTCAGCTAGGGATGCCGGGTTGGATTGTGCGGAGCGCACATAAATGGCGCCCCGCGTGGGTGTCGTGTTTGGCGAATCAGTCATGCTTCTCTCCTGGGAAGATTTGCGGTTGAAGTTGGAATTTCGGGCACCGGATCATACACAATGATCCAATACAGGGTTGCTACTGAGCGATCGACTAGTCGGACAGTTTGCGATCACCTCGGTCCGGCTGTTTTGGCTCAGTCCACTCTGGCCAGTCGCCGCGATTTCGGGGATGTTAGCGGCGGATGCGTCGGAGGCGGTGGCACGTGGGCTTTCACCGGCTGCGGTTTGGTTCAATCATGAACTAACGCCTTATCAGACGATCAGTGCGGTTCCGACCAGATCGACAGACTCACGATGTTCAGCAGCCGTCGGATGCTTCCCTGGATTTCACCCAGCATCACCGCCAGGACGTCCGGTTCACCAAGCTGAGGCAACAACGCTTTCTTCTCCTGCACCAAGGCGATCCATTCTTCGTCGAGCGCCACGAGCCGCTTATCGATCACCCTGAGGCGCTTCCGCGCACGCCGGTACTGCCGGGTCAGGTCGCTCTCGGGGGGATGTCCGCAATGAATGCCTTCGCATACGGGGCAAGGGTAGGTACGCACATCCCGGCCTAGATGAAGCGCATGCTGCACGGCTGTCCAGTAGTTGGCATGCCGGAGCTTCCGCCTGCACTGTAGCTCTGCCAGCCTGTCGGCGTCGCCTCGCTCGGCTGCCTGGGCCTCATCGATTGCGTCAGCGATCGCGGGCGCGTGGAGGTGGCTGTAGTCGCCACAATGGACGCAAGGGCTTTGGACACCAGCGCCCCCGACCTGCACGGGCACGACTTCCTCCGCTGCCTTCCGGTAGCCCATCTGTCGGATGAGAGCCTTGGCTGACGACTTCGCGGCCTTGACATGCTCGGGGTCGGTACCTCGTCGCAGCCGTTCGTGTTGGCGCTGAAGATCCAACGCCCACTCTCGATGGCTGCCATGGCGAAACGGGACCGGCTCGCCGCCGATCGCTCTGATGTATACACAAAACCGTAGCCCGGTGCGTAGGTGCTTGTTCATGTTCCCTCCAATCAAATCTGGCGAGTGGGAGGGAGAATGGGGGAGTTTCGGAGAATGGCGGTACGTGGTGGGAATGGGGTGGTCAGTGGCAATCGAGAGCTTCACGAATAGTCGCAGCCTGGCGCTGAACCCATGACTCATAGGGACCGCCCCAGTTCAAGGGCCGGGTAGACGGATGCATGATCCCGACGATGGGAACGCCGGGCCGGTAGTCACGGCGCATCGTCCGGCACAATGAAGTACTCGTCTCGCCGAGCGTGACGAGTAGCCGAGGCCCGATGATCCGAACTTGCTCATTCAGGTACGCGAGGCACTGATCAACGTACGTCCTTGTAGCAGGCATCGCTCCTGCTGCCGGACCGGACTTGATGCCCTGCAACACGTTGGTTGCATGGATTTCCTCCGTCCGGAGCCCGGCGCGATCCACGATGTCAGTCAGCCTGCGCCAGTACGGCTCGGAAAACTCCCCACCCACCCTCTGGGCTTTCCGCAGCATCCGATCGTTTCCCCAGTTGTGGCCGACGAACAGAATACAATCGCGCGGATACTGCTCTCGCCCTGGATCGCCAGCGAGACCGATACCAACGCTAAACGCTGCGATACCTGGCAATAGGCCGTCCAATGTGGATACTGTGGGTTGAATGCCCTCTGGGTATTGACTATCTCCCGGCGAGTGGCCAACAACTCCGTTAGCACCTCGCGAGTTGACCGCATGATTATTTCGATCCTCCAATCGGCATCGTGTTTCGCCACACCACTCTCGTTGAGATCGGCTGAAGTCCTAGAGAGCGAATACTAAAAATCACGTCATTTGTACCGTTGCGCTGTGTAGTCGATCAATGCCTGGCCACTCAACTCCGCCGTAGAATTCGCGGCACGAACAAAGAACTTCTGCGTTGCGCCGTCCTTCACAAATGCCGGTTTGGGTCCTTTCTCACACCTGACAGAGAGGATTGTCTCACCGTCATGCTCCACAAACTCCAAGTGCACATAAGGTAAGAACAACTCACCAATGCGATCACGAACGAGGTTGACGAGGTGCAAGCCCATCTTGTCTTGGTTGGAGAAGGCGTCTGCTTTCAAGCCCATTGCGCTGCCTTCATCATCAACGCCAATCAGGAGAGTACCTCCGCCAGTATTCAGAAAAGCAGCAATCGATTTCAACACACCTAGTTGCATACGATCGTCTGGCTGGCCGGTTTGAAGATTGGTCCGAAGTGTTGATTTGAATTCAACACCGTCCGTTTCTCCTCCTGCAATCAGTTCCCCGGTAGTCAGGGGGACGACAGCGGAAGCAGGGCCACCGCGTAGCCGCTCCCAGGCCTTTCTTATCACTTGCGCGATTCGCTTGCGCCGCTCTTCCAAAAAGCCGCTGTAAGGCAGACGCCACCAGGAAGGTGGCAGCGCGTGATGGAACCTGTCTTCCTCGGTCAGCTTGGAATCGAGTACGGGTGCATACGCGCTCGGTGCTTGATCGCCGATCTTCAGGTTGTCAGGCCACTCAAGCAAAGCGAAATTAGCGATTTGGTTCACTTCCTTTTTGTCCGCGATCTGCAACGTCGCCAAGTACGCCTTTGGGAAGAGGTGGTGCTCTTCCAGAGCGGACTTGGTCCCCAATATCACCGGGTCTAGAGCAGCTGAGACCTTCATCGGAGAGAAAAGGACGTTCGCGTTCAAGATCACTAATGATGCCTGGTACGCCATCTTCGCAGGCGTTCGAGCACCAGATGTGGCCAGCATTTCCGGTAAAGTGATGTTCCAGAAGTCGTCGGTTAATCGCAGATCACACAAGCGACGCAGTCGATTTACGTAGTCTTCAGAAGATCCGGAACTCTGCAGTGCAGCGAGATCAGTTTCGAATCGTGTTTCGCCGCTCAGCGTATACCGAGACGTTAGTACCGCCATAAAAAAGAATTCGGCAATTGCTTGGCGCATCGTGGAAAGATCTACCTTGAAATCCTCGATGCCGACCAAGTAGAGCGTATAAGCATATAGCACAGCGAGTTCCGCTGTAACCATGCTGCGTGACCGATAGCCAGCCAACGGAAGAGAGCTTAGAAAGTGGAGCCAGCGATTCACATTTAGTGTTGCGGCACGTGCAGCTTTCAACTTTTCAAAGCCTGCTTCACGCCGGGATGGATCGATTACTCCGCTCGAAGGGACGCGTCCACGCAGCGCTGAATACGCTGCCTCAAGCTTGCCGCGTTTGAGGCCCAGCCCTACCATCACTCGTAGCATCTGGTCCGGGCTAGGCTCAATGAAGTGATTTCTCGGCCCTGGTTTGCCGTCAGGCTGTCCCGCAGCAGCCCGCGAAAACGCCTCAAGGTCCTTTCTGCCCTGTTCCCAGAAAACAGACATAAGGGTGAGGATGAAGTCGGCCTGATTGAGCTTTACGCCTTGACCGTTAATGCGGACGAACACTTCCGCCACCGTACTAACGCCCGCGTCAGTTGTCAGGACGAGCGCGTTGAAGGAATATTGGGAAATCGAAACTAGCTTCCCAATGGCGTTTTGAATCTGGTTCGTTTCTACCTCAGTCAGCTCGCGAACCGCGCCAAGCGCTTTGAGATAGTCACCCGCCACCTTAAACACGTTGATCCCTGGCTTCCAGACCTCCGAAACATCCGAGATGAATGCAGGGTCCTTCGCTGTCGCGGCATTCGCAACCTCAAACCGCTCAGCGGACGGGTCGAATGCGATCCGAATCCGCTCCCTGGTGTAGTCAGAACGGACCACCTCGGCTCCAGTCAACACGGCATACAGGGACGTTAGTCGCTGTTGACCATCGACGATCGCCAGGCTCGGAATGTCCTCCTTGCCATCCGTCCCGATCTCCTTTAGCGCGGCACCTGTCTCCCACAGCAATAAGAAGCCGCAGGGATAGCCCCTATAAAGGGAATCAAACAAATCTCGTATTTTCGAATTCGGCCATACAAACGGGCGCTGAAGTTCCGGGAGGCCTATGGCACCCCGTCCAATGTCGTGCACAAGGTTGCTGAGCGGGTAACTCGTGGACCTGTAAAGCATCGTGAAGTCATCCTAGAACAATGGACTTGTTGGCTAAGAGGACAGGGGCACGATACGGCCCCCGTCCAGAATTGTGGCGGCATCATCTGCAGCGGTACCGTCCCGCGAGTCCTTCAACGGTCATGTTGTCCATGATCGCGTCGTGTGGGATAAGCGCATACTCCCAAGCCTTTTCCCCGCTGACGCCGGCGTAGTCGGAGGCAAGCTGGCACCACTTTACTCCAGCATCTCGCTTGGCCATAACTTCGCCATCCTCCATTTGGTCGGCCCGCTTCGCCTCCAGCATGAAGATTCTGTCGGCTCCTTCCGCCACGAAGTCTGGCTGGTACTCCGGCTGCTCGGGACCCCACTTGTAGAACAACTGGAATTGCCCTTTCCGTGGCCGAAACCACTTAAGCCGCTCGCGCTCCAGAATCACGGCCAGCCTGCGTTCCGGATCGGACTGGAACTTCTCAATCTCGTAAAGGCAGTGCTCAAACCCGCCGAAAAGGTACTTGGCCATGTTGCTTTTGTCCTGGGGAGACTGCCGGAAATCCCGGATCGGCTGGTTTACGACAGCCGTGTACGCACTTGGCTTCAGGTCCGTGAACCCCGCCATCACCTTGGTTTCGTACCCGCTCGGCTTCTCCCAGAAGTGCTCCTGCATCTGGGCGTGAATGAACCGCGCAATCTCAGTCTGATGGCAGCGCAGCACCTTCCTGGTCGCCTCCGGGCTAAGATACGACTGGAAGTGCGCTACGGTCTGGGTCGCAAGGTCATAAAGAAGATCCGCGTGATGATCGTACGAAACGTCGTCGAAGTCCACGAGACCCCGAACCACGTAATCCTCCAGGCGCTTCTCCTCAATGCCTCCCGCGCCAAGCGTGATGGCATCCTGTTGCCCGGTTCTGAGGAAATGCCGCCAGATTTCCTCCGAGGGCTCCGCGAAACGCAGGGTGTCCAGCTTGAGCGTGAATGGGTGGTAGCCAGTCTCCACCACACCGGTCGGCACCACGGTAATGCGAGGGATGTTGATCGTCTGGGTCTGGACTAGGCTCGTCGTCTTCTGCACGATGGCGACGAAGTCCGGCTGTTCGACCACACCCTCCAGGGTCATCTGAGGCGGCGCGTATTGCTCCTTCACCGCCTTCACAATCTCCGCCTGTATCTCCGGCTGAGACAGGTGAGCCAGCGATGGAATCTTCCTCGGTTGGTTTTCGTACCGTTGAATGACTTTCCGCGCAATCTGCGCAATCTGCAAGTCCTGCGGGTTCACGTAAACCGGCGCAGGCCGCTCCAGCCCTGGAATGCTCGGCTGCTCCGCGCGGACCTCAGTGCCGAGGAGGTAGTCGATCTTGGGCTGAGAGACCACCGTC
>Ga0070684_100000397_pt1 | contig 29767 bp, 22 predicted proteins | sample KBSC723LmetaG_FD_65653 | JGI IMG/M metagenome (GOLD analysis project Ga0070684, IMG submission 65653) | Corn rhizosphere microbial communities from Kellogg Biological Station, Michigan, USA - KBS C7.2-3L metaG | ecosystem: Host-associated > Plants > Roots > Rhizosphere ...
TCGCTCGCCTCCGGCTCGCTCCCGTGGGGGAAACCATGTTTCCCCCACGGACCCCCTTCTTCTAGAGGCCGACTTGGCCGGGGAACCTCCCGGTTCCCCTGGGACCCCTCCCCGCACCCGCTCACGCGTTGACCCATTTCCTTGCGCGAGCCGCAGCCAGCTCGACTTCTAGCGCGGAGATCTCGATGAAGCCCGCGGCTGCCTCGTGCGGGAAGGTCTCGCCGGTCGCGTACGACGCCAGCGTCTCCGCGTAGAGCGCGTTCTCGGACCGCCGGCCGTTGACGACCGCGGCGGCCGGCCGCAGCTGCACGCGCACCTCGCCCGTGACGAGGTCCTGGGTCCTGGCGACGAACGAGTCGAGCGCCTCGCGCAGCGGCGAAAACCAGAGCCCGTCGTACACCGTGCGTGCCCAGGTGTCCTCGATCCCGCGCTTCACGTTCAGCTCGCCCTTCGTCAGCACGATGTCTTCGAGCGCGCGGTGCGCGGCGATCAGGGTCATCGCCGCGGGCGCCTCGTAGACCTCGCGGCTCTTGATCCCGATCGCCCGGTTCTCGATCATGTCGATCCGCCCGATCCCGTACGCGCCCGCCTGCCGGTTCAGGGTCGCGATCAGCTCGACCATCCCGAGCGGCTCGCCGTCGAGGGAGACCGGCAGCCCGGCCTCGAAGCCGATCACGACCTCGGTCGGCTCCGGCGCGGCGTCCGGGTCGGCGGTGAGCAGGTACGGCTCCTCGGGCGGCGCCTCCCACGGGTCCTCGAGGACGCCCGCCTCGATCGAGCGGCCGAACAGGTTCTCGTCGAACGAGAAGGGCGAGCTCTGCGTGACCGTCACCGGGATCCCGCGCGCCTGGGCGTACTCGATCTCCTCGTCGCGCGTCCAGACCCGGTCGCGGAGCGGGGCGATCACCCGGACCCCCGGGTAGTTGGCGCGGAAGGCGAGCTCGAAGCGGAGCTGGTCGTTGCCCTTGCCGGTGCAGCCGTGGACGGCCGCCTCGGCGCCGAGCTCGAGCGCCAGCTCTGCAACCGCCTGCGCAATCACCGGCCGAGACAGCGCCGACACCAGCGGGTACTTGCCCTCGTACAGCGCGTTGGTCTGGATCGCCTTCGCCACCTGGTCGTTCGCGAATGCGTCGCGGCGGTCGACGAGCAGGACGTCGTCGGCGCCGGCCGCAAAGCCGCGCTCCTGCGACTGCTCGAGGTCGAACTCCTGGCCGACGTCGCAGAGGACGGCCACGACCTCGTCGTAGTCGTAGAGCTCTTTCAACCAGGCGATGATGCACGTGGTGTCCAGCCCGCCCGAGTAGGCGAGTACCGCCGTCTTGCTCATGCCGCTCCTTCCAGGAGGTGTCTGCTCAGCTCGTCGCGCAGTTCGCCCGCGGGGACGCCCGCGGCCGGCACGACGAAGATCGTGTTCTCGCCCGAGATCGTGGCGAGCACGTGTGGGTGGTTCGATTCGTCGATCGCGTCCGCGAGCGCAGCTGCGAACCCGCGCGGCGTGAACACGACGACCATGCTGTCGCCGGCTTCGATCGAGAGCGCCCAGCGCCGGAACGCGGTCGCCAGCTCCCGCAGGCGGTCGTAGTCGGCCGCCCCGGGCTGCGCGTAGACGAGCCGGCCGTTCGTCGCCCGCACCTTCACCAGCCCGAGCTCGGCGATATCCCGCGAGACGGTGGTCTGGACGACCTCGTGGCCGGCGTCGTGCAGCGCTGCAGCGAGCTCGGCCTGGGTCGAGATCTGGCGGTCGCGGATCAGCCGCAGGATCGCGGCCTGGCGCTCGCGGCGGTGTGCGGTCACGACAGAATCTCCTGGAGGATCGACAGCGCTTGCGCGACCTCGTCGGACGAGACCGTCAGCGGCGGCGTCAGCCGCAGCGTCGTCGGCCCGGCCGAGGTGACGAGCAGCGCGGCGTCGAAGCAGGCGGCGACGGCCTCGCTTGCGGAAGCGACCTCGAGCCCGAGCAGCAAGCCGGCGCCATGCACCGCCCCGAGCTCCGTGAGGCCCTGCTCCAGCTGCTGTCCGTGGGAGCGGACAGCAGCCAAGAGCTCCTCGTCGACGGCCTCCACCACCGCGCAGGCGGCGGCGCAGACGACCGGGTTGCCGCCGAACGTGGAGGCGTGGTCGCCCGGCTCGAGACCCGGCGCGGCGTGGTCGCCGACCAGCAGCGCGCCGATCGGCAGCCCGTTCGCCAGCCCCTTCGCCAGCGTGACCAGGTGCGGCCGGACGCCGAGCTGCTCGAAGGCGAAGAACGAGCCGGTGCGGCCGACGCCGGTCTGCACCTCGTCGAAGCAGAGGAGCGCGCCGTGCTCGGCGGCGAGCTCGGCTGCAGCGGCGAGGAAGCCGGGCGAGGCGGGATTGACGCCGCCCTCACCCTGAACCGGCTCGACGAGTATCAGCGCGGTGTCCGGGCCGACGGCAGCCTCGAGCGAGGCGAGGTCGTTCAGCTGCGCGAACGTCACCCCCGGGACGAGCGGCTCGAAGGCGGCCCGCTTCGCCGGCTGGCCCGTCGCCGACAGCGCGCCGATCGTCCGGCCGTGGAACGAGCCCTCGAGCGCGACGATCCCGGGCCTGCCCGTGGCCTTGCGGGCGTGCTTGATCGCCGCCTCGATCGCCTCGGCGCCCGAGTTGCAGAAGAAGGCCTGGGCGCCGCCGAAACGGTCGGACAGCAGGCCGGCCAGCTGCGCCATCGGCTCGGTCCAGTACAGGTTCGAGACGTGCCAGAGCCGGTCGAGCTGCTCGTGCGCGGCGGCGAGCGGCGCGGGGTGGCCGTGCCCGAGCGCGACGACCGCGATCCCGGCTGCGAAGTCGAGGTAGCGCGTCCCGTCGGCGGCAGTCAGCCACGAGCCGTCGCCTTCGACGAACGTCACATCCGTGCGCGCGTAGGTCGGCAGCACCGCACTGCGGGTGGCCAGCGTCATGCGGTCACCAGCGTCCGGCCGATCTCCGCCCGGACTCCGCGCTTCGCGGCGACGACCGCGGCGTGCAGCTTCGGGACGATGCCGCCCTCGAAGCAGCCTGCCTCGACCTCGTCCGCCCCGATGTGGTCCAGGACCTCGTCGTCGCGGAGCACACCGGGGACGTCCGTCAGGAACAGGATCCGATCGGCCCCGAGCCCGATCGCCAGCGCGGCTGCGGCCTCGTCGGCGTTGACGTTCAGCGGCCCGACGGCCAGGGGGGCGACCACCGGAATCAGCCCTTGCGCGAGGGCGTCCACGACCGCCTGTGGACGGCTCGGCTCCGGCGAGCCGACACGTCCGAGCTCGGGAACCACAGTCGCGCACAGGCCGACCTCGTCGCCGGCGAGGCCGACGGCGCGCGGACCGATCGCCTCGCAGAGCTGCGCGTTCACCTCGAGCAGCGCGCCGCGGACGACCTCGATCGCGGCGGCGCTCGTGAACCGGCGCCCTCCGACGAACTTCACCTCGAGGCCGGCGGCCCCCATCGCCGCCGAGATCTGCGGGCCGCCGCCGTGGACGACGACCGCGTTGCGAAGCTCCCCGAGCGCGTCGTCGATCACCGCGCCGCCGACCTTCACCACGATCACGTCGTGTACTCCGCGTTGATCTTCACGTAGTCGTACGTGAGGTCGGAGGCCAGGTACGACGCGGCGGACGCGCCGAGCCCCAGGTCGAGCTCGATCTTGCAGACCGGCCCGTCGAGCGGCACCTCTGCCGAGGTCGGCTCGCCCTCGGCGAAGACGACCATGCCGTTCATCTGCAGCGTCAGCCGGTCGACGTCGACGTGTGCGAAGCCGCCCGAGACGAACGCCGAGCCGGCCGCCGCCAGGATCCGGCCCCAGTTCGGGTCGCGCCCGAACGCCGCGGTCTTGACGAGCGGCGAGGTCGCGATCCGCTTCGCGATCGCGTTCGCCTCGCCCGCGCTCGCCGCGCCCGTGACCTCGATCTCGAGCAGCACGGTCGCGCCCTCGCCGTCCATGACGATCTGCCGGGACAGGTCGGCGCAGACCTCGCCCAGCGCGGCGGCGAAGTCGCGGTCGGTCGCGGCGGTGCGCTCGATGCCGCTCGCGCCGTTGGCGAGCAGCACGACGGCGTCGTTCGTCGAGCACTCGCCGTCGACCGAGATCCGGTTGAAGCTCTCCTGCACGGCGCGCTTGAGGAACGCAGGCGCCTCGCCGGCGGCGAGCGGATAGTCGGTGGTGACGACCGCGAGCATCGTCGCCAGGCACGGGTGGATCATCCCAGCGCCTTTCGCCATCCCGCCGACCGCGAAGCCGTCGCGCGCGACCAGTGCCTCCTTCGGGCAGGTGTCGGTGGTCAGGATCGCCTCGGCCGCCTCGGCGCCGCCGTCTGCGGCCAGCTCGATCCCGTGCAGACCGGCGATCAGCTTCGGCATCGGCAGCTTCACGCCGATCACGCCGGTGGAGAGGACGAGCACCTGCTCCGGCTCGAGGTCGAGCAGCGCCGCGGTCTGGGCAGCCGTGGCGAGCGCGTCGAGCTCGCCCTGCTTGCCGGTCGCCGCGTTCGCGACACCGGAGTTGATCACGACCGCCTGCGGCTCCGCCTGCGCGAGGTGCGCCTTCGAGACGAGCACGGGCGCGGCCTGGACGCGGTTGGCGGTGAACATCCCGGCCCCGACGGCGGGCACGGTCGAACGGAGGACGGCGAGATCGAGCTTGGCCTTTCGGATCCCCGCGTGGACGGCACCGGCGACGAAGCCCTGCGGTGCGGTGACCGCGCCCGTGACCACGCAGTCGTGTTCGACCGCGACGGCCATCAGACGAGGAGTCCCGAGAGCCGGAGCCCGGCCGTCTCCTCGAGGCCGAGCGCAAGGTTGGCGTTCTGGACCGCCTGCCCCGCAGCGCCCTTGCCGAGGTTGTCGATCGCGCAGATCACGATCCAGCGGCCGGTGCTCGCGTCCTGGAAGGCGGCCACCTCGGCGGCGTCGGTGCCCTGCACCCGCGCCACGTCCGGAACCGAGTCGACGACAGCGACCACGTGCGACTCGGCGTACGCGGCCTCGAGCAGCGGACGCGGATCCTCGCTCGCGCTCACGTAGCAGGTGCAGACGAGGCCGCGGCGCAGCGGGACGACGTGGGGCGTGAACGTGACCGGGAAGCCGAGCAGCTGCGCGATCTCGGGCGCGTGCCTGTGGGCGCCGACGGCGTACGGCGTGATGTTGTCCAGGACGGCAGCCGCGTGCGAGCTCTCCTTCAACGTGCGGCCGGCCCCCGAGATCCCGGACTTGCCGTCGACGACCACGCTTGCCGGATCGACGATCCCGGCGATCGGCACGAGCGCGAGCAGCGCCGCGGTCGCGTAGCACCCCGGGTTCGCGATCAAGCGTCCCGTGGGCGGAGCGAGCTCGGGCAGCGCGTAGCACCAGTCCTCCGCGAAGCGATGCGACCCGGAGAGATCGACGACGACCGCGCCTTCCGGCGCGTCGAAGTCGTTGTCGAGGCAGCAGAAGACGAGTCCGGCCCCGGCCGCGAGCGCCTCCTCATTCGAGACGAACTGCGGAAGCGGTCCGTGCCCGTTCCGGGCGAGCCGCGGGTCGAGTGCCTCGGCCGATTGGCCCGCGAGCGAATCGGAGCCGAGCGCGAGCAGCTCGAGCGCGGGGTGCGCGAGCACGCGGTCGAGCGTCTCCTGCCCGGAGAAACCGCCCGCGCCGATGACAGCCGCCGCAACCATATGGAATATTATGCCGATCTGACCGATTTATGCAACTACCCGGTGCTCGCCTCCTCGGCCTCGTCGGCAGCCCTCCCCCCGGTGCCCTCGTGCTCGTCCTCGATCGCCGCCACGTCCGCACGCGGCCGCACGTGCCAGAAGTCCGCGACCGCGCCGTCCCAGGCGGCGAGCAGCGCCGCCGCCAGCGACGAGCCCGTGTAGCGCCCGTGCCGTTCGACGAGCCGGCGCAACTCGCCGTCGCCCGACGGCCGCTCGAGGACGACCAGGTCGTCGTTCAGCCGCAGCGGGAGCTCGCCGGACGGGTCGTAGACAAACGCGTCGCCGCCGCTCATTCCGGCGCCGAAGTTCCGGCCGGTCGTGCCGAGGACGACGATCGTTCCGCCGGTCATGTACTCGCAGCCGTGGTCGCCGATCCCTTCGACCACCGCGCTCGCGCCCGAGTTGCGGACTGCGAACCGCTCGCCGGCGCGACCGGCGCAGTAGAGCTCCCCGCCCGTGGCGCCGTAGAGCACGGTGTTCCCGGCAAGGACGGGATCGCCGGCATCGCCCTCGGGCGGCCGGATCACGATCCGCCCGCCGCCCATCGCCTTCCCGACGTAGTCGTTCGCCTCGCCGGTGAGATCGAGCTCGACCCCGGCGGCGAGGAACGCGCCGAAGCTCTGGCCGGCCGAGCCCGCGAAGCGGGCGCGGACGCGGCCCGGCGGCTTCTGCGAGCCGAACCGCTGTCCGATCAGCCCGCCGATGCGGGCGCCGACCGAGCGGTCCCACGTCGAGATCGCGTACGACGGCTCGACCAACGCGGGGCCGTCGAGCGCGGGCTGCGCGTCGGCGGCCAGGCGCTGCCCGAGCTCGCCGCCGCCCGCGACCGGCATCGGCTCACCCGCGTAACGGCCTTGCGGTGCCCCCAGCAGCGGCGCGAGCTCGAGCGAGTCCGCACGCGGATCGCCCGTCTCGCGCCGGCGCAGGAGGTCCGTGCGGCCGACCGCCTCCTCGAGGGAGAGGAGCCCGAGTGAGGCGAGCCAGCGCCGCGCGTCTTCGGCGACGAAGAGAAGGTAGGCCTCGACCTGCTCCGGCGTCGCTGCATATTTCGCACGCAGCTCGGGCCGCTGGGTGGCGATCCCGACCGGGCAGGTGTCGAGGTGGCAGGAGCGCACCATCAGGCAGCCCTCGGCCAGCAACAGCGCAGTGCCGAAGCTGATCTCGTCGGCGCCGAGGAGTGCCGCGACGACGACGTCGCGGCCGGTCTTGATCCCGCCGTCGGCCCGCAGCCGCACCCGGCCGCGTAGCCCGTTCTGGACCAGCGAACGCTGCGTGTCGGCCAGGCCGAGCTCCCAGGGCAGGCCGGCGTTCTTGATCGACGAGAGCGGGCTCGCGCCGGTCCCACCGTCGGAGCCGGCGACGTGGACGACGTCGGCGAGCGCCTTGACGACGCCGCCGGCGACGAGTCCCACGCCGGTCTCGGCCACGAGCTTCACCGAGATCGCCGCCTGCGGGTTCACCTGCCGGAGGTCGAAGATCAGCTGCGCGAGGTCCTCGATCGAGTAGATGTCGTGGTGCGGCGGCGGCGAGATCAGCGCGACCCCGGGCGTCGTGTGGCGAAGGCGGGCGATCTCGACCGAGACCTTGTGGCCCGGCAACTGGCCGCCCTCGCCGGGCTTCGAGCCCTGCGCGATCTTGATCTGGAGCTCGTCGGCGAACGCGGCGTACTCGGGCGTGACCCCGAAGCGGCCCGACGCGATCTGCTTTATCCGCGAGTTGCGCTCGGTGCGGAACCGGGACGGGTCCTCGCCGCCCTCGCCGCAGTTCGAGCGCGCCCGCAGCCGGTTGAACGCCGCCGCGATCGTCTCGTGCGCCTCCGCGGACAGCGCGCCGTGCGACATCCCGCCCGCGGAGAAACGCCGGACGATCGACTCCGCCGGCTCCACCTCGTCGAGCGAAACCGGGTCGGCAGGCGCGAAGTCGAGCAGGTCGCGCAGCTCCATCGGCGACCGCCCGTCGACGAGGGAGGCGAAGCGGTCGTAGGCCTCTCGGCGGTCCTTCCGGACGGCGAGCCGCAGAGCATGTGCCGCGTCTACCACGGATGCGTCAGTCTCATGCGGCTCGCCGCCCTTCCGGAACTTGACGTAGCCCGGGTTCTCAAGCCGCGTGGCGGCGAACCGGGCCAGGGCCTCGCGCTCGAGCTCGTCGAACCCGATGCCGCCGACCGCCGTGGGCGTGCCGGCGAAGCCGAGGTCGACCACCTCCTGCGCGAGCCCGAGCACGTCGAACACCTGCGCGCCGCAGTACGCGGCGACGTCGGCGATCCCCATCTTCGACATGATCTTCAGCACCCCGTCCTCGATCGCGGCGCGGAAGCGCTCCTGCGCGGCGGCCGGAGAGGGACGGTCGCCGCCGACCTTGTCCGCCGCGGCGAGCGAGGCGACGGTGTCGAGCGCGAGCCCTGGGCAGATCGCCTCCGCCCCGTAGCCGAGCAGGCAGGCGAAGTGGTGCGCCTCGCGGACCTCGTCGGTCTCGACGACGATCGTCGCCAGGGAGCGCAGCCCGCGTGCGACCAGGTGGTGGTGCACGGCCCCGACTGCGAGCAGCGCAGGGATCGACGCCCGGTCGCGGTTGGTGTCCGACACCAGCAGCGCCGTGCGGCCCGACCGGACGAACGTCTCCGCCTGCTCGGCCAGGCGACGGCAAGCGCCTTCGATATCCGACTCGAACGTCGCGTCGAGCCGGTTCAGGCGGTCGTCGAGGACGTCGGGGTACAGGAAGAAGCTCTCGAACTCCGTCCCGCGGGCGGTCTCGGGCCCCTCCGTCAGCAGAGGAGCCCGGCCGCCGAGGATGCAGCGCAAGGAGAACGTGTGCCGCTCGCGCAGGTGGTCGATCGGCGGGTTCGTCACCTGCGCGAAGCGCTGGCGGAAGTACGAGTAGAGCGGCCGGGCACGGCCGGCGAGCAAGGGCAGCGCGGTGTCGTCGCCCATCGATGAGGTCGGCTCGTGACCGCGGCCTGCGACCGGGCGCAGGACGACGTTGACGTCCTCGCGGGTGTAGCCGAAGGCGGCCTGGCGGGCGGTCAGGTCGCCCTCCGGCGGCTCGACCGGGGTTCCGTTCGAGCCGCGCCGCAAGCCCTCGTCCAGCCAGCGCCCGTACGGCTGCCGCGCGGCGAGCCGCGCCTTGATCGCGCCGTTGTCCTCGAAGCCCCGATCGGGGTCGACCGCGATCATCTGCCCGGGGCCGAGCCGGCTGCGGCGGACCGGCCCGCGCCCCGAGAGGTCGACGGCGCCCGCCTCGGACGAGCAGACGACGAGGCCGTCGGAACAGACCGCATAGCGCAGCGGCCGCAATCCGTTGCGGTCGAGCGCGGCGCCGACCACGCGCCCGTCGGTGAAGACGAGCCCGGCCGGACCGTCCCACGGCTCGACCAGCAGCGAGTGGTAGCGGTAGAAGTCGCGCAGCTCCCGGCCGAGCTCGGGGTTGCCGTCCCAGGCCTCGGGCACCAGCATCGTCAGCGCGTGGCGGACGTCGCGGCCGTGGCGGACGAGCAGCTCCAGCGCGTTGTCCAGCATCGCGGAGTCGGAGCCGGACTCGTCGCAGACCGGGTGGAGCAGCTCGTCGTCCTCCGAGCCGAAGTTGCCCTCCCGGGCGCGCATCCAGTTGACGTTGCCCTGGATCGCGTTGATCTCACCGTTGTGACAGAGGAGCCGGAACGGCTGGGCACGCTCCCACGACGGCTCGGTGTTCGTCGAGAACCGCTGGTGGAAGATCCCGAACGGCACCGCGAGCGACGGATCGCGCAGGTCGGGGTAGAAGCGCCCGAGCTCCTCGGCCGCGCACAGGGCCTTGTAGGTGACGGTCCGGAAGGAGAGCGAGACGATGTACGCGCCGGGGCTCCGCTCGGCCCGGCGGCGCGCGCGGTAGGCGCGCGTCTCGTCGCCCCCGCGCAGGAGCAGCTGCTCGATGCGCGGCATGGACGCGAGCGCGCCCGCGCCCAGCGCGCCGGTGTCGACAGGAACCTCGCGCCACTCGAGCGGCTCGATCCCCTCGGCCCGGCAGGCGTCCTCGATCGCGCCGCGCGCGGCCTCGTCGCGAAGGAAGACCATTGCGACGCCGAGGCTCGAAGCGTCGCCGGCAGAGCCGGCGACGGCCGGCCCGAACAACCAGGGCCTCCCCTCCGACAGCGGCAGCAGCACGCCCGCCCCGTCGCCGGTCTTGCGGTCGGCGGCGGTCGCGCCCCGGTGGCGCACGTTGCGCAGCCCCTCGAGCAGGGCGTCGACGATCTCGCGCGAGGCGCGTCCGGAGGAGTCGGCGACGAAGCCGATCCCGCAGGCGTCACGCTCTAGGGTTGGGCCGAACGGAGGTCGCAATGCGCACCTCGACTGATTTGTGGGGAGTCCGCCTCTGTGGTACTAGCTAGCCGGCGGAGGCGGTGGGAGCGGGACGCCGACTAGCACGCAGGCTTGCGCGCGACGAGAAAGAGAGTCGGAAAGATCTCGTGCGCGGCGCAGACCATTGCCAGCAGAGTAGGGGTCGCATCGGAGGAGGTCAAGTGCGCCGGCGAATCTGCCGATGACTTGACAGACCGGGGACCTCCCGGCAACACTTGCAAACCTGAAGCGATGAGCGCCGCGTCCTACACCCACTCCGCAGCCCCGCCCTCGGTGGCTGCGCGCGGCCCGATTTCCCTTCTCGTCGTCTCGATTCTCCCCCTCTAGGGGGAGCTTTCGACCACGCGCCTCGTAGCGCACACGCCGACCGCACGACACCACCGGTACGTCCCCGAACGGGACGAGACGAGGAGGAACTCCGTTGCCACCCCGCAGGATCACGATCTTCGACACCACTCTTCGCGACGGCGAGCAGTCGCCCGGCATCGCCCTTCAGCCCGACGAGAAGGCGGAGATCGCCACGCAGCTCGAGCGCCTCGGCGTGGACGTGATCGAGGCCGGCTTCCCGATCTCGTCGCCAGGCGACTTCGAGGGCGTGGAAGCCGTCGCGCGCACCGTGACGGGCGCGACCGTCGCCGCGCTGGCGCGCACCGACCCGGACGACGTCGACGCGGCCGCCGAGGCCCTCGCCGGAGCCCGCCGGTCGAGAATCCACGTCTTCATCGCGACGAGCGCCCTGCACATGGAACGCAAGCTCGGGCTCGAGCCGCCCGAGGTGCTCGAGCGCGTGCGGACCGCCGTCCGAACCGCCGCCGGCCACGCCGACGAGGTCGAGTTCTCGGCCGAGGACGCGACCCGGTCCGACCCGGCGTTCCTCGCGGAGGTGTGCCGCGAGGCGATCGCCTTCGGCGCGACCACCGTCAACCTGCCGGACACCGTCGGCTACTGCCTGCCCGACGAGCACGAGGCGTTCCTCCGGCGCGTGCAGGAGCTCTGCCCGGACCTCCGCCAGGTCGTCCTCTCCGTCCACTGTCACAACGACCTCGGCCTCGCGGTCGCGAACACGCTCTCCGGGATCCGCGCCGGCGCAACGCAGGTCGAGTGCACGGTGAACGGAATCGGCGAGCGAGCGGGCAACGCCGCGCTCGAGGAAGTCGTGATGGCGCTCCGGGTGCGCGCCGGCGAGCTGGAGGCCGAGACCGGCGTGAACGTCGGCGAGATCGGCGTCTCCTCGGCGCTCGTCTCCCGGCTGACCGGCTACGCCGTCCAGCGCAACAAGGCGATCGTCGGCGCGAACGCCTTCGCCCACGAGGCCGGCATCCACCAGGACGGGATGCTCAAGGACGCGGCCACGTACCAGATCATGGATCCCGAGGAGCTGGGCCTGACCATGACGCTGCCGCTCGGCAAGCATTCCGGCCGGCACGCGTTCGCCCGCGCCTGCGCCGAGGCCGGAATCGATCTGCCGGCGGACGAACTGCGTACAGCCTTTGCACGGTTCAAGCGGCTTGCCGACGAGCGCAAGGCCGTGACGCTCTACGACGTCTTCGAGGAGGTGTCCGTCCGATGAAAAGTCACAAGAAGTTCACGGTCGCGTGTCTTAGTGGGGACGGCATCGGCCCCGAGCTGATGGCCGAGGCGAGCCGCGCGGTCGCCGAGGCCGGCCGCCTGCACCGCTTCCGCGTGGAGGAGGTGCACGTGCCCTTCGCCGGCGAGGCGATCAGCCGCCACGGCCACCCGCTGCCGGCGGAGACGCGCGCCGCCTGTCGCCGGGCGGACGCCGTCCTGGTCGCGCTCACGAAGGAGCCCGCGCTCGAGGGCGTCAAGGCCGAGCTCGACCTGACCTGGCGCGTCCAGCGGGTGCGGCTCGCCGACGGCGACATCGCCGTCGTCAGCCCGCTCGAGGACCAGATGGAGCCGTACGTGGTGCGGCGTGCGTTCGACCTCGCCCGCTCGCGCAGGGCGAAGGTGGCGGCCGTCGGCGACGGGCAGACGTGGAACACGTTCGTCGGCTGGGAGGCGGAGCGCCATCACGGCGTCGAGGTCGAGCGGCTCTCGCTGAGCGAAGCCCTGCCGCGGCTGATGAACGCGCCGGACGGCTTCTGCGTCGTCGTCACTCAGCGGGCGCACGCCGAGCTCGTCTCCGACCTGACCGCGGCCAGCCGCAACGGCTCGCGGATCGTCGCCTCGGGCCGGCTGTCCCAGGACGGGCCGGGGATCTTCGGCCCGACGCACGGGTCTGCTCCCGACATCGCCGGACAGGGCGTGGCCAACCCGAGCGGCATGCTGCTCGCCGCCGCGCTGATGCTCTCCGAAGGCCTCGGCGAGCGAGCTGCCGGCAGCACCCTCGAGCGGGCGGTGTCGTCCGCGCTCGCCTCCGGCGTGCGGACGGCCGACCTCACCGTAGCTCGGGGCCCCGCCGCCACCACCCGCGACTTCATGGATGCCGTGCTCGAGCTGATGCCGACCACCAGGACCGACGTGGAGTTCGCTGCGTGAACGGAGCCGACGCAGTCCTCCGCTCGCTCGAGGCCGAGGGCGTCGAGGTCGCCTTCGGGATCCCGGGCGGCGCGATCCTGCCCGTGTACGACGCGATCGCCCGCGGAACGACCGTGCGGCACGTGCTCGCGCGGCACGAGCAGGGCGCAGGGCACATGGCGGAGGGCTACGCGCGTGCGTCCGGTCGCGCCGGCGTCGCGTTCGCCACTTCCGGCCCGGGCGCGACCAACCTCGTGACGCCGATCGCCGACGCGTGGATGGACTCGACGCCGCTCGTCTGCGTCACCGGCCAGGTGCGTAGCCACCTGATCGGAACCGACGCATTCCAGGAGTGCGACATCACCGGCGTGACCACGCCGATCGTCAAGCACTCCTGGCTCGTGCAGGACGTCGAGGAGATCCCGCAAGTGCTCAAGGCCGCCTTCCACGTCGCCCGCACCGGCCGTTGCGGCCCGGTCCTCGTGGACATCCCGCGAGACCTCCAAGAGGCCGAGCTCGACTTCCGGTATCCCGATTCCGTCGACCTGCCCGGCTGGCGGCCGCCCGTCCGCGGCCACGCGCGGCAGATCGCCGAGGCGGCGCGCCGCATCGCCTCCGCCGAGAAGCCCGTCCTCTATGTCGGCGGCGGCACGCTCAACGCCGACGCCTGCGCGGAGCTGCTCGACCTCGCCGAGGCCGGCCGCCTCCCGGTGGTCACGACCCTGATGGCGAAGGGCGCCTTCCCGGAGACGCACGAGTTGCACTTCGGCTGGCCCGGCATGCACGGACCCAAGTGGTCGAACCTGGCGATGAACACCTGCGATGTGCTCGTCTCCGTGGGCGCACGATTCGACGACCGCGTCACCGGCAAGCTCGACGCCTTCGCCCCCGGCGCCACCGTCGTCCACCTCGACATCGACGCCGCCGAGATCGACAAGCTGCGCCGCGCCGACGTCCCGGTGGTCGGGCCGCTGAAGCAGATCCTGGCCGACCTCGCCGCCGAAGTTCGCCGGCTGCGCGCCGCGGGCGACGCCGCGCGCACCGAGCCCTGGCTGCGCCGGCTCGAAGGCTGGCGCGAGGAGTTCCCGCTGCGGTACGGCAACGGCGGCCAGCTGAAGCCCCAGCGCGTGCTCGAGTCGCTCCAGGAGCTGACCGCCGGCCGCGACGACGTGGTCTGGACGACCGGCGTCGGCCAGCACCAGATGTGGGCGATGCAGTACCTGCTCTGCGACCGGCCGCGCACGTTCATCACCTCTGGCGGGCTGGGGACGATGGGCTACGGCATCCCGGCCGCGATCGGCGCGAAGGCGGCGAGACCGGACGCGACCGTGGTCTGCGTGGACGGCGACGGCTGCTTCCAGATGACGAGCCAGGAGCTGGCCACCGCCGTGCTCGAGGACCTGCCGATCGTGACGGTGATCGTCAACAACGGCTACCTCGGCATGGTCAATCAGTGGCAGAGCATGTTCTTCGAGGAGCGCCGCTCGCACGTGCATCTGACGCACGCCGTGCCCGACTACGCCGCGCTCGCGGAGGCCTACGGCGCCAAGGGCTTCACCGTCTCGGACGAGCGCGAGCTCGACGAGGCGCTGGCAGAGGCGCTGGCCTGCGGCCGCACGGCGGTCGTGGACGCCAGAGTCGACGCGCACGAGCAGTGCTTCCCGATGATCCCCGCCGGTGCCGCCGCGGTCGAGATGCTCGAGTACGAGGAGCGCGACGGGGCCGAGGCGGTGTCGGCGTGATCCACACGCTGTCCGTCCTCGTCGAGAACAAGCCGGGCGCGCTCGTCCGCGTGTGCCAGCTGTTCGCGCGGCGCGGCTACAACATCGAGAGCCTGGCGGTCGGCCCGACCGAGCGGCACGACGTCTCGTCGATCACGCTCCGGGTGAACTGCGACCGCCAGCCGCTCGCCCAGATCGAGAAGCAGATGCACAAGCTGGTCAACGTCCTGCGCGTGCGCGAGCTCGAGGCGGACGATGCAGTCGAGCGGGAGCTGGCGCTGATCTCGATCGCGGCGCCTCCGGAACGCCGTCCGGAGCTGATGGCGCTCGCGGATGTCTTCCAGGCCCGGGTCGCCGATGTCGGGCCCGATTCGATGGTGTTCGAGATCGTCGGCGAGCCCGAGCAGATCGACTCCTTCGAGGAGCTCATCCGCCCGCACGGCATCCGCGAGCTGTCCCGAACGGGCAGGATCGGGCTGAAGCGCGCGTCCGTCCGCCGGCCGAACCGTCAGCGCGTCCTCAACTAACGAAAGGAACTCTTCGATGGCGACGATCCACCGCGACGGCGACCTCTCCCTCCTCAACGGCAAGGTGGCGGTCGTCGGCTACGGCAGCCAGGGCCACGCCCACGCCCTAAACCTGCACGACTCGGGGGTCGAGGTCGAGGTCGGGCTGCGCGAAGGCAGCGGCTCGCGGCAGGCGGCCGAGGACGCGGGGCTCGCGGTCGCGAGCGTGGCCGATGCGGTGCGCGGCGCGCAGGTCGTCTCGCTGCTGCTCCCCGACCAGGTGCAGCCCGACGTCTACGAGGCCGACGTCGCGCCGAACCTCGAACCGGGCGCCGCCCTTCTCTTCGCCCACGGCTTCAACGTCCACTACAACCGCATCGCGCCGCCGGCCGAGCACGACGTGATCATGGTCGCGCCCAAGGGCCCCGGGCACATCGTGCGCCGGCTCTTCACGGAGGGCTACGGGACGCCCGCGCTGGTCGCGGTCGCGCAGGACGCGAGCGGCCGCGCGCTCGACCTGGCGCTCGCGTACGCGGTGGGCATCGGGGCGACCCGGGCCGGAGTGATCGAGACCACGTTCGTCGAGGAGACCGAGAGCGATCTGTTCGGCGAGCAGGCGGTGCTCTGCGGCGGCGTCACCGAGCTGATCCGGCTCGGCTTCGAGACGCTGGTCGAGGCCGGCTACCAGCCGGAGATCGCCTACTACGAATGCCTCCACGAGCTGAAGCTGATCGTCGACCTCATCTACGAGGGGGGCTTCTCCGGCATGCGCTTCTCGGTCTCGGATACCGCCGAGTTCGGGGACCTCAGCCGCGGGCCGCGGGTGATCGACGACCACGTCCGCGACAACATGCGCAAGCTGCTCTCCGACATCCGCGAGGGCTCGTTCGCGCAGGACTGGATCGAGCAGATGAAGACCGGCGAGCCGAAGCTGAACGAGCTGCGCGCGGCGGCTGCGGAGGAGCGGATCGAGACGGTCGGCCGCGAGCTGCGCAGCAAGATGCATCGCGTGCCGCAGGCAGACCCCGCATAGGATCGGGGCGTGACCTCGAGCCCGTACGACCGGCCGGCCGACCCGGCGAAGCGGCACAGCGCCGCGATCACGAACGGCCCCGACCGCGCCGGCGCGCGGTCGATGCTGAAGGCGACCGGGTTCACGGACGACGACCTCGCCAAGCCGATCGTCGGCGTCGCCACCACGTGGATCGAGACGATGCCGTGCAACCTGAACCAGCGCGAGCTGGCGCAGGACGTGAAGCGCGGGATCCGCCAGGCGGGCGGGACGCCGATGGAGTTCAACACGATCGCGATCTCGGACGGGGTGACGATGGGCACGGAGGGGATGCGCGCGAGCCTGATCTCGCGCGAGGTGATCGCCGACTCGATCGAGCTCGTGTCGCGGGGGCACATGTTCGACGGGCTCGTCTGCCTGGTCGCCTGCGACAAGACCAACCCCGCGGCGGTGATGGCGCTCGGGCGGCTCGACATCCCGTCGGTCGTGCTCTACACCGGATCGATCGCGCCCGGGGTCTTCCGCGGCCGCGACGTCACCGTCGCCGACGTCTACGAGGCGATCGGCGGCTACGCGGCGGGCAGCGTCAGCGCCGAGGAACTGCACGAGCTGGAGTCGGTCGCCTGCCCCGGCGCCGGCGCCTGCGGTGGGCAGTTCACCGCCAACACGATGTCGACGATTCTCGAGTTCCTGGGGCTGAGCCCGGCCGGGCTGAACGGGATCCCGGCGCTGTCGCCGAAGAAGGCCGACGCTGCCGCCGAGTGCGGCCGGCTCGTCGTCGACCTCGTCCGGCGCGATCTGCGGCCCTCGCAGATCATCACGCTCGAGGCGATCGAGAACGCCGCCGCCTCGGTCGTCGCCACCGGCGGCTCCACCAATGGGCTGCTGCACCTGCTCGCGATCGCGCGCGAGTTCGGGATCGAGTTCACGATCGACGACTTCGACCGGATCGCCGGACGCACGCCGGTGCTCGCCGACATGAAGCCGTGGGGCCGGTTCCACGCGACCGACGTCTACCGCGCCGGCGGGGTTGCGCTCGTCGCCCGCGAGCTCGCGAAGCAGGGGCTCATCCACGGGGAGCTGCCGACCGTCGACGGACGGACGCTCGGTGAGATCGCGACCGCGGTCGTCGAGACAGAGGGCCAGGAGGTGATCACGACCATCGAGCGGCCGATCAAGAAGAGCGGGTCGATGCGGATCCTGCGCGGCAACCTCGCGCCTGACGGCTGCGTGGTCAAGCTGACCGTCGACCGCACCGAGCACCGCGGGCCGGCCCGCGTCTTCGACACCGAGCAGGACGCGTTTGCCGCGGTCAAGGCCAAGCGGATCGAGCCGGGCGACGTGGTCGTCATTCGCTACGAGGGGCCGGCGGGCGGGCCCGGGATGCCGGAGATGCTCCAGGTCACCGGCGCGCTCATCGGCGAGGGCCTCGGCGACTCGGTCGCGCTGATCACCGACGGCCGCTTTTCCGGCGCAACCCACGGGTTCATGGTCGGCCACGTCGTTCCCGAAGCCTCCCGCGGCGGGCCGATCGCCGCCCTCGAGGAGGGCGATACGGTCGTGATCGACGTCGAGGGCGGCGAGTTGCGGGTCGAGCTCTCCGACGACGAGATCGCGGCGCGGCTGGCCGGCTGGTCGCCTCCGGCGCCACGCTACGAGAGCGGCGTGCTGGCGAAGTACGCAGCGCTGGTCTCGACGGCGAGCGAGGGAGCAGTCACACGGCCCTGACGCGGGCGCGTTCGGACGAGCCCGGGCCCGGCACCCCGCCGCGCGCCTCCGCCCGCGCAACGCCCGGTCCACTGCTCGCCGAGATTCGCGTCGTCAACTTCCGCAGCGCACGCCGGCTGTCGCTTCGTCCCGGCCCGATCTGTGCGTTCATCGGCGAGCCGGGGGCGGGAAAATCGAATCTGCTCGTCGCCCTGCGCGCCCTGCTCGACTCGAACTTCGACCTTTCGACGACCGACGTCACCGCCGGGGAGCGCGCGCTCTCGATCGAGGCGTCGCTCGTAGACGGTCGAACCGTCTCGCTCGACGACCGCGGCGAGACCCCTCCGCTCGCCCACTTCCCGACCGCCCTCCGCGGAGGCAACCTCGCGTCGGTCACGATCGGCTCTCCCGGCGGGAAGGCCGCTCACGACGTGATCCAGGCGGCGCTCGCGCGTGCGCCGGCCCCCCGGGTCGCCCTCATCCGCGGGCTCGAGGCCTGCGCATCCGAGATCTCGGGCGTCGTCTTCGCGATCGAGGAGCCCGAGCTGTTTCTGGCTCCGCACGCGCACCGGTATCTTCGCCGCCTCTTCCGGCGCCTCGCCGAGAGAGGCAACCAGGTCTTCTTCACCACACATGCTCCGGGTCTCCTCAGCGTCGCAGCGCTCGACGAGGTCAACCTCGTCACGCGCGACGAGATCGGCGTGACCGCGGTCGAACGGTTGCGCCCGATCGACGTCGACGACTCGTTCCGGGTCATGTGCGAGTTCGATGCGGAACGCTCCGAGCTCTTCCTCTCGCGAGCCGCCGTGCTCGTGGAGGGCTTGACCGAGAAGATCACCCTGCCGTTCGTCTTCAGTGCGCTGGGCTACGACCCCGACCGCGAGCAGATCTCCATCGTCGAGTGCGGTGGCAAGTCGAACATCCCGCTCTTCATCGAGATCTGTCGACGGGCCAGGGTTCCGTTCGTCGTGGTGCACGACAGCGATCTCCGGCCGGAGCGCGAGCCGTCGGAGGCGGAGCAGAACCTGAACGCGCTCATCCGCCGGAAGGCAGGTGCGCGGCGGACGGTCGTCCTCGAGCCGGACTTCGAAGGGATCACCGGCTTCCACGGCAAGAAGAAGAAGCCCGAGCGCGCCTGGTTGCACCTGGCTAACGCCCGCCCGGAGGAGCTGCCGGAGCCGCTGGTCCGGGCAGTGAGGCTCACACTCGCGTCGGCACACCAGCGCGAGCCGTCGTACAGCTGACCAGTCGACCATGGCCACTCCCGGCACCGACGCGGCGCTCCGACGGGACGTGCGCCTGCTCGGCGAGACCCTCGGACGCGTGCTCGTCGAGCAGGGTGGCCCGGGCCTCCTCGCCGCCGAGGAGCGGATCCGCGAGCTGTCCCGCAACGCGCGTTCGACCGGCAGCGCGCGGGCCCGGGACCGGCTCGCCGAATCGGTCGCCGCGCTCCCGCTCGACCGGCAGGCCGACGTCCTCCGCGCGTTCTCGCTCTACTTCCAGCTCGCGAACCTCGCCGAGCAGCACCACCGCCTGCGGCGACGGAGCCAGTACGAGCACGAGCAGCGGACGCCGCCCGAGTCGCTGGCGGAGGCGCTCGCGAAGCTCGAGCGGGCCGGGGTGACGCAGCGGCGGCTCGCCGCAGCAGCACGGAGGCTGTCCCTGGAGCTCGTCCTCACCGCGCACCCGACCGAGGCGACGCGCCGCACCGTTCTCGCCGCCCAACTGCGGCTCGACGGCCTGCTCGACCGGCTCGACGACCCGGCCCTTCCCCGGTCCGCGCGCGAGCGTGTGGAAGCGTCGATCGCCGAGGAGGTGACGGCGCTCTGGCAGACCGACGAGGTGCGCTCGCAGCGGCCGCGCGTCGTCGACGAGATCCGCCACGGCCTCTGGTTCTTCGAGCAGAGCCTGCTGGACGTGGCGCCGGCGCTCGTCGGCGACCTGCGCCGGGCGGTCCCGGCGGCGACAACGCCCCTGCGGTTCGGCAGCTGGATCGGCGGCGACCAGGACGGCAACCCGAACAGCGGCCCGCGGACGATCGAGGAGGCGCTCAACCGCGCCCGCCTGCTGGTGCTCGAGCGGTACCGGGCCGAGGTGCGCGAGCTCGCGGCCCGGCTGGGCGTCGCGGACACGCTCGTCGGCGTCTCGCCCGAGCTGCGCAGATCGATCGCGCGAGACGAACGGACGATGCCGGAGTACGCGGCGCGCATCGGCCGGACGAACGAGCACGAGCCCTACCGGCGCAAGCTCTCGCTGGTCTGGCACCGGCTGGGCGAGACGATCGCGCGCCGGGCCGACGGCTATCCCTCGCCGAGCGACCTGCTGGCCGACCTGGAGCTCGTCGACCGGAGCCTCCGCGCCAACCGCGGCGCCCGGCTCGCCGACGGCCGGCTCGCAGCGCTTCGCCGCCGGGTCGAGCTGTTCGGCTTCCAGCTCGCGCAGCTCGACGTCCGCCTGCACGCCACGGAGCTGCGCCGGCCGATCGCACGCACGCGACGCAGCTTCGCGGCCACGGCGCGCGCGCAGTCGCGGCACGGCCAGGAGGCGATCGACACACTGATCGTCTCGGGAACGGAGTCGGCCCGGGACGTTCTCGCCGGGCTCGAGCTCGCCCGCGAAGCCGGAGCCGACCTCTCGGTCGTCCCGTTGTTCGAGACGATCGACGACCTCCGCCGGGCGCCCACGATCGTCGACGAGCTGCTCGCCGACCGCCGGTTCCGCCGGCAGGTCGAGGCCCGCGGCCGCCGGCTGGAGGTGATGGTCGGCTACTCGGACTCGGGCAAGGACGGCGGCTACCTGACCGCGCAGTGGGAGATCTTCCGGGCGCAGGAGGCGCTCGCCGCCCTCGCCCGGCGCCGCCGGCTCGAGCTGACCGTCTTCCACGGCCGCGGCGGCAGCGCCGGACGAGGCGGCGGCCCCACGCACGCGGCGATCCTCGCTCAGCCGCCCGGCCACCCGCCGGGCAGACTGAAGCTGACCGAGCAGGGCGAGACGATCTCGTTCAAGTACGGCCTGCCCGGCCTCGCCTACCGGAACCTCGAGGCGGCGCTCGCGGCGACGCTGCTCTCGGCCTTCCCGGAGGTGACGCGGTCGAAGGCCCCTCCCGGCGCGGACGAGCTGATGGGCAGGCTCTCCGACCGGGCGCACGCCGCCTACCGCGCCCTCGTCTGGGACGACCCGTCGTTCGCGCCGTTCTTCCGCTCCTTCACACCCGTCGACGAGCTCTCGCTCCTCGCCCTCGGCTCACGGCCCTCGCGCCGACCTGGTGGCGACGACCTGCTGGCGTCGCTGCGCGCGATCCCGTGGGTGTTCGCGTGGACGCAGAACCGCTGTCTCCTGCCCGCCTGGTACGGCTGTGGCACGGCGCTCTCGGCGCACGGCTCGCAGCGCGAGCTGCGCCGGCTCTACCGGTCGTTCCCGTTCTTCCGCTCGCTGGTCGAGAACCTGGAGATGACGCTCGCGAAGTCGAGCCTGGAGATCGCGCGGGGCTACCTCCCGCTGGTGCCGCCCGAGGCGGACCCGGATCGCCTCTTCAGGACGATCGCCGACGAGCACCGCCGCACCACCGAGGCGGTGCTCGAGGTCGTGGAAGCCGACGCCCTCCTCGACCGCCACCCCGTCGTGCAGCGCTCGATCTCCCTGCGCAACCCCTACGTCGACCCGATGAATGCGATCCAGGTCGACCTGCTCCGACGCTACCGGGCGGCCGACGAGACCGGCCGCGGGCGGATCCGGCGGCCGCTCCTCCGCTCGATCGCCGGGATCGCCGCAGCGCTCAGGAACACGGGCTGAGCGAAACAAGGCCGGGATCGTTTCCGGCGAGAGGCTTTACCAACCCTTGACTTTCCTTTCACCACGCCGTATAAACCTCCGGAAACGTTTTAGGAAGGAGCGGAGAAATCAGCAATATCCGGGAAGTGGCGAAGGAGAGCGGGGTGTCGGTCTCGACCGTGTCCCGCGTCTTCAACGGCTACGACGACGTGAGCCCCGCGACCCGCGAGCGCGTGATGGACGTCGCCCGCAGGCTCGACTACGCGCCCAGCGCCGCCGCCCGCACGCTCGTCAAGCAGCAGTCGCAGCTGATCGGCGTCGTGCTGTTCACGGGTTACGAGCATCCGGACATCCACCACCCCTTCTTCCAGGAAGTGCTGGTCGGCCTCAAGCACGGGATCGGCGAGCTCGGGTACGACCTCCTTCTCTTCGCCACCGAGCAGCCGGGCTCGAGCAGGGGCCGACCGCACTCGTATCTCCGCCGGGCACGGCAGCATCGCGTCGACGGACTCGTCGTGATGGGCGTCGACCGCAACGACCCCGAGGTCGAGAAGCTGGTGCGGGCGGACATCCCGGTGATGGCCGTCGACCTCGACGTCGTCCACGACCACACCAGCTTCGTCGCATCGGACAACATCGGCGGCGCACGGCTGGCCGTGCGGCATCTGCACGAGCTGGGGCACACGCGGATCGCCGCCATAGCCGGCCCGAGCAACACGAAGCCTGGCGCGGACAGAACGCTCGGCTTCCGGGCCGAGATGCGCGAGCTCGGCCTGAAGATCCCGCGCGGCTTCGAGGTCGAAGGCGACTTCTATCCGGAGAGCGGCGAGCGGGCGATGCAGTCGCTGCTGCGCCTGTCGGAGCCGCCGACCGCCGTCTTCGCCGCGGCCGACATGATGGCCGTCGGAGCGATCCGGACGATGCATGCGGCGGGCTTGTCGGTGCCCGGCGACCTCGCGATCGTCGGCTTCGACGACATCCGCCTCGCAGAGCTCCTCTCCCCGCCCCTGACAACCGTTCGGCAGGACATGGTCGGCATCGGTCTCGCCGCCGGCCGCGCCCTCGTCGAGCAGATCGAGAATCCCGACGTGACGCCGCCGGTGCTGACGCTGCCGGTCGAGCTCGTCGTCCGGGCGTCCTGCGGCGCGCGCGCACGCGTCGCCGCCGACGGATAAGGAGGTGCATCGAACGTCTGACTCTTCTGCAGGACTGATTACGGAAACGTTCTCAAGAGGAGGGAGTAGGAAGTGAAATGGATTCAGACCGGGCGGCGCTGGAAAGCACTCGCCGTCGTCGGAGGAGTGACCGCCGCTGTCGCAGTCGGCCTCGTCGCCACGACCGCCTCGGCCAGGTCCCACGACGTCACCCTGAACGTCAGCTTGTTCGGCGACTTCGGCTACCACGAGCTCTACAAGCAGTACGAGGCTGCACACCCCGGCGTGACGATCAAGGAGGCGATCCAGAGCTACGCCGACCACCACACCCAACTCGCGCAGCACATCGCGACGGGTGCAGGAGCGGCGGACGTCGAGGCGATCGAGGTCGGGTTCATTCCGATCTACACGGCACAGTCCCAGAACTTCGTCGACCTGAGGCAGTACGGCGCGAGCACGCTGAAGAACCTCTATCTGCCGTGGAAGTTCCAGCAGGCGGTCGGCAAGGGCGGCACGGTCGTCGGTCTGGGGACAGACGTGGGTAGCCTCGCGATCTGCTACCGGAAGGACCTCTTCGCGAAGGCCGGCCTCCCGACCAGCCGCGCCAAGTTGGCGAAGCTGTGGCCGTCGTGGCAGGCGTACCTCAATGTCGCCAAGCGCTACCAGGCGAAGGCACCGAAGGGCACGTACTTCTTCGATTCGGGCTCCAACCTCTACAACGCGATGGCCGGCCAGCTGAACCCGCTCTACTACGACGCCAAGGGCAACGTGATCGTGGCGACCAATCCGAAGATCAAGGCCGCCTACAACCTCGTGATCTCGGGCGTGCAAGCGGGCGCGGACGCAGGGCTGAACCCGTTCACCCCAGAATGGAACACCGGCTACAAGAAGGGCGTGTTCGCAACCGTGACCTGCCCTGCGTGGATGATGGGCTATATCCAGGGGCAGGCCCCGAAGACGAAGGGCAAGTGGGACATCGCCGCCACGCCCGGCACGGGCGGTAACTGGGGCGGATCGTTCCTCGCCGTTCCCAAGCAGTCCTCGCACCAGGCCGAGGCGGCGGACTTGGTCAAGTTCCTGACCTCTCCCGCCTCGCTGGCGTACATCTTCAAGCAGACCGGCAACCTGCCGAGCCAGACCGCCGTGCTGAAGAGTGCGCCTGTCCAGAACTTCAAGAACCCGTTCTTCAGCAACGCTCCGGTTGGCCAGATCTTCGCCAACTCGGCGCTGAGACTGAAGCCGCAGATCATCGGCCCGCACCAGGGCGACTACCAGAACCTCATCAACAACGCATTCCAGCGCGTCGAGAAGCACCAGTCGGGCCCAGTGAAGTCGTGGGCTCAGTTCCTCAAGGACGCCAAGGCCGTCAGCTAGGTACCCACGCCTCGCGGCGCCGGGGGGTCGACCCCCCGGCGCCGCCGGCGTCGGCGAGGATGCACGCATTCGAGCGGAGGCGGGACCATGAGCGAGGCAGTCGAACAGGCGGTGAGAGTGCGGAGGGCGGGAGCCACACGCCGCAGGCTGCACCGCCTCGACGCGGTCGTCTCCCCGTACCTCTACGTCGGGTCGTTCTTCGTCGTCTTCTGCGCCTTCGGGCTGTTTCCGCTCGGCTACACGGCGTGGATGTCGCTGACCGACCGGAATTTGCTCAATCCGACCACGCACTTCGTCGGGCTGGACAACTACACCGCGCTCATCCACGACTCGTACTTCTGGAACGCGGTCGAGAACACGCTCGGCATCTGGGTCCTCTCCACCGTCCCCCAGCTCGTTCTGGCGCTCGTCTTCGCTCACTTCCTCAACACCAGGCTCCGAGCGCGGACGTTCTTCCGCATGAGCGTCCTGCTCCCGCAGGTGACGTCCGTCGTGGCCGTGGCGCTGATCTTCACACAGCTTTTCTCCCGCGACTACGGGCTGTTCAACTGGATGCTCGGCGGAATCGGAATCAGCCCTGTGGACTGGGAGGCGGGGCGCTTCTCGTCCTGGGTCGCCATCTCGACGATGGTCACATGGCGGTGGACCGGGTACAACGCCCTGCTGTACCTGGCGGCGATGCAGGCGATCCCCGACGACCTGTACGAGTCGGCAGCGATCGACGGCGCGAGGAAATGGAAGCAGTTCTGGTACATCACCGTGCCGATGATCAGGCCGACGATCATCTTCACGGTCATCATCTCGACGATCGGGGGGCTCCAGCTCTTCACCGAGCCGTATCTGTTCGAGCCGATCAAGCAGGGTGCCCTCGGCGGGTCCGCCCGCCAGTACCAGACGGTGGCGATGTATCTGTACGAGAAGTCCTTCGGCACCACGCAGTTCAAGTTCGGCTACGCCGCGGCGATCGCTTGGTCACTGTTCCTGATCATCGTCCTGATCTCGCTCGTCAACTTCCTGCTCGTGCGCAGGATCAGGTCTGCCGAGGCATAGATGGCTGCGGTCGCGACCCCGGAAACCCGTGCCCGCAGTCGCCGGCGGCGGCGCATGACGCTGTCTCGGCGCTTCGAGTCGGCCGGCCCGCTTACCTACCTGTTCCTGCTCGGCGTGGCGATCTTCTCGTTCTTCCCGCTGTACTGGTCGGTGGTCGTCGCCTCGCACGACAACTCTGCAACCGCCGACTACCCGCCCGTGATGACACCCGGCAGCCAGCTCTTCCACAACATCAGCCGCGTCTTCAACTCGGGCGAGGTCAACATCAGCTTCTGGACGGCACTGATCAACTCGGCGATCGTCTCCGGGGCGATCGCCTTCTCGGTCGTCCTCTTCAGTACGCTGGCGGGCTTCGCGTTCGCCAAGCTCCATTTCCGAGGCAACAAGCTCCTCATGCTCGTCGTGATCGGGACGCTGATCGTCCCGGTCCAGCTCGGCGTGATCCCGCTCTACATCGAGATGAAGCACCTGGGGTGGATCAACCACCTGCAGGCGGTGATCGCCCCGTCGCTCGTCTCGGCGTTCGGAGTGTTCCTGATGCGGCAGTACATCGTCGCCGCGGTTCCGAACGAGCTGATCGACGCCTCGCGCGTCGACGGCTGCTCGACCATCCGCGTCTTCTGGCACGTCGTGCTGCCCGCCGTCCGGCCTGCCGCGGCAGTGCTCGGGCTGCTCACGTTCATGAACGCCTGGAACGACTTCTTCTGGCCACTGATCGTCCTCTCGCCACGCAACCCGACGGTCCAGGTCGCGGTCTCCGCGCTCCAGAGCGGGTACGTCCAGGACTACTCGCTCGTCTTTGCCGGCACCTTCATCTCGATCCTCCCGCTGATCGTGATCTTCCTCGTGCTCGGCAAGCAAATCATCGGCGGAATCATGAAAGGAGCCGTCAAGGGATGAAAGATGGGAACGGATTCGTGTGGGGCGCTGCCACAGCCGCCTTCCAGATCGAGGGCGCAACGACGGCCGACGGACGCGGCGAGTCGATCTGGGACCGGTTCGCATCGGTCGAGGGCAACATCGCCCACGGCGACACCGGGGATCCCGCTTGCGAGCATTACTACCTCTGGCAGGAGGATCTCGACCTGATGCGATCGCTCGGGCTCGAGGGCTACCGCTTCTCGATCGCCTGGCCACGCATCCAGCCGAGCGGCCGCGGGCCGGCCAACCAGCGCGGCCTCGACTTCTACCGCGCGCTCGTCGAGGGCATGCTCGAGCGTGACATCCGGCCGCTGGCCACCCTCTACCACTGGGACCTGCCCCAGCCGCTTCAGGACGAGGGCGGCTGGAGCTCGCGCGACGTGGTCGACCGCTTCGTCGAGTACGCGGGGATCGTGTTCGACGCGCTCGACGACCTCGTGCCCGCGTGGATCACTCACAACGAGCCGTGGGTGACGTCCTTCCTCGGCTACGGCTACGGGGCGAAGGCTCCTGGGATCCACGACTGGCCGACCGCGATCCGCGCCTCCCATCACTCGCTGCTCGCGCACGGGGCCGCCGTCCGAGCGTTCCGCCAGGCCGGCCATGCAGGGCAGATCGGGATCACGCTCGACCTGACCGTGGCGGTTCCGGCGACCGCCTCAGAGGCCGACCGCGAGGCGGCCAACCGACTCGACGGCCACCACAACCGCTGGTTCCTCGACCCCGTCTTCCGCGCCTCCTACCCGGAGGACATGGTTGCGTTCTACGAGCGCCGCTTCGGCGATCTGGACGCAATTCAGCCCGGGGACCTGGAGACGATCGCGCAGCCGCTCGACTTCCTCGGCGTCAACTTCTACCGGCCCAACTGGGCGACGGCGATCGACGACGGCGGTCTGGACGTCGGGGACGATCCACCGGAGCTCGAACGGACGTCGATGGACTGGCCGATCGCGCCCGAGTACCTGACCGACCTTCTTCTCCGGGTGCGTCGCGACTACGGCGAGATCCCGCTGCTGATCACCGAGAACGGTGCCGCGTTCGACGACCGGCTGGACGGCGCGGACGTCGTCGAGGACGACCGGCGGGTCGCCTATCTGAAAGGGCATGTCGCGGCGATGGAGCGGGCGCGCGATCAGGGAGTCGACGTGCGCGGCTACTACGTCTGGTCGCTGCTCGACAACTTCGAGTGGGAGTACGGGTACGAGAAGCGGTTCGGCATCGTCTTCATCGACTTTCCCACCCAGCGGCGGATCCCGAAGCGGAGCGCGCTCTGGTACAGGGACCTGATCGCGGCGACCAACGGGCAGAGGTGAGATGGCGAGGATCGACTTCCGAGAGCTGACGAAGACTTTCCCGGGCGGCACCAAGGCCGTCGACTCGCTCGATCTCGAGATCGCCGACGGCGAGTTCATGGTGCTCGTCGGCCCGTCGGGCTCGGGGAAGACGACCGTGCTGCGGATCGCGGCCGGTCTGGAGGAGGCGACCGCCGGCGAGGTCTGGATCGGCGACGAGATCGTCAACGACTTCCCGCCGATGGATCGCAACATCGCGATGGTCTTCCAGAGCTACGCGTTGTACCCGCACATGACCGTTTACGAGAACATGGCCTTCGGGCTCAAGCTCCATGGTCTCCGGAAGCGGGAGATCGAGCCGCGCGTGACGTCGGCGGCGACCATGCTGGGGATCGACGACCTGCTCAAGCGAAAGCCCGGGCAGCTCTCCGGCGGCCAGCGCCAGCGGGTGGCGATGGGAAGGGCGATCGTGCGCGAGCCGGCCGCCTTCCTGATGGACGAGCCGCTCTCCAACCTCGACGCGAAGCTACGAGTCGAGATGCGCGCCTACCTTGCGACGCTGCACCAGCGTCTCCAGACCACGACCCTCTACGTCACGCACGACCAGACCGAGGCGATGACGATGGGCGACCGGGTGGCGGTGATGCACCGTGGTCGCCTCCAGCAGGTCGACGTGCCACAGCGCCTCTACGACCATCCCGTGAACCTGTTCGTCGCCGGCTTCATCGGCTCGCCGGCGATGAACCTCGTTCAGTCCTCGCTGAGCGAGCGGAACGGCGGCATCGAAGCCGAGTTCGGGCCGGTGCGTCTCCGCCTGCCCGAGACCGTGCTGGCGTCGCGGCCGGCCCTGCGCGGGTACGTCGGCAAGCCCGTGGTCGTCGGCCTTCGGCCCGAGGACATCGAGGACGCCGCGTTCGTCCCCTCGGCGAACGGATCGACACTCGACGTGGACGTCTCGCTCGCGGAGCCGATGGGTGCCGAGCTGATCGCGCACTTCCCGCTCGACGCCAGCCCGGTGAGCTCCGTGGCCGGTGCAGCAGTGGTCGGCGGCGACGACGCCGATGCCGACGACACAGCCGCTCAGGCGCTGATGGCTGCGGACGCCGGCACCGACACGATCGTCACCGCCCGGCTCAGCCCGCGAAGCCGCGCGCAGAGCGGCGAGCCGCTCCGCGTGGCCCTCGACGCAGAGCGCCTGCACTTCTTCGATCCGGAGACCGAAGACTCGATCTGGTAGCGGGCCGTTTTCCGGGGACAGTCCCTTGGACTCGGCTGAAAACGGCACGCGGCCGCGTTGGCGGTTGTCCGTTCCGGCGAGGTCGAATCGTCCCCTTCGGGGGATAGGTGCAACGCCAACCGCATCGACGTTCCACCGAACGACATGCCACAGGGACAGTCCTCCGGACACGGCCCGAACGGCCCCGTCCGCCGAAGCCCATCAGCCGAGCCGCACCGCCGCCGAGCCGCGCTGGTCTACGCGAGCTCGGGCAGCGCGCGCCGCATGCCGGCCACCGCCTGCCCGATCCGCTGCGCGTTCTCGACGAGCGCGAAGCGGACATGGCCGTCGCCGCCCGGTCCGAAGCCGGCGCCGGGGCTGACCGCGACCCGCGCCTCACGCGCGAGCTTGACCGCGAACTCGAGCGAGCCGAGCCGACGGTACGGCTCAGGGATCGGCGCCCAGACGAACATCGTCCCTTTCGGCCGCGCCACCTCCCAGCCGATGCGGCCGAGGCCGCCGCAGAGCGCGTCGCGTCGCGCTCGGTAGACCTCGCAGACCTCGGCCGGGAAGTCGGGCGCTTCGTTCATCGCCACGATCGCGGCGATCTGGATCGGCTGGAACGTGCCGTAGTCGAGATACGACTTCAGCCGCGCGAGCGCACCGACGACCTCGGCATTCCCGACGACGAATCCGACGCGCCAGCCGGCCATCGAGAACGACTTGGTCAGCGTGTACAGCTCGACCGCCACCTCCGGCGCCCCCTCGGCCTGCAGGATCGACGGCGGCACATGGCCGTCGAACGCGAGGTCGGCGTAGGCGAAGTCGTGGACGACGATCAGCTCCTGCTCGCGCGCGAAGTCGACGATCCGCTGCATGAACGCGGCGTCGACGACTGCGGTGGTCGGGTTGTGCGGGAACGAGAGCACCAGTACGCGCGGCCGCGGCCGGCACCGCTCGAACGCCTCGACGACGTTGCCGAACAGGTCTTCCTCCTGGCCCATCGCGATCCGCTCCACGACCGCGCCGGCGAAGACCGGTGCGAACAGGTGGATCGGATAGCTGGGGCTCGGCACCACAGCCGCGTCGCCGGGCTGGACGAGCACCCACATCAGGTGTGCGAGCCCCTCCTTCGCCCCGATCGTCGTCAGCGCCTGCGTCTCCGGGTCGAGGTCGACGCCGAACCGGCGCGCGTAGAGGTCGCAGATCGCCCGTCGTAGGTTCGGAATGCCGCGGCTGGACGAGTAGCGGTGGTTGCGCGGGTTCTCCACCGCCTCGCGCAGTTTCTCGACCGCGACCGGAGGCGAAGGCAGGTCCGGGTTGCCGAAGCCGAGATCGACCACGTCCTCGCCGGCACGGCGCAGCTCGAGCTTCAGATCGTTGATCGCCGCGAAGACGTACGGCGGGAGCGCATCGACTCGACGAAGTTGCACTTCACTATGTATAGTCGGTGGCGCGGGCGGGCAATCCCCGCTCACATCGAGAGAGGCTGAGGGAACCGGCCCTGTGACGCCTCGGCAACCTGCCCCAGCTGTGTTGATCACACA
>Ga0070684_100000400_pt1 | contig 29645 bp, 21 predicted proteins | sample KBSC723LmetaG_FD_65653 | JGI IMG/M metagenome (GOLD analysis project Ga0070684, IMG submission 65653) | Corn rhizosphere microbial communities from Kellogg Biological Station, Michigan, USA - KBS C7.2-3L metaG | ecosystem: Host-associated > Plants > Roots > Rhizosphere ...
AACGACTGCCATAGGGCACCTGCGCTCACGATTAGCACAGTGCAGCGTGGTCACGAATTCGCGAAGTGGGTGCATAATCAGGTGCGTGACTGCCCTCGAATTCATTGCGCGGGCGGGCGCCCGGATCAGCACGTCAACGACTAGACGCCGGGCCAGCGACCTGTTCGGGCGCTATTGCTCCTTCTGCGCCCGCGTCGTGCTTCGGATCCGGAAGCCGCTGATCATTGGCGTGACCGGCTCGGCCGGTAAAACGACCACAGTCCACATGATCGCCGCGGTGCTGCGACATCCGGCGGCGCGGCAAATTGTCGGCGCGGTGGCGCACAGCGTGCACAACATGAACGACGACAATGGCCTTCCGCTGACGGTGCTTCGGTACGAGCACTGGATCGAATGGCACAACCTGTGGGAGGTCCCGCTGCTGCTGCCGCGTGCGCTGTGGCTCGCGTTTTTCGCGCGTTATCCGCGCGTGTTGGTCCTTGAATACGGCACGCATTGGCGCGGGCACCTGCACCACTTGGTCGAAGTCGCGCCGCCAAATATCGGCATCGTGACGACGATTGGGCCGGCGCACCTCGATCGGCTGAAGACCTTGCAGGGCGTCGTGCGCGAGAAGAGCGCAATCGTGAAGACCGTTCCCGCTTCGGGCCTCATCGTGCTGGGTGCCGATCACGACTATGTGGCCGACCTCGAGGCCCAAGCCAAGGGGCAGGTCGTCAAGCTGCCCGGTCGCGGCGCTGACCTTGCGCGCGGCATCGCGCGAGTGGTCGCGTTGCATCTTGGCGTGCCCAAGCAGGCGATCGAGGCTGCGCTGGCCGACGTCCGTCCGATGGAGAGTCGGCTGAACGAATTGCAGCTTGGCGACATGACGATCATCGACGACAGCTACAACGCCAACCCGGTCTCGATGCGCTTGGGGCTCGATAGACTCGCCCAGGCCGCGCAGCCTGTACAGCGCCGCATTGCATTCCTGGGCAGCATGGGCGAACTCGGCGACGAGGCCACGCAGTATCACCGGCAGATCGGTGTTTACGCGCACGAAAAGGCGGATGTTGTGATTGGCGTCGGCGAGCTCGCTCGCCATTACGACCCGGACCACTGGTTCGCCGATAGCGGCGAGTGTGCGCGCCAAGTGAACCGACTGGTTGGCCCGGGCGACTGCGTGCTGGTGAAGGGGTCGCACTCTGTGCACATGCACGCGATCGTCGAGAGGCTGCGGGCCGTTCCATCCTAAAGGCTGGACCGCGCCTGCCTCTTGTCCAAATTCAAACGCGAGCGGGCTGTCCAGCGACCCAGTCCGGCGGAACGGTTGCGCCGAAAGGCGAGTAAGGGCTAATGGTCAGGAACGTGGTGACTATTGGAGAGGTGCGTCGCCCTTCGGGTGGACGCGCGTCCTGGCGCGGTCGAAGGCGATCTCGGTGAGCAGCCCGGGCTCGTTGCTGCGATCGGCCCTCGGGAAATTCGTGCGCGTCTGGGAACCGTGGCTCTTGTGGTTCGCGCATTCAATCGAGCGTCGGTTCGGGCGTGTGCCCGCACCGCCGGCGGTCACGGCCAAGGCGGTGTGCGCCGTTGACCTCGTGACCGGCGCTCAGATACTCGCCAAGAATGCTTGGCTGGCTACTCCACCCGCGAGCCTTACGAAGCTCGCGACCGCGATCGTATTTGCCCGCGCGTCGGAAGGGCGCTGGCACGAGCGGGTGGAGGTGCGGGCGCAGGACCTTTGCTCTGGTTCAACGATGGGGTTGGCTGCGGGGGACGTGATCACCCGACAGGACGTTCTTTACGGCATGATCCTCCCGTCAGGGAACGACGCGGCGATGGTCGCGGCCCGGCTGGTCGGCCCTCACTGGCGCGAAGGAATCAACGCACTCGCCTCGGAATTCGGCATGGCGCGAACCCGCTTCTTGACCCCTGATGGCCGGGACGCGCGCTGGCAGTTCAGCACCGCCCGCGACCTCGCCAGCTTGGCCGCGGCGGCCTTCGCCGTGCCGCGGATCCGCCTCGCGGCCGCCACCAGCCACCACGAGGTTCGGGTCGGCGGCCCAAACCAGCGTACTCTTACGCTCACCTCGACGGTTCAAATGCTCGGCGAGCCGCATGTCGTGGCTGGCAAGACCGGCAGCACGCCCGGGGCACGAGGCTGCCTCGCCCTGCTCGTCGAGAAGGCCGGTAAAGAGGCGGTGGTGGTTCTGCTGGGGGCGACAGTGGCCTTTGACGCTCTCGGCAAAGTCGTGGAGGTGTCCGACCGCCGCTACGACGACGCCCGCGGAATTATCCGGTCGCTCTAGTCGCGACATGCCTGCGCAGGATTGCGCGTTGAGCCGCACGAGAATCGGATCTCGCTTTCCCTGGCATTTGCCAGCGCTTCCTTCCGCAAAACGCGTGACCGCGGCGACTACGTGGGAAGCGCGAGCAGTCGTAACAAACGTGATGGGAATGGTGGCCAGGGTCGGAATCGAACCAACGACACGCGGATTTTCAGTCCGCTGCTCTACCAACTGAGCTACCTGGCCATAGGGCAATGATTGCCTTGAGCAACGATTCCCTTGAGGGAGCCGTTCTGCGAGGGAGGCGTATTAAATCGGCGGACCCCCGGCCCGTCAAGGCAAAGGCCGGAACCCTCCCCCCGGCCATCCGACCGGGACCAAAACCTGCCACGAGCCGTCACATATTGGTGGTTGACTGCTCTCCCCTTCGAGGCATCCGTGGGAGCCCCGCCCCTCGTAGAGTCGACCACAGCCGGTCGGTATTGACCGGCGCCGAGGCCCTGTCCCCAGCTTCGGTGTGCAACCTTTTCCGGTTGCAGGCCGTTGATTAGGGCGGGCCTCGTTCTCCGCACGAACGCAAATGAAGGAGTCCCGATGGCGGCCCCGCAACCGGTTTTAGTTCTCCCGGAAACCCGCCCCGCAGAAGTCCTCGCCGCTCGCTATTCGCGCATCCGTCGCGTCTCGCTGGAGATCTGCGAGCCGCTGCAGACGGAAGACTTCGTCGTGCAGAGCATGCCGGACGCGAGCCCGACCAAGTGGCACCTCGCGCACACCAGCTGGTTCTTCGAGCAGTTCCTGCTGAAGCCGCTGCTCGCCGGCTACCGCGCGTTTCATCCGGATTTCGAATATCTCTTCAACTCGTACTACCAGTCCGTCGGACGGATGCACGCGCGGCCGCAACGCGGATTGCTCACGCGGCCGACTGTCGACGAAGTGCTGCGCTATCGCGAGCACGTCGACGAGCACATGCAGAAGCTGTTGCGCGCGCGGCCTGACGACGAGAAGTTGCTCGCGGTCGGCACGCTCGGCGTGAATCACGAGCAGCAGCATCAGGAGCTGATGCTCACCGACATCAAGCACCTGTTCTCGCTCAATCCGCTGTTGCCCGCCTATCGACCGGGCGCGGACGAGCCGAACGATACTGCTGCGCCGATGCACTTCATCCCGTTCGACGGCGGCATCCGCGAAATCGGCGCGAGCGGCAAGCATTTCTGTTTCGACAACGAGTTGCCGCGACATCGCACGCTCGTCGAGCCGTACGCGCTCGCGGATCGGCTCGTGACCAGCGGCGAGTACCTCGAATTCATCCGTGACGGCGGTTATCGCCGGCCGGAGTTCTGGCTCTCGGACGGCTGGAGCACAGTCGTGCGCGAAGGCTGGACCCGGCCGATCTACTGGAGCGAGTCGCTCGACAGCGAGTTCACGCTGCACGGCCTGCAGCCGCTGCGCATTGCTGCGCCAGTGTGTCACGTCAGTTTCTATGAGGTCGATGCGTTCGCGCGCTGGGCCGGTGCCCGTCTGCCGAGCGAAGCGGAATGGGAGCTCGCGGCGGAATCGCTGCCGGTGATCGGCAACTTGCTGAACAGCGGCGCGCTGCATCCCATTGCCGCCGGCGTGCAGGCGGGAATGAAGCAGATGTTCGGCGACGTGTGGGAATGGACCGCGTCCCCGTACAGCGCGTACCCCGGCTATCAGCCGCCGCCGGGCGCGCTCGGCGAATACAACGGCAAGTTCATGTGCAATCAGCTGGTGCTGCGCGGCGGCTCGTGCGCGACGCCGGCCGATCACGTTCGCGCCAGCTACCGCAATTTCTTTTACGCCGACGCACGCTGGCAATTCATGGGCGTGCGTCTCGCCCGCAATCTGTGAGTCCGAGGAACCCTCATGGCAAAGCACCCGAGCACGATCCCTGCCCCGTCGCGAACGGACGCCCTCACCAACGGCGTGCTGGAAGGCATGCGCAAACATCCGCGGCAGCTTTCGCCGGTGTGGTTCTACGACGAGCTCGGCTCGTTTCTGTTCGACAGCATCTGTGAGCTGCCGGAGTACTACCTCACTCGCACCGAGTTGCAGATCATGCAGCAGCACGCTGCGGACATGGCGCATCACATCGGTCCGGACGCTGCGATCATCGAGTTCGGCAGCGGCACGAGCACCAAGACGCGCTTGCTGCTGAATCATCTCGAGAAGCCGGCAGCGTACGTGCCGGTCGACATCGCCCGCGATCATCTGCTCGAAGCCGCCAGCGCGATTGCGCGCGACTACTCGACGCTGCGCGTGATTCCGATCTGCGCCGACTTCACGCGACATTTCGACCTGCCGGCCTCGGTCTATGCCGCGCATCGACGCGTCGTGTACTTCCCCGGCTCGACGCTCGGCAACTTCGATCAGCCGCAAGCGCACGGGCTGCTGCAGAGCATGCGAAACATCATCGGCGCAAACGGCGCGGTGCTGATCGGCATCGATCTGAAGAAGGATCCGCGAGTATTGGAGCGCGCCTACAACGATCGCGCTGGCGTCACGGCGGAGTTCAACGTCAACGCCCTGCGGCACCTCAATCGCGAGCTGGGGACGGACTTCGACCTGGAGGCGTTCGAGCACATGGCTGTGTGGGTCGAAAACCAGAGCCGCATCGAAATGCACCTGGTCAGCAAGCGCGAGCAGGACGTGCACCTCGGCGACGAGACGGTGCACATCGAGAAGGGCGAGCACCTGACGACGGAGTTCTGCCACAAGTACACGCTGGAGAGCTTCGCGGATCTCGCGGCGACGGCGGGCTTGTCGGTCAGCCGCGTGTGGATGGATCCGGCGAAGCAGTTCAGCGTGCAGCTGTTGGAGCCGAGGGTGCTGTCGGGTTAGATTGCCATACATATATATGTATGGCTGAGAACAACAAGAATCTGGCCCGCACGTACACGCGTTTCGTGCACCTTCTGAACGCGCTGCACTCGCCGTTCGCATTGCTGATCCGAGTGTACGTAAGCTGGGTGTTCCTGAAGTCCGGTTGGCTCAAGCTGCAGGACTGGGGTCAGACGCTGTCCTTGTTCGAATCCGAATACAAGGTGCCGCTGTTGCCGCCGCATGCTGCAGCCTACGTCGGCACCGCCGGCGAGCTCGTGTTCTCCGCGCTCGTGATCGTGGGCTTAGCGGGACGTCTGAGCGCGATCGGGTTGTTCGCTGTGAACGCGCTCGCAGTCATTTCATACGCGCACGTGCTGTTCCAGGAAGGCTTCGAGGCGGCGATCGGACAGCACTACCTTTGGGGCTTTATGCTGCTCGTCATCATTATTTACGGCCCGGGCGCGCTCTCGCTCGACGGGCTGCTCGCGCGACGTTCAGGCTACGTCATGCGAGATTCTTATTGATGAGCGCGGCCAGGATCACGCCCTGGCTGAAACAGTGACAAAAAAGCTCAGACCCGCCGTTGCCAAGCGTGCCGACTCGCGGCCTCCAGTCGATGAGCTGCACTCGGCGGAGCGCAAGCGGCTCGCGCAGTGCACGCCGCACGATCTCGCGTGGAAAAAATGGGGCCCGTATCTGAGCGAGCGTCAGTGGGGAACCGTGCGCGAGGATTACAGCGCGAGCGGCGACGTGTGGGCGTACTTTCCACACGATCACGCGCGCAGCCGCGTGTATCGCTGGGGCGAAGACGGTCTCGCAGGATTCAGCGATCACGAGCAGCGGCTATGTCTGTCGCTGGCGCTGTGGAACGGGCGCGATCCGATTTTGAAAGAGCGGCTGTTCGGACTGACGAACGCCGAGGGCAATCACGGCGAGGACGTGAAGGAGCTGTACTACTACCTCGACGCGACGCCGACGCATTCGTACCTGAAGATGCTCTACAAGTATCCGCAGCGCGCGTATCCGTACGCTCAGCTGGTGGAAGAGAGTCAGCGTCGCGCGCGGACCGAGACGGAGTACGAGCTGTTCGACACTGGTATTTTCGCGGAGAACCGCTACTTCGACGTGTTCGTCGAATACGCACAAGCGCACGTCGATGACGTGCTGATGCGCATCACGATTCACAATCGCGGTCCTGAGGCCGCGACGATCCATGTGTTGCCGCAACTGCTCTTCCGCAACACGTGGGCGTGGCGCAAGGGCGCTGCGAAGCCACACCTAGCGCAACACGGCGAGCACGTGCTCGTTCAGCATGACGTGTTCGGCGAGCATCGCTGGTACGCGGACGGAAGTCCCGCGCTGCTGTTCACTGATAACGAGACGAACACGCAGCGACTCTTTGACGTTGCCAACGTCGGCTACGTCAAAGACGCATTCCACGAACGCGTCGTGAACGAGAACGTACGCGCAGTGAATCCGGCGCACGCAGGCACCAAAGCCGCGGCTTGGTATCGGCTGGACATAGCCGCCGGCGGCTCGACGGAAATCCGTACGCGGCTCTGCAAGACGGTCTACACGCAACCTTTCGCCGACTTCGCGGCGATCTTCGCCGCGCGCGTGCGCGAAGCGGACGAGTTCTACGCCGAGATCCAGCAGGAGCTCCCGGATACCGATCGCCGCCTCGTGCAGCGCCAGGCATTCGCCGGAATGATCTGGAGCAAGCAGTTCTTCCACTTCGACGTGCCCGAGTGGCTGAAGGGCGACGAGACGCAGATCGCGCCGCCGGTTGAGCGCAGGCACGGCCGCAACTGGGAATGGGATCATCTCAACAACGCCGACATCATCTCGATGCCGGACAAGTGGGAGTACCCGTGGTACGCCGCCTGGGATCTGGCGTTTCACACGCTGCCGCTCGCGCTGATCGACGCGGAGTTCGCGAAGGAACAGCTCGTGCTGCTGACTCGCGAGTGGTACATGCACCCCAACGGGCAAATCCCCGCCTACGAGTGGGCATTCGGCGACGTGAATCCGCCCGTGCACGCCTGGGCGACATGGCGTGTGTTCCAGCTCGACCGCAAACAGCGCGGCGACCACGGCGACCTGAAGTTCCTGGAGCGCGTGTTCCACAAGCTGCTGCTGAACTTCACCTGGTGGGTGAATCGCAAGGACGCGGAGGGCCGCAACGTCTTCCAGGGCGGCTTCCTCGGTCTGGATAACATCGGCGTGTTCGATCGCAGCCAGAACCTGCCGACCGGCGGTCACATCGACCAGGCCGACGGCACGAGCTGGATGGCGATGTACGCGCTCAATCTCATGCGCATCGCGCTCGAGCTCGCTCAGCACAACAACGTGTACGAGGACGTCGCGACCAAGTTCTTCGAACACTTCCTGCACATCGCGGAAGCGATGAGCACCTTCGGCGAAGATGGCGTCAGTCTCTGGGACGACACGGACAAGTTCTATTACGACGTCCTGCATACGCCCGACGGCAACACGACGCCGCTGCGCGTGCGCTCGATGGTCGGGCTGATTCCGTTATTCGCAGTCGAAACGCTCGAGCCGGAATTGCTGGAACGCGTGCCCGAGTTCACGGCGCGGCTGGAGTGGTTCCTCAACTATCGTCCCGATCTCGCGAATCTGGTGTCGCACTGGGACCAGCCCGGTCGCGGCAAGCGGCGGCTGCTCTCGCTGCTGCGCGGTCATCGCATGAAGAAGCTGCTGGTACGCATGCTCGATCCGCAGGAATTTCTCTCGCCGTTCGGCGTGCGCGCGCTGTCCAAAGCGCACGAGCACGAGCCGTACGTGTTCAAAGTAAACGGCTCGGACCTGACCGTGCGCTACGTGCCCGCGGAATCGGACTCGGGACTGTTCGGCGGCAATTCCAACTGGCGCGGCCCGATCTGGTTCCCGGTGAACTTCCTGATCATCGAGTCGCTGCAGAAGTTTCACCACTACTACGGCGACGACTTTCGCGTCGAGTGCCCGACCGGCTCCGGGCAGCTGCTCACCCTCGACCAGATCGCGGACGAGCTGGCGACGCGACTGGAACGGCTGTTCCTCAAGGACGGGCACGGCGTGCGCCCGGTGCTCAGTCAGTATCCGCAGATGCAGGAGGATCCGAACTTCCGCGACTACGTGCTGTTCTTCGAATATTTCTGCGGCAACAGCGGCCGCGGCGCCGGTGCGTCTCACCAGACGGGCTGGACCGGGCTGGTCGCGAAGCTGTTGAAGCCACGGCAGCCCGGGCACGGCGATCGCCGCCGTGCGCCGCGCGAGTAGCGTATGCTACGTCGCATGCGCGTACCTGCTGTCGTCCTCTGTGCGTTGTCACTCCTGCCGCTCGCGGCGTCTGCAGAGTCCATGCGTTGCGGCAAGTGGATCGTCAACGAGACGATGACCACGGATGAGATCCTGCAGAAGTGCGGCGAGCCACAGAAGAAGGACGTCACCAAGAGCGACGTGTTCGCGAAGAATCCCGCAGGTTACTCGACCAAGCGCGGCGAGCAGGTGATCGAGCGCTGGTACTACAAGCCCAGCTCCGGCTCGCTCACGATGATGGTCAAGATCATGGACGGGAAGATCACCAGCATCGAGCGCGCGGATTGAGTCAGGCTGAAGCCTGACCCACAGCGCCTACGCGCGCAGTGGCTCGGTGTCCGCGTGCAGGAACCAGCGGTTCAGCACGACGTTGCGCGTGAACCATTGCGTCTGCATCAGCGAGCGCGCGAGCGCGAGCTTCCACGACTCGGGCAATGAGCTCGCGAGCGAGCCGCCGTTATTGCGAGCGCCGAAGCGCGCGGAGAGCTGCGTTTCGTATTCGACCAGTCGCTGCTTGCTGTAATCGCCGCGTGCGTCGGCAATGATTCGTGCGGCCATCAATCCCGATTCGATCGCAGGGCGGATGCCCTCGCCGCTTTCCGCATACGCGAGCCCCGCTGCGTCGCCGATGATGAGCACGCCGTCGCCGACCACGGGTCGCGTCGCATGCGAGTACAACAGGTAGGCGTGACCCTTGAATCGCGCCGGCGCATCGGCTGGCACCTTGCCCTGCGACTGCAGCCAGCGACTGAACGTATGGACGTGTTCGACCAGGCCCTTGTTGCCTTCGCGCCCGAGCCCGACGTTCAGAAAGTTACCCTTGCGGAAGCACCAGCCGTAGCCCTTCAGGTCGTCGCAGAAGTACAGCTCGGGCCGGTCGTGCTCGACGCCACAGCGCAGCGCCTGCTCGTCGCTCATCTCGAACTCGATTTCCTGCGCGCAGATCGCACGCTCGTCCTTGCCGAGATTCGCGCCGAGGAACCGCACGACCGGGCAGAAGTGACCGCCAGCGCCGATCACGAGCGCTGCGCTGATCTCGCCGTTGACGAGCCAACGGCCGTCGACCTTCTCCATCGACTCCCACGCCTCGCCGAGCCGCAGTCGCGCGCCCGCTCGTTGCAGCAGGTAGTTGTCGAACTCGCAACGGCGGATGCCGTAGCTGACGATCTTCTGATAGTGCACCGGCTTCGCCGCGCGCTCACCCATGCCAGTGATGAAGCTGGTGATCGGCTGCAGCACGCGACCCTGTTCGTAATCGCGCGTGTCGATCTGCAGCTCCTCGACGACTTGCGGCGTTATCCAGCCCGCGCAGACCTTGTCGCGCGGGAACTGGCTCTTGTCGAGGATCAGGACGTCGAGGCCGGCGCGACGCAGCTGGCGCGCGCACGACGAGCCCGCCGGTCCGCCGCCGACGATCAACACGTCGCAAGAGTCGCGCGACGTCATCTCCCGCTCATCTTTGATAGATGCTGGGTTGATAGATGTCGGCCCGCGTCCACGGAATCTGGTTGTTGCGGCCCGGCGCGAATACGGCCTGGAACAGCTGCAGCTCGCCGACCGAGAACGCCGCCTGCGAGCCCAGCAGATACAACCGCCACATGCGCACGAAGCGGTCGTCGAACATCTTCGCGACCTTATCGGTCGAGCGCTCGTACAGCGCGTGCCACCACTCGAGCGTCTTGGCGTAATGCAGCCGCAGATTCTCGACGTCCAGCACCGAGAAGTTGCTGTTCTCGAAGATGTCCATCATTTCCTTGAGCGACGGCGGATGCGCGCCCGGGAAGATGCGCCGGTCGATCCAGCGATGCATCAGCTTGGCGCGATTGCGGCCGATCGTGTGGATCAGGCCCAGACCGCTGTCCTTCAGGCAACCTTTGATGACGCGCCCGAGCTCCGGGAAGTTCTCGGCGCCGACGTGCTCGAGCATGCCGACCGAGACGAACTTGTCGTAGCGGCCCGAGATGTTGCGGTAGTCGTCTTCGACGAACTCCACTTCATTCGACAATCCCGCCGCCTTCGCACGCTCGCGCGCATACGCGATCTGCTCGTGCGAAATATTGAACGCTCGCACCTTCACGCCGTAACGACGCGCCATGTGCAGCGCCAGCGCGCCCCAGCCGCAGCCGGCTTCCACGACCCGGTCACCGCGATTCAGGCGCACCTTGCGAGCGACGTGATCCATCTTCGCGATCTGCGCCTGATCGAGCGTGGCCGTGGGCGTCGGGAAATACGCGCACGTGTACGCCATCGTCTCGCCGAGCCACAACGAATAGAACTCGTTGCCGATGTCGTAATGATGATGAATATTCTCGCGCGAGCCCAGCAGCGTGTTGCGCGTCCGCTTATGGCGCCACGCCGCGAGCCGGCGCCGGAACGACATCGGCTGCGCAGCTTCCCCCGCACCGACGTACAGCTCCTCGATCATGCGCAGGATGCTGCCGTCGACATCGATCCTGCCCGCGCTGTACAGCTCGCCGAACTGCAGGTCCGGATCGGTGCACAGGCGCAGCAGCGTGCGGCGGTCGGAAATTTTCAGCGTCGCCACCGGAGCGGTGCCGAGCGGCGCGATCTTGTCGCCGTTCCACAGCGAGAAGGCGATGGGAGGATTGCCGAACGCATGCAGCAACGTGCGGATCAACCGCGTTTCCATGGAATAGCGCGCGTCGTCGGCTACTGCCGGCTGCGGCTCGTAAGATGCCTCACGCAGCGCTTCGTCCGAAGGCGGCAGCGGTGGCGGAGACGATCGACCTTCATTCGCCGTCTGCACAGATGTGCTCCCCTTGAACCCCAACCTGCGGGATTGTACAAGAGCCAACTCTGGTGGCGTAACGCCCCTGGCCCAACGAAGGTCCCTGTATATGAATCCGACACGTGCCGGACTGTGGCTTGCAGCGCTTGCCATAGCCTCCAGTGGCGCAGCCCAGGCCGCCGCCGGCCGGATCACCCCCGACCAGATCGATGCGGCCGCCAAGGCGGTCGAGCCCAAGACGATCGAGTGGCGACGCGACTTTCACGCGCATCCCGAGCTCAGCAATCGGGAAACGCGCACGGCAGAACAAATTGCCAAGCGCCTGCGCGCGCTCGGCATGGAAGTGAAGACCGGCATCGGCCCGACCGGAGTCGTCGGCCTGCTCCGCGGCGGGCAACCCGGCCGCACGGTCGGACTGCGCGCCGACATGGATGCGTTGCCGGTGACGGAGCAGACCGACGTGCCGTTCAAGTCGAAAGTGACGGCGCAGTTCCGCGGCGAGACGGTCGGCGTGATGCACGCCTGCGGACATGACTCGCACGTCGCGATTCTGCTCGGCGTTGCCGAAGCGCTCGCCGGCATGCGCGAGCAACTCGCGGGACAAGTGCTGTTCGTGTTCCAGCCCGCCGAAGAAGGTCCGCCCGAAGGCGAGCGCGGCGGCGCGCAGCTCATGCTCGAGCAAGGCGCGTTCAAGCTTGCGAAGCCTGATGTCATGTACGGATTGCACGTGATGGCTTCGCTGCCGACGGGCGTGATCGGCTATCGCTCAGGTCCATTCATGGCGAGCGCCGACAGTTTCACGCTGACCGTCAAGGGTCGACAGACGCACGGCTCGCGGCCGTGGGGCGGCGTCGATCCCATCGTCACTTCGTCGCAGATCATTCTGGGCCTGCAGACCATCGTCAGCCGGCAGGTCGACATCACGGCGATTCCTGCCGTGATCACTGTCGGTGCGATCAAAGGTGGCATCCGCTTCAACATCATTCCCGACGAGGTTCAGATGGTCGGTACGGTGCGTACATTCAGCACCGACGTGCGCAACGACATCGTCCGCCGCATGCAGACAACCGCCAGCAATATCGCGGAGGCCAGCGGTGCAACCGCCACGGTGCGCTTCAAGGATCTCGCGAAGCCGGAGTCTGCAGACGAGGTCACCGTGCCCACGGTCGTGAACGACGCGGCGGTCACTACAGCGGCGTTGCCGATCTTCGAGCGGCTGGTCGGCAAGGCCAACGTGCGCGAAGTCAGCCTGCAGACGACGGCGGACGACTATGCAGTGTTCGCGCAGCAGGCACCGTCCCTGTACTTCTGGATCGGCGTCACGCCGCCGGATCGCGATCCGGCGAAGGCCGCGTTCAATCACTCGCCGCAGTTCTACCTCGACGAGGCGGCCATGATCACCGGGGTGCGCGCGCTGCTCACCCTCACGACAGAATACCTATCGAAGTAGCGGATGTCGGGCTTTAGCCCGACTCCTTACTTCTGACACAATGCCTCTCCATGGCAGAGGCGTCGCGTCGCCCCATCCTCTTCGAGCTAGCGAGGCTCGCTGCCGTCGTTGCTCTGCCCCTGCTCGCTGTCATCGCATTCCTGCTGTTCGATGGTGCGCGTCGCGAGGTTGCGCATGCCACCGACGAGGCGCGCGGCGTAGCCGATGAAACCGCCGCACGCACGGAGCGTTTCCTCGGCGACTTTCGCGCGACGCTCGAAGCGGTCGCGCAGCGGCCGCTGGTGCGTGCGATGGACCCCGCGAACTGCGATCCCGCCCTGCCGACCCTGCGCGAGCTGTATCCGCGCGCCGGCAACATCATCGTCGTCGACCGGGACGGCTGGATTCTGTGTGGCGCGAAGCCGCCGCCGGGCGGCCAACGCTTACACGTCGTCGACATGGAGATGCACCAGGCGCTCATGCGCCATGGCGGCTTCCGACTGTCGCAGCCGTTGATCGGCAAGATCAGCAAGACCTGGGGCGTGACCGCTGTGCACGCAGTCCAGGGTGCCGATGGCAGCATCGTGGGCGCGGTCGGCATGGCCATCGAGCTGCAGCACTTCCAACCGTTCGGCACGTTCGAAGCCAAAGACACTCTCGCTGGAATCGTCGCCTCGCCGGGCATCATGGTTGCGCGCTCGCGCGACAGCGAGCGCTGGATCGGCAAGGACGTGAGCGGCGCGCCCGGGATGGCAGCGATGCTGGCCGAGAAACAGGGAACGCTGCGCGCGGCGGGCCTCGACAATCGCGATCGGCTCTGGGCCTTCCGTCCCGTGAACGGCACCAACTGGATCGCCTACGCCAGCGTCGATGCCGAATCGGCGGTCGCTCCGACGCGATCGCGTGCGCTCGGTGCCTTGTTGCTCATTGCGTTGATCGTCGGTGCGACGATCGCGGTGGCAGCTTATGCGGCTCGGCGCATCGCGCGCCCGATCAGCGCGATTGCCGAAATCGCACGAGCCAGGGCCGGCGGTGCGGTCGATGCGCGCGCGGAAGTCGCAGGTCCGCACGAGGTCGCGGATGTCGCAGTTGCATTCAACACGCTGATCGACACGCGTGAGCGCGCCAACCAGGAACGCGAAGCCGCGCAGTCGAAGCTGCAGCTGCAATTGAGTCGCCTCGATCTGTTGCATCGGATCACTCGCGCGATCGGCGAGCGTCACGATCTGCGCAGCATCTTCCAGGTCGTGATTCGCAGCCTGGAGACGGATCTGCCGATCGACTTCGGTTGCATCTGCCTGTACGAGGAAGCGGAGCGCGTGTTGACCGTCACCAGCTTCGGCTCGCCCAGCGAGGCGCTGACGAAAAAGCTGGCGATGACGGAGCACGAGCGCATTGTCGTCGACCGCAACGGACTGGCGACCTGCATCAAGGGGCAGCTCGTTTATGAGCCGGACATCAGGCGCATCGAAGGCGACTTTACGCAGCGTCTTGCGAGTGCGGGGTTGCGTGCCCTCGTCATCTCGCCGCTGCTCGCGCAAGGGACAGTGTTCGGTGCGCTGATCGCCGCGCGCGCGCAAGCGCAAACGTTCTCCAGCAACGAGTGCGAGTTCCTGCGGCAGTTGAGCGATCACGTCGCTCTCGCGACGCATCAGGCGCAGCTCTACACGACGTTGCAGCAGGCATACGATGAGCTGCGACAGAGCCAGCAGGCGGTCATGCAGCAGGAGCGGCTGCGCGCACTCGGCCAGATGGCGAGCGGCGTGGCACACGACATCAACAACGCCGTCGCGCCCATCGCGCTGTACACCGATTCGCTGCTGGAACACGAGCCCAGCCTGAGCGAGCGCGCACGCGGATACTTGAGCGTCATCCGGCGCGCAATCGCCGACGTCGGCGAAACCGTGAAAGGTATGCGCGATTTCTACCGGCCGCAGGACCGCGACGCGGCGCTGACGCGGATCGATCTGAATCCTGTCGTGTCGCAGGTGATCGAGCTGACGCGCAGCCGCTGGCGCGACCAGCCGCAGCAGCGCGGGATCGCGATCGCGGTACGCACCGAGCTGCAGCAACCGCTCGCCGTCATTCTCGGGCAGGAAAGCGAGATCCGCGATGCTTTGACGAACCTCATCTTCAACGCCGTCGACGCGATGCCGGACGGCGGCACGCTGACGGTGCGGACTCGCAGCTCCGCCGAAACGGTGCAACTGGAGGTCGCAGATTCCGGCGTCGGCATGGACGAAGAGACGCGTCGCCGCTGCCTGGAGCCGTTCTTCACCACCAAAGGCGAGCGCGGCACCGGTCTCGGGCTCGCGATGGTTTACGGCATGGTCCGGCGGCATAGCGCGGAGCTGGAGATCGACAGCACGCTGCATCGGGGTACGAGGATGCGGATCACGTTCGCCGCCGCGCACGCTGCAGCGACGGTCGCTCCGCCGGTAGCCGCAGCGGAAGAGACACCGCGGCCGTTGTCGATCCTCATCGTCGACGACGATCCGCTGGTGCTCGAATCACTCGGCGCGACGCTCGGCAGCGATGGTCACAAGGTGACGGCCGCCGACGGCGGTCAAGCGGGCGTAGACGCTTTCACCGAGGCGAACGCGCGCGGCGCGAGGTTCGATGTCGTGATCACAGATCTCGGCATGCCGCACATCGATGGACGCCGCGTCGCCGCCGCGATCAAAGCGCTGTCGTCCACAACGCCGGTGATATTGCTCACCGGCTGGGGACAACGTCTCGTCGACGACGGGGACATTCCGGCGCACGTCGATCACGTACTGAACAAGCCACCGAAGCTGCGCGACCTGCGCGCGGCGCTTGCACATGTCATTCCGCACTCGGAGGAACGATGAAGCTCGTACGCACGATCTCGATTGCCGCAGCACTGGCCGTGCTCGGGAGCATGCCCAGCAGCGCACAGACCAGCGCGCCTGCGGTTTACATCCACGCCGGCGCCCTGCTCGATCGCCCGGGCCAGGCGCCGCGCGGAGCTTCGACGATCATCGTGCGCGACGGCCGCGTCGAAGCGGTTCGCGACGGCCTGGTCGCGCCGGAGAGCGGCGCGCGGCTCGTCGACTTGAGCAAGCAGTTCGTGCTGCCGGGGTTGATCGACATGCATGTGCACATCTTCAACGACGACGACAAGATGCGCGCGCGGCTGGAGCAGAATAATCGCGATATCGAGGACAACCTCCTCATCGGCGTCGGCAATGCACGTCGCACGCTCGAAGCAGGCTTCACGACAGTGCGCGACCTCGGGTCCGACGTGCGCAGCGTCACGGCGCTGCGCGACTCGATTCTCTCGGGCGCGATTGCCGGACCGACGATCGTCGCCGCGGGACGCGCGATCTCGATCACCGGCGGCCACGGCGACGGCTCGAACAACACCAACCGCGACATCACCGAAGTGTTGCGCGAGCACGCGACGAATCTGTGCAACGGCGCGGACGACTGCCGCCGCGCAGTCCGCGAGCAGATCTCGCAGGGCGCCGACGTGATCAAGTTCGCGGCGACCGGCGGCGTGAACAGCAACATCGCCGGCGGGTTGAATCAGCAGATGTTCGCGGACGAGATGAAGGCGATCATCGATACCGCGCACATGTTCGGCCGCAAAGTCGCCGCGCACGCGCACGGCAAGAATGGCATCAAGACCGCGCTCGAAGCGGGCGTCGATTCGATCGAGCACGGCACTTACACCGACGCGGAAACGAACGCGCTGTTCAAGAAGAACGGTGCCTGGCTGGTACCGACGATGATCGCCCCGCACGCCGCGCTCGCACAGGCACGCGCCGGCGCGCGCTCCAGGAACACTCTGGCGAAAGCCGAGGAAGCCGCGGCGGCCCATGGCAAGAACATCGCTGCGGCAATCAAAGACGGTGTGAAGATCGCTTTCGGCACCGACACCGGGGTGTCGGATCACGGCAAGAACGCACAGGAGTTCGCGCTGCTCGTGAAGGCTGGCCTGACGCCGGCGGGCGCGATCAAGGCGGCGACACTGGATGCTGCGACGCTGCTCGACCGTGTCGCCACCGTCGGCAGCATCGAGCCCGGCAAGGATGCGGACATCATCGCGGTCGCGGCGAGCCCGCTCAATGACGTGACGGAGCTCGAGCGAGTGCGCTTCGTGATGCGGCGGGGCGTGGTGCACAAGCTGGACGGGGCGAGGCAGGCGTTTCCCGTGGATTAGCGGCCCTCGCGGCCCAGTGTGTGAAGGGCATCACACTCGCGGCCGAAAGTTTGGGCGCAGGCTGCCGCTGTCCCTTGGAGGGCCGGACAGCTCGGTTATGCCATTGAAGATGTCGAAGAATCTGCTGGGAATGCTCGCCGGCCAGGCGTCGATCGTGACGATCCTGGTGCTGGTGCTGCTCCTGTCGATCGTGGGCGCGCCGCTGCTGCAACAGAAGAAGGTAGTGGCGCAGCGACTTGGCGCGGACGTCGCCGTGACCAAGGCGTTCGCCGTCACCGAAGCGATTCTGTCGGGCGAGGAAGGTCGGGAGACTCTCGACACCTACGCGTCCTCGTTCAGCGCCTCTCATCTGCAACATGCGCTCGCGCCGGACGCGATCGCGCAGCCCGCCGGCACGCATGCCGCGAGCGCAGCCCGGGCACTGCGCGCGAATGCGACGCGGCCATACATCCATTTCGAAAACGTCGCCGGCAATCCGCACCTCTTTTACGCCGTGCGCGATCATGCCGACGGCGTGCTGCTGCTGGATCTGTCGCTGGAACGCGAGCGCGCGACGATCGGCCGGTTCTTCGGTCAGTCGTACCTGTCGATGACCGCGGTCGGCTACTTCCTGGTGGCGCTGCTGATGTTCGGCGCCTTCAGCCTGCGTTACTACCTGCGCACGCTCATCGACATGCCCGAGCCGGAGCGCAGCGACACGATCATCAAAGGACTGCGCGGCGAGCTGCAACGCCGCCGCAACCTGCTGCCGTGGCTGCTGGTGATGTGCGGAGCAATCTTCGCGGTCGACATCGCCAACATGCTCGATTCGGCAGTCGGCATCGGCTATCTGCTCGCAGTCGTGCTCGCGCTGTCTTCAAGCAAGCACTGGCACATCACGCTCATCGCGACGACCAGCGCCATCCTGATGCTGATCGCGCCAACCCTCTCGCCCTACGACGCCAACTGGTGGTCGTACCTGGAAAGCCATTCGGTCACGGTGTTCGCGCTGCTGGCGACCGGCTTCTTCGGCTCCGCGAACCTGCGCAAGTCGCAGGCCGAGGCCCTGGCACTCGCGGAAGCAGTGCGCTCGCGCGCCGAAACTGCAGACCTGCGCGAGGCGCTGGAGCGCGCCGAAGCCGCGGAGGCGGAGAACCGCCGCATGGTCGAACGCATCCGCATGGCAAACGAGGCCGGCGGCCTGTCGGTGTGGGAATGGAACATCAAGGAAGACATCACCTACATCGATGAGAACAGCCCGTTCCTGGAGCGGCTCGGCGCGCCACGCGAATTCAAGGGCACCGATTACACCAACCAGTACGTGCACCCCGAAGATCGCGAGGGCTGGGTCGAGCACTTCCGGACCGTGCTCACCAGCAAGGATCAACAGCTGTTCTCGCACCGCTACCGCGCCTTGTTCGCGGACGGCTCCGTCGGCTACATCCAGTGTCACGCTCGCGTAGTGCGCAATGCCAAGGGCCACCCGATAAGCGTGCTGGGAATCGATCAGGACGTAACCGGCGAAGAATTGCGCAAGCAGGAGATCGCCCGTCAGGCCACAGACTTGCGCGAAGCGCAGGAGCGCTTCCAGCGCGCCGTGTCGGGCACGCAGGATGCGCTGTTCGAGTTCAACCTGCGCTCGGGCGAAACGTGGTACTCGCCGCGCTTCCGCCAGATGCTTGGCTACGCAGCCACCGACAGCAACGGCGCGGGCCAGATCGAAACGTTCATTCATCCCGAGGACGGCGCGATCGTCGGCAAGGCGATGGGCGATCACCTGACGTTCGGCTTGCCGTACGACGTCGAATACCGCTTGCGCAAGCGCGACGGCGAGTGGCTGTGGGTGCGCTCGCGCGCCTCGGCCGAGCGCGACATCGAAGACCGGCCGCTGTGGCTGGCCGGCTCGATCCGCGACATCACCGACGAGCGCGCGGGACGCGAAGCGATGGTGATGGCGACGCAGGAGGCCGAAGCGGCCAGCCGCGCGAAGAGCACGTTCCTCGCCACCATGAGTCACGAGATCCGCACGCCGATGAACGGCATCATCGGCATGACCGGCCTGCTGCTGGAAACCGGCCTCGATCGCGTGCAACGCGACTACGCCGAGACGATCCGCGCGAGCGCCGACTCGCTGCTGACGATCCTCAACGACATTCTCGATTTCTCGAAGATCGAAGCGGGCAAGCTCGACATCGAGCACCTGGAGCTCGACCTGCGCTCGAACGTCGACGACGTCGGCTCGATCATGGCCTTCCAGGCCGCCGCCAAGAGCCTGGAGCTGGTCGTGAACGTGCGCCCGGAAGTGCCGGAGCGCGTGTTCGGCGATCCGCAGCGCATCCGCCAGTGTCTGCTGAACCTGGTCGGCAACGCGATCAAGTTCACGCCGAGCGGCGAGGTCGTGCTGGAAGTGTGTTGCGTCGGTCGCCAGGACGGCCGCGCGCTGGTGCACTTCGAAGTGCGCGACACCGGCATCGGCATTCCGGAGCAATCGCTCGACCGGTTGTTCCAACCTTTCACGCAAGCGGACTCTTCGACGACGCGTCGTTTCGGCGGCACGGGCCTGGGACTTTCCATCGTGCGCAAGCTGGTCGAGATGATGGGCGGCCAGGTCGGCGCCCACAGTCAGCCCGGCAAGGGCTCGACGTTCTGGTTCACGCTGCCGCTCGAGCCGGCGGAAATCGGCGGTGTGGAACCCCTGCAGGATCCGCTCCCCACGGGACGCCGCGTGCTGCTCGTTGATGACAGCGCGACCAATCGCCAGGTGATGGCGAGTCAGCTCAGGCACGCCGGCTACGAAGTCGAGACCGTCTCGAGCGCGATGGCCGCGCTCGCCATCCTGCGTCAGCCAGGACCGCAGTCGTTCGATGCAGTCGTGCTGGATTACCAGATGCCCGACATGGACGGCGCCATGCTCGGCGAGCAGATCGTGAAGTCGCGCGAGATCGCGCCGACGCGGCTGATGCTGCTGACTTCGCTCGATCGCTCCGGCGACATGCAACGCTTCGCGCAGATCGGCTTCTCGGCGTACCTGACGAAGCCGGTTCGCACCCGCGAGCTGCTCGCGTGCTTGAATCGCGCGCTGTCGCACGACGCGCAGGACTGGCACATGCACAGTCAACCAATCATCACGCGCGGCACGCTGGTCGCGACCGAAACGCGGCGCCAGTACTCCGGCCAGGTGCTGCTGGTCGAAGACAACGCGATCAACCAACGCGTCGCACGGCGCTTCCTCGAACGTCTCGGCTGCGAAGTGCAGGTGGTCGGCGACGGTCGCCAGGCTGTCGAAGCGTACGAGCGCAACAGCTACACGTTCATATTGATGGACATGCAGATGCCGGTGATGGACGGCCTGGAAGCGACGCGGCGCATCCGCGAGCTGGAGCAGGGTGGAGCGAAGCGCACACCGATCGTGGCGCTCACCGCGAACGCCATGATGGGCACGCTCGAACGCTGCCTGGAGGCTGGAATGGACGACTATCTGACGAAGCCGCTCGACATCTCGCGGCTGCAGGATGTTCTGGATCGCTTCATGGGCCGCGCCGAAGGCGATCTGGTCGCAGCAGCCCCGCCGAGTGCAGCAGCAACGCTTCCCACCGCTGACAACGCAATCCGCGCACGCCTGGCAGATGTCGCAGGCGACGACGAGGAATTCATCATCGAGCTGGTCAACGCCTTCCTGTCCGGCGGCGCAGACACCGTGCAGGAACTGCGCGCGGCAGTCGAGCTCTCCGATGCGACCGCGATCGGCCGCGCCGCGCACAAGCTCAAGGGTGCGGCGGCCAATCTGCACGTCAACAATCTCGCGACGTTGTCCTTCGATCTGGAGTCACGCGCGAAGTCGGGGCAGAAGGCCGATTGGCGTGCGGACTTCGAGAAGATCGCGGCGGAATTCGCGCGCGTCAGCGACAGCTTGCGCACGGAGTTCGGCATCGAAGAGCCGGCGCGCAAGGCCGGCTAGTCTTCCCTGGTCCTTTCGTGGATATCCTCGGTCTCGGCTTGCGGCGAGAGGTGGACGAGTAGCGCGAAGGCCACGCTCGCGACGCGGTCCTGCTCCAGTGAAGTGAGCTCAGGCGACATCCATACGCGCCCGCGATTCACGGTCTCGACCGCGGCGATCACTGCATTGTCGCTGCGGATCTCGTAACCGCAGATGCCCCCGGGCCCGCGGCCGCCCTCGATGCGATTGACCGACTGCAGGTGCCAATGGGTCACCTCGAAGTCGATGTTCCCTTCTTCCGACCCTGCGATCGTCGGCATCTCGAGCAGCTCCAGCTCTCCCTCAGCCGCGCCGTAGTACGCACAGTGCAACACCGGAAGTCCTCGCAGAGCGCCGCTGTCGAGCGTCCAGTCCTTGTAACTGACGGCCTCGGCGCGCTCGACGCACTCCGCTGAGATCACTCCGTCGCTCGCCTCGACGTCCAGGCGATACGGCCGCAGGAAGGATTGAAAGTCGAGCGCACTCTTGCCGATCAATACCGGAATGTTGCGGAACCGGCTCCAGCCAACGTCGATGCGCGGGGTGCGCCACGAGCCAAAGCTCAGCGGGTCGTTCGGCTTGCGCCAGTACGCGCGATCGACCGCGAACGGCTCGACGCCTGCGAGATCGCGACTGACTTGCATGCGCGCGAGCTGACACGCGCTCAGCAGCGGCAGGATTGCCAGGCAGACGAGGGCGAAGCGAGACATGGGGGCGCAGTATCGCGACGGAACGCTGAAGCGCGCGTGAATGAAAAGGATGTCGGGCTAAAGCCTGCTGCGCAGGGATGCGCGAATGCCGCGGGCGCAGGATGCGCTGGAGCGGCCGACCTACATCCCTATTTCCCGTTCGGCTCGACGTATTCCTTCGGTTTTGGCGAGCCGCCGCCGAACAAGAACTTCTCCATCTCCTCGACCAGGAACTTGCGCGCCTTCGGGTCGATAGGCGTGAGGCGATACTCGTTGAGCAGCATCGTCTGGTGTTTGAGCCAGCGCTGCCAGGCTTCCTTGGAGACGTTCTCGTAGATGCGCTGCCCGAGCTCGCCGGGATACGGCGCGTAATCGAGACCTTCGGCGTCGATGCCGAGCAGCACGCAATGGACGGTTCTAGCCATGACCCATTCAATCCCGCCGCGGCACGATGCGCAAGCGCGCGGTGGCCGTTGCGACCAGAACGCCGTCGGCGTCGCGAAGTTCGCCGACGGTCTCGGCATTGCGCTCGTCGCGGGTTACGAGCCGACTGGTCGCGGTGAATATGCCGACCTTTGCCGGCTTCACGAACGAGACGTTGAGGTTTGCAGTGAGCCCGGTCTGCTCCGCCGGCAACACTGCGTACAGCGCCAGCGCGGTCGAAGAGTCGAGCATCGCGCACAGGATGCCGCCCTGCACGGTGCCATGGCGATTCAGAAACTCCGGCTGCGCGCGAAAGCGCAGCACTGCGCCGCCGTTCACTTGGTCGATTTCGACGACCTCGCGGCCGAGCATCTTCGCCGCCGGCGGCAGGTACGCGAGGATCTCGTCCTTGGTCATCGAGCCGCCACCGTCTGGCGCGCACGCAGCCACGCCTCGACGGCGAGCCAGTTCGGCACCCACGAGAGCCACGCGACCATCGTGTACGCCACAGGGAAGCTCACTCCGCTGATGATCAGCAGCGGCAACTGGATCCTCAGCGTCGCCGCGCCGAACGTCAGCGCGTAATTGCGCAGCATCCAGCGACGATGTTCCTGCACGTTGCCGCGCCGGATTGCCAGATACGCACGAGTGCCGCTGAACAGCCAGAACACTGCGAGCGTCGCGAAGCCCACGCGTCCAACGATGCCCGCCGAGCTGACTGGCGCGAAGTACAAGCCGGCGAGTCCGCCAGCGAGAACCGCGGTCAGGTAAATGCGCCCCATCCAGACGTGCACTCTCGGCCACGACCTGCGCACGCTCGCGAGCATCTGGAACGGGCCGATCAGTGCCGCGATCGCACCACCAAACGCGTGCGACCAGCCGGCGATCGCGGTGGCGAAGAATCGTTCCTTGATCTCGGGGGAGCCGTGGCCGCCGACGAGCATGAACATGACGGCGTTGCCGGCTGCGAACAGGCCGCCGAGCAGCAGCAGGATCCAGCCGACGCGCTGCCAATTGCTGACCGCTGTCGGGGCAGTGAGTACGGTGACATTCATAGTAGAGAGCTTTGACGCTGCATGGGTGCTGCGGGTTGCTCTGCAAGTGCGCGAATCAGCTCGACGGCCGGCTTTGCGAGCCCGATTCTCGCCGGTTGCCGCGGCTCGTACCACCGATAGCGGTCGCCGTCGTGCATGGCCGTGATCGGCACGGAACTCACGACGAGAGGATGCAGCGTGAGATCGAAGTGCGTGAAGGAGTGAGCGTACGGCGGCATGGTATTCGTGCGCTCGACGTTGCTCCTCTCGCGGATCCATGCCTGCGCCGCGTCGCGTTCGTCGAACTGCGGCAGCGTCCACAGCCCGCCCCAGATGCCCGCAGGCGGACGATGCTCCAACAGCACGGCACCGTCGTCACGAACCATCATCACGACATACGCGGACTTCTGCGGCCGGATCTTTTTCGGCCGCGCTGTCGGCAGCGTCGACTGCCGACCTTCGATGCGCGCGACGCAATGCTCAGTCAACGGACAAGCTGCGCAGAGCGGTCGCGACCGCACGCACAACGTCGCACCGAGATCCATGATCGCCTGCGTGTAGTTCGCGACACGGTCAATGGGTGTGCATTCGTCAGCCAGCGCCCAGAGCGTCTTCTCCACTTCGCGCTCGCCCGGAAATCCGTCGACGCCGAAGTAGCGCGCGAGCACGCGCTTCACGTTGCCATCGAGAATCGGATGTCGCTGCGAGCGCGACAACGACAGAATCGCGCCCGCGGTCGAGCGACCGATGCCGGGAAGCGCCTGCGCTGCTTCGATCGTTGGCGGAAATTCGCCGTCGTGCTCCGCGACGATCAGCTGCGCGGCGCGATGCAGATTGCGCGCGCGAGCGTAGTAACCCAGTCCGGTCCAGAGATGCAGCACTTCATCGACCGGCGCGGCGGCGAGCGCACGCACGTCTGGGAACTGCTGCATGAAGCGCTCGTAGTAACCGATGACGGTCGCCACCTGCGTCTGCTGCAGCATGATTTCCGAAACCCATACCCGGTACGGCGTGGGGTTCCGCTGCCACGGCAGATGCTTGCGCCCGGCACGATCGAACCACGCGAGCAGCGGCCCGGCGATCGATCTCACTCGCGACACACGTGCACGCGCGTCTGACTGAAGTCGTTCACGAACGACGGTGCCAGCTCGACCATGCGCCGCGCCGTGCGCGTGAGGTGAGCCTGGTCGTAGAAGCCCGTGCGCTGCGCGATCTCCGCGATCGTGCTGCGCCCATCGACCATCTCCAGCGCGACCATCAGCCGGCGCCACAGCACGTACTCGCGGATGCGCACACCGAGCTCGGCCTTGAAACGCCGCATCAACGTATAGCCCGACAGCCCGACGCGACGACCGAGCTCGTCGGGCGTCGGCGTGTCGCTGACCGCGTCACGCAAAATCTGCAACACCTCTTCGATGCGGGCATCGAGCTCGTGAGGCGGCGCATCGACGCCACCGAACGCCTGCAGAATCGTCAGCGCTGCGCGGTTCGCCTCGCGACCTTCGCAGGTGCCGCCGAAAAGCGCGTCCAACGGAATCGAGCGGGTGTCGAGCACGGCCGGGTCGAGCTTCACGATGGGCTCGCCGGTGAGCAGCGGCTTGATATAGCGGAACCACGGATGGTCCGCGCCGATCAGCACCGTGACGAGGCTCGCATTCCGCGCGTCGATGCGATGCCACGCATTCGGTGCGACGATTGCTGCCCGGCACACGATGGGCTCGGCATCGCGCGACATAAGTGTCACCGGTTCGTCGACGGTGACGCTGAGGATTGCCCCGAAGTGGCGATGACTGGAATTCTCGCGGCCCGGCCCGGCCGAAATCACCAAACGATCGCATGCATAGATGTGTGTCTGCGCCAGTTTCATACAAGCAACGGTGAGGCCGGATACGCAGAATGTCTGCGACTTTGCAACCAGGATGCTCCCGCTTGCGTCTGAAGGGCACATGCTCTCAGGCAAACCCTTAGGCGAAACTTAGCATCGTAGTGCAGGGCAATAGTTTACGGTCTTTCCTCACCGGGGAGTTGATATGAGTTCGGTACGCAAGACGGCAGTCGCCGCAGCCGTGCTTTGGGCGGCTTCTGCAGGGGCAACTGCTCCGATCGATCACGTCGACAACTTTGCGCTGCTGGACTCGGCAGGCAAGTATCACGACCTTTATTACCTCTCGGACGCCAAGGCGGTCGTGCTCATGACGCACGCCGACGAGTGCGCCGCCGTCAGCGACGCACTGCCCGCCCTCGAGCAGGCCAAGGCCAGCTACGGCAGCAAGGGCGTCGAGTTCCTGATGATCAACACGCAGGACGACCGCGATGCAGTCGCTGCCAAGGTCAAGGGTTCGACCATCCCGGTGCTGGTCGACGACTCGCACCTGGTCAGCGAGTCGCTGCAGCTGACTCGCGCCGGCGAAGTGCTGGTGATCGATACGAAGGGCTGGAAGCTCGCTTATCGCGGTCCGCTGGACAAGGCCCAGAAAGATAACAAGTCGGGGAACGCGCTGCTCACAGCCGCGCTGGACTCCGTGCTGGCCGGTCAGCCGGTGAAGAAGGCGCAGGTGTCCGCACACGGTTGCACGATCAAGGCCGCCAAGGCCACGAACGCGGGCGCGAAGGTCTCTTACTCCGAGAAGATCGCGCCGATGCTGATCGACAACTGCGTCACGTGCCATCGCGCCGGCGGCATCGGCCCCTGGCAGATGACGAGCTACGACGTGGTCAAAGGCTTCGCGCCGATGATCCGCGAAGTGGTGCGCACCAAGCGCATGCCGCCGTGGCATGCAGACCCGCACACGGGCGTGTGGACCGGTGATCGCTCGCTGAGCACCGAAGAGAAGCAGACGCTGGTGCACTGGATCGAAGCCGGCGCGCCGCGCGGCAAGGGTCCGGATCCGCTGGCCGACCTGCACAAGACCTGGAGCGAGTGGGCGTTCGGCAAGCCGGACATGGTCATCCAGGTGCCGGAGTTCGATGTGCCGGCGACCGGCATCGTCGACTACAAGCGCTACGTGGTGCAGAACACGCTGGGCCGCGACGTGTGGGTGCGTGCGACTGACATCATCCCCGGCGACCGCACGGTCGTGCACCACGTCATCGTGGGCATCTACGATCCGAAGCTCCCCGAGCGTCAGCGCATGATCTCGATGTCGAGCCCGTCGCTGGGCGCGTACGTGCCGGGCAACGGTCCGACGCTGTATCCGCAGGACACGGGCGTGCTGGTACGCGCGGATGAATCCTTCGCGTTCCAGATGCACTACACGTCTTCGGGCAAGGCGACGCACGATGCGACGCGCTTCGGCTTGTATTTCCGCGACGCTGCGCCGACGTACGAGTTCAAGACCGTCGCGCTGGCGAATCCGAACATCAAGATTCCGCCGAACACGAAGGAACACGCCGAGACGATCGCGCAGCAGTTCCCGCGCGACATCATCCTCTACCGGCTGACGCCGCACGCGCACTTCCGCGGCCACGCCTCGCAGTTCACTGCCATCTATCCGGATGGTCGCGAGGAGTTGCTGCTGTCCGTGCCGAAGTACGACTTCAACTGGCAGACGACGTACACGTTCGCGACGCCGAAGCAGATCCCGGCGGGCACGAAGATCGTGCACACGACGGTGTACGACAACTCGTCGCAGAACCCCGCGAACCCGGACCCGAACCGGACCGTGCCGTGGGGCGAGCAGTCGTTCGACGAGATGCTGTACGGCGTGGTGCAGTTCCGCGAGCTGACGCCGGTTGGCGCCGACGTCAAAGTCTCGTCCGCAGCGGGTAAATAAAGCGCTGTAGGTCGGGCTTCAGCCCGACTCCGGCTCTTCTCGCAAGGCGGCTGGCAACTCAATTGCTAGCCGCTTTTTCTTTCTCCTCATCGCGCGCTTTCTCTTCCACGTTCATGAACAGCGCGCTGGTCGAATCCGCCAGGGTGCGCAGCATCCAGCGGCGGCCGACCACGGGCGGAAACCAGAACGAGGGCGTGATGCTGGTGCGATAGTGCACCACCGTGCCGCCGTTCTCGCCGGGCGAGAGTTGCATGTGCGTCTCACCGAACCTCACGTCGCTGCGGCTGGGATCGGCGCTCGCTGCCAGCGCGTGCTGCGACTCCTCCACGCGCTCGACCCGGTTCACGTTGCGACAGAACCATCCCATGCAGACGCGCAGCGTCGTCTGCAGCACGGCGATGTTCGGGGCCGGGCGGTCGATTACGTGCGCCTCCAGGATGCGTCCATCGAGCGCCGGATATTTTTCGTAATCGAGCAGCACCGCCCAGACCTTGTCGAGCGGCGCGTCCAGGCGGACGTTCAGATCGCACTGGTAACGCTTGTCGGCGTAGCGGGTTTCGCTGTGCTCGATTTCGAAAGCTCCGGCGGCGCCGGCCCAGAGCGAGGCGGCGGCGAGCACGGCGGGGACCAGACATAAACGGGACATGAACGAAACCGGCACTCAAGCACGAGGAATGGTGTCTGTACGTGCCTATCCAGACGCCCGGCGTTCATCCGGGTTCCCGGTCACCGCTTGAAGATATCTTTAAGTTTGTCCTTGATCTTCTTCTCGACCTCTTTCTTGGCCTCGCCTTTCAGGTAGCCCTCGAGGTCGGGACGGACCTTCGGATCGCTCAGCGCGCCGGTGACCTTCACGGGAATCTGCGCGTCCACCATGTCCTGCATCTGCGTAGGATCCGCGCCCTCGCGCGGAATCTTCAGGACCGCGGCGACGAGCCGGTAGTCGAGCGAGTTCTTCGGCAGATCGACGCTGCCCTGCCCCGTGACCTTCAGGTACTGCATGGCCACGTTCAGGTCGTTGTTCGTCAGCACGCCGTCCTTCATCGAGCCGGTGCCGGTCAGCGCACTGAATGGCGTGCGCGGCGGGCCGCTCGGACGCTCGGGGGCTGCCTGCTGTTTGAGCAGGGCACGCGCGCGGCGGATTTCGTACCACAGGTCCGCGCCTTCCAGCGCGCCGTCAGCGACGTTGAAGTCCACCGCGCCGTTGAGCGTCTTCATGATGTCGTCGGTCGTGCGGCCGATGCCGGCGAGCTTGATGTTGGCGCTGCCCTTGCCCGAGACGCGATTGCTCTCGAACAGGTCCTTGAACAGCGGCGCGAAGCTCACGCTGCTGACGTGCTCGTCGAGCGTGACGCGCGCAACCTTGCCGGTCGAGTCGATGCCGATGTCGCCGCGATACTGGCCGCCGTACATCGAGGCTTCCGACGGATAGAAGCGCGCCTTGCCGTCGCGCGAATTCACGCCGAGCCGCAGCTTCGAGAACTTCATGCCGGCGAAGATCGCCTCGCCCACGCTCAACTGGCCGCGCGCGTTCAGCTTGCGCAACATGTCCACGGGAATTTCGGCTGGCGGCTCCTTCGCATCCTTCGCAGCCGGCTTCTCGCTCGGCGGCGGCAGGTAGCGATCGGCGTTGATGCGATCGACGTTCAGGTCGAAGCGCAGCGCTTTCGATGCGAAGTCGGCGACGCCGACCAGGCCCTTCATCGTCGTGTCGTCGAGCTTCATCACGATGTCGGCGACCTCGGCCGAGGTCTTGGTCAGATTCACGTTGCCGGCGAAGCTCAGTTGCGTCAGCGCCTTCGGATCGGTGGTCTTCGGCGCAGCGACGCCGACCTTCGGCAGCCACTCGCGCAGCGCCACTGGATCCAGCTTGATCGCGCCCTGCAGCGTCGGCGCATCGAGAATCTCGGCACCGGTCAGATTGCCGGTCACGTGCGCGCCGGCTGCATCGGCGTCGAGACCGCTGAGCTCCAGCGTCTGCTTCGCGAGATTCACGTTGCAATCCTTCGCCGCGAACTTCACCGGCACGCCGGCCGCCGGCAGTCCATCGCTCTTCCACGTGGTCTTCACCGCCAGGCCCGCGAGCGAATACAGCTCGTGCGCGATATCGGCTTCGAGCGACTGCGCGCGCACTTCGACTGGCACTCCGGCCTGCGGATAGCCCGCGCCGGAAATCGTGAGGTCGATCTTCGGCTCGGCGAGCCGATGAACGTTGCGCTCGAGATCGGCGGTCACCTTGGCAGCAACCTTGACCTTCGCCGACAGCGAGCTGCCTTCGTCGAGCACGAAGTCGGTGCTGAAATCGAAAGGCTCGCCCGAGGCGAGCCGCCCGGTCTTGAGGTTGAAGTCGCGCACCTCGCGCCGGCTCTTCTCCTTGCGGTTCTCCATGACGACGGCCGCGTCGTTGATTTCGAGGCCAGCGACGGTCGGCACTTCGGTCGTGCCGGTTTGCTGCGGCTTCTGCTCCTCGCCTTCGCTCTTGCCGAGATCGGCCCAGTTCTCCCGGCCCTGTTCGTCAGTGATGAGGCGAATGCGCGCGCCGTCGAGCCGCACGTTGCCGACTTCGACCTTACCACTGAGCAGCGGCATCAGACGCACGCCGAGGTGAGCTTGCTTGATCGAGACGAACGGCTCCGGCCCGAACCCCGGCGCGTCGCCGAGCGTCGCCGGTCCCGCTTCCAGCGCGATCCACGGAAACACCGACAACTTGAGATCGCCGCTCAGCGTCAGCTCGCGTCCGGTCTTCTCCTTGACGATGCGCTGGATGTCGTCGCGATAGTCGTTCGGATCGACGAACATCACGACCAGGATCAGGCCGATGACGATCAGGCCGATCAAGCCAGCCGCGACATACGCGACGATTCGCAGCGGACGCATGGGAATTCCTCGAAGGCTAATCTAAAGGCCGGGCGGTGACGCAATTGCGGCCGGACGCCTTGCTCGCGTACACGCCCTCGTCGCAGCGGGCGACCAGTGCATCG
>Ga0070684_100000401_pt1 | contig 29645 bp, 24 predicted proteins | sample KBSC723LmetaG_FD_65653 | JGI IMG/M metagenome (GOLD analysis project Ga0070684, IMG submission 65653) | Corn rhizosphere microbial communities from Kellogg Biological Station, Michigan, USA - KBS C7.2-3L metaG | ecosystem: Host-associated > Plants > Roots > Rhizosphere ...
GGCGCCGACTATCTGGTTCTGGCAGCGGACTGGAATAAGAATCACGCGCATGCGCCCGAGCTGAACGGCCAGCTGTTTCATTTCTTCGATGCGCCGAACCGCTTCGGACTGCCGCCGTTCTACACGCTGCACGTCTGGGCATGGAAGGACAACCCGCTGGGCACGTTCACGAACTGGAACCCGACCGTGTCGTGCGATGGGTTCAACGGCGCGACTCAATAAGTGCGAGCCGTAGTGCGCCGCAGAATCCCTGGCGGCTTATAGGGATTCTGTGGCCGCACTGTGGTGATTTCGAGGTTTCTACCGTCCTCCCGGTTTTTACGCAGGGAGTTCAGGATGATCCCGAACAACCGCGCGCTCTGAAATCCGATCGCTAATTAGTTGAACGTATACCGGAAGCTGAGCATCAATCCATAGACATCCGCGAGGGTGGCGGATGTCTGATATGGCTTCGTCAACAGCGTGCCGTTCAAGCTCTGAAGGCTATAGGTGAGCGCGCCGTTCGCGTCCGTCGACGGACTGGTCAGGATCTGCGGGTTGATGAGACGCGTCCCCACACCCCAGTTGTGATTCAACAGGTTTCCAAAGTTCGTGATGTCGAGCCGGATCTGACCCGTGTGTTTGTTGCCGCCGATGCTGTGAAAAACATCCTGCACGAGGGCGAGGTCGATCCGGTTGACCCATGGATAGAAGACTGCACCTCGCTGGGCATACTGGCCACGGTGCGAGCTCAAATAGGGGTCGTTGTTGATGTACTGCTCGAAAGCCGCGGCTTGATCCGCCGGCGAGTACGTCTTCCCAGCGACCGTCAGTGATTTGAAATTCATCTCCGACGTATCGCGAGGGATGTAGATCAGATCGTTGCTCTGTCCATCACCATTCGCATCCCCCGAAAAGATGTAGGTCCCGTTCGCACTCGTTTGCCCGGTTGACGTCCCGGGAACAAGGTTGTAGGTCGGATGCGCCTCGTAGAACGCCGAGATCGTCGTGCCGCCGAAGGACAGATATTGGTGGGAATAGGTGGCCTGGAGGAACACCCGTCCGCCTGGTGAGTTCTGCGAGTACGCCAGCGGCGGGTTGTTCGGATCGAGCACAATCGGGTTCGCCGATCCCCAGGAGCTGCCGGCGGTCGACGACGGCTCGACGACGCTCTTGCTGACACCGTAGCTGTAGCCGCCTCGCGCAGTAACGCCATGGCTCATTGACCGTGCGACCGAAGCCGCGATGTTCCACGAGTGGTTCTGGTTTTGATTCTTGATCGCGTATGCCGCAGTCACCGAGTTACCAACGGGGTTGTTCAACCTCGTCACGCACGGCCCCGCCTGGCCACCGGTGCCGAACGGACCGCCGCTCGTGACGCAGGTGGGGTAGGCCGGTGTTGCAACCCAGCGCGGTCGTTTATCAACGCCCGTGTACGCGGACTCGGCAGCTGGCAGGTTTGCGTTGATGTAGACGGGGGCGTTGATGTCGTTGTTGTAGATGAAGTCTCCGGTGGCGATCAGACCCCACGGCAGACGCCGGTCGATACCGACGTTGTTCCGCCAGGTTTGCGGGAAGCGGAATCTCGGATCCGTGACATCGAGCTCGTAGCTCGTCGCCGCCGTGCCGGTTGCCGCGGGCTTGTACTTGTTCGGGTCGGGGTTGAACGGGAACGCGGTGGTGGCGCCGCTGGAGAGGAATCCGTACAACACGCCGGTGTTGCCGATCTGATTCGAGATCCACACGAATGGCGGTTTTCCCGTGAAGAGACCGGTTCCGCCACGTACTTGGGTGCTGGCATCTTTGAACACATCCCAGTTGAAGCCCGCACGCGGGGACCAGTACGCCGTGGTATCGGGAAGCTTGCCGCTGTTGTACTGGATTGGCGAGCCGTCTTGATCGCGGAACGTCAGCGCGTCCGCGGCCGGGTTATCGAAGGCAGTATCACCAAATTTGGGCACGTCGACGCGCAGCCCGCCGGTGATGGTCACGTTCGAACGCGGTTGCCACTGGTCCTGGACATAGCCACTGGTATACCGGACGTCGAGCGGCTGGAACGGAGGCGTCGTTTGACCCGGTTGCAGGAGGTACTTCACCTGAAAGTTGAGGGCGGTCACGGGCGAGACCGTCCGATTCGGGTTGGCCAGGTAGCCGTTCGCGTCGGTGTAGAAGTCAGCCAACGACGCGTAGGAATACGCGCTCTGGATGCCAAAGTAGAACGAGTTGTCGGAGTGAAACTTCTCGAACGCGCCGCCAAACGTCAACGAATGCCTGTTGATGATCTTGGTCACGCTGTCTTGCAGCTGAAATTGTTTGTAATAGAGAAGGTTGTATGGGGTGAACGGCTCGGATCCAAAGGCCGTGTAGGGAGCACCGGCGCCGTCGCCAATCACCACGAACGGAAACAGCTGTATTTGCTTTCGGCTCTCGTCGTTTGACGTGTCGCCGATGATGAGGTCGTTCGTGAAGGAAGAGAACACCGACGTCCACTCTCCAACACCCGACTTGATGTTCTCGAGAATCGCGTAGTTCGAGTTGGCGAACGTCAGGAAATTCGTCGTGCCCGTTTGACGCGCGGTTCCGAGGGCACCAGAGCCGTTGTGGTTGACGTCGGTGCTCGAGCCGAGCTGGTTGTACCGAAATGTGACCTTGTTGTTGTTGTTGATGTTGTAGTTGCCCTTGATGAGCCACGGCTTGGCCGGCGTATTCTTCGGGACGTTGTCGAAGGGGCCCGTGTCGTAGTTGAAGCTCTGCTTCAAAAAAGCGCTGAGCGCGCTGAGATCGCTCGCGAGCACGCGAGTCGTGTTGCCGGCCACAGGCGCCCCGCCGGGATTCGAAGTGAACGGCGTGATTGGCCGCGTGTCGTTCTGCTTTTCGAAGCTCTGAAAGAAAAAGAGCCTGTTCTTCACGATCGGGCCGCCCACCCATTCGCCGGTGGTGGTCGTCTTGAAGTCTCCCGGGTTGTAGGGCTGGCCGGCTGCCTCTGTGCCGACGTACGAGTCGTTTCTGTAGCGGGTGTAGACGGAGCCACTGAACCGGTTCGCTCCGCTCCGCGTCACCGAGTTGATGTTGGCGCCCGTGAAGTTGCCTTGGCGGACGTCGTACGGGGCGACGCTTACCTGAACCTGCTCGATCGCTTCGAGTGAGATCGGGGCAACGCCTGTACGGTCGCCGGGTCCGCCGGTCCCTGTGTCCAGGCCGAACGTGCCGTTGAAATAGGATCCGTCGATCGTGATATTGCTGGCGCGGTTGTCCTGGCCCCCGACGGTACCGCTCGCGCCATACTGAGGCGTCAGCCGCGTGATGTCGGTGAGGCGCCCGGAAATGGTCGGCAGGCTGGCAAGATCATCCCGCGTCACCGCGGTCGCTGCGCCCGAGCGCGTGGTGCTGAAGACCGCATCGGTTGTGGCGACCACCGTCACGGACTCGGAGACGCCTGGTGGCTTCAGCGAGAATTCGAGGTCCTGGGTCACGCCCAACGACAACGTGATGTCGTTGCGCACGTCGGGAGAGAACGACGGGAGCGATGCGGTCACCGTGTAGGGTCCGCCGACGCGCAAGCCCTGGATAAGGAAGCGGCCGTCCGCTTGCGAAACCGCTTCGTAGGTCGTGCCGGATGGCTGGTGGACGGCCACGATGGTCGCGCCCGGTGTGACCGCGCCCTGGCTGTCTTTGACGACGCCCGCGATGGAAGCGGTCGTCACGCCCTGGCCAGCAGTGAGATCGGGTGGAGACGACAGCCAGCTGCATACGACGATGAGGCCGACGCAGAGCATCCGCACTCCGCGAACCTGGGCTGCTGAGAGCAACCGCGAGTCACGTTTGAAAATCATGCTCTCTCTCCAACAATAGAGCCGCTGCTGCACAGCGCTCTGATCGCGAGACTGTATGTGAGCGAGGTCGAGGTCGCACCAGTGTAAACCCGTCGCGCCACACTAGCACGCGGCACGTCAAAACCCTTCGTTCGCCTTCGTTGACTTCGTTCCTTCGTTGTGAACTCCGTTTCCTCCGTTTCCTCCTACCGGAAGAGCCGCGGAGCGAAGTCGAGCAGACTCACGCGCCAGTATCGCCACACGTGCGCGTAACCCGGGGTCTCGATATCGACGAAACTGATCGGCTTCTCCTGGGATAAGTGAGAGCGTCAGCACGGCGACACACGACGTGCAAGAAATGTGAGTGCGTCCCGGATTCATCGCGCGACTCTGCCGGGTCACGAACCCGATGTCAATTCCTTAATCCGAGCGGCTTTCGCCCCTCGGACTCCCCACACGCTCACTCACTTGCCGCTTCGCCGGCTCGCTCCGTTCGCGTGGCTCGCTCGCGGTGCTCGCTCGCACGCTTCCTCGACGAATCTAGCCTTAGCCTCGCACGGGGTTGTGAGATAGCTTCTAGAATGGACCGCGCTATGTATCACACGCTCGACCCGGTGCGGATCTCCTCAACCGCCGTTGAGATCAATCGCCGAATCGGCGAGCAGTTTCCCGGCTCGGGACTCCTCGCCGTGAGCAGGACGCTCTGTGAGCTCGCTGAATCATCAACCCAGCGTGCGGCACGCCTCGCGCGAGCCGACTGGCGGATTCGAGTGCCGATCGGCATTGCGGTCATGACGATGGTTGCGGTTGCGGTGTTCATGCTGTTGCGGATCCGCGTGACTGCCGGCGCGGGGTCGTGGGCAGAGCTCGCGCAGGGGCTCGAGGCGAGCGTCAGCAACGTCGTCTTCTTCGGCATTGCGATCGTGTTTCTGCTGTCGATCGAAACGCGCGCCAAGCGCCGGATGGCGCTTCGTGGCCTGAACGAGCTTCGCAGCATCGCGCACGTCATCGACATGCACCAATTGACCAAGGACCCACCGACCACGCGGCGACCCGATTCGCCACGAGAAGCGCCGATGTCGCAGGTCGAGATGGCGCAATATCTCGACTCCTGCTCCGAGCTGCTCGCGGTAACGAGCAACCTTGCCGCGCTGCACATTCAAGCCTTCAGCGACCCGGTCGTGACCGACTCGGTCAATGGCATCCAGGCGTTGACGCTCGGCCTGTCCGGGAAGATCTGGCAGAAGATCATGATCCTCGATCTCGTCGGCTCGGACACGCGGAAGTAGCCCCCGAATGGGGGATTCGCGAACGACGGACTGCCGTCTACACTCGGGACATGTCGACTCGCACTCCCGCGGACTTCGTGGACAGCTCGGCAGTCCTTCGAATCTACACATACCTCGCCGGCACGGCCGGCGTGATCGTCGTCGCGTGGGGGCCGATGTGGATACCCGCCGCCCCGGGCGACTTTGAACCGTTCCTGGTCACGCGGGTGTTTGGCGCCATCATCATCGCCGCAGCAATGTGCGCAGCCGGGCTCGAACGGATCGATGATCCGAGCAGCCGGCACCGCGCGCTCTTCTGGTTTCTGCTCGGCCACGTCGTTGTCGCCGTGATGTTGACCGTGCAGGAGATAGTGATTCGCGGCCGTCTCGATGCTGCTGCCGGTGTCCTGGTCGGCGTGTCGCTGGTGCTCTTTCACTTCTGGGCGTACCCGATTGCGCCAGAGCGCCCTGGCTCGATCACGGTTCAACGCGGCGATGTCACCCTCCACGATCGACGGCATGCGTGGCTCCCATGGAGCACACGCGGCTCGATCGCGCAGCTCCACTCGGAATACGAGCGTCGGATCCGGACGGCGGCGCAGCAAGAGGAGCGCTATCGCCTGGCCCGCGACGTCCACGACGGGATCAAACAGCAACTGTTCGTGATCCAGACGGCCGCCGCCACCGCACAGGAACGCCTCACCGGCGACGTCGGCCTCGCCGGCAGCGCCCTCATCCAGGTGCGCACCGCTACACGGGAAGCGATGACGGAGTTGGATGCGATGCTGCGCCAGATGCAGGCCGCGCCGGTCGCTAACAGCGGACTCGCCGCGGCGCTGCGCGAGCAGTGTGAGGCGCTGGCATTCCGCAGCGGTGTCGAAATGGACTGCCGTCTTGGTACGCTGCCCGACGAATCGCAATTGCCGCTCGGTGCGCAGGAAACGATCTTCCGCGTCACCCAGGAGGCCCTCGCCAACATCGGCCGTCACGCACGCGGCCGCCACGCATCGCTGACCCTCGACCGGCGCGACAACGTGCTGCGGCTGGTCATCGCCGACGATGGCCAGGGCTTTGACGCCCGGTCCGCGCGAGTAGGCATGGGCACCACTAACATGCGGCAACGCGCTGCGGAGATCGGCGGAGGGTTGACCATCGAGAGCGAAGCTGGTGCCGGCACGACGATTACGCTCGACGTTCCGCTGATGGACACGTCGCGCGTCCTCGAGGTGCGTCGCCGGATGTTGCTGCTCTCGGTTGGGCTCGGCGTGACGGCCGTGGCCACGGTGATGGTCGGACCGTCGTCGCGAATCTCGATGGCGGTTGTCATCGCTGCCTCGGCGCTGGCCTCCTTCGCTCGATTCGTCGTGATCACTCTTCGCCTTCGCGAGCGTCGCGCATGATCCGCATCGCCCTCGTCGACGACCATCGCGTCGTGGTGCGCAGCCTGCAGGCCTATCTCCAATCGTTCCCCGATCTGGCCGTCGTCGGTGTTGCCGCCAGCGGCGAAGAACTACTGACCCATGTCGACGAATGGAATCCTGATGTCATCCTGCAGGACCTGCTCATGCCGGGCGGACTCGACGGCGTCCGCACGACCGAGCAGCTGATGACGGGGCGCCCGCAGTCGCGGGTCGTCGCGCTGACCGCTTCGGTGGACGAGGCGCGGATGATGGGTGTTCTGCGCGCCGGCGCCGCCGGCTACGTCCGCAAGGATGCCGACCCTGAGACGCTGGTGGCCGCGATCCGCGCGGTCGCGGCGGGTAAGACCTTCATCGATCCAGCCGTCAGCCAGATGCTGAGTGAGCGCCCTGCGCCGGACGACCTGACGCAGCGTGAACTCGACGTGCTGCGCGAAGTCGCGCTCGGTCACACCAATCGCGATATCGCCGTGACCCTTGGCGTCACCGATGAAACCGTGAAGACGCACGTCGCGCGCGTGCTCGGCAAACTGCAGGTCGAGAATCGCGCGCAGGCGATCGTACAGGCGTTGAAGCGTGGCCTGGTCACGCTCGAAGAGATCTCCTGAGCGGAGCGATAATGACGTTCGAGGTGAAGCATCGATGAAAACACTGATGACGACTGCGGCGATGATGATGGCGGCGCTGCTTCTGCTCTCGCCTTCGCGGACCATGGCACAGCCCCCAACGGATGCGTGCTCACTGCTGACCACCGCGCAAGTGAGTACCGCGCTCGGCGGCTCGGTCGGTCCCGGCAAGATGCTGACGAAGGGAGTCTGTCAATGGACGCAGCTGGGAAAGCCTGGAGACGTCCTCTTGAAGCTCGATGTCACTCTAATCACGCCGGAACATTTCACTCGCTTGAAAACCGTTACGGTGGGGACGGTGACTAACGTTGGCGGACTCGGAGACGAGGCGTTTTACTCGACGTTCACGCAAGGCCACACAACGCTCGCGACGCTGAATGTCAAAAAGGGCCCTTCGGCCGTGACGATTCGTGTCTCGGGCGGCGCAAAGCCTGCCGAGGAGTATCAAGCGAAGGAAAAGGCCGTCGCCGCGGCCCTTGTTCCAAAGATATGAGTCGCCACATAATCCGTCAGTCTCGATAAGCGGCGGGTTCGCGATAACACGGGGGAGCGATGAATCGAAGGCGATTTCTCTCAAGCGCGGCGGCTGGTGCGGCAGGCATGACGGCGCTCAGCGGTTCGGTGTTCGGGCAAGGCCAGGCGCCGGCGACGACCACACCGGCGCAGGGGCGAGGCGGGCAGGGCGGTGGCCGTGGCGCCGGGTTGCCGGCCAACGTTCCGGCAGCCAGGCTGGCGCGCGTTTCGCTCATGACGCTGAACTTCAGGACCATGCTGAAGTTCCCGTGGACGCAGAATCCGAACGAGAACCAGACGCTCGACGTGTTCGATCTGCCGAAGATGTACCAGGACGTGTATGGCGTCAGTCACATCGAGTTTCAGCACGATCATCTGGTGAGCACCGAGCAGACGCCTCCCGACGCCGCGTTTTTCCGCGAGATGCGAGCCAGACTGGACGCTGCAAAGGTCACCGCCACGCAGGTCAACATCGAGATCGGCGAGATCCCGAATCTGGCCGGCGAGGCACGCGCGAAGTGGATGACCCTCGGCAAGCAGTGGGTCGATGCGGCGCCGATTATCGGCGTGACACGTTTGATGCTGAATCAGACCGGGCTCAACGAGGAGAACAAGGCCAACTGCACCTCGGTGTGGAAGGAGATTCAGGATTACGCGAAGCCGAAGGGGATCAAGATCTCGGCCGAGACGAGGGGCACGGGCGGCGGGCGTGGCCGCGCGCAGGCTGGCGGACAACCGCCCGCGACGCCCCCCGATCCCCGCGCCGCAGCGGCAGCCGCGTTTACCCTCTTGAAGCAGGTCATCGAGGCAGCCGGCGCCTACTCCAACGTGGACATTGGAAACGTTGGCGCGCCGGACCAGCAGACGCTGAACGACGCCATCAAGGCGCTCTACCCGACGTCGTCGGGCAACATGCACATCAAGTCGAGCCCCAACTGGGACATCGGCGCGGCGGTGCGGTTCACCGAGTCGCTGGGATATCGCGGTCTGTACTCGATCGAAGTCAACGGCCATCCCGCGGTCAGGCAGGTCTACGCCATCATTCTGGCGAACGTCACGAACCAGCTCGCATAGGGAGCGAGGAGCCAATCAATGAATCGACGGAATTTCTTGACCGCGGCGGCGGCCGCCGGCATGGCGGCGACGGGACTTGCCCAGGCTCCAGCTCCGGCCCAACCGGCGGGACAGGGGCGCGAAGGTGGACGCGGCGGACGTGGCGGACGCGGACGTGGCGGGCCTGCCAACGTTTCGGCGGAGAAACTGGCGCGGATCGAAATCATGACCCTCAACCACAGCAACATGATCAAGTTGCCGTGGCAGGAGGCCACGCCGCAGCGCACGCTCGATATCTTCGACCTGCCGCAATACTACGTCGACGTGTACGGCGTCCGAAACGTCCAGTTCCAGAGCAACCACGTCTCGAAGGACAACGACAATCTGGACATGTCGTACATCCGTGAGCTCCGCGCCAAGCTCGACGCCGCCGGCACGAAAGCGCATCAGATCAACATCGAGATCGGGACGATGGCGCAGATGGGGCCTGACGGCAAGGCGGCGGCGCTCGCCGGCGACGCGCGCGCAGCGTGGCTCGAGCGCGCAAAGAAGTGGGTGGACATGTCACCGACTCTGGGCGTGACGCGGCTGATGCACAACCAGGGCGCGCTCACCGACGACAGCAAGGCTGGCGTCACTTCGCTGTGGAAGGATCTACAGGACTACGCCACACCGAAGGGCATCAAGATCTCCGGCGAGACGCGCGGCGCCGGCGTCCCGACACCGGGCCGAGGCGGCGGCGGTCAAGCGGCCGCGGCAGCTGCGGCACCGGACATGCCGGAGCCTGAGCGCCTGCGCTACGTATGGGGCATCCTCTGGGAGTGCACCGTCGGGAGCGGCGGGTACACCAATCTTGACTTCGGCGGCGAGACACGCTTCCACAGCCAGCAGCAGCTGCACGATGCGATCAAGGGCCTGCTCCCGCGCAACGCCGGCGGCATGCACACGCGCGTTAGTCCGACGTGGGATCTGGGTACGGCGATCAAGTACGCCGAGTCGCTCGGCTACAAGGGGATGTACACCATCGAGGTGAACGAAGACGCGGCGGTTCGCATCGTGTACAACGCGATCCTCGCGAACCTGGCGTAAGGGATCGATTCCGGCGACTTCGCCTCCGCCGGCAGTTGACCGCGGCCACGAGCGTGCGAGGCATAACCCGCACCGCAGCTCGCGACGGCGCATCCAGTCCGCTACCGTGCGCCAGAACTCCGTCCGTTAACGCGGGGTAGAATGCGCTCCGTGGACCAAGGGGCTCGACTCTCGCACTTGTTGGAGCTCGCGCTCGGGCGTCCTCCCGAGGAACGGCCCGCCTTCGTCGAAGGGGCGTGTGCGGGTAACGCTGCCATGCGGCAGCAACTCGAGTCCCTGCTTCATTACGCCTCTCGCGCCTCAGGGTTCCTCGAAACCCCACTGATGCTGGAGGACCAGATCCTGACCGCGACGCCTGGAATGGGTGATATGGTCGGACACGAAGTCGGACCCTACCAGATCGTTGCGCCACTCGCGAAGGGTGGCATGGGCGAGGTTTACCGCGCACGTGATCCGAATCTCAACCGCGAAGTCGCGCTCAAGTTCCTGCCGCAACACCTCGCGTCGGATCCGGAGCGGCGCAGGAGGTTCGCGCGAGAAGCCCGCCTGCTTGCGACCCTCACGCATCCGAACATCGGGCGCATTTACGGCTGGGTTGAAGATGGGGGTCACATTGCCCTGGTCCTCGAACTGGTTGAAGGCCCAACACTCGCTGAACGACTCGCGTCGGGGCCGCTCCCCGTCGGCGAGGCGGTAGAGATTGCACGCCAGATTGCACAGGCGCTCGATGCGGCGCACGAAAAGGGCATCGTGCATCGCGATCTCAAGCCCGCAAACATCGTCTTGCAGACGAACGCCGGTTCGGATTTTGTGCGCGCGATAGTCCTCGATTTCGGTCTCGCGAAGGAGACCCTCGGCGGGCCAGCGGAGGCTGACGGGGAGGTCCGATCGGCCTCGACGGAGACGACAATTGACGGTCGCATTCTCGGTACGCCGACCTACATGAGTCCGGAGCAGGCCCGCGGCGCGGGATTGGACAAGCGCACGGATCTGTGGGCGTTCGGCTGCGTGTTGTTCGAGATGCTGACCGGCGAGGCGCCGTTCGAAGGCGAAACGGCAGCGGAGACTATCGCACGCGTGCTCGTTCACGAGCCGGATTGGACGCGGCTGCCGCCGCGTCTCCCGCCCGCCCTGCACGATGTGCTCCGACGGTGTCTTCAGAAGGACCCGGCTCGGCGCATCCGCGACATCCGGGATGCCGTGCTCAGCCTGGATGACTCCTCATCCTTCGCCGTCGCGGCGAGAACAGGCATCCGCCGGATGCCCTTTGCGGCAGTTGGGGCAGCGGCTGCGGGCGCCGCCATGCTGCTCGCGATCTCGTTGCGAACGGTAGGACTTTCCACGACCACGGGTCTTCCAGCTATGCACCTCGACATCGACCTCGGGCCAGTTGCCGGGATCGATGCAGGAATGTCGCGGACGATCGGCATCGCGCCGAATGGCGAGCGCGTGCTCTTCATCTGGAACGGTCAACTGCGGTCACGTCGGCTCGACGATGGGGCCAGCGTACCGCTCGCGGGCACGGAAGGGGCGGTGAGCTTTGCGTTCTCGCCCGACAGCCAGTCGGTGGCGTTCGTTGCCGATCGAAAGCTGAAACGGGTGCCGGTCGGCGGCGGCGTCGCGACGACGATCTGTGACGTCGACGCAGCTTCGGTGCGAGGGATGACATGGGGTGACGACAATACGATCGTTTTTGCAGAGATCTCCGGCGGTCTCAAACGTGTCGCGGCCGTGGGCGGGTCGGTCGAGCCGCTGAGCCAATTGGATGCGAATGAGTTCTCCCATCGGTGGCCGCGTTTTCTCCCAGGGGCTGGCGCGGTGCTCTTCACGAGCCACGCGTATCCGGAATGGTGGCACCGCGCGCGCATCGATGCCCTGTCGCTTGCAACGGGAGGGCGAAAGACCGTGGTGAAGGGTGCGACGTTCGGCGATTTCGTCGCCGGGCGAGACGGGAAAGGGTATCTGACATTCCTGCGCAGCGGCACGCTGTTCGCCGTCCCGTTTGATCCAATTCGTCTCGAAGCGCTCGGCTCGCCGTTTGCCGTGGTGGATGACATCGCCTATCACGCCACGACCGGCGCAGTGCAGGAGAGCGTTTCGAACACCGGAATGTTTGTCTACCGGCGCAGCAGTCCGGTCAATCTGAGCTGGCTCGATCCGTCCGGCATCGAGGTCGTGCTGCCACCGGATGCGGCGCCGTATAGCGATCCGGCTCTGTCCTCCGACGGCAGCCGCCTCGCGTTTTCGCTCGGCGATGATCTCTGGGTGTACGACGTGCGGCGCCGAATGCGAACGCAGGTGACCAAGTCAATTCCGGCGTTCGGACCGGTCTGGACGCCGGACGGACGGTTCATCGTGTTCAGCACGATGGACAACATCGCGTGGGTCGCCGCCGACGGTGGCGCGGAGCCGCAGGTACTTCTGGAACCCAAGCGGTCCGTGGTTCGCTTTCCGACGTCCATTCATCTGACCGAGCGGGACGGACGCCTTGCGTTCATGGAACTGAACGTCGGCAACAGGAGTACTGCCTGGGATCTGTGGACGGTTCCCGTCTTCGAAGACGTGGCGTTGCGCGCCGGGAAGCCCGAGCCGTTCCTCACGACCGAATACGATGAACGGCAGCCGCGATTTTCACCTGATGGCCGGTTCATTGCGTACTCATCCACCGAGTCTGGCGCTCGCCACGAAATCTATGTGCGGACCTTTCCCGATGACGGCCGACGCTGGACGGTATCGGCTGAGGGCGGTACCGTTCCGCAGTGGTCCGCCGGCAAACAGCCGGCGCTCTTTTTCGTCAGCGCCTCCAGGCGGCTAATGGCGGCGGCGTACTCGGTGAGCGGTACCGAGTTCAGTACCGCCACGCCTCGCGTCTGGTCGAGCGAACCGCTCGTTGATTACGCGGCAAAGGGCGGCTACTCAGTTTCACTCGACGGCACGCGCGTCGTCGCGCTGGTTCCGGAGCCCGCAGCGGACCAGCGGTTCAGCCACGAGCTGGTCATCTGGACCGGTGCCTTGGACGAATTCGCGCAGCGGCGCACGTTCCTGCAGCAGCACCGGCCATGATTCGGCGCGAGCGAGCGCGCGAGTAGCGGAGTCCGAGGGGGCGAAGCCCCTCGGTTAAGATTAATTCCGCGCTCTGAACGCGTGATTCAGATCGTAGTGCGCGACTCTACGGCCCAGATCGACCCCCGCCTCCGTTGATCCGCGGTAATGCAGCCCTGCCCACGTGCGCGCGTTGACGACCTCCTCGCGCAGTGCATCGGCCGTGGAGAAGTGACGCACCGCATCGAGATTGCCCGGCTGACCCGCCGGATCGAAACCGTGAATGTCGACCTCTATTGCGTCGGTGCCCAGGTATTCGGTCAGGAGCTGCGCAATCGTCGACGTGATGGATCCGTGCGCACCTGGGTACTCTGGATGGTTCGGCGTCGTGAGAAGAGGACGCCACCCAGGCTCCTCGACCGTCAGGTCGTTTCCATCCTCAACGCCGGGGACGGGGCCGTCAGTCGTGACCGCGTCGGGATCGATCGCTGTTACGGGGCGCCAGAACAGATACGAGTATTTCCAGTGCATGACTTCGATCTGGGCATCCGCGCCGACGGCGTTGATCATCGCGGTCAGCCTTGCCGATTCGACGACGTCCAGTGAGCGTGCGGTTGCGAGATCGCGCGCGAGCATGTTGTATTGACGAATGACGTTCGCGGACCAGAAGCGGGCGATCGCGGTTTCGGTGGCCGTCCGTTCTTGACTATTGACCGCGCCCAGCGCCTTCACCTCGTTGAACTGGTCGACCCACCGTTGACTCGCGAGTGGAGGTGGCGGAGCAGGATGGAACTGTCCGGACTTGTTCAGAATGAACGGCTGAACAGAGCCGACCCACGGTGTCTGGGGTGCGGCGAATGGCGGCGTACGGCGCCAGACGCCGGGTCCGGGTTCAGCGAGTGGAAAACCCGACGTGGACCCGATCGGCGTGAGCCGGCCATCTCCGGTACGCAGGTCGATGATCTCCTGCGCCGCGGCCGCGCCCACGGTGCGGCCGTCGACTTTGCCAGGACCGTCGCTGATAAGTGCCAAGGCTTCGGTGTGCCAGCCGTCGAGCGCAGCGGACTGTGCCGGGAAATGCGTCCGCAGCACTGTGTATGCCGCTTCGATGACAGCGGCATCGACTGACGCGCCCGTCGGGGCCTGGAGCGGCGATCGGTAAGGTTCGTACCGTCCTTCGATCGCTACCGCCGCGTTATACATCGCGAGCGACACGTAGGCCATGTAGATCAGCCCCTCATTCTGGAACGCCCCGGACCCGACCACCACGTTTTCAGCGATCTTGTCCCATTGCTGGACCGGGTTTCCGGGCGGAAGTGCCGCCCACGAAGCACGGGGCGCAAGAACCAATAGGGCGACAATCACCACCGCACGTGCGAGCGACGTTCCGCGAGTTCCCTCCGCTGGCCGAAACATCATGAGTCGTCTCCTTGGAATGCCTGACGGCGCACTACACAATGCGAGAAAAACGACCCGGAACTGTCATCGAGCTGGACGTAAAATGCCGCTTGGCATGTGCGCCTCGGATAGCGACGAAGAGGGCCGCCGGCGCGGCCGCCTGACCACGCTTCTCCTGAACTGGACGGACGGTGATCGGGCCGCGATGGACGAACTGGCGCCGCTCGTCTACGACGAGTTGCGTCGCCTGGCGCGCCGCCAGATGGCGGGCGAGCGTCAGGGACACCTGCTTCAACCCACCGCTCTCGTCAACGAAGCCTTTCTGCGCCTCGTAGACATCCACCAGGTGCAGTGGCGAAGCCGTGCCCACTTTTTTGCGATCGCATCACGGGTGATGCGGCGCATTCTCGTGGAACATGCCCGCGCGCGTGCGTTCCAGAAACGTGGCGGTGGCGCACCGCACGTGACGTTCGATGAGGCGACCGTAGCGCCGGGCACGACCTATCAGATCGTCGCGCTTGACGATGCCCTGAAGGCGCTAGCGGCCGAGGACGACCGCAAGGCGCGCGTTGTTGAACTGAGGTACTTCGGCGGGTTGTCGGTCGAGGAGACAGCCGAGGTGCTCGGCGTCTCACCCGAGACAGTGATGCGCGACTGGAGATACGCCAAGCACTGGCTGCTTCGCGAGCTGTCACATCGGGAAGTGCGCGGGTAGACGTGGTATGACGTGCGCTGAACGCTCAACTCTCCCGCGTTGTACGTTGGTCAGCCGTTCAGCAGCCGGGCGATGAGCTGTCGATCCACCGAGTCGGGGAGCAAAGAGATCCGCGACCTCTTCGCTCCCCTGCTGTCGTTCTCAAACGCTACGCGGTCACAGGTCGTCGATCCGGAGCCGTAATCGCGATGAACGCGTCAAGCACCGAATCGGACGAAACCTCGGCGCTCCGGCTTCGTGACTGCTCGGCGATATCGTGGATCGACACAATACCTACCAGCCGGCCACCCTGTTCAACGACCGGTAGCCGTCGAACCTTCCGTGCCTTCATCGTGTCGAGCGCGGCGCGCACGTCATCGCTGGGCGCGCATGTGTAAGCCGCTTTCGAAATGACGTCCCTTACCGCGATTTCTCCTTCCGTGCTCGGTCGAGTTGCGGCGGCAATGCAAATATCACGGTCGGTGATCACACCAATAACATGGCCGCGCTCGTCCGTTACTGGGACAGCTCCACAGTCTGCTTCCCACATGATCTTTGCTGCTGCTGCCAGGTTGGTGTCCGGGCTGCAGCGTTTCACGTCAGTTGTCATCAGATCTTTTACTTTCATGACAGTGCTCCTTTGGACGTGCCTCAACAGTTCGTCGTCGTCACGGGCGTGACGACAACGAACGAGCCCCCGCGATATCGTGTTTTAGCCGTATGGCTGTCTCACGGTTTGTTCCACCGCAGGCGCCCCTGGATCGGATGTAAGAATGCTCGCAACCGACATGCCGATTGAGCGCCACAGAGTCCTGTGGCCGGCAATCCTGCTTGAATGCGGTCAGGTGACCGAGGTGGTCCTGAAATAAAGGCGAGAGAGAGCGTTCAGGAGCAGGTGGGACCGAAGCGACGACGGTCCTTCTCGCGCGTTAAGTTGGTCAGCCATTCCACTCCGTAGGACAGCGGAACTGCATTTCCCGCCTGTTTCACGCGATTCCGCGCGGGTCGTCTCTTGCACTCGCCGAACACCGTGCCGACGATTGCTCTGTCTCATGTCCTGGGCCTGGGTGTGCGCCTCCAGACGCACGAAGCGGTTGCGCTCGCGCGGGAGGTCGTGGCGTACTCCCGGGGGACGCCGACTCTCGAGAACATCCAGCTCGGGTCTGACGGCTCGGTCTCCTTTATCAGCACCGATGGCGCGCCGTCGGTGAGCAACGTTGCCGACCTGTTGGTGAGGCTTCTGCCGCCAGGGACTCCCAAGGTGCCGGCGCCGCTTCGCTACACGATCGCGCGCGGCCTCGAGGTTGTCGAAGCGCCGCCCGTCGAGTCGCTGGACGAGTTCTCGACATTGCTGCAGCGGTTCGAAAAGGGAGCGAGCCGCGACGTACTGAAAGGCGTTTTGCAGCGCGTTGCGCGACCTTCGCCTCCGATTGTCCAGCCGATCGCTGCCTCGCCGTTGATGTTCAGGTCCTACGGCTCCGACGCAGACGCGCCCGAGCACTCATTGCGGTGGTGGGTACTCGTGGCGGCGGTGGCCCTCGCCGCGTCGTTTGCCCTCGGTTTCGCGGTGATGGACCGAATCGTCGACCGGCGTGCGGCGATAACGTCGGGCGTTTCCCCACTAGTGCCCGGCGTCTCGGCCGCCGCAGTCTACTCGTGTCGAAGCGCCTCGATCGGATCGAGGGCAGACGCGCGTCGCGCCGGGTAATATCCGAAGAAGATCCCGATCGCAGCGGAGCAGGCAACTGACATTCCGATTGCCGCCGACGATACTCGCGTCGGCCACTGGAACAGTCCAGCAATGGTCAGGCTCCCGCCGATGCCCGCGATGATGCCGATCGCGCCGCCGGCCAGGCTCAGAATCATGGCTTCGAGCAGGAACTGACGGAGCACATCGCGACCGCGAGCGCCGATGGCCAGCCGTACGCCAATCTCGCGAGTGCGCTCGGTCACGCTCACGAGCATGATGTTCATGATGCCCACCCCGCCGACGAACAGCGACACCGACGCGACCGTGGCGAGGAGCACTTCCATCGTTCTCGCGGAGGCGGCCACCGCTTCGGCAATCTCGGTGGGATGACGCAGGTTGAAATCGTCCGTCGCACCGTCGCGTATGTGATGACGAATCCGCATCAGGTCGGCGATCTGTGATTCGGCCGCGGGAATCGCGTCGCCCGATGCGGCGGACATCATGATGTCGTCCAGCCAGTACTGCCCTTTGAGCTTTTTCATGACCGTCGTGTACGGCATGAACAGCGTATCGTCCTGGTCTTGACCGGTGGCTGACGGCCCCTTGCTCGCGAGCACGCCTTGAATGCCACGGCGAGCAGCAGAAAGAACTGCATCGGCGGCAGTATGCCGCGCGAGACATGAACTTTCAGTGACGGCGACCTTCCCGTCCGGGCGTTCACCGTCGGTTCATCTCAGATGAAACAGGATAGCGGTAACAAGACCTGACACGTTGATCAGGAAGGAGTTCTCATGCGCATTTCGACTCTGGTCCTGGTGGTTGCGCTCGCCTCGCTCCAGCCCTCGGGGCAGTACCAAATCACGAAGACCTACAACGTCGGCGGCGACGGCAGTTGGGACTACATTGTTCCCGACCCGCCGAATCATCGGCTGTTCATCGGCCGGCAGAACCGCGTGATGGTGGTCGACCAGAATACTGGCGCCCTGCTTGGCGAGGTGACCGGCATCAACGGCGCGCACGGCACGGCCATCGCCGGCTCGACGGGGCATGGCTTTGCGACTGCCGGGCAGGACGGAGCGGTGATCATGTTCGACCTGAAGTCGTTCAAGGTCCTCGGTAAGATCGCCGCCGCCGAGGATGCCGACGCCATCATCTATGACGACGCATCGAAACGCGTGTTCACGTTCAATGGCGATGCGCACTCCTCTACGGTGATCGATCCGGCAGGCGGAACCCATGTCACGGACATTGCGCTTGGTGGGAAGCCGGAGTACGGAGCGTCAGCCGGCGACGGAAAGGTATACGCCAACCTGACAGACACGAGCGAGGTCGTGGAGATCGACGCCAAGGCCGCGACTGTCTTGCGACGCTGGTCAACGGCGCCGTGCAAGCAGCCCGTTGCGATGGCCATCGATACAGCTCACCATCGACTCTTCAGCGGTTGCCGGAGCGGGCTCCTGGCTGTGTCGGATTATCAGGCGGGCAAGGTCGTGGCTACCGCACCAATCGGTACGGGCGTGGACGGCGCGGGATACGACCCCGCTTCGAGCAATGCGTTCGCGTCGAATGCCGATGGCACGCTGACGATCATTCACCAGGACTCGCCGGACCGCTACACCGTCGCTCAGACGCTCCAGACGGCCGCCGGCTCCCGCAACATGGGCCTCGACCCGACGAACCATCGAATCTTCCTCGCGGCAGGAAAGTTCGGTCCACCCCCGGCGAGCGGCCGCGGTCGTGCGCCGCTCCTCCCCGGATCGTTCAGCCTTCTGGTCATCGAGCGAAGCGCTGCGAAGTAGGCCAGTCACAGACGAGCCGCCGAGCCTTCAACATGTCTTCTTTGTAATGTTGCCGACACCTTGGTCGTCATATAGTCCCGATGAGGTCTCATGATGAAGAAATACGCAGGATTGGCATTGATCGCGGTGGCACTTGCTGGCCTTGCCGCGCCACGCATCGGCGCGCAGACATTCAAGGTCGAGAAGTACGACATCAAAGGAGAGGGCGGCACTGATTACGTGACGGTCGAACCGGCCACCGGGCGAGTGTTCGTCTCGCGCAGCACGCACATGATGGTCGTCGACGGCGCGACGGGGAAAGTCGTCGGCGACATTCCGAACACGCCCGGCGTTCACGGCGCCGGGATCGCCACCAAAGCTGGCCACGGCTTCACCACCAACGGCGGCGATCAAACAGTCACGATGTTCGACCTCAAGTCGCTTCAGCCGATCAAACAAATCAAGGTTGGTCCGGGGCTCGACGGCATCATGTATGACGAGACGGACGACAAAATCATCCTGACCAACCACAGCCGGCCGGTCGGGACGCTCACCGCCATCGATCCTCACAGCGGCGACATCGTCGCCACGGTGGAGCTCGAAGACACCGCGCCGGAGGGCGCGGCGGCTGACGGCGCGGGGCACATCTTCGTCAACAACGAGGGAAAGAACACGATCCAGGTGATCGACGTCAAGACGTGGAAAGCGACGGCGTCGTGGCCGGTGGCGCCGTGCGATGGACCGACCGGCATCGCCTATGACAAGGCGACAGACCGCATCTTCTCCGGTTGCAGCAACACGTCGGTCGTCGTCGATCCCAAAACGGGTAAGGTCGTGGCGTCAATCAAGAACGGCACGCGCGTCGACGCCCTCGGATGGGATCCGTCCAAGAAGCTGATCTTCATCCCCAACGGCGGGGATGGGACCGTGACGGTCGTGCACCAGGATTCGGCCGACAAGTACACCGTCGTGGCCTCCGTGCCGACCTTTGCCGGCGCGAAAACGATCACGGTCGATCCGACGACGCACAACGCCTATCTCTTCCAGCCGGAGCGTGGTCCAGCGCCGCCGCCCGCACCCGATGCGCCTCCGCCTGCCGCGGGTCGCGGTCGGGGCCCGCAGGGCCCGATTATCGCTGCCTGGTTTATCGCAGTCCGGCAGTAGCGATTCTCAGACCGGCAGGGTAATGGCGAACACGGAGCCGCGTGGGCTGCTCGACAGAAGGTCCACGCGCCCTCCGTGCGCTTCTGCGGCCCAACGTGCGATCGACAATCCGAGGCCGGCGCCCGCTTCGGCGCGCGCGGGATCGAGCCGGACGAATCGTTCGAACACGCGTTCGCGGTCGTCCGGCGAGATGCCCGGCCCGGTGTCCGACACGTGGATGCTCACCACGCCGTCGCTCGGCACCATGCTGACGTCGACGGTCCCGTCCGGCGGCGTGTAGGTCAGCGCATTATTGAGCACGTTCAAGATCATTCGGCGCAGCAGCGTTTCGTCGGCGATGACGCTGATCGGCTGGAGCGACGCGGTGACCTGAATCCGTTTCGCTCGAGCGCGAGCGGAGAGCTCACGGATGCAATCGTCGACGACCGCGTCGAGATCGATTTCGGCGCGAACCATCGGGTAGCCGCCAGCATCGGCGCGCGCGAGGACCAGCATGTCGTCGACGAGCCGTCCAAGACGGCTGCTTTGCTGTGATACTGCGCTCAGCGCCTCACGGTATTCGCTTTCCTCACGTACCGGTTGACTTAGCGTCACGTCGGCGGCCGTGGCCATGATCGAGACAGGCGTACGAAGCTCGTGTGATGCATCGGCCATGAATCGCCGTTGAGTGGCGAGCGCCGTGCCAAGCCGATCGAGCACGTGGTTGAAAGACGTTGCCACGTCGAGCAGTTCCGATCCGGCGTCGGGCACGGTAAGCCTGCTGTCGAGCGCAGTGGCTGTGATCGCGCGCGCCTCCGTTGCCATCTCTGCCAGCGGACGCAGCCCGCGCCGGCCAAGCAGCCACCCGCCGGCAACCGCGATCACGAGGACGAACGGCACACCGATCGCGCACGCCTCGAGAAGGCGTCGCCATTGTTCGATGGCCTCGTACATCGGTGTGGCGACGACAACGGTAAATGCCTGTCCGTGCCAGTCGCCGCTACGAATCGCCGTCCGCCAACGCGATCCATCCGCGCCACGCGTCGTGACAGCCGTGAACGCTCGATCCCGGCCCAGGGTGGCCGGCGCTGGCATTGGCAAGGCCGCGGGCATCGCGCGGATTGGCGTACCCGATGGATCGAGCACCGCGACAACGTAGTCCCGCTGCCGTACGACCGACTCCATTTCCTGCGCCGCCGCGGCGAGCGTCGCATGCTCGGCCAGCTCGCTGGCGACGACGTTGGCCGCCGTGGCGCTCAACGCTCTGAGCGATTCGTCGGACTGCTTCAGCGCGAGGCGCCAATACAGCAGGAGCACGGTTGCGGTGAACAGCACCATGGCGAGCAGCAGCAGTGCCGAATACCAGAGCGTCAGCCGCGACCGGAGGGAGAGAGCCATGGTTCAGAGCAGCTGGTAACCCTGGCCGCGACGGGTACGGATAATCGATGGTTTGTCGGGAACGTCCAGCTTGCGCCGCAGCCGCTGCACGTAGACGTCGACCACGTTCGAGAAAGCGTCGTAGTGCTCGTCCCACACATGCTCGGCGATGTCGGCGCGGCCGACGACGTCCCCGGCGCGACGGGCCAGATATTCGAGCAACGCGTATTCGCGGGTCGTCAATACGATCTCGGTGGCGCCACGAAGCACGCGGCGCGATCGCACGTCGATCGTCAACCCTGCCACCTCGATCTGCTCCGGTGCGAGCGGGCGGCGGTCGCGGCGCGTGAGCGCGCGCAGCCGCGCCAGCAGCTCGCGGAAATCGAACGGCTTGGTCAGGTAGTCGTCTGCGCCGGCGTCGAGCCCCTGCACGCGCGCCTCGACGGCATCACGGGCGGTGAGCATGAGCACCGGCACGTCCGATCCGGACGCGCGAAGCTCGCGGCAGATCGAGAGGCCGTCCCGGCCCGGGAGCATGACGTCGAGGACGATCGCGTCGTAGTCGTACTCGTAGCACTGGGCGGCCGCCGCGGTGCCGTTGTCCAGCACGTCGACGGCGTAGGCGGCTTCGCGCAGCCCCTTGGCGATGAACCGCGCAGCGCTCGGCTCGTCCTCGACCAATAGCACCCGCATTGGCAGCGCTATCCTTTGATCGGCTTACCCTGCGCGTCGAGCGCGACCGATGTCTTGCGGCCGTTCGCGTGCTGCACCGTCGCCTCGAACGTCGTCACGCCGTTGCGCTGCACGCTTTCGAGGCGGGTCACCTTCCCTTGCCTGCCGAGCGCGTCCTGAACCGCGGCGGGTGCGGCGTCGACCGCGATTTCTTCCTCGATCTCGATGATCTTTCCTGAGGGGTCGATCAGCAGGTCGCGCGTCTTGCCGTTGACGACCGTCTCGACTTCGTATTGGGTCTGGCCCTTCTCGGTTTCCTTCGACACGTTCTTGAGCGTCGCGTTCTTCGTCTCCGCCTCGATCGCCGTCCGCACCGCCGCGGGATACTTCGACAGATCGACCTTGTGCTGCGCTGCCGCCGACGGTAGCGCGACGACCGTCAGAGCCGTTGCGATGACGAGAGCCCGTTGTGTGATCAGCATGTCATCCAGTATGGCGCGGACCAGATGAAACTGGGATGAACGGGCGCTCAATGCGTCACCAGACCCGTGAGTTGGTATCCGATCAGGGCGAACCCGCCGCTCATCAGCACAGTATTGGCCGTGAACGAGTGTCGCAGGAATCCCGGGCGTTGCCGCCAGTAGCTGATGGCAATCAACACGCCGGTCAGCGCCAGCACTTGGCCAATCTCGACACCAACATTGAAACTCACGATGTTCGTCACGAGTCCATTCCTCGACATCGTGAACTCCTGCAGCTTGGTGGCAAGTCCAAGCCCGTGAAACAGGCCAAACGTCATGACCGCCACGCGAGCGTTGGGTCGAAATCCGAGCAGCCGATCGAAGCCGCCCACGTTCTCAAAGGCCTTGTAGACGACTGACAGACCAATGATCGCGTCGATCACGTACGCGTTCGCGTGAATGCCGCCAAGCACGCCGGCAAGTAACGTGATGCTATGGCCAATCGTGAAGAGGCTGACGTACAGCGCAACGTCCTTGAAACGGTAGAGAAAAAAGATCACGCCCACGAGAAACATGAGATGGTCGTAGCCAGTGACCATGTGCTTGGCGCCAAGATACATGAACGGACCAACAGCAGGGCCGTTGATGGATTGAACGAACAGCGCATCACGGTGCGATACGCCGTGGGCTCCGACATCTCTGGCACAAAGCGCAATCACCATGCCCGTGAGCGACGCGAGAATCCCGAGTCGTACCACAGGGAGCTGCATCGGCAACATCCTTACTTCGGCGTCGCCGCAATCGGGGGGACGATCCGGATGTCCAGCGCCAGCAAGTCGGATTCGTCATCTCCGTACGCGTCCACGACCACGCTCTGACCGATCTTCAGTGTTGTGACGGCCACCGGTTGTTTGTCCCGACTTACTTTGGTCTTCTTGTCGAGATAAACCGTCCACAACTTGCCAGTCTTGTCCTTGACCTCGAACTGCTTCTTGTCCAGTTTCGTGATCGTTCCAATCACTCGGAAATGCTCGTGCGCCAACATCCTGCCGCCGATTGCCGCCATGATGACGACCAGACCGAGGATGAACTCGCGTTTCCTCATCATCTTCCCCCTCATTTATCGCTGACAGGAATTGCGTCGATGCCTCGAACGTGTCGCTCTTCCCGGGTGCTTCTCATCGTGAACTGGTGGGCCTTCGTGTAAAACCCCGTCGTGGTCACTTTGACCGTGACGGTGTCGCCGCCTGGATTCTCCCAGTACCAGCCGTGTATCCCGGAGAACGGTGCCGTGAACATGCCGTCGCTCTTCCGGCGCGGTTGCTTGTCGTATGACTGTGTGGCGGAAGCGTCCGCGCCATCCGGATCTCCGTGAAAGTCCTGCAGCACGTCGCCGTTTGCGCTCCACGAAAACAACATCACCGCGTCCTTGCCGAGGTGATACTTGAACTCGACAAACTCGTACGGACCGAGCACGAACACGCGCGAGTCCACTTTGTATTCACCCGGATACAACGCGACGTTGCCCTCGTGAACCGGGACCAGCGCGGTCCCTTCGGGCGGGGGAACCGGATCGAGGTGACCAGCTCGCGACAGCGCCAGCAGTCCGAGAGCTTTCCCCGTTCCGAGCGGATCGACGCCGTATTCGGCAGGCAATACCGCAATCAAAAGAAGCGCGACGGCGGCGGCCAGCGCCGCAAGACTGGCGAATGCCAGCGTGCGAGCCGAAGGCGCGAGTGGAACCGGCATGTTCTGCAGCTCAGTACTCATGGGCGAAGGAAGTCTGATGGCGCCGCGGTGAACGGCGTTACCTGGTCGGGAAACCGTGCAGCACCGGCCCGACGACGTTCGAGTAGCGGTACTCTTCACGTCGGTCGGCGTCGATCGTCCAGAACATCGCGCCGGAGAACGTCGGATATCCGCCGGGCCGCAACAGTTTGTACGTCGTCGGCAGGCTCGATTGGCCGGTCACCAGCATGCGCATCGACTCGACGACGATTTGCGGCGTCGTGTCGCTGTTCAAGTAGCCGATGATGATCGTGTCCGGCGGCAACGCGTCGAAATGATGTTTCGGGTTACGGTTCACGTCGAAGCCATGCAGGAAGAGCTCGGTCGCCGCCGCGTGGTAGTCGACCGAGCCGGGCATGTAGTACTCGCCGTCCAATCCCTGGATCGGCGGGCAGTTGTAGTCCTGCGTGTCGACGAACGAGAGAATGTCGCGAGTCCCTTCGATGAGCGGCAGATACGACCCGAACTGGCCGCCGTAGCCGGGATATCCGGCTGGTGTCTGGGATCCTTCAGGAACCAGGCTGACCATGAACTGCGGGCCGAAGTGATCGTGGATCTCGCGAATCGCCGCAATCAGGTTTACCGTCGACCGCGTCATCGGATGCTTCGGATCGACGTCACCAGGCTGCAGTTCGAGCGACGGCGTCTCGAAATCGATGTCGATGCCGTCGAACCCGAACTCCGCGCAGATGGACTCCACCGAGGTGACGAAACGCTGTGTGTCCGCGTCGCTCTCGAGCCCGAAGATCTGACCGCCGCCGCCCAGCGAAATCATCACCTTTCTGCCCTGGCTCTGTTTGAGTTTGATGTCCGCCTTGAACTCCTCGGGTGTCATGTTGCCGTTGACCCGATATTGCATCTGCCCTTCGCCGGCGGCGTGATTGGGTGTCGCGAACGCAACGAGAATGACGTCCCATTGCGGCGAGACATCGCGGATGGGGCCGTATCCGGACCAGTAGCCAATCAGCTTGTGACCGTTGGGACCGCCGGTCATCGCTACCGACTTGACCGTGTCAACCGCCGCCGGCGTCGCAGCGCCGAAGGCTCCGCCACCACGCCTTCCGGCGGGCGCCGGCCGAGCGGGCTCGGCGAGCGTGCCGGCGTTCGGAAAACTGTAGGCGTGCTGGAGCGACGTCGGGGCGGCGCTCTGGTTGTACCACTGGAGCAGCGCGACGTTCTGGAGGTGATACGACACACCGGACATCGCGGCGACAAAGGGCTTCGATGCCTGCACCGTGTTCTTCCAGTTCACATCCGTCGGATCGTTTCCGAGGCTGGCGATGCCGGTGCCGCCGGATGCACTGTTCTGTCGCGGCTGTTCTGTGTCGGTCTTCGTCGGCACCTTCATCCAGGCAGGGAAGGCGTTGCCGGGAGATGGCGCGCCGCGCGGCGCACGATACAGCGGATCGTGCAGCGGGTCGCGAAAGAACCGCGCGAGCAGCTGCGTGATTGGCTGCACGTCGGCATCGACGTCGACCACATTTGGGTCCAGATAGGTGCCCAACACGAACGGCTGGCGCGCGCCGGCTGACGTGTCGACGCCATACGCGCCCCAATGACAGCACTGCGTCGCATCCGAGTTGACGTAGTAGGTCGTGTCGCGGACGACCGCCAGCAGGAGCGCGTCGGGGTGGACGGCATCCTTCGGCAGCTGCTTGAAGATCTCCTGCTGCATGAAGCGGAGGTCGACCATTGCGAGCATGCGGCCGGTCTTCTTCGAGGTCAGCACATACCCGCGACCGATCGGGACCTCGATCTTCAGGGGGACGATCTTCGGTTGTCCGAGCCGCGTGTGCCAATCACCGCTAGCGCTCTCAGCATGGAAATCCGTGCGCATCAGCGCGTCGGCATACTGCGTCTTCCCCGACGCGAAAGGATAGTCGGCGAAGATTGGCGAGCGGACGACGTGTTGTGCGATCGGACCGGCATCGAGCACCGCTTTGCGGCCAGCGCCGTCCATCGGCGCGTCGATGGTCATTGTGATCGCGGCCAGCACGGTGGGGATCGTCGTGGTGCCGCCCTTGGCGGGATCGCCGCCGAGCAGGGTGTAGGTGTAGCTCGTCCCGGCCACGCTGGCGTGCGACGTGAACGTCGGCAGCGAGATCGTCTGCGGTGGAAACGGGGGCGCGGCAGGTGGTGTGCCCTGGCCCACTAGCAGCACGCCGGCCGACAGCATTGAGAAGGAACAGACGAGGACAGCCTTCAATCGCATACGCACGCTCCCGCACCGCCCGCGGTGCGCACCAAGTATGTCCCGATTTGTCCCGGAGCACGTGGAGCCGTCTGGTATGGTTAGCGCCATGATCCGTCAAATCGCGCCCCAGTTCTTCACGGTGAACCTGCCTGCGACCCTCGCGTATTACAAAGAAGCGCTTGGCTTCCAGTGTCTTGGCACCTGGCATGACCCGCCCGTCTACGCGATCGTCGCGCGCGACGAACATCGGATCCACTTCCGGTTCGCTGATCCGCCGATACCAAATCCCGACAAGTACGCGGACGAACTGCTCGACGCCTACCTGTTCATCGAGGACGCGGATGTGCTGTACGCCGAGTATGCCGCCCGTGGAGTGGAGTTCACCCGACCTCTCGGCGACACACCCTGGAACTCGCGCGAGTTCGTCGTGAAGGACTGTGACGGCCGGCTCCTCGCGTTCGGCGCGGACAATTAGGTCGGGTCGATCTCCTGGCAGCGCCAGTCCGTTATGATCCTCAATCGAGATGCCCGAACGATGGAGCGAGCGAGTGCCACCGCTACGTGGCGACGTGACGACACTGCGCGAGGTCGCTGTTTCGGATGTTTATGCGCTATTCACGCTGTTTTCCGATCCAGCGGTCACAGCGCACATGGCCCCACCGCCGCCCACGCTTGCCCAGTTTGCGGGATTTGTCGTGTGGTCACACCAGCAACGCGAGCAAGGTCGTGGCCTCTGCTTCGGGATCGTCCCTGATGGCATGACGACGGCGGTCGGCATCCTGCAGGTCCGCTGCTCGGATGCGACGTCCGCCAGTGCCGAATGGGGATTCGTGCTGAGCGCACATTTCTGGTCCAGCGGTGTGTTCTGGGACGCAGCAAACCTGCTCGTGGAGTTTGCGTTCACGACCATGGACATCGAGCGTCTCGACGCGCGCGTCGCGTTGCGCAATCGTCGTGCACACGCCGCCGTGCGGAGATTGGGCGCACGGCCCGAGTCGACCCTCCCGTCGGTGTCGCCGGCGGGGTTTGCACGCGACCCACAGTTGGTGTGGACGCTCCGTGAAGACGATTGGCGGAAACGGGAGCGCGATTCTCATGTAACGCCCGATGACGCGCGGCAGCGGATCCGTAACGCGGTCGACGCGGCGCAACGCGAGTTGCGCGAAAGCGAGTCTCCAGAGACAGTCGAACCGTACCCGTTGTTCTTGTTTGACCGTCGCCGTCGAGAATAGTTTCGTCGCACCTTGCGTGAACACTGCGCCGGCGAGACAGGCTGCGGTGTCGACGCTTGATCGTTATTCCACTGACATCGCTTCGAGCGTCGGAATGTGGGCCGCCTGATATCCGGGCCACCATGACGCCAAAGCCGCGACGGCCATGAGCGCGGCGGCGATCGCGACAATAACCAGGCCGCTGGCGGATTGGATGCCGAACGATGATGTCGAGAGCCATCTGCCAGCGATGATGGCAAGTGCGACACCGATGCAAGAGCCCGCAAGCGCGTAACGCACGCCTCTTCGAACAACCATCCAGGTCATCGCCTGCGGTGTGGCGCCAAGCGCCAGCCGTACGCCGATATCACGCCGCTGCTGCCGGACGATGTAGGACATCAGGCCGAAGAGGCCCAGAGCAGCGAGCGTCCCTGCAGCGGCGGCAAAGCTGCCGACGAGCGCCGTCCAGTGCTTCGGCTGCGTGAGCGCGTCGCCAAATCGAGCGCGGAACGTGGATGCCTCGACGAGCACGTCGGCGTCTATGCTGTGCACCGTGTTCGCCAGCGCGCGAATCGTCTCGTCTTCCGAGATCGAAGTCCGTGCCACCAATCGCGATGACGTCGCGTTGGCCGGGTTCGAGATCTGGTAGACGGCATCGCTGTTGCCGTCGAGGCCCTGATACTTGACGTCACTGACCACTCCGACGACTTCGGTCGGAGGGCAGGTCGTGCACCCGCCGGATACCATCTTGCGGCCCAGCGCCGACTCTCCTGGAAAATAATGGCGCGCCCACGAGGCGCTGACCAGGGCGTTCTCCGAGCCGGACGCGTACTCGGCCGCGGTGAAGTCCCGCCCGTCCACCAGCCGGACGCCAAGCGCCTCGAGAAAGCCTGAACTGATCACGTTCCACGGAGCGGTCGGTTCTGCTCCCCCGCGCGCCGGCCGATCAACCAGATCGAAGTTGTTGACATCGTCGGGATCGTCCGGCGGTATGCTGCCGCCGTAGCCGACGGCGGTCACTCCTGGAAGGGAGCGTGCTCGATCGTCCAGCCGCTGCCAGAACGCGGCTCGCGCCTTGCCTTCCGTGTAACGGGGCCCTGTCAGCTGGACGTTGAGCGTGACTGCCCCCGCCACTGCGAAACCGGGATCGATTGATTGCAGGCGCCAGATCGTCTGCACGAACCAGAACGCACTCGCCACCAGAGGCAACGCGAGCGCGAATTCAGCGGACACGAGAACGGCCCGCAACCGGCTGGTCCGCAAATCGCGACCGACCCGCCGCGAATCGACACGAAGGGGCCGGGCACGGCCGAGGCCGGCGACGAGGGCAGGGACCGTGATCAGGATGCCGCTCACAATCGTGGCTGCTGCCGCAAACAGCACTGTGCGCCCACCGACCGAAGCGTCAGCAATGTGAGGGAGTTCAGCGGCCACGATCCGCGCGAACGGGACGATGAGCGTGGCGAGCGTTAACCCGACGAGACCGGCGATGGTTGTCAGCAGGAGGCTGTCGGTGACGAGCAGGCGTGCGACGCGCCCTCGCGTGGCGCCGACGGCCAGCCGAATAGCCAGTTCCTGATCGCGGGCCGATGCGCGCACAAGCGTGAGCGTGGCGACGTTCGCAAGCGCGATGAGCCAGACGAGCGACACTGCTGCGCCGAAGAGAGCGATGCGTTTTGGCGCGTCACCGAGAATCGTGTCGCGCAGCGAAAACGGTGTCATTGCGGCCGACTGATCACGGAAACTCGACGCCCAGATCGGAAACAACCGCTGACTGATCGTGGCGAGATCGCGCGCGGCCATGTCGATCGACACGCCAGGCCGAAGCCGTCCAATGCCGCGGAGCCAGAACGGGCCCCGGCGATGCGGCGTCGCGATCTTCAGCGGCAGCCAGATGCGACTGCGAATCCCGCCCAGTTCTGCGACGGCGGGCGGCAGCACCCCAACGATGGTGTGATGCACGCCATCGGCGACAAGATCGCGACCGACGACCGAGGCGTCTCCAAATCGCTCGAGTGCGAGTGCGTGCGAGACGACGACAACCGGCGGCGCGGAATCGAGTTCGTCAGCGCGGGTAATGACGCGACCGGTGGAGGCGCGTGCGTCGACTGCGGCGAAGAACCCTGACGTGGCCCATGCCGCCACCGCGCGCTCGGGCGCGCCGGCGCCAACCAGCGCAACGTCGCCCCTTCGGACGAACCCGATAGCATCGAACGTCCGCTGCTGCTCGAGAAGCGCAAGCGCGTCCGCACTCGACAACGCAAAGCGGTTGGCCGGGGAGTTGCTCTCATAGATCCGAACGAGCCGGCCCGATACGCCATAGCGACTGTCGGAGAACAAAGACGAGTCCGCAACGGCAAAGACGCCGGTGGCGGCACCGAGCGCTCCCCCGAGGACTACGATCACCGTCATCGCAAACATCGGGTTGGCGCGAATCAG
>Ga0070684_100000403_pt1 | contig 29597 bp, 26 predicted proteins | sample KBSC723LmetaG_FD_65653 | JGI IMG/M metagenome (GOLD analysis project Ga0070684, IMG submission 65653) | Corn rhizosphere microbial communities from Kellogg Biological Station, Michigan, USA - KBS C7.2-3L metaG | ecosystem: Host-associated > Plants > Roots > Rhizosphere ...
GGGGCGCGTCCTGAAGTACGGGCACTCAGGCGAGGTCTCAGGAGACGACGACGGGGTGGTGGGCTATCTGGCCGCAGCGTTCGGAACGTTCTCCGATGCTCACTGATATACAGCGTCACGCGCTCATGGACGTGGCGCGACGGTCCGTCGCGGCCGCGGTGACAGGAGCCGGTTCGGCTGTCGTCGCTGATCTGCCGCTGCCGGATGCATGCGGTGTGTTCGTCACGATCAAGCGCGGCGGCGAGCTGCGCGGCTGTCTCGGCACTCTCCAGTGTCGCGCCGGCCTCGATAGCGAGGTGGCTCGCTGCGCCTCTGATGCCGCTCGCGAGGATCCGCGTTTCCCGCCGGTGACGGCACGGGAGCTTCCTGACCTCTCGATCGAAGTGTCCGTGCTCGGGCCGCTGGAAGTGATCGACCCACACGAACCGGGAGCCATCACACTCGGGGAGCACGGCCTGGTCGTCGAGCAAGGCGTTCGACGCGGCCTGCTCCTGCCCCAGGTCGCCACCGAATGGGGCTGGACCGTCGAACAGTTCCTGCGTCAGACCTGCCTCAAGGCTGGCCTCTCCGCCGATGCCTGGCAGCACGGCGCCAGGGTCTCACGCTTCGAGGCTGAAGTATTTGGCGAGTGACGTCCATTCAACATTCAGCATTCAGCACTCAGCATTCCTAAGATGCCTCGTCTCGGAGCCCACATGTCGATCGCCGGCGGGTTGCCGCGGGCGGTTGATCGTGCTTACGCCTCTCGCTGCGACGCCCTGCAAATCTTCACCAAGTCCGCCGGACAGTGGCGCGCGCGGGAACTGCCGCGCGACGAAGTGATCCGCTTCCGACGACGTGTCGAGGAGACCGGCATTCAGCCGGTCGTCGCGCACAACAGCTACTTGATCAATGTTGCCGCCGCCGCGCCAACGTTGCGGGTGCAATCGATTGCCGCGCTGGGCGAAGAACTGGATCGAGCGGAGCTCCTCGGTCTTGACGGGCTGATCATGCATCCGGGGTCGTATACGACGGGCACTGAAGAGGAGGGACTGCGCGCGATTGGTCTCGCGCTCGCCGGGTTGCTGAAGGCGCGGCGCCGGCATCGGGTCAAGATTCTCCTCGAGCACACCGCCGGGCAGGGGACCAACCTTGGTCATCGGTTCGAACACCTCGCCGCCATTCTCGAGCACGCCGGCGGGTCGTCACGGATCGGTGTCTGCCTCGATACCTGTCATCTGCTGACGGCGGGGTACGACCTGTGCTCCGATGAAGGGTATACGGCGACGTTCCGGGATTTCGATCGCCTCGTCGGGCTCGATCGGTTGCGTGTGTTTCACCTGAACGACTCGAAGAAACCATGCGGCAGCCGCGTCGATCGGCACGAACACATCGGCAAAGGATGTCTGGGGCTCGAACCGTTCCGGAAACTCCTCAACGATCCGCGGTTCTCCGAACTGCCGATGCTGCTTGAAACGCCAAAACTGGAGACGCCGAAACGGCAACGCCGGCGCGACGTCGATCCATGGGATGCGCGGAACCTTCGCACCCTCCGAAAGCTGATTCGGGCGGTATAGTTAGGGATTATGCGAACACGTCTCGTCGCGGCGGTCACGATCGTCGCCCTCGTCGCGACGCCCGGCTCCGCCTCGGCATGGGGTATCGAGGTCCACAAGTTCATCATGGGCCAGGCGATTCCGCTGCTGCCCAAGGAAATCCGTCCCTATTTCGAGAAGTACCAGGCATCCATCGTCGAGCATGCCGGCGACCCGGATCTGTGGCGGACCGTGGGTTGGATGGAGGAGCCGCCACGACATTTCGTCGATATGGACGCGTACGGTCCGGCTCCGTTCGCGGAACTGCCGCACGACTACGATGAAGCGGTGAAGCGCTACGGTCTCGAGTTCGTGCAGAAGAACGGGACCTTGCCGTGGCGGGTTGAGGAGATGTACCGGAAGCTGGTCGAGTCGTTCACGCAGAAGGCGCCGTATTCGCGCGAGAACATCCGTCTTTTCTCCTCCGTGTTGGCGCACTACACCGCCGATGCCCATCAGCCGTTTCATGCCGTCCTTAACTACGACGGCCAGCTCACGGGCCAGTGGGGCGTTCACTCGCGGTTTGAATCGGAGCTGTTCGAGCGGTTCGGTTCGAAGCTGCATCTGTCACCACCACCCCCTGCCACGATTTCGAATCCACGGGAATTCACCTTCAGCGCGCTTGCGGCGAGCTTCGCGCTCGTGCAGCCAATCCTCGACGCCGACAAGGCCGCGGTCGCGGGCCGTGAGTTCTACGACGATGACTACTTCGAGCGGTTTTTCGCGGCAACGAGGCCGATACTCGAAAAGCGGCTGTCGGATTCGGTTTCGGCGGTTGCGGGGATGATTACGAGCGCGTGGACGGAAGCAGGTCGGCCTGCGGTCGCGGTCGACGCGCCGAAACTGCCTCGACCGGTTCGTCGTCAATAGGCGAGTGCCTCAGCTGCGCCTGATCCAGGAACGAGCGTCGGGGTTCGAGCCGTGCGTCGTGGCACCCCACTTGCACAGCTGAGCCTTGCCGTCGCCAATGACGGTCGGAGGGTTACCCATGCTGTGGACGATTGTCGTTCTGTTGCTGATTCTGTGGCTTCTCGGTTTCACGATGCACGTTGCCGGCGGCTTGATTCACATCCTGCTGGTGATCGCGCTCGTCGTCATCGTGATGAGGCTGCTGACCGGCCGGCGGGTTTAGTCCCGGCTCGCGCGCGACAAGGGCACCAGGGACCGCCACTCCAGGGGAGAAGGCACACGGTACGAGGAGAAAGTCGGACGCGGGCGAGGACGTATGGACGTGTACCTGGTGCCAATCGGGCGTGATCGGTACGAGCTCTATTGCGAGGTGCCGGACGAGCCGGAAGCAACGGTTGACGAGACCTCGACGGGCTTCGTCTCGCGAATGAAGCACCGCTTCATGGCGCTGCTTGCCGAGGCGGAGCGCGAGCGCCGCCGCGGTCATACCGACGACCAACCAAAGGGCACGTTCGCGCGAACCAAGGCGGTCATCCTCCGCTACGTCGCCGAAACGATCGCAGAGCAACGGCTGCTCTGGCACCTTCGTCGTCAGGACTCGGCCCGTCTGTTCTTTCCCGACGATCTCGATGAGCCTCGGGCGTCCACGCTCCTGCGCCGCCAACTCGCGCGGGATTTCGAGAAGCACCGCTTCTGGTTGATCGTGGATACGCTGGGCTTCGTCGCATCCGGCGCGCTGGTCCTCCTCCCGGGTCCCAACATCGTGGCGTATTACTTCGCGTTCCGGATGGCCGGACACTACCTTTCGCTGCGCGGTGCTCGTCAGGGGCTCGACTCCGTGACCTGGACGGCTGAAGAGAGCCCGCCGCTCTCGGAGCTTCGCCGCGCGATCGATCTCGACGGCGCTGAACGCGAGCGCCGCGTCCACGATGTCGCTGCGGCGTTGAAGCTGGAACACCTCGTCAAGTTCTTCGAGCGCACGGCGGTGACGTAACCGGTTGCAGGTTGCCAGTTTCCAGTTTCCGGTTCCCAGTTCCCAGCTTCCGGATCCCGGATAACGGATCCCGGTTTCAGGCGCGAACCGCGAGTCGCGAGTCGCGAGGCGCGATCTATACTTTCCCATCTTGAAACTCAAAGAGCTCGCCGAGCATCTGGAGGGCCGCGTTGAGGGAGATGGCGAGATCGAGGTCACCCGGGTGGCGGCAATCGAAGACGCCGGCGCGGGCGACCTGACGTTTTTCACCAATCCCAAGTACGCGCGCGAGTTGAGAAAGACGGCGGCCTCGGCGGTCATCCTTTCGGAAAAAGCCGAGGCGGCGCCGTGCGCGATGTTGCGGGTGCAGCACCCGTATCTCGCCTTTGCGAAGGCTGTCGCGTTGTTTGCCGCGGACGAACGGCCGCCTGCTGGTATCCATCGACTCGCGAGCGTCGCGTCGAGCGCCGTCGTCGCCGCCGACGCCTCGGTCGGGCCCTTTACCGTTGTCGGCGACGGCGCGCGGGTTGGCGCGCGCACCATCGTCCATTCCAACGTGACGATCGGCAGCGGCGCGCAGGTCGGCGATGACTGCGTGATCCACTCGCAGGTATCGATTCGCGAACGCGTCCAAATCGGCAACCGCGTCGTCGTTCAAGACGGCGCCGTAATCGGCAGCGACGGCTTCGGCTTCGCCACGCGGCCGGACGGCACGCACCAGAAAATTCCACAGATCGGCGCTGTCGTCGTCGAAGACGACGTGGAGATTGGTGCGAATGCGGCGATTGATCGGCCGGCCGTTGGCGAAACGCGCATCGGCGCTGGCACGAAGATCGACAATCTCGTGCAGGTTGCTCACGGTGTCACGATCGGCCGCAACGTCCTCCTCGCCGCGCAGGTCGGCATCGCGGGGAGCACCACGATAGAGGACTCGGTGACGCTCGCAGGGCAGGTGGGCGTCTCGGGACACATCACGATTGGCAAGGGCACCATTGCGACCGCGCAAACCGGAATTCCCAACTCGGTCGAGCCCGGCGCATTCATCTCAGGCTATCCCGCGATCAGCAACCGCGACTGGTTGAAGTCGTCCGCCGTGTTTCGCAAGCTCCCCGAACTTCGCAGGGCCATTGCCGATCTGGACGCGCGCCTCGCCGCGCTCGAGTCGCGCCTCAAGTAATCGGCTGGCCTCGCGGTCCATGCCATAATCGAAGCGGGTCAATTTCCGGAACTCTTCATGCCACATGCCCTGCTTCGTTCGTTCGCCGTGCTGGTGCTGTCGGTGCTGACGTTGTCATCGCTCGGTCCGGCTGCGCGCGCGGCGACGAGACCGACGCGTCTCGACTACTCGATGACGACGCTCGGCAATGGCATGCAGGTGGTGATGCTGGAGGATCACTCGACACCGATCGTGCACGCCGAAATCTGGTACCACGTCGGGTCGAAGAACGAGAAGCCGGGCCGAACCGGGTTCGCCCACCTCTTCGAGCACATGATGTTCAAAGGGTCGAAGAACGTCGAGCCCGAGGGGCATCCGTCGTGGATTTCGAGCATCGGCGGCCAGAGCAATGCCTACACGACCGAAGACGCCACGGTGTTCTGGGAGACCGTCCCCGCGCAGTATCTTCCGCTGGTGTTGTGGCTCGAGGCCGATCGGCTGGCGACGCTTCGTATTGAAGATGACGTGTTCAAGACCGAGCGCGAAGTCGTCAAGGAAGAACGGCGCATGCGGGTCGACAATCAGCCGTACGGACGGCTGAACGAGCTGATCTACGATCAGGCCTTCACCGTTCATCCGTACAAGCATCCAACAATCGGAAGCATGAAGGATCTGGAAGCCGCGTCGATCAACGACGTGCGCGACTTCTTCCGGACCTATTACGTCCCTAGTAACGCGACGCTCGTGCTGGTCGGGGACTTCAACACGAAGGAAGCGCAGGATCTGGTCACGAAGTATCTCGGACGCGTACCGAAGTCAGATCGTCCGGTGCCGCGCGACATTCCGAAGGAACCCCCGCAAACGAAAGAGCGGCGAGTCAAGCTCGAAGAGTCGTGGCCGCTGCCGGCCGTCGTGGTTGCCCATCACATCACCTTCGATGGCGACCCGGATTCGTATCCGCTGCATATCGCCTCCAAGGTGCTGTCGGACGGGCAGAGCTCCCGGATTTATCGGAAGCTCGTTTACGAGAAGCAGATTGCGCTGGCCGCATTCGGCGGCGGGAACATCATCGAGGATCCCAACCTCTTTTATGCGGTCGCGATCGTTCAGCCAGGGCATACGCCGGACGAAGCCATCAACGCCCTGATCGCGGAGCTCGATGGGCTTCGGAACGAACCGATCACGCCCGCGGAGCTGCAGCAGGCCAAGAATCAGTTCGCGCGCGACTACATCTTCAGCCGCGAGTCGAACAAGGATAAAGCCATGCAGCTCGGCCACGCCGCCGTCATCCACAACGACATCAAGACGGCAGATGGTGAGTTCGACATTTTCATGAACATCACGCAGGCCGATGTTCAACGGGTTGCGCGCAAGTACTTCACACCCGAGAACCGGCTGGTGATGACGATCATGCCGAGGACCACATCGGGCGGCGGAGAGCGTTGATGCGGCGTGCGACCGCCGCTGTCGTGCTCCTGCTCGGGATCGTCAGCGCGACCTCGTCGTCCGCCCAAACCCTGGATTGGCCGACCGAGAAGCCGCCACGTCCGCTGCCGGCGCGGCAATCGAGCTTTCCCCCTTATCAGATTCGGACGCTACCGAACGGGCTTCAGGTCGTGGCCGTCTCGCACCACGAACAGCCGGCGGTCAGCCTGAGACTGCTGATCCGGGCAGGCGGATCTCAAGATCCCGCGAGCAAGCCGGGCGTGGCGTATGTCGCCGCCTCGCTGCTCGATCAGGGGACCACGACGAAGAGCGCTGAGCAGATTGCCTCCACCATCGATTCGATTGGCGGCGCGATTGGGGCGGGGGCGGGCAGCGACATCACGTTCATCAACGCCGCGGTGATGAAGGACAGCCTCGCACTCGCGCTCGACCTGGTCTCCGATCTGGCCAGACACCCTGCGTTTGCTCCCGAAGAAATTGAGCGGCAGCGTCAGCAGATTCTCTCGGGCCTGAAGGTGAGCTACGACGACCCCGATTATCTGGCCGGGGTCGTTTTCGATCGGCTGGTCTTCGGATTCCACCCCTACGGGAAGCCCGACTCGGGAACGCCGGAATCGGTGGCCGCGGTGACCCGCGACGATCTGCTTGCGTTCCACAAGCAATGGTTCGGTGCGAATAACGCGATTCTGGCCATCGTTGGCGACGTGACTCCGGATGAGGCGTTTTCGGGAGCCGAACGCGCGTTCGGTTCGTGGGAGCGGGTGGACCTGCCAACGATCAAACCCGAGGAGCCGCCGTCTCCGACCCGACGTGTCGTCGTCATCGATCGTCCTGGGGCTGCTCAGACGGAGATCCGTGTGGGGAACGTCGCGCTGTCACGCCGCCATCCCGATTACCTGGCGCTCGACATCGCGATGAAGATCCTGGGCGGCGAGGGAGGCAACCGGCTGCATCGCGTGCTGCGCTCGGAGCGAGGGCTGACCTACGGCGCGTCGGCCGATCTGAACGCGCTGAAGGAAGCCGGAAACATCGCCGCCGAGACCGACACGCGTTCGGAGAAGACCGCCGAAGCGCTGCGATTGATCGTCGAGGAGATCGTCAGGTTGCAGCGGCAGCGCGTATCGCAGCGCGAGCTGTCGGATGCCCAGGAATACCTGACCGGCAGTTTCCCGCTGACCGTCGAAACGCCGAGCGCGATCGCGCTGCAGATCCTCAACGCGGTGTTCTACGGCCTTGACCTGAACGAGCTGCAGACCTACCGCGAACGCGTGAATGCAGTCACCGTCGATGACATTCAGCGCGTCGCGCAGCTCTATCTCCACCCTGACAAACTCTCGATCGTCCTGGTTGGCGACGCGTCGGTCTTTGCGAAGGATCTTGCCGGAGTCGGATTCGATCAGGTCGAACGCATTCCGATTGGCGAGCTCGATCTCTCCTCCCCGGACTTCAGGCGGCATTCGACTTCAAGACCCGCCCGGCTGGAGCCGGTCGCGTTTCGACAGCCCGCCCGGGAACACGAAGATCGCGCGCGCGCGTTGATCAGCAGCGCTATCGACGCGAAGGGCGGCCTCGCGCTCTTGCGCTCGATACAGACGGTCCGGGTGGAATCGGTTGCGACCGTTCAGGCGGAAGGTATCAACACCGATCTGCCGACGACCACGACGATTAGATATCCGGGCTCTTTCAGGAGCGAGGCGACTACCCCTGCGGGCCGTCTTGTCCAGGTGTTCAACGCCGGCACCTACTGGGTCCAGGACAGCAAGGGCGTTCACGAGGCGCCCGAGAGCATGGCAGCCGTGATTCGCGGAAACGTCCAGCGTGACACTGTCCCGTTGCTGCTTGCATTGATTGACGGAAAAGCCACCGCGACCCTCAGCGAAACTACCGAAGAGGGGCGCAAGCTGCCGACGCTTGAAGTGGCGCTGGCAGGCAGCTCGCCTCTCACGCTCATCTTTGATCCTCTGACGAGCCTTCTTACCCGGGCGAAGTACCGGCTGAGCAGCCCGGGCGGCGACGTCAGCGTGGAGGAAGTGTATTCAGACTACCGTGACGTCAAAGGACTGAAGGTCGCGTTCAGAACCGAAGTGCGGCGCGACGGCGCGCCTGCGCTTTACCGGACCCTGCGGAAGTTTGAATTCAACGTGCCTGTCGATTCCGCTCTCTTCAACAAGCCAAGCTGATCTCGTGCGCGTGATGATGTCGTGCGGCGAGCCGTCAGGCGATCTCTACGCCGGTGCGCTTGCCACAGAGCTGCGTCGTCTGGCCCCGGAGACGACGATTGTCGGTCTCGGAGGTCAACGTTTGCGCGAGGCCGGCGCATCGCTGACCGCTGATTTCGGCGGCCTGTCCGTGACCGGCTTGCTCGAAGTCTTCCGGGTTCTGCCGCGGACCTATGCCACGTATCGCAGCCTCGTCCGTCAGGCGAAGAGCGAACGTCCCGACGTCTTTGTCGCCATCGACTTTCCTGATTTCAACTTCCGGCTGGCGCGCGCCGTCCGCAGGCTGCACGTGCCGGTTGTGTACTACATCTCTCCGCAGCTCTGGGCCTGGCGGCGCGGACGCATGAAGACCATGCGTCGGCTCGCGGACCGTGTGCTGGTGATCTTTCCGTTCGAAGAACCGATTTACCGTGACGCAGGAATACCCGTGCAGTGGGTTGGGCATCCGCTGCTCGATGTGCCAGGTCCATCGGCGACCCGCGCGACATTTCTTACCAGTCTGGGGCTCGACCCCCGCCGGCCGCTTGTCGCGCTCTTGCCGGGAAGCCGGCACAACGAGTTGAAAGCAATCCTTCCGGATCTCGTGCGTGCCGCGGCGCTGATTCGCAGTCGGATCCCGGACGCGCAGTTTGTCGTCGCCCGCGCGCCGCACCTTGGCGACGAATCATTCTCACCGCTCGGTCAGCTCTCGGGCGCGGTGGTCGTCGAAGGACGCGCCGACGATGTGTTGGCGAGCGCTGATCTGGCGCTGGTTGCGTCCGGCACCGTGACAGTCCAGGCCGCGCTGCATGAGTGCCCGATGGTCGTGGTCTATCGCTTGTCGCCGCTGACCTATCGTCTCGGCAAGCCGTTCGTGCACGTGGATACGTACGCGATGGCCAACCTCGTGGCCGGGCGGCGTGTAGTGCCTGAGCTCATTCAAGACGACTTCACGCCCGAGCGAGTGGCGGACGAAGCGCTTCGAGTGCTCACCGATCCATCGCATGCCGCCGCAGTGCGCCGTGACCTTCACGACGTCAGAGGACTGCTCGGCACGCCTGGCGCGAGCCGCAGAGCCGCCGAGGCCGTGCTCGAAGTGGCGCGCGCGAATCGCTAGAGAACTGGCTTCAAGACCTGGCCGCGCCGAGTTCGGAGAGGATCTCGCGCGGAGATCGCAGAGGATCTCGCGCAGAGATCGCAGAGGATCTCGCGCAGAGATCGCAGAGGACGCAGAGAACCACTGCGTCGTTCGCGGTCTCCGCGTTCTCGGCGCGAGGCTCTCTGCGTGCTCTGCGTGAGACCCCTCCGTTCTCAAGAAGTGACTGTAACGGCGGCAGCATCGTCGCAAGGCGCGAAGGCGGATCGAGTAGACTCGGGAGATGCGTCGACTCATTCTGATCGTCATCTTGTTGGTGTGCGCGCACGAGGTTCGCGCGACGGTTCTACTCCCCGCAGAGTTTCGCGAGATCGTCGCGGGCTCGCAGGTCATCGTCTACGGCCGGGTCGCGGCGGTCCGTGCTGAATGGTCCGATGACCGAACCCGCATCGACACCATCGTGACCGTCACCGCTGGCTCTTATCTCAAGGGCGGGCCTGGAGGCACCGTCACGTTCCGCGTGCCCGGAGGACAAATCGGCCGATACCGCAATGTCGTCGTCGGTGCGCCGCAATTCCAGGCTGGTGAGGAAGCCGTTCTGTTTCTCAGCGCGTCAGGCGGTCCGTCGATCGCCCACGTGTTCGGCTTGAGCCAGGGCGTGTTCCGCGTGAAGGTGGACGCGCAAAGGGGGACGCGGCTGGTGGTTCCACCGGTCTTGATGGCGCAGGGAGACGGAGAAGTCCCGCAGCCCGTGACGCGAGGCGATACCACGCGACGTCAGCTTTCATTGGATCAGTTTGCGGCAACGGTTCGGCAGGCGATGTCTTCCGGGAGGGCTCAGTGAACGGCCGCGGAAGAAGACGGATGAAATCTGAACGCAGCCGTCTGCTCGTGCTCATTGCCGCGGTGGCGCTCGTGGCCGCGTGGCAGATCCCGGCATTTGCGTATTTGAAACTCGGGACGAAGGTTGGCACACGCACGGTGACGCTCAAGTGGTCGCAGCTGCCGATTCGGTATTTCATCACCGACCGCGGCGTCAGCGGCGTCACGTCCACGCAGCTGCAACAGGCGGTGCAGGCAGCGTTTGCGACGTGGGATGGCGTGACGACGGCAACGGTGTCCTCGCAGTTTGCCGGGTTCACGCTGGCGAATCCGACATCCGGCGACGGGGCGACGGTCATTGGTTTTCAGAACCGCCCGGATCTCGATCGGACGCTGGGCGCCACCTCATTCATGATCGATACGGTCACCGGCGCCATCGTGGAGTCCGACATCTTCTTCAATTCCTCGTTCGCCTGGTCGGTTTCCGCGCAGGGCGAGACGGGGTTCTTCGACCTTCAATCGATCGCGCTCCATGAGATCGGCCATCTCCACGGGTTGGCGCATTCGGCGATGGGGGAAACCGAACTGCGCGCAGGGGGACGCCGCGTCATCGCTGCGGAGGCGGTGATGTTTCCGGTGGCGTTTGCTTCCGGCACCATCCTGGGTCGCACGCTCAGAGCGGACGATATCGCCGGCATCGGCGACATCTATCCTTCCGCCAGCTATACCCGTGAGACCGGGAGCATCAGCGGAAAGGTGACCAAGAGCGGAAAAGGAGTCCTTGGCGCGCACGTCGTCGCCTTCGACACGCGCACGCAGACTCTCGTTGGCGGTTTCTCGCTGAGCGACGATGGCAGCTTCGTGATTGCCGGTCTGAGCCCCGGCCCTCACGTGCTGCGCGTCGAACCACTCGACGACGGTGATGTCGAGAGCTTTTTCGACCCGACGCTCAACATCGACATCAATTTCCGTCCACAGTTCTACGAAAAAGTCGTGGTCGTTCCACAAGGAGGCGGCACCTCGGGCGTCGAGCTCAAGGTGGTTGCTAAGTGAGCGGCGCTGCAACGCCGAAGGCGGCGCGTCGCTGGCTCGTTGCGCTCTCGCTGGTGCCGCTATGGTGCGCTGCACCGACGTCGGCGAGCGCGCAGAATTACATCCCGCAGGACGTCCCCCGGCGCGGGAGTCTGGTGCTGAGCGGTGGCGTCAACTGGGCGCCGGGGTACGACCTCGGGTCGTCCACCGCCAACGAGACACGCAATCCAGGGAGCGGCACGGGTCCATTCGTGCTGTTTCAAACAAGTACACGTATCGAGTCGGCACCGGGGCTGCAGGGACGGCTCGGGGTGTATCTCTCCCCAACGATATCGGTTGAAGGAGGAGGGTTATTCTCTCGTCCGGATCTCTCAGTACGCTTGACCGGAGACGCCGAGTCGGCGCCAGATCTGACAGCCACCGAACGGTTGAATCGGTTCGTCGCTGACGGGTCGGTACTCTTTCACCTGGTCGGCGCATCGTTTGGCGGCGGCCGAGGCGTGCCGTTCGTGTTTGGCGGCGCCGGCTACTTGCGGGACTTGCACGAAAAGAACGAAGTCGCCGACACCGGACACGAGTTCCACTTCGGGGGAGGCCTGCATTATTGGTTCGGTGAGGGAAAACACCGCGCCGGCCTGCGGACGGAGGTCAATGTCTCCAGGCGACACGGCGGCGCCGACGGCGCTGATACGACGCGAACGGTCCCGACCGTCGCGGGATCGTTCGCGTACCTGTTCTGAGCGCACTTATTCCTGCTTCTTTTCTTTTTCGAGCGCCTCGTCGTACCGCCGCGGGGTCTGGTGTCCGCGCTTCTGGCGGTTGACGACGTCTTCACCGGTTGGTACGGGATCGGACTCCGGTGTCTCCGTGGGATCGAAGCGATTGACCGAGTGGCGGCGTGGAGTGTCCGTCATCGGCGTGTCGTTGTCAGCCATCGCGTGACCTCCCTCAACGCAATTCGCAAAGCGCGTGCCCGAACAATGCGAGGTCGAGACGAGTTGCGATACAGTCGAGCCGTGAACGCGCAGGGCCAGCCGAGCGCTATACGTTTCACTGACGTCCACGTGACGCGCGGCGGAATCCCGGTGCTGCGAGGATTCACGCTCGATATAGCCGCGGGCGATACGCTCGCCCTGGTTGGTCGAAGCGGGGCCGGCAAGAGCACGATTCTCAAACTGATCAACCGTCTTCTCCTGCCGGATGCCGGCGACGTTTCTGTTGAGTCACGAAGCACACGAAACTGGGATCCTTTCGCGTTGCGGCGACGAGCCGGCTATGTCATGCAGGAGGTCGGGCTCTTCCCGCACCTGAGCATCGCCGAGAACATCGCCACCGTTCCGCGTCTTCTCGGCTGGGATGACCGCCGCATCGCGTCGCGGGTCGCGGAACTGCTCGAACTGGTCGGCCTCAACGCGTCCGGCTTTGCCGACAGGCGTCCGGATCAGCTGTCGGGTGGTCAACGGCAACGGGTAGGCGTCGCTCGGGCGCTCGCCGCCGATCCGCCGATTCTTCTCATGGACGAGCCGTTTGGCGCACTCGATCCGGTCACGCGCGCGGAGATCCACCGCGAGTTCCGCCACATCCAGGAGCGCGTACGCAAGACCGTCGTCCTGGTGACCCACGACATGGCCGAAGCCTTCGCGCTCGGCACGCACGTGGGGGTCCTCGCCGACGGTGCGCTCGCGATCGTCGGCCCGCCGGCGGTGGTCGCCAGGTCTGACGATGCGCGCGTGCGGCCGTTGCTCGAGCCGCTCCTGGAAGCCACAACAGTGCTGAGGCCGGAACGGTGAGCCTCCTGAACTTCTGGCGCACGCATGCGGCAGAGTTCACGACCTTGCTCGGCCAGCATGTCCTTCTTGTCGCCGCTTCGACGCTGGTAGCGATTCTGGCCGGCGTGCCGCTCGGCATTCTCGCTGCGCGACGACCTCGCATCGGCGCACCGATCGTCTGGCTCGCCAACGTCGTTCAAACCATCCCGAGCCTCGCCATGTTCGGGTTCCTGCTGCCGTTGCCGTTCGTCGGAGGCCTGGGCGCGCGCGTGGCGATCTTCGTGCTCATTCTCTACGCCCTGCTGCCGATTGTTCGGACGACAACGGCTGGTCTTCGATCGATCGATCAGGTGCTCGTCGAAGCCGGTACGGCGATGGGGATGACGCCGGGGCAGTTGCTCCGCCGCGTCGAGCTGCCCCTGGCGCTGCCGTCCATCGTGGCGGGGATTCGTGTCGCGGCGGTGATCGGCGTCGGCACCGCAACCATCGCCGCGGCGGTCGGTGCGGGCGGCCTGGGTGAGTACATCTTCCGCGGCCTGTCGATGGTCGACTCGACCGTCATCCTGGCGGGAGCGGTGCCCTCGGCGTTACTGGCGCTCACGATTGACGGGCTGCTGACGCTCGTCGAACGCGCCCTGAGGGATGCCGGCGGAAAGGCGCGCCGGCCGCGACTCGCAGCGGCCGCCGGACTAATTGTGATCGCCACCGCCATCGCGGGCGGCGCGCTCGCCTATGGAGTGCGGCGCGGCTCTGACGCCATTCGGATTGGTTCGAAGAACTTCACCGAGCAGATCATCCTTGGCGAGCTCGTCGCGCAGACGATCGAAGCCCATTCGTCTCTCCGCGTCGAGCGCCGGCTGAATCTCGGCGGCACGTTCATCTGCGATCGCGCCGTACGTTCGGGTGATATCGACGCGTATGTCGAATACTCGGGCACGGCCCAGACGGCCATCTTTCACCAACCCGTGACGACCAACTCCAGGCAAGTGTTCGAGGACGTCAAGCGACAGTACGGGGCCGCCGGGCTCACGCTGCTCGAGCCGCTCGGGTTCGAGAACACGTTCGCGATGCTGATTCGCGGCGATGACGCACGAACGCTCGGCGTTACCAAGTTGTCGGAAGCCGCTCGGTTCTCATCGTCCTGGCGCGCCGGATTCGGCTATGAGTTCCTGCAGCGAGACGACGGCTATCCCGGGCTCGCGCGCACCTACGGTTTGCATTTTGCGCGACCTCCCACGGCCATGGATCTGTCGCTCATCTATCGAGCGCTGGCGGATCGGCAGGTCGATTTCATCGCCGGTGACGCCACCAGCGGGCTGATCGATGCCTACGGCTTCGTGATGCTCGAAGACGATCGCCACTACTTCCCGCCGTACGACGCCGCCATTGTTGCGCGCTCGACCGTGTTGCTCGCGCACCCGGAGCTCCGCGCCGCACTCGCACACCTCTCGGGGCGAATCAGCGTCGCCGACATGCGCCGCATGAATCGTGCGGTCGATGCCGATCGCCGCGATCCGGCGGAGGTGGCGCGGGAGTTTCTAAAGACGGCGAAATAGGTTTCAGCTCCCAGCTCCCAGCTTCTCGCTCTTGCGCGAATCGCGAGCCGCCAGCCGCGAGCCGCGATTCGGCCTTGGAGTTGCACTCTCCGCATTTAGTGGAGGATGATCAGAGGATGGCCTCTCAGAATTCGTTCATTACCCGCACGCGGCTGACCGCGGCTGGGTCAGCCTTCGATATCTACAGCCTGCCGGCACTCGAGCGCGCCGGCTACGGCGGAGTGGCACGGCTGCCGTATTCGCTGAAGATCCTGCTCGAGAATCTCCTGCGTTGCGAAGACGGCCGGTTCGTTCACGCCGAACACATCAAGGCGCTGGCCAGCTGGGACGTGACCTCAGGCTTGCAGAAGGAGATCGCGTTCACACCAGCGCGCGTGCTCCTGCAGGACTTCACCGGCGTGCCGGCGGTCGTCGATCTCGCGGCGATGCGCGACGGCATCGTGCGGCTGGGAGGCGACCCGCGTAAGGTGAACCCGCTGCAGCCGGTGGAACTCGTCATCGATCACTCGGTGCAGGTGGATCACTACGCGGAGCGGAACGCTGCCGACCTCAACGCCGCGCTCGAGTTTGGACGGAACAAGGAACGCTACACGTTCCTTCGCTGGGGGCAGGAGGCGTTTCAGAACTTCCGCGTTGTGCCTCCCGACACGGGAATCGTCCATCAGGTGAATCTGGAGTACCTCGCGCGTGTGGTTTTCCAGGAAACGTCCAACGGCTCGGCGCTCGCGTACCCGGACACGCTCGTCGGCACCGACTCGCATACGACAATGGTCAACGGCCTCGGTGTCGTCGGCTGGGGCGTGGGGGGCATCGAAGCCGAGGCGGCGATGCTCGGTCAGCCGATCTCGATGCTGATTCCGGACGTTGTCGGCTTCAGGCTCGTTGATCGCCTGCCCGAAGGGGCGACCGCAACGGATCTTGTGCTCACGATCACCGAACGCCTGCGCAAGTTCGGCGTGGTCGGCAAGTTCGTCGAGTTCTACGGTCCCGGTCTGGAATTCCTGACCATCGCTGATCGCGCCACCCTTGGCAACATGTCGCCCGAGTACGGCGCCACGATCGCGATCTGTCCGATCGACGAGATGACGCTCGACTATCTTCGACTCACCAGCCGCGACGAATCGCACGTGCAGATGGTCGAAGCCTACGCGAAGGAGCAGGGGCTATTCCGGACCGCTCACTCGGCCGATCCGGTCTACACGTCAACTCTCGAACTCGATCTCTCAACAGTTGAGCCGAGTCTGGCCGGCCCGAAACGGCCACAAGATCGGGTGTCGTTGCGTCAGGCGAAGTACAAGTTCCAGCAGGCGCTCGACATGATGTTGACGGAACGGAAACCCAAGCCGGCAGCAGAGAAGCCAGGCGAAATCGGCTCTCCCGCTGCCCAGCCGGCAGCGGCAGCCGTCGCCGCGGCAACCGAAGTCGTCCCCGGCATGGAAGGGCTCGATCACGGTTCGGTGGTGGTCGCGGCCATTACCAGCTGCACCAATACGTCCAACCCCAGCGTGATGATTGGCGCGGGACTGCTGGCGAGAAACGCGGTCCAGCGCGGTCTCAAGGTGAAGCCGTGGGTAAAGACCAGCCTTGCGCCCGGCTCGCTGATCGTCACCGAGTACTACAAGGCGGCAGGCCTTCTCGAGTACCTCGCTGAACTCGGGTTCAACCTCGTTGGTTACGGGTGCACGACCTGCATCGGCAACAGCGGGCCGCTACCCGAGCCCGTATCCGGCATCGTCAAGGATCGGAACCTCATCGTCGCATCCGTTCTGAGCGGCAACCGGAATTTCGAAGGCCGCATCCAGTCGCAGGTGCGCGCGAACTATTTGGCGTCGCCGCCGCTGGTCGTCGCGTACGCGCTGGCCGGCCGGATGCAGGTCGACCTGACGACCGAGCCGCTTGGAACCGATACCGCCGGAACGCCGGTGTATCTCAAGGACATCTGGCCGTCCGAGCGCGAGATCCAGGAGACGATGCTGAAGGCGGTGAAGTCGGAGATGTTCCGATCGAAGTACGCGACGGTGTTCGATGGCGACGAGCGATGGCGATCGCTGCCGAGCCCGACAGGGGAACGGTTTGCGTGGGACGACACCTCGACCTACATTCGGAATCCGCCGTTCTTCGAGGGGCTGACGCTCGAGCCGACGCCGCCAACCGACATCGTCGGGGCGCGTGCGCTCGCGGTGCTCGGCGACAGCGTGACGACTGATCACATTTCCCCGGCGGGATCGATTCCGGTCGATAGCCCGGCAGGGAAGTATCTGGTCGCCAAGGGCGTGAAACCGGGGGACTTCAACTCGTATGGCGCGCGCCGCGGCAATCACGAAGTCATGATGCGCGGCACCTTTGCCAACATTCGACTCCGCAACCAGCTTGCGCCGGGGACGGAAGGCGGCTGGACCACGCTGATGCCGGCCGGCGAGGTGATGACGATCTACGACGCCTCCGTTCGGTACAAGGAAGCCGGTGTGCCGCTGATCGTGATCGCGGGCAAGGAGTACGGTTCAGGCTCGTCACGCGATTGGGCGGCCAAAGGCACGCTGCTGCTGGGTGTGAAGGCGGTGATTGCCGAGAGCTTCGAGCGTATCCACCGGAGCAATCTCGTCAACATGGGCGTGCTGCCGCTGGAATTTCGCGCCGGTGAAAACGCGGCGTCGCTCAAGATCACCGGGCGCGAAACGTTTGACGTCCTCGGGATGGGCGCGACGTTGAAGCCGCGCGGCGCGGTGACCGTGCGCGTGACGTGCTCCGACGGAAGTGTTCAGGACATCACCGCGACGGTGCGCATTGACACGCCCGAGGAACTCGTCGCGTTCCGTAACGGCGGCATTCTGCCGTACGTGGTACGGCAGTTGGTGAAAGGGTGACGATTGCGGATTGCGGATTGGTGATTGCGGATTTTTTGATTGCCGATTGACGATTGAGATTTCTGATTGTTGATTGAGATTGCTGATTGGTGATTGCTGATTTTGCCACCGGCCGGCAATCGACAATCACCAATCGGCAATCTCAATCCAACAATCGGCAATCGCCAATCTCAATCCAAAATCGACAATCGACAAATCCGCAATCGCCAGTCCGAAATCCGCAATCGATCTATTTCATATAGCCTCTTCGTGCGGTGACTTTCCCTCGCTTGGCCTTCAGTTTGACCTCGAGCGGGTGCCAGCCTGCCTGATCGACGCCCCTCGGAGTGTAGGTAATGAGATACCGAGTGCGGAATTCCATGAGCACTCGGCGCGGCGTTGACCTTTTCCGACGACACTCCGGCCGTGAGGGATCCCAGGCCGCAGATCGACAGAACGATCAGCGCGGCCGAAGCGTAGCTTCGCATCGTGAAACCGAAATCCGGCAGGCGCCACGCACTCTAACACCCGAGCGTGATGGTTGAGTTGCCGTCAATCAACAATCAACGAGCGACAATCGGCAATTTCCTATAATCGATCGATGGAATCGGTCGAGCGTCGTCGCTCGTTGACGACAAGAGATGTGAAGGATGAGGCGAGGGCCGCGGGCTTCGATCTTTGCGGCGTTGCACCGGTGGCCGATTTTCCCCAGCTCGGGTTTCTCGATGAGTGGCTCGCGCGTGGCTATGCGGGGGAGATGCACTACATGCATCGCACGGCGGAGCGGCGCGCGAACGTCCGCGCGGTGATGCCCGAAGCGCGATCGGTGATCTGCCTCGGCGTCGTCTACAACACGGAGCGGCCGTATTCCAACCAGCATGCCGATCCGGCTCGGGCGGCAATCGCACGCTACGCCTGGGGAGACGACTATCACGTCGTGATCGAGGAGCGTCTCCGCTCGCTCGTCGAGCGGCTGCGAGCGATCGCTGACGATGACTTCGAGGCGCGCGCCTACGTGGACACTGGCCCAGTGCAGGAACGCGTCTATGCACAATACGCCGGGCTTGGATGGATTGGGAAGAACAGCTGTCTCATCAACGAGTCACTGGGGTCTTGGATCTTTCTCGCCGAGATTCTCTGCAGCCTCGCGCTCGAGCCGGACGCGCCAGGGTTCGATCAGTGCGGGACGTGCGCGCGATGCCTCGAGGCCTGTCCGACGGGCGCGCTGGTTGACGCTGGCGTGCTCGATTCGACGCGGTGTCTCTCGTACCTCACCATCGAACTGAAGGGGCCGATTCCAGAGCAGCATCGGGAGGGAATCGGTCCGCACGCGTACGGCTGCGACATCTGTCAGGAGGTGTGTCCCTGGAACATTTCGCCCGGGATCGGCAAGAGCGACGAACCGCACTGGCAGCCGCGCGACGGGCTCGACACGCCTCGCCTGATCGATCTGTGGAATCGCTCGGACGACAGTCTTCGCGCGCTGTTGAAGGGAAGCGCCATGAAGCGTGCGGGCGTGAAGCGCCTGCGACGGAACCTGGCGGTCGCGATCGGCAACAGCGGCGACTCGTCAGCGATGGCTGCGCTCGCTGACTGCCGCGAGCCCACGGCAAGCGATCCGCTCGTGGCGGAGCATGTCCAGTGGGCGATCCAGAGGCTCGGTGAGTAGAAGTGGCTTCAAAACCGCGTGTAGGAGAGCCCGAGGGGCGAAGCCCCTCGGAGTGAGAAAGCCCAGACCTGGCGAGCCGGTCCCCGACCTTCTTCCGGACAAACTCACCCTGGAGAATGTGGCCGGAGCGGCGAATGACTGCAAAGCGTGCGATCTCTATAAGCGTGGTACTCAAACCGTCTTCGGTGAAGGACCGCAACGGGCCACGCTGATGCTCGTCGGCGAACAGCCTGGTGACGCGGAAGACCTTGCCGGGCATCCCTTTGTCGGCCCCGCCGGCAAGCTCCTCGACCGGGCGCTCGACGAAGCAGGCATCGATCGCAAGAAGGTCTACGTCACCAACGTCGTGAAACACTTCAAGTGGGAGCCGAGGGGGAAGCGTCGGATCCATGCGAAGCCCAACGCCGCGGAAATCAGCGCGTGCCGTCCGTGGCTGGAAACCGAAATCGCTCTGATCAAGCCGCAAGCGCTGGTCTGCCTTGGCGCGACCGCCGCGCAGGCTCTGCTGGGAAAGACTTTCAAGGTGTCGAAACAGCGAGGCGAGTTCGTCGACTCGTCGCTGGCGCGGCTGGTGATGGCGACCGTTCACCCTTCGTCGATCCTGCGTGCGCGAGACGACGAAACGCGACGGGTGGAGATGGAGCGGTTCGTGGCCGATCTGAAGAAGCTGGCGAGCGCGTTCAAGCGCATCGGAAGCGGCTGAAGCCCGCGAGAGTGGGAGCTCGAGACTCGGATCCTGCAAGAGGGAGTAAGATCACGAGAGAATAGGGTCATGACGGAACAATTTCAGCCCACGCTGCTTCTCTCCATGCCGCAGCTGCAGGATCCGAATTTTGCCAGGACGGTCGTTCTCCTGTGTGACTACGTTCCTGAGGGTGCCTTTGGCTTGGTTCTGAATCGCCCGACGGATGAGGCCGCAACCGTTATGGTGCGGCTCGATCCACCGGTGGAGAACGGCAACGAGCTGCGCCTGCATACGGGCGGGCCGGTTGAACCAGACCGCGGATGGATTCTCAGCGGCGAAGAGCCGGCCGATGTCGAACACCGCACGATCGTGCCGGGATTATTCCTCTCGACGTCGCCGATTCTGCTTCGACGGGTGCTTGAAACGCGCCCCGCTCCGCGAGCCCTCGTGCTCGCCGGCTACGCGGGATGGGGACCCGGACAGCTCGACCAGGAACTCTCGCAATCCGCGTGGTTGACGTGCGACGTCGACCTGGAACTCGTCTTCGACACCGAGCCCGCGCGCATGTGGGAGACGGCCATCCGACGCCTCGGAGCCGATCCTTCGGCTTTCCAGATGAGTCACGGCGTGCATTGAGAGATCGGGTTCCGCCAGGGTTCTACTTGGTTCTACGGGGTTCTACAAGGTTCGTTCTGGTTCTGCCAGGTTCTCTGCGTCCTACCTGGGTAGAAGCTGACAGAACCCGGTAGAACCTGAGAACGAACCCGGTAGAACCCTGTAGAACCTTGTGAACCTGGTAGAACCCAATCACTTGCCGAGGACTTCGGCGAAGAAGTCGGTGGCGCGAGGATCCTTCGACTGGCCCAGCCAGAACATCGCCTGCTTGCGAACTTCCGGGTTCGTGTTGCTCCGCGCGACTTTGATCAGGAGCGGGACCCCTTCGTCTTTCGGCAATTGACTGAGCGCGAACACGGCTTTCTTCTTCACTTCTGTATCAGGATCCTGATCGATGCGATCGGTGATCGTCGCCGCGGCTTTTTCGCCAGCCTTTTGTGCCAGCCAGAAGAGCGCCTCCCCGCGGAGCCGCGGTTCCGCGTCGGTGCGAGCGGTCGCGATGAGCGTATCGAGCGCTTGTGGAACCTTGCTCTGCGTCAGACCGAAGATGGCACTCTTCCGGACCTCGACGCTCGGGTCGTCCCGAAGCACGCGTTGCAGCGTCTGGAATCCATGCTGGCCGCGGGCGTTTCCGAGCCAGAACGTCACTTTCTTCCGAACACTGTCCGGCTGGCTTTGCGCGACCAGGCGGTCGAGCGATGCGTCAGCGGCCGAATCCCCGTGAAGCGCGATGGCCGTAATCGCGCCATCGCTGACGCGATTCCTCGTCTCGCCCTGCACGCCGGCGAACGACTCGAGCAGCGCGATGCTGTCGGCGGGGCGGACGTTGTCCAGCCAGCGCACCGGCCGGCCGCCGGCGTCGAGCTGGCAGTCTTCTGAGAAGACTCTGATGCGCTCGACCGTTCGATTCTCCACGCGATACAGCACGATCATCTGCGTGGATCCTTCGAGCTTGATGACTCCCGCGGGCGACGCCACATCTGAACGCGACGTCATCGATGTGCCCGACGAGTTTTCAAGCCGGCAGAACCCGCAACAGCCCGACGCATTCGACGGCGTTCCATTCACGACCGTGCTGCCGGAGTTGAAGCAGCACATCACCTGCTCGCCATTGGAGACCGGCACGGAGTAACCAATCCATGCGACGTCAGCGGTCGCACTCACCAACGATCGAAACGACTGGATGAAAGGCGTTCCGGCCGGCTGGGTGGTTACGGCGCCGTTCTGGATGCGTGGCTGCTGGGCGGCGAGAACTGTGCCCACCCCCGTCGCCAACAGCAGCCCAGACGCGATCGCTTTGAACGGACTGAACATGGCGCGCCTCTACTTTCCGTTCAGGAGTTCCATCATGTATTGCATGACGACGGGGTCCTTCGAACCCATCACCGACAGCTTCGACACGATCTCCTTCTTCATCGTCGGGTCGGATTCCTTGCGGGCAAGATCGACGAGCCCCGACGCGTTGCCTTGCACGAAGAGGCCCTCGATTACTGCACGGCGAACCGCGGGATCCTTGTCCGTGTTGTAGATCTGAACCAGCGCGTCACCGGTTTTCTTCGAGCCCATGACGCCGAGATTGCGGATGGCGGTTCTTCTCAGCTCGGGGTTCTTCTCGGTCTTCGCCAGCTCGATGAGCCGGTCGGCATCGCCGCCAACGAACATCGCCTGGATGATCCGTTTCTTGACGTCGACCGACGTCTCTTTCTGATAGAGCTGCCACAACGCGTCGTGGGCGCCCATCACGCCAAGCTGCTGCACGGCCTCGGCGCGGAGATCCGCGTTCTGTTCTGACTGCGCCGCGTTCAAGAGCCGATCGCGCTCGCCCGCGACCATGAATGCACGCAGGATCCGCCGCTTCACATCCACGTCTGGAGTCGAGCTGTAAATCTCGGCAAGCGCTGCGCGGCTTTCAGAACCACCCTGTGTTCCCAGATAGTCGATGGCGCGGTTCTGGAGATCAGGCGATACGTTGCCCTTGGCGACGTTCTTGAGGAGGTCCCGCGCACGGGGCGAATCGCTCTGGGCAAGGACGAACAGCGCTTTCGACTTCAGGCGTGGCGACGCCGTCCCCTTGAGAAGGGTCTCGATTGTCGGAATCGCCTTTTCCGGATCCGAATTCATCAACGCCGCGAGCGCATAGCTCTTCATCTCTTCGTCGTTTTCATTCTCGGGCCGCGCTGGCTGGCCGCTGCTCAGGCGAACTTCGCTCTCGAGCTGCTTTGCCTGGGAGGCGTAGCGGCCCTTGGGGTAGTCCTTCGCCAACGAAGCAAGGGTCGCCAGTGACTCGGCGCGCTGCCCGATCTTGTTTTGCGCCCATGCCTTCCAGTAGAGCGCGTTTTCCGCGTGCGCCCCCTTCATCGCGGCGGTGTCCGTGAAGCGCTGGATCGCGCGATCGTACCGGCCGTTGTCCATGTCGTCGCGGCCCTGGTCCCACAACCGCGTTTCGCGATCGCGTTCACGCTGCTCGGCCTCTTTCTCGCGGTCTTGTCTGTCCTGCTCGCTCCACTCGGCCGACATCGGTCTCCCGATCGTCATCGGCCCGATCAGCATCGGTGGTGACGGCAGGGCAGCCGGGGTGGGACCGATCGGTGCAAGCGCCATGGGCCCCGGCCCCACAGGACCGGGACCGACCGGACCTGGACCAACCGGGCCAGCTCCGACTGGACCTGGCCCGATCGGACCGGGTCCGACCGGAACCGGCCCCGTGGGTTGTGCCGACGCGACGCTTGCGACGGCGAACATGGCGGCGAACGCAATGGCCACGCATGAAATCTGGTTGCGCATGATTCGATATCCTGTCTCTTCCTCGGCGAGCATCAGCCCGCTCTCAAAGCGCCGGAATTATCCGGCGCGCATGTCATCGTCGAGTGGCTACGAGCTCTGGCCCGCCCGCGACCGGATTTGCGCCTTCTGGCGTTTCTGAACTTCCAGCGACAGCACCCGTACTTTCAGCAGTAATCCGTTCTTCTCGATGCGCTGACGCACATCGTTGAAATCCGCGGCGGACACGCGATCCGGGCTTGCCGCCACGTCGGTCAGCACCTGTTCGAGATCGTCCAGCACCGCTGCGAGCGCGGTATTCCCGTTCGCCACCGCCGTCTGCCGATACAAGCGGTTGTCGGCGACGAGTTCCTCCGCGCGTTCACGCTCCGCGACCAAGTCACTCGGATCCGAGGCGTCCGCGGTCACGAGTTCGGTGAGCATCAACTCCGAGCGATCGAGATGATCTCCGAGGTCCGCCAGCAGGATGCGCTCGCGCAACCCGTTCGACGCCGTCGTGGATTCAGAAACGTTTGCGGGAACGGCCTTTTGCGAGACGCGCCCGGCGAGGAACGCGGCCGCCACGAGCAGCGCCACGCCGGCGACCCAGGCGAGGCGCGCCGGCGACAGCACGAACCACGAAAACCATCCGTTCGCTGGTCGATCGAGTTCCGGCTGAAGCCGTGCCCAGACCTTACGTTCGAAACCGTCTCCAATCTCGACCGGCGGGGTCGATTCCACCGCCGCCAGCACGCGCTGAAGCGTGGCGAAGCGTGCGTGGCACGCGGCACACTCACGAAGGTGATCGCCAGCCCTCGCGCTCGCGGCCGCATCGAGCTCGCCGTAGTAGTGAAGAACCAGATCGTCTTCAGTGAGGTGCATATGGATTTACCGTCTCAATCTGCCGACACGAGCGGTTCAAGCGCGACGCGCATCTTCTTCACCGCACGAAAAATACTGTGCTTGGTCGCGTTGGCCTTGAGGCCCAGCGCATGGCTGATTTCGTCGATCGACTGGCCTTCGAAGTGCCGGAGCGCGAACGCGGCGCGTTCCATGGCGCTCAAGGACGTCATCGCGTTCATCACGCGCTCCTGGACCTCGGTGCTGAGCATCAGCCGTTCGGGTGACGCCTGCACGTTGGGCCCGCGGTCATCGCCGCCAAGGTGATCGAGATCGGCGGCGTCGTGGCCCGATTCGCGGTGTGGCCGCGAACGAATCAGATCGATCGAGCAGTTCACCGCGATGCGATGCAGCCAGGTGCTGAAGTTCGCTCGCGATTCGAAACGGCTCAGTTGACGGTAAGCCTTCAAGAAAGTCTCCTGTACCACGTCTTCCGCATCGTCGGCCGAGCCGGTCATCCGGTAGGCAAGCCTGTAGACAGCGCGGCTGTGGCGCTCGACGAGCGCTCGAAAAGCTTCGCTATCGCCGTCGCGGGCCAGCGCGACGGTGGCGGCGTCCGTTTGCGGCATCCAATTGCTTAGACGGGAGTTGCGGCTGGTGGTTAGCTGCGGATCTGAAGGCGGTTTAGTGGCGCCTGGGCCGGTCGGGTCCTGAGGTTGGGTCATTGACCAAATCGAGGTTGGCCGGGGGGGCCTTTACTCGTTCGACAATTTCCCGGGTACGGGCGATCTCCCGTTGAAGGGCGGCGATGCAGGCCTCCTGACTCTCGTGCGGGAGGTCGGTGCTCGCCCCGCAAAAGGGACAGGAGTCTGCCACTGGGGGTCACCTTCCGAAGCTGCTTTCGCAGGGTCAACGGAGGCGTTGCAAGAACACATCCACGGTGCACAGACATCACCGCGTCGAAAAGAGTGTCTTCACGCCGCTTTCGAGCGGCCGGATCCGATAGCTGAGTTCTTCAACACTACGTGAACTGTTCAGCGTCCAGTCGTGGCGAAATATCTTCACAGCGCCGCGCGTAATGATTGGCGGTCTTCGCGTCATAGTTGCACGGCATTCTTCCAGCCAACCCATCGCCGACGCGGCCGCGAAAGGAATCCGCCTCGGAAGCGGGGTTCCAGTCAGGTCGCGCCAGATTTCAAAAATTCGCATCTGCGGCGCATTCTCGCCGCCGAGGACGTACTCCGTTGCCGCCAGGGGCCGCACTATTGCCGCGACGTGCGCATCAGCCACATCGTCCACGTGCGCGTACGACCAGCAGCGATCGCTCCCCACGATCCCCGGCAGGTGCCCTCGCCGGTGATCATCGATCAAACGGCCCACCAGGTTTGCCTCGTTTGGTGGTCCCGGGCCATACAGGACGCCAGGCACCAGGATCACCACCGGTTCGCCGCGGGCAGCGGCCGCCTGCGCCACCTCGCGTGCTCGCACCTTCGTGCGCTGGTAGTCGTTGGCGCAAAGGGCCGTGGTCGCACCGGCGGGCGGTAGCGCCAAAAAAGATGATGTGTAGACGACGCGTCGGATCCCCGACGTCCTGGCAACATCAAGCGCCGACTCAAGACCGCCAATGTTGATCTCGTCGAAGATCGCTGGCGAAGGTTGCCAGAGGCTGACGAGGGCGGCGGCGTGGATGATGGCGTCCACCCCCCGTGCCGCGGTCATGATGGCGTGCCGATCCCGGACGTCGCCATCCACGGCCTGACCCGGAAGACCTGCCGCAGACGCCCGGCGCGCGAACACGATCGGGTCGTGCCCCTGTCGCACCAGCGCCCGGACGATGGCACTGCCGAGATAGCCGCTGCCTCCTGTGACGAGGACTCGCATTTACTTGATGTCAGTTTTCCGTCTGCCTTACTCACTGCGCGTGGGGCCCCACCCCCACGCGCTCTCGCTCGCGTGCGCCGCTTCGCGGCGCTTCCCTCCGGCCGCTCGCTCGGGCCGCAGGCGCTCGCTGTCCATGTCCGAATCCTTAAGCCGGTAAGCGCGAACCAGCTGATCCCGGGTCCCGGATAACGGATCCCGGCTCCCTGAATCCTCGGGCTTCGAACCATTGTTATATGCTTCATTCGATGTTCAAGCGGCAGAAAACCGGCTCGGTCGTGTGTGCCTCGTGTGGCTCGCTTGTCGGGGTCAATGATGACCAGTGCTACACGTGCGGCCGGCGCAATCCCGGTCTCTGGGGATATGGTCCGCTGCTGCGACGGCTTGGCAACGACCTCGGTTTCGTGCCGCTCGTCATCTATGGGTGCGCCGCCCTGTACATCTTGAGTCTGCTCGTCACGTTGATGACGGGTGGCAACATCATGGGTGGCGGTCTTTTCTCGCTGCTCTCGCCCGGCGGATTTGCCACGATGGTGCTGGGGGTGAGCGGCGCCGTTCCTGTTTTTTACTACGGCCGCTGGTGGACCGTGCTGAGTGCGGGCTGGCTGCATGGCGGGGCGCTGCACATCCTGTTCAACATGATGTGGGTCCGCGACCTGGGTCCGCCGGTCGCGGACATCTACGGCGGCGCCCGGATGGTCATTATCTACACCATCTCGTCTGCGTGCGGATTCCTGCTCAGTTCCACAGCGGGACTGATCATGCCGCGCGTAGCCTTCCTCGGCGGGGCGTCCTACACACTCGGCGCATCGGCCGCGATTTTCGGACTGCTTGGCGCGCTCGTGCACTACGGCCGGCGAGGCGGCAGCAGCATGATTCGTTCGCACGCGTTGAGCTACGCGGTGTCGATGTTCGTGTTCGGTCTGCTCATGCCAGGCGTCGACAACTACGCGCACGCCGGCGGGTTCGTCGGCGGCTACGTCACCAGCATGTGGCTCGACCCGTTGAAGCCGGAACGGGTGAACCACATGGTCGGCGCGCTCGTCTGCCTGCTGGCTACGGTGCTCGCCATCCTCGCTTCGGTCATCGGGACTCTGCGAATGCTCTGATCGTCAACGACAGCCAAGACTCAACAGGAGAAACGAGAGAAACGGGAGCCAAAATTTCTCTAGTTTCTCCAGTTTCTCCTGTTTCATTGGATGTCGCCGCTCCGAGCGGACTACTTCGAATAGAGATCGATGATCTTCCCTATGGCCCGTTGGCAGACGCGGCAGAAACCCACCGCGTCGCGGGTGAACATGATGCAGTCGGCTTCGGGGCGGTAGAGTCCCCGCGCTTCATAGGACGCACCTTCAAACGCTCCCACCCGGCCCGAGTAGGTCATGGACGACAGAAACTTGGTGTCCCACGCCTGCTGCTCGCGAAAGAGGGCGTCCATCTCCGACTCCGGAGCGTTCCGCGCCCGGATGTCACGCCGTCGCTGCTGGATTGAGGCGGTGTGCTTCTCGTATTCCTCTTTGCTCCACGGTGTCGGGAGCGGTGTGCCAGACGTCACCAGATCCTTCCACTTCAGCGTCGCGGGATCGTGGAGGGCCGTCACGTTCGGCTCCCATGGCTCTGGCTTCTGCGCCGCGCCGGTTTCGTAGGCCACGTCGGACGTGTAGTACTCATCGGCCAGCGCTGCGAAATGGTGGCCGAACTCGTGCACGAAGACATACGGCGAGAAGGCGCTGTCGACCGAGGCGGTTGCCTGATCGTTGAAGATGCCGCCGCCGCCGTAGGTCTTGTCGTTGACCAGAATCTCGATGAACTCGTACGGCGCGGCGGACGCCGCGTCGCGGAGTGCCCGGTTATCGAGAGTCAAGACGTAGCGCTCGGAGTCGAAGATGTTGTACTCCGTCGACAACGGCGTGCGGCGAAACACCCCGCCATTCGGACGGTTGACGCCGCTTTCGCCTGACGGGAGATCCAGCGCGCGGACATTGAAATCTCCCTTGCGGCTCTTGAACGGCTCCTGGGCGAACAGCGCTGGCAGCAATCGGTTGACGTCGGCGTGAAATTTCGACATTTCCGCCGCCGTGTAGCCTTCACCGATGACGAGCAGGTCGACCTTCTCGGCCGGCGAGCCGTTGACGAATACCGGCCACACGCGGCCTGCATGCTGCTTGAGCGGCGCGCGGACGACGAACCGGGATTGCGGATCGATCTCCGTTGTCCAGAGGGGAGAGAAGCTGTTGTCGGGTTGCCGCTTCGAAAGGGTCACCGTGACGGGCACGCGCGGCCACGGAAAACGCAACGATTCGTGAAACGTCCGATGTGCGGTTTTCTGCTCGCCGGTTGTCTCCCACTCGCCATAGATTGACGCGAACCCGCGTGAGTACACGACCGCGCCGCCACGCTTGTCGCGGACTTCGAATCGATACTTTCCGAGGTCGGTCGGATCGATCAATTGCGTCCGGCTGCCCGGCCAGTCGCCGTCGTCGACCACGCGATCGAGGGAAAACGTCTCCCCCGACTTCGGCCCTCCAGTGTGGAAGTAGTCGACGCGCATCGTCGCGCCTGTGAACAGAGCCTCGAACGATGGAGGCTGCTTCAACGACGCGGAAGAAGCGAGGGCGAGCACTGCGAGTACGAGGAACGTGCGCGACATTCGGCCACTATATGCTCTTCTGCGTCGAGTTGCAGGCGTGGAAGCTACAATCTAATCCGATGCGCAAACCTGTTGTTCTGATTACCGGCGCCGGCGGCGAGATCGGCCATGGACTCATCGACCGGCTCGCTCAGCGCAGTGACCGGGGAATCGTCACGCTCGATCTCAACCGGCTGGATCCGACGATTGCCACCAAGGTCGATCGCGAGTTCACCGGATCGATTCTCGACCGTGGCCTTCTCGAACGCGTTCTCGCCGAGTTTCGTGTGGAGCTGGTGTTTCATCTTGCCGCGCTGTTGTCCACGCGGGCTGAATTCACCCCGGTGACGGCGCATCAGGTCAACGTCGAGGGGACGTTGAACCTGCTCGAGTTCGCCCAGCACGAAGCCGAGTCTCACGGCCGCCCCGTCGTGTTCATGTATCCATCGTCGATTGCCACGTACGGGCTTCCGAATCGCGACACGAAGGCCGCTGCGGGAAAGGTCAAAGAAGACGAGTGGACCCATCCCACGACGATGTATGGGTGCAACAAGTTGTATTGCGAGCAGCTCGGGCGGTACTACGCGAGGTTCTATAAGCAGCTGGCTGCGGAACCGGCGAGTGGCCGAGTCGATTTCCGGAGCGTGCGCTTTCCGGGGCTGATTTCGGCGCTGACCATGCCGTCCGGAGGAACGTCCGACTACGCGCCCGAAATGATCCATGCGGCTGCAAAGGGGCAGCCCTATGAATGTTTCGTCCGCCCCGACACCCGGATTCCGTTCATGGCCATGCCCGACGGCGTAGACGCGCTCGTCAAACTCGCGTCCGCCCCACGCGATGCGCTGACCCGCACCGAATACAACGTGGCGGCGTTCAATCCGTCAGCCGACGAGATTCGATCGGTCGTTCTGGATGCGTTCCCCGCGGCGCGAATTGATTGGGACGTCGATGACAAGCGCCAGGGCATCGTCGATTCGTGGCCAGCCGACGTCGACGACTCCACCGCCCGGAGCGACTGGGGTTTCGCGCCGCGCTACGACTTCGAACGAGCGTTCAACGAGTACCTGGTACCTACGATACGGCGACGTTATGCCAAAGCTTAGCTGGCGTCCGCGAGCCGCGACTCGCGAACCGCGAACCGCGTCAG
>Ga0070684_100000405_pt1 | contig 29563 bp, 27 predicted proteins | sample KBSC723LmetaG_FD_65653 | JGI IMG/M metagenome (GOLD analysis project Ga0070684, IMG submission 65653) | Corn rhizosphere microbial communities from Kellogg Biological Station, Michigan, USA - KBS C7.2-3L metaG | ecosystem: Host-associated > Plants > Roots > Rhizosphere ...
CTCTACGTGGCAAGCAACACTCGTTCGATTTCCGCCTATTGTTCAGCGCCGGCGGGATCAGGCTTCCACATCTGTTCCCCCGCATCCGGAGCCACGGTTGCTTCTCCGGTAAGCTTCAGCTTCAGCGCCAGCTCGCTGTTTCCCATTCGCAAGCTCGAGGTATGGGTAGACGGATCGAAGAAGAGCGAGACCTACAATTCCGTCGGCGAACAAGCTTTTGCACGCAAGTCGCTCAGCCTCGCGTCTGGGAAACATACCGTGACGCTGGTCGCCGGCGGCTATGACGGTACGAGTCAGAAGAAGAGCTATAGCCTCACGGTGAAATAGCGGAGTATCAATCGAGTCGTCGCCAGGCGCGTGTGCACACAGGCGTGTCTGGCGACGAACTCTCTCGGGGCAATTCCTGAACTTCGGCGGAGGGCCCCTCTCAACAGGACATCCTCAGGGCCCGATCCTAAGAATTGGTTCCGTGGTTGCGATGGGCGGTACGGAAGTCTCGAACGAATCAAATCAACCTTTTCAAAGCCCACCACAACTTATCGGTGCCCTTCTCCCCATTCGGCAAAAGACGAAAGCCCGGCCATCGCCGGGCTTTCTCATAAGCTGGTACTTACCTTAACACTTAAAGTTTTTCGTGAAAGTCGCACACAGAGCAGGAGATATAAACTCCTCCAGGAACACCGCGCTCGCGGTCCTTCACTCGCTTCACAATGCGCGTAGGTTTGCTGCACTTCGGGCAATCGGTGGACTTCGTCGTGTCCATCGCTTTCTTGCGGTCGCCAGTTTTGGCAATCTTGGCCATGATTGGGGTGTTTCTCCTTTGAAGATTGTCTCTGCACACACGCGCAGCAGTTCTGCACGCGGCTTCAACGGCGCGGTCATTTACCTCTGCACAAGATTTTGGGCGGGAGGCAGCTGGACTCGCTGCCTTCCAGTTTACATCAGCCCTCGCTCACTGGGGCTGCGGGGCACTCGGCTCAGTCGATGGCGGCTCCAGTGACGGTGCCGATCCGCTTGTTCCCGGCTTGCCGGCATCCTTTGCCGCATCTGCCGCCGTACCGCTTTTATCCTTGTCCGCGGTCTCGCCGCCCTTCGCCTGGTCAGCGCGTCTCGCCGCAGCCACATCTGGATAATCGTCTGGCTTTTGTTTGGGGAACTGCACTGGCTTCATCTGACCTGCCGGATTTTTCGCGGTGTCAGGCAGTTGCTCGCCCGGACCCGTCAACGTCGGAGGCGGAGCCGGAGCCTCCCGATTGGGATCCTTATCCACATCGCCCATCTTCACCGTGCGCGTTCGCTGCTCTGCGACCGCCACCGCCGGTGTTCCATCAGTCCGCATCAGCCCTTCAACCATGTCCTGATCGAAAATCTGCGGCGCTTCCCCGACTTTTGCCACCTCGACACGAATCACCCGATTGCCATTGATGCGGACGAATTCGACAGGCTGAGGGGCCTGTCCATAGATCCACTCCTCAAATGGCATCTGCCCTTCAACTTCGCGCACTTTCCGCTGCGGCTGCCCCTTGGCAAAAAGCACCATGTCGGTGCTCATCCCCACCCACACATCATGCTTCAGGATTGCTTCTTTCAACTTCGGCGGCAGGGTGTCTGTGTAGGCTTGGATCGGCGTCTTCACGTCAAACGAAATCAGCGGCGACAGAAGCGACTTCACTTGAGCCGCCGTCATGCTTGGGACACCACCTTTAAATTCCAGCGTCAGCCGCGCGCCGGTTGGCTCTCCTTCTTCCCCGCCCTGCACCATCGGCGTCATCTGTGTCCCCGTGCCGAGTTGGATGTGGCGAAGGAACCGATGCTTCAAATCCGGGCCGCCGTTGAGCATGAAAACAAGCTTGTTCTTGTCGAACTTGATGTCCGTCAGCACCACGGCATCGCCGGGTTTCGCGCTGAGCCCATACTGGGTCACCATATCCAGGTAGCCTTCGCCCGCCGGATTCAGCTTGCCGTTCGCCTCAAGCGTTAGCCCTTTGCGCCCGCGCGGAAACGGCCGCATTGCGAAGCCCTGCTCCGACTGCAGCACACGGATGAGTTCCAGTCTCGTTTTCGTATCCAGCCCGGTCTTCGCAAGCTCGACATTGGTGGGCGTGATCTGCGCGTATCGTCGATCGACTGCCCCATTCGCGGTCGTCGCATTTCCCGTGTGGGTGTCGATCGTAAGCACCTGGGCCCCTGCACCCATAGCGGCAGCGGCCAGAGCCACGCCGCACACGCTACTGCAAGTAGCTGAAAGTACGCGCGCAAGGACCGATAAATTCACGAATGTAAACGGATATCTGATCATGGGCGTCCTCCCATGCATGCAGCTGGCACTGAGCCAACAGTAGTGCCATTTCACAAGAAAGGTCAAATCGAAGATTCCAGCCGGACCCCCGGAGCCCGGAACCCGGAACCGGAAAACTGTCCGGAAAGAATCACGGCACATCTTGCCGGTCAACTGCTGAATCTGATGCCGGCTCAGGGTTCGCAGGTGGCGTAGCTGCTGGAAGAATCTGAACCAGCCCCGGTCCTGCAGGTTCTGCCGCCTGCCCCATCGCCGTCTCATGTTGTCGCCGGGCTGCGGCATCCAGATCCACAGGGATTCCGGCCGCCTCAAAAACAGGTACGTTGTGACGAAAATCCAGCTCGCGCGTAGCCCGATACAGCGCCGCGAACGCAACCAGCAGCACCAGGCACGCCCACCAGCTCGCGTCCAGTCCGTACCCGCCGCCCGTAAGCCAGAACGGCCCCATCGGATTCCCCTCGATAATCGGCGAGTGGCTGCTGATGCCCGTTACAGTCAGCCCGAAGATCAGCGCCTGCGACGCCTTCCACGCAAAATTGATCCCCCAGCTCACCCACAGTGCCTTGGTCCTCAAATATGCTGTCGTTAACAGGAAGCTGAACACCACAGAAATCGCAATGCTCGCATTCGTCGATCCGGGCTGAAGAGTCCGCATGATCGCGTAAAACAGTGCAAATCCGAACGCCGCTCCCGAAGAGCCGACCACCATCGCGAATCGCTGAAATCCATATCCCCTGAACGCTACCTCTTCGCCCAGCGTCAGGAGCGCAAAGTACGCTGCGTCCGCAACCAGCCATCCCCAGGCCGGGCGCTGCGCTGTGATGACAACCGCGATCCCTCCGATCAGCAGCATCGGCAGAACGCAAACCACCACTGCGCCCCATCCAATCGCCGCGCCGATCCCGATCTCGCCTGTCCATCCCCGCCGCAGAGGCAGACCCTGCGCGGCAATCGATCGCGGCTGTCGATCGAAGAGCGCCCCGAACGCCGCATATCCAAGGATCAAAAGCGCCGCGAACAGAAGTTGTTCCACCAGCGGTTGCCATGCGTCCCGCTGAATCGCTATCGAAACATTGTGTGCAAACGACCGCACGACAAAGTAGTAGAGAACCGCTGCGATGAACTCAAGGTAGGCGCGCAGTTTGCCCCTGCGCTCTGGCGCGCTCATTGCTTGACTCGATCAGACGTTAATTGTGCAAGACAGAAGGTCATGTGCGATGCGCGAATCTCTCGGCCCGTGTGTGCGACTGCCGCTACTCCTCTGTATAGCACTGCGCGATCTTTCGAAACTTCTCCTGCCGCGCGGCCACCAGCGCATCCACCGGCATCTGCCTCAGCTCTGCCAGGTGTCGCTTGATCACGCTCCCCACAATTCCCGCTCCCGCAGGATGATCCGCATGCGCGCCGCCAGGTGGCTCACCGATAATCTCGTCGACGCACCCCAGCGCCGCAACTTCCGGCGCCGCAATGCGCATCGCCTCCGCTGCCTGCTGTTTGTGCGATGCATCGCGCCACATGATTGCCGCGCACGATTCCGGCGTAATCACAAAGTAGAGCGCGTTCTCCAGAATCAGCACTCGATCGCTCACCGCAAGCGCCAGCGCTCCGCCCGAACCGCCTTCGCCGCTGATGATCGAAATGGTCGGCACCCGGAGCCGCGACATCTCGCGGATATTCCGCGCAATCGCCTCCGCCTGCCCGCGCTCTTCAGCCCCGAGCCCCGGATAAGCCCCCGGCAAATCGATGAAGCTCACCACCGGTCTGCCGAACTTCTCCGCAATCTTCATGCAGCGAAGCGCCTTCCGGTAGCCCTCAGGATGAGGCATGCCGAAGTTGCGTTTCACGCGCTCCTTCGTCGAGCCGCCCTTGCGGTTCCCGATGACCATCACCTCGTCATCGCCGAGCCGCGCCATACCGCAAGCCACCGCGGCATCGTCGCCAAATGCGCGATCCCCGTGAATCTCGCTGAAATCCGTAAAGATCCGCTCGATAAAGTCCATTGGATAAGGCCGCTGCGGGTGGCGTGCCGTCTCAATTCTCTGCCACGCAGGAGATACCTGCTGCGGGCCGCTGGGTGAACCTGATGCGTGTTCAGTCATCGGTAATTGCAGCGTAGGGGAAATCGATCGACAACCACAACAGCTGCTCATTCAGATTCTACGGGTTGCAGCTAAGTTGTTACAAACTCGCCTTCACTGGTTCACTCATGAAGCTCGGGGTGCCCCCTTCTAAACGCGTCACTAGGGTCCCCACTGACAGGTCTTCCTCAGGGGGGTGGTTATAGGTTTAGCGTGGGACGCTAGCGGCTGGAAGCTAAAAGCTAGAAGCTAGAAGCTGTTCGGCCTCTCCCCCACCACCCCAAACGCCCGCTCCAACGCCATCCCTGCCTGGCACAGCGTGCCCTCGTCAAACAGCCGCCCAATCAGCGTCACCCCATGCGGAACCCGCCGCGGCGGCGAGAACTTCGGCAGCGGATGCTTCGGGTCCGGAGCCCAGTCGCTCCGTGCCTCCGACACTTCAACAAACCCGGCTCGCAGCGTAAGCGACGGATGTCCCGTGTTGTTCGAGATCACCAGCATCTCATCGCGCAGCGACGGAACCAGCAGCAGATCCACTCCCGACATGACGCGAGCCATCTCCCCCGCAACCTTCCGCCGCATCCGATCCGCCTGCACAAAGTCCACCGCCGACAAAAACCGCGACTGCCGAAACGTATTCGGCCAGCCATCCGGAACCTGCGCCCGCAGCTCCGCCTCCTTGTGACTCAGCGTGAGCTCTTCAAACGCCGCCGCGCTCTCCGCAAACAGAATCAAATTGAGCGAGTCATAAGGCCAGTCCGGCAGTGACACCTCAACGAGCTGCATCCCCAGCTTGCGCACCGTCTCCAGCGCAGCGCGATCTACATCAGTCGCTGGAGCCTCCTTCATCCACGCCGGAAAATATCCAACCTTCAACCCTTCGACCTTCGCAGTCGCGTCAAACGTCAGCGCACTCGGCACGCTCGCCACATCGCCTGCATCCGGTCCTGAAATCGCATTGAGAACAAGAATCGTGTCCTCCACGCTACGCGCCATCGGCCCTAGCTTATCGAGCGACCAGCACAGCGTCATCGCACCCGTGCGCGCCACACGCCCATAGGTCGGCCTCAGCCCGGTCACTCCGCAGCGCATCGACGGACTCACGATGCTCCCCCCTGTCTCGCTGCCGATCGCAAATCCCACCAGTCCCGCCGCAGTGGCCGCCCCTGGACCGGCACTTGACCCTGACGCGCCTTCCTCCAGCACCCACGGATTCATCGTCTGTCCGCCAAACCAGATGTCGTTCAGCGCCAGGGCTCCAAGACTAAGCTTCGCCACCAGCACCGCCCCTGCCTCGTTCAGCCGCCGTGCAACCGCGCTGTCTTTCTCAGGTACTCGATCGCGATACGGCTCCGCCCCATACGTTGTCGGAATTCCCGCAGTATCGAGCAGGTCTTTTGCGCCCCACGGAATCCCATGCAGCGGCCCGCGATACTTCCCTGCCGCAATCTCCTTGTCTGCCAGCCGCGCCCGCTCCAGCGCATGATCCTTCGTCAGCGTGATCACGCAGCGCAGCTTCTTGTCGAACCGCTGCAGCCGATCGAGATAAATGTTCGTCAGCCGCTCCGACGTAATCTGCCTCGACTCGATCCATCGCGAGAGCTGTGCAACCGAGGCAAAAGCGATGTCGACATCCTTCGAAGGCAGCGGTGCGTGTGCATCCGCACTGCGCACGAACTGACTCGCCGGGTGCCCCATTCTAGATCGTCCGTCAGGACGATCTAGGGTGGGATACGAAGAACTCGAACTGGAAAGCATGCCCGGCAGCATCGGATTCCACACCGTCGCCGGAGCCACGTTCGACTCCAGCATCATCTTGCGCGGCCCGGTCCTTCGCTCATACACCGGAGCCATTGCTCGAGCCCAGTTGCTCGCCGCCTGGGCGCGATCAGCCTCGCTCATCTCGATCTGCACCAGCTTTTCGGCTTCCGCAAACGTCTCCGCATTGACCTTTGGCCCCACTGGCGGCGCTGTACCGAACGCCGGTGGAGCACCTGGCGTCTGCTGGTTCTGCGCCGGTGCCGGGGTCTGTTCCCCATCGAGTGGCAGCGCCGCCGCCACCGCTCCCATCGTGCCCATCGCTATGAAGTGCCGCCTCGAACTGGTCATGAGTGCCTTTCTAACGAAGATTGTTGCAGTTGTCAGCTGTTGATTTTCACGCCGAAGCCCAGAACTCGCCCCCCGCCCGGCGATCTCAAAACCGAGACCGAGTGCCCTACAACTGGGAGAGATGTGGGAAAGATTTCCCGCAGTGAGAATGGAAAAGGGCCCAGGGTTCTCCCGGAGTGAGAATCGAAAAGAGCTCAGGGTTCTCCCGGAGGGAGAAGAGAGAATAGCCCAGGATGAAATCCTGGGTAGCCAGCACACCAAGGAAACCAGCCCCGTAGGGGCGATCGAGATCCCCCGTCACTTTTACTTCGCGATCGAAAAGTCAAGCGCTCACTCCCATCCGATCCCTCTAACTCCTTCATTCCACAGCGAAAATTCACCCCGCGCGTTTTGCATGTTAATTACCCCATATAGCGCACACTTATCTCCTAGTCAAAAGTTCATCTCGACACAACGCCAGCTCGGCTGAAACGGCGTACCCGGCAACAGGTTGTTGTTGCTTGGGTGATCAAACGTGCGCGTCAGCGCACGCTAACTCCGCTAGCTCCGCTCTTCCACGAAACGCGAACCGGTACCGAGGTAGGCTTCCGTCTTCCCTCGGTCCCTTGTACCCAGGAGTTTTTATGTTTGCCTCATGCACCCGCGCCCTCGACTCAGGCAACACCTGCAAATCACCCGCCGTCCGCGGCACCAGCCTTTGTTTCAACCACACCCCGCACGAGAACATCAAACGCCGGCAACATCACGAGTACGAGCCGTTCGAACTCCCTCCTCTTCATTCCAAGAGTGCCGTCCTTGTCGCCATCTCCGAGGTTCTCTACCGGCTCTCCATGCGCGGCATCAAGCGCTCTGAAGCCGACACTCTCCTCCACGGACTCAGCCTCGTCGCTCGCCTCATGACCGAACTCGATCAGGAAGTTGGTGCATGCGGGATGGACCACACCCAATACGCCGCCCAGGATCAACAAGGAGAACCTTCACTCGAATCTATTCGGGAAATGATCGACTCCATGGCAGCCAAACTCGACGGGCCCACCTTTAAGGAGATCGAGGAACTGCAGGCCGCCATGCCCAACGCAACTCCCGACCAAGCCCTCGATTATTGGAGAGCCACTCGTCAAGCCAGACCGGTCCGCACCTAAACCAATACCGCAGAGGAACATGACAAAAAAGTAGGGTAAGAACATTTCGCGCATGCTGACATTCAGAAATCCAGGAAAAGTATCAGCGCATGAGTTCACTCATTCCGCAATCCTGGCCCAAAAAGAACTTAGTCGAAACGGGCTCCGTAATAACGGCACGGCTTCAGCCGGGCCACTCGTTCGATCAAGTTGAGATCCGGGGCTTCCGTCCCCGAACGGAGGGAGCAGAGGTCTTCAGGCCTCTGACAACTCCGGCCATCTCCGTCGGGCTTTAGCCCCGGAACTGACTAGCAGCAGCGTAAACAGACCGGTCCGCACCTAAACCAATACCCGAGAGGAACATCGCAAAAAACGGGCTATAAATTCCTCCGCCGCAATCTCAAGTCAAACAACACGCCGGGTACCCCTGGTCCCTCGCACTTGGGGACCAGGGATACATCTGCCGATCATGCGCGATACCAAAACCAGACAACGACAAATCTCCCGGAGGATGAACGCGAAAATAGCCCAGGGTCAAACCCTGCGCAGCCCCGCACTAAAATCACGCGAGCCCCGTATGGGCGATCGAGCCATCTGTGATAAGAGGAATTTGCAAAGTCTCTGAGCGATAGAAAAAACCAGTTTACCAATGTGTTACTGACGAGTTGGCCACGACTCGCCCGAAACGCGAAGAAGACACGCCTGAGCGATTACGATTAGCGCATGGATCGATGCGTTCAATTGTCCTACTTCTATCACGACGATGACATCGTGGAACTCAGGGTGTCCGCATGGAACGGGAGTTTCGGAGGCGCTACTTGCCTTTACGTTGGTCAAGGTGACTTGGCGGATACGGCAACGCTATTGGCCGGTTTTCCAGTGGGCCTGGAGGACCAGCGTGAAGCTATGTTCGGAGCTTTTGGTCCGAAGTTTGCCGGTGGGGCTATGAAGCTGAAGTTCGCCTGTATCGACGGTGCAGGACATTGCCAGTTGCATGTCACCATCGAGGCTGATTATGACCGTGGGGAACTGCTGGCCCAGCGCGTCGAGATGCTTTGCGCCTTTGAGCCAGCGGCGCTCGATCAGTTCTTGGAGCAAATGCGGGAACTAAACTCTTCGCTCAAGGGTTCGGCTGTGCTTGCGATTCCATAGTTGCGAAAGAGCTTCCATGGGGCGAAGAGAAGGCATAGGGAAGAGTTGTCCGCCATGCACCCGGAGCTATACTCGTCGCACCTCAAAACGAGATGAACCAATTGAATCAAAGGCTGACAGGCGCGAGGTGTTTGATCTCCGCATTGGTGGCACTCTCCGCGACAGTTGCGCACGCAGCGAGGGCGAACGCCAATTCTCTGCACGTGCGGCTCTGTACGAAGATTGAGTTTGCAACCGGATCATCTGAAGTCGTCACCTTCATCAAAGATCGTTCATCAGGCGAGAAACCGCCCTTCAACTGGTGCGAGGCTATCGATGTGGATTGGTTACCCGGCGCACGACTTCTTCGCATCCATACCGCAATTCAAACAGATTTCGCGTGGACCTATACGCTAGTGCAGGCCAACAGCAGGTCTTCCGAATCACTGACGGGATTTGGAGAAGGACTAGTGGTTGGAACATCTTCTAATGACTCGAAAAGTCTGCTTGCGTTCAACGACCTACTAAAGACCGCACAAGCACCACTAAACCCGTCTCGAATGCGCTCGGTGTGCATCCTGTACCTGTTTCTCATTGGGCGGGAAAGCCACAGCGGCTTCTTCCGGCGCCCTGAACCCGCGCACGAGGTGATCGAGGAGGAGTACCGAACGACGGATCGAAGGGATGGCGACTTCCGAATCATCCGATTGACAACGAGGACAGGCCCCTTGAGATTCAAGTTTTCCTCCTCAATAGATGGGAAACTTCACCTTGATTCTGTCGTTGAGGACGGTGATAGTCCACGCGACAGCCACAATTAGCCACTGTCTGGCGAGGTTGCTCCCCAATCACCGCCGATACTTCCCTAGCCGGGCTAGGGAAGAGTGGTCCACCAACCGACCACAACACTAAAGATGATCTTCGCGAACGGCTACTTCTCGATCCGAGCTACCCTAGACCAGTCGGCCCACTCGATACAGGCGACTGGGTTTCCATCAATCCCGTCTTGTGCACGAGAGACGGCAAACTCTGGAACGCAACAAAATATCGCATGGTCCGCGTACAAGAACCAAGTATCCCAAGGTGGCGCGTCATGCAAATCGTAGAAGCCCTTTGAAACTGCTTCCGAAGCGCCATCATCTACTGTTTCCAGGGGCCAATAGATGAGAAGCCTGCAGTTCGAGAGAGCGTCAACAGCATCAAGAGTCTCTATTCTGGCCTCTTTGAGAATTTCCGACCGCGTTTCATTGATCCATGAGATTGCTCGACGGTATGAGTCATACTTTTTCTCAACCCAAGGTTCAAACGGTTCGGAGTTGTGAGACCAGTCAGGCACGTCGAGAATGGAGGAGGGATCGAGTCCGGGGCTGCGAAATGGCTTGTGGGAACACCAATTCACCACCTCAGAGATGACCCGTGAAAGTGCGGGTGACAGATCGCCGTTCTTCAAGCATGGCCCCCTGGATCAATAGTAGCGAAATTGAAAGATGCGCCTTTCACTCAGGTTCCGGTCAAGTCACCGCCTAACCGTCAGTAACCAACCAGTAAGCAGGCTGCTCTCCCATTCTTGAGAGATACCTGCAAGGCTGCGCGCCTTGATCCACCTCTACCGCGCTGCACCATGAGGAACCTGCAAAAAAATAGGTACAAAAGCCCCTACAATCGGTATGCACGTAAACGAGGCCCCATGACTCTCACCCGCAGAGACTTCTCCCGGCTCGCTGGCCTTGGCGCCGCGGCCCACCTCATCCCCGCATCCACCCGCGCACAATCCAGTGAGAAAAAGATCGGCTACGCCGTCATCGGGCTCGGCCGCATCGCCGGCCACTTCATGCCCGGCACGCGCAACACGACGAACTCGCAGATTACCGCTCTCGTCACCGGTCATCGCGACAAAGCCGAGAAGATCGCCGCCCAATACAACATCCCTGCCACCTCCATCTACAGCTACGAGAACTTCGACGAGATCGCGCACAATCCAGCCGTCGATGCTGTCTACGTCGCGCTTCCCAACTCCATGCACGCCGAGTACACCATCCGCGCGGCCAAAGCCGGCAAACACGTCCTATGCGAAAAGCCCATGGCCACCAGCGTCGATGACTGCGAAAAAATGATCGCTGCCTGTAAAGCCGCGAGCAAGAAGCTGATGATTGCCTATCGCTGCCACTATGAGCCGACCAATCTGCGCGCCATCAAGCTCATTCGCGACGGAACCGTCGGCCAGGTTCAGACCATCCAGAGCGCCTTCGGCTTCAATATCGCCAAAGGCGAGTGGCGTATCAGCAAGGCCCTCGCAGGCGGTGGCCCGCTCTACGACGTCGGCATCTACTCTCTCAATGCCTGCCGCTATCTCACCGGCGAAGAGCCAGACCACATCTCCGCCTACGCCTCCACCATCGACCGCGACGGCCGCTTCAACGAAGTTGAAGAAAACGTCTCGTGGACCATGCACTTCCCCTCCGGCATCGTCGCCAGTTGCAGCACCACCTATGGCGCAAACATGCCGGGCTATTTCCACGTCTATGGCTCAAAGGGCTGGATACAGGTCGACAATGCCTTCGTCTACGAAGGTCTTCATCTGCGAGCCGAACTCTCTGGCAAACAAATCGACGAGCCCAACCCGTCGCGCGATCCATCGCACTTCCAGGCTGAAGCCGAGCATTTCTCTCATTGCATCCAGAACAATCTCGAGCCGCAGTCCCCCGGTGAAGAAGGCCTTCGCGACATGCGTTACATCTCCCAGATCTACAAGGCTGCCGGCGTCAACGCATAGCCGAGTGGCGTAGATAGCTTCGTGACATCTACAGTGGGTGCCCCATTCTAAAGCGTCCGTCAGGACGCTTTAGGGTGGGATGGAACAACTCCACCCTACGGAAAATCCGGGTGCCCCAGGTCTCGCTTCTGAGACCTGGGATGAATCTGTCCTGACCACAAAACTTGGGTGCCCCCATCCATTCGGCCGCTGTTGCCGAATGGGTGGGAAACGAAAGACTCCGCCTTCCAGCAACCTGGAAACCAATCTCTATCCTTCAGCCCGTAACTTATCTCCCGCTTCAACCGCCTGCTTCCAAGCCTAGTCCGCCGCCGCCTCACCCTGTGCGCCCAATCCAAGAACCTTCCGGTTCTTCTCCGCATCCGCTCCCGAACCCGCAAAGTCGTCGAACGCCTTCTCCGTGACCTTGATGACCCACTGCTTGATCAGGTTCGCGCCCTCCGCGGCTCCTACCTTCGGACTCTTGATGCAGCACTCCCACTCCAGCACAGCCCAGCCCGGATAGTCATACTGCGCCATCTTGCTGAAGATCGCTCTGAAGTCGATCTGCCCATCTCCCAGCGAACGGAACCGCCCTGGCCGATCGATCCACGCCTGGTACCCGCCATAGACGCCGGCTTTCCCATTCGGCCTGAACTCCGCGTCCTTCACGTGAAACGCCCGAATCCGATCGTGATAGAAGTCGATGAACTCCAGGTAATCCAGCTGCTGCAGAATCATGTGGCTCGGGTCGTAAAGGATATTCGCCCGCTTGTGATCCTTCACTGTTTTCAGGAACCGCTCAAACGTCACGCCATCATGCAGGTCCTCTCCCGGATGCAGCTCAAAGCAAACATCCACTCCCGCCTCATCGAACAGATTCAAAATCGGCGTCCATCGTCTTCCCAGTTCCTCGAACGCCTCTTCGATCAGCCCCGCCGGTCGCTGTGGCCACGGATAGAAGTACGGCCACGCCAGCGCTCCAGAGAATGTCGCATGCGCTTTGAGCCCGAGATTGTTGCTCGCTTCCGCGGCCCACTTCAGCTGCTGTACCGCCCATTCCTGCTGCTCCTTCGGCCTTCCCGCAAGCTGCGCCGGAGCGAACCCATCCAGCATCACATCATAGGCCGGATTGCTCGCCACAAGCTGACCCTGCAGATGCGTCGAAAGCTCCGTCAGCTTCAACCCTGCCGCGTCCAGGATGCCCAGCAGCTCTTCGCAGTAGTCCCGGCTCTCCGCCGCCATCTTCAGATTGAACAGCCTGCTATCCCATGACGGTATCTGCACACCTACAAACCCAAGTTGCGCAGCCCAGCGCGCCATTCCGTCCAACGAGTTGAACGGTGCCTCATCGTCTGCGAACTGCGCCAGAAAGATACCCGGCCCTAATATCGTTTTCATATCTCGCTTCGCTCCTCGAATCCCTCTAGAACTCTACCCAGCTCTGCTTCTTGCTGCTCTCAATCGCTCGATCGATGAATCGCATACCGCGCACACCTGCCTCAATCCCCGGCAACGTCGGCGGCAACTTCGCCGCTCGCTTCTCCGGTGATGCATTCAGCGCATCCGCAAACTCCCGGTACAGCACCGCAAACGCCTCGAGATAACCTTCCGGATGTCCGCCAGGCAGCCGCGTCACCGCTCGTGCATCCTCACTCAGATATCCGCCTGATGCATGCCGAATCTCCTCAGGCCCATCCAGCCACTTCACGCTCAAGCCGTTTGGATCTTCCTGATGCCACTCCAGCGATCCCTTCTCGCCATAGATGCGCAGCCGCATGTCATTTCTCTCGCCCGCTGCAATCTGCGAAGTCATCAGCACGTTCTGTGCCCCGTTATCCATTCGCAGCAGCGCCGTACAATCATCATCCAGCTTCCGCCCCGGCACAACCGACAGAAGCGAAGCATTCACTCCGACAACCTTCAGCCCAGTCACATACTCGCTCAGATGGAACGCATGCGTCCCGATGTCGCCAATGCAACCGCCCGCGCCGCTCTTCGCCGGATCCGATCGCCACGATGCTTGTTTCTGCCCACTCGTCTCAATCGGATTCGTGAGCCATCCCTGAAGATATTCCACTGCAATCTTCCGGATCTTCCCCAGTTTCCCGCTCGCACACATCTGTCGCATCTCGCGCACCAGCGAATATCCCGCATACGTGTGCGTTAGACCATAGGGCAGCCCGCTCTTCGCTACCGCCTTCTCCAGTTCAACCGCTTCCGCATACGTTGCCGTCGCAGGCTTGTCGCTCATCACCGGGAAGCCCGCCTCAAGCGCCGCCAATGCAACCGGCATGTGCAAGTGATTCGGCGTCACAATTGCCACGAAATCGATCGAGTCTTTCCTTTTCTTTTCAGCCTCGATCATCGCCTTGTAATCGGGATACGCACGCGCCGGATCGATCTTGTACATCTCTCCAGCCTCCCGCGATCGATCCGCGGACTGCGAGAACGCTCCCGCAACCAGCTCAATCTTTCCATCCAGTTCCGCGGCAATCCGATGCACCGGTCCGATGAATGCACCCGGTCCGCCACCTACCATTCCCATGCGCAACTTGCGCTCACCCGCCATCTCAACTCCTTTTTCATTCTTCAGTGTCAGAAGAAGTCTCAGTCACGCGGTGATCACGCGTCAACATGCCGCCAACTCTCCACTCATTAACGCGCGATTCGCGCCAACTCAGTTGCTCGCCAGCTCGGCCCTCTTCAGTCCCGGCGCCAAAGTGCGCAGCAGCACCAGGGCAACGAGATACGCGCAGCCCGAATAGATGAAAAGCGGAACAAAACCGGATTGCGTGTGCATCTCCCGGGCCCTCTGCAAGACATCTCCAGCAATCGGCTGGAAGATCGCTCCTCCGAGCGCGCCCGCCACTTGTCCGAAGCTCACCACTGTCCCGACATGTTCAGAAGGGAACATGTCCGATGCCGTAGTAAAAATATTGGCTGACCATCCCTGATGTGCAGCCGCGGCAAGAGAAAGCAGTGCCACCGCGAGCCACTCGGATTCGAGACTGCCTACCGTCACCACCGGCAGAACGCAGCATGCGCACGTCAGCATCGCCGCAAGTCTCGCTTGCTTCAACGTCATACCCAGACGCGTGTAGCCCTTCGGAAGCCAACCGCCGAAGACACTCCCAAACGTTGAGACCACGTACACCGTAACCAGTGGTGGACCGATGTGCGTCAGATCAAGTCCGAACCGCGAGTGGAAGTACTGAGGAAGCCAGAATAGAAAGAACCACCACACCGCATCCGTCATGAACTTGCCGACCATAAAGGCCCATGCCTGCCGGTACTGAAGCAGTCGCCACCACGCGAAGGATCTTGCTCCCGGCGCAACCACAACTTGACCGCGTGTCCAGTCCATCGACTCCCGCGGCTTGTGATAGCGAATCGACCACCACACAATCCACATGACCGAGAAGACCCCGGTCACCAGGAACGAAGCCCGCCATCCAAAGTGCAGCGCCACCCATGGCACCAGGAGTGGCGCGATGATCGCGCCCACGCCCGCACCTGAATTGAAGATTCCCGTCGCAAGAGCGCGTTCCCTGGGCGGAAACCACTCCGCCGTCGCCTTGATCGCCGCCGGGAAGTTGCCGCTCTCTCCCAGCCCCAGAAAGAACCGCGCAATCCCGAAGCCCATCACAGACCGCACCAGAGCATGCGCCATCGCCGCCAGGCTCCACAATCCCGTAACCAACGGATATCCTTTGCGGCACCCAATCCGGTCCACTAGCCGTCCTGCAAATACCACCCCAAGCGCGTACGCCACCTGAAAAGCCGCCAGAACGTATCCGTACTCGCGATCCGTAACGTTGATGGTCGTTTCTACCGACGGCCACCCCGAAAACAGGGGCTGCAAGTGAATCAGCTGTCCATTCAGATTGGGTTTCAGGATCGACAGAACTTGCCGATCGACATAGTTGATCGTCGTTGCCACAAACAGCATGGCGCAAATTGTCCATCGCCCCTGCAGCGCAGGCAGATCGTCGATGCCCTCAGTGATCTCTGCTCGCTTGTCCACAGGCTTTGTCGGAATTGCCATGTTCCTACCAGTCCGTCAGGGTGCCATCCAGTTTCCGGTTCACGGGCAGATACGCCCGCTGGTATTCGTACTTCGCCGCGAGCTTCTCATCGAGATCTACCCCTAATCCCGGCTTATCTCCCGGATACATCATTCCATCCTTGTACGTATAACTATGCGGAAACACGGCATCCGTCTCTTCTGTATGTGGCATGTGCTCCTGGATGCCGAAATTGTGAATCGCCAGATCGAAATGCAATGCCGCCGCCATCGTCACCGGCGATAAATCAGTCGCCCCATGAAATCCCGTTCGTACGTGATACATCGCCGCGAAGTCCGCGGTCTTCTTCATGTGCGTTAATCCGCCTCCATGTACCACCGTCATCCGCAGATAATCGATCCACTGGTTGCGAATCAACTCGTGCGCGTCCCACACCGAATTGAACACTTCGCCTACCGCAATGGGAGTCGTCGTATGTTCCCGGATAACTCTAAAACCTTCCTGCATCTCTGCCGGCGTGGGATCTTCCATCCAGAACAGATGAAACGGCTCGAGTTCCTTCCCAAGGCGTCCCGCCTCAATCGGAGTCAGCCGATGATGGCAGTCATGCAGAAGATGGAGTTCCTCGCCGAATTCTTCCCGCACCCGTGCGAACAGATTCGGAACATGTCGTAGATAGAGCTCAGTCGACCACTCATATTCGTGCGGAAGCCCGCGCTCCGCTGGCTCGTACCGTCCCTCACCTTTGGGAACTCCATACGTACTCTTCAGCCCTGGAATCCCGCTCTGCACTCGAATAGCTTTGTACCCGAGTTCCTTGTGCCTGGCCACATCCTCAACAGCAGCGTCGATGTCCTTTCCGTTCGCGTGCGCATACACCAGCACACCCTCCCGGCTCTTCCCGCCAAGCAGGTTATACACCGGCGTATTCAGCGCCTTGCCCTTGATGTCCCACAGCGCCACATCCACGGCCGCGATCGCCGTCATTGTCACCGGCCCACGCCGCCAATAAGCTCCGCGATAGAGATATTGCCAGATATCCTCGGTCTGAAACGGATCGCGCCCAATGATGCATGGAATCACATGGTCGGTCAGGTAACTAGCCACGGCCAATTCACGCCCATTCAGCGTGCCATCGCCCAACCCATAGATCCCCTCGTCAGTCTCAATCTTCAGCGTGACAAAATTCCGCCCCGGTGAAGTGACATTGACGTATACATTCGTGATCTTCAAGCGCTCCCGCCGTCCTGAACTTCATGCAGTACTGAGCCCCGCATCATGCGACCCCTGCTCCCTGACTTCTTGTGCCCTCGTTCCCTGCTCTACTGGTTCACCCCGCTCGCCAGGAAGCCCCCATCAACGGCCACGATCTCTCCCGTTACATACGACGACGCCTCCGAAGCCAGAAAAATCGCTGCGCCCGCCAGCTCGCTCGCCTTGCCGAACCGCCCCATCGGCACGCGCATGTGTAACTCCTCACCGCGCGGTGTCCCTGTAATCAACTTCGCATTCAAGTCTGTCGGGAACATACCCGGCGCGATTGCATTTACGTTTACTCCAGTCTTGGCCAGTTCCACCGCTAGAACCTTGGTCAACGACCCTACCGCCGCCTTAGAGGCCGAGTACGCCGCTACCTGAAAGAACCCCACGAATGTCGTAAGCGACGCGATGTTAATGATCCGCCCATACCCCGCCTTCACCATCGTCTTCCCAAAGATCTGGCATGCCCTCAGGGTGCCTGTCAGGTTTGTTTCCATCACGCGCGACCAGTCAGCTTCTGAGGTCTCGAGCGTGGGAGCCTTGTACGTAACTCCCGCCGCATTCACCAGGATGTCCACCTTCCCAAACTCTCTGATCACTTCTTCATGCAGCTTCTCCAGCGAGCTCCGGTCAAGTACATCGCTCGTAACCCGCATCGACTTGCGCCCAAAACCCTCGATCTCCGACGCCGCCTTCTCCACCTGCTCCGTCCGCCTCGAACTGGCAACAACATCCGCTCCGGCCTGCGCCAGCCCCAGCGCAATTGCATGTCCAATGCCCGTCGTACCACCCGTTACTACTGCAACTCTGCCGCTCAAGTCAAACAAGCTCTGGCTCATCTCGATCCTCGCGTAGCTCTAACGCATCCGCTTTTCTTTGCGTACCGAATTAAACTCATTTTCCTGACCCCCAAAATCTATCACGCTAGCTCGCCTCCATTCCCCGCCGCATACTCCCTGGGCGAGATGGTCAACGTCTCGGGCAACAGCGATGCGTTACAGTTTCAGGGTATCGATTTATCACCATGGAACCTCTTCAGATTCCCGAAGCGAATCGCCGCTGGGATTGCATCAGCCTCGGCGAAGTCATGCTCCGCCTCGACCCGGGCGAGGGCCGTATTCATACCACGCGCCAATTCAATGTCTGGGAAGGCGGCGGCGAATACAACGTCGCTCGCGGTCTTCGTCGCTGCTTCGGTCTGCGCACCGCCGTCGCCACTGCCCTCGCTGAGAACGCGGTTGGCCGCCTCGTCGAGGACTTCATCCTTCAAGGCGGCGTCGATACCTCGCTACTCCGCTGGATTCCGTACGACGGCGTGGGTCGCACTGTCCGCAATGGTCTCAACTTCACGGAGCGCGGGTTCGGCCTTCGCGCTGCCGCAGGATGCAGCGACCGTGGCCACACCGCCGTCAGCCAGGTCAAACCCGGCGACTTCGACTGGCCCGAAATCTTCGGATCCGATAACGGTTCGCGCTGGCTGCACACCGGCGGAATCTTCGCCGCACTCTCCGCCTCAACCGCCGACGTAGCGGCCGAAGCCATGGACGCCGCCCGCGATCACGGCACTCCCGTTTCCTACGACCTCAACTTTCGCGACTCCCTTTGGCGCTCCATCGGCGGAAAAGCCAAAGCGCAGGAAGTCAACCGCGCCCTTGTCCGCAAAGTCGACCTTCTCCTCGGAAACGAAGAAGACTTCTCTGCCATGCTCGGTGTTGAGCTCAAAGGCGTCTCCGAAGATTTCTCCGAACTTCCCGTCGCTGCTTACGAGGAGATGCTTCGCGACGTGGCCGCCGCTTACCCAAATCTCAAACTCGTTGCCAGCACTCTCCGCACAGCACAGACAGCGAGCCGCAATGCGTGGGGAGCCATCGCTCTCTACCAGGATCAGATCGTTCACGTGCCTCAGATCGAAATCGACATACTCGACCGCGTTGGCGGCGGCGACAGCTTTGCCTCCGGCCTCATTTATGGACTCCTCGCCGGCAAGCCAATCGATTGGGCTGTCCGCTGCGGAGTAGCCCACGGCGCTCTCGCCATGACAACCGCCGGCGACACCAGCACAGCCACACTCGCCGAAGTCGAACGCGCTATGAAAGGCGGCTCCGCACGTATCGCCCGCTGACTTCAGACCGCTAAACCGCGGCCGCCACCCCATGCGAATGCGCATGGGTCCGCCGCGCCACATTCCCGAAATCCGCAAACGCCGTCATCTTTTTCCCGGTCAACTCCTCGTAGACCTTCTGCACCTGCGAGGGGAACCCGTCGTCTTTTCCGCCCGCGGAAACATACCGCGCAATCTGCGCGTTCGACTTCATCGATTTGCGAATTTCCTCGATGCGTGCTTTCCCTTCCTCGGGCGAGGCGTCCACCAGCCTTGAATGAACCTGGTCCTGCAGCACCTTGAAGAACGCCTGCTGGTCGTCCAGCACCGACGGCACCGATCGCGGGCCATGCCCCGTACAGATCGTCGTTGCTCCAAGCTTCTTCGCTGCGTCCAGCGTCGCGATCCATTTCCCCACGTCGCCGTCGCCGACAAAGTTGAAAGGCCCATTCACGCACACGTCGCCGGTGAAGAGAATCTTCTCCTTTGGTAGCCAGGCCACTGCGTCTCCATGCGTATGTGCAATACCCAGATGCATCAACTCCACCCGATGCTTTCCATCATCGAAGTAAAGCTCCTTGGGAAACAGGACGCTCGGCGCCTTCAGCTTCGTGTCTTTCAGATCGTTACGGTACTTCAGATCCTCTTCCCAGTTGCGCGGCTCCTTCCGCTTCATCTCGTCGATTACACCCGTATGCGCAACGGGCACCGCGCCGGCCTCAACGTAAACCTGGTTCCCATACGCGTGATCCCCGTGATGATGCGTATCGAATGCGAACCGGATCGGCTTGTCCGTGAGCGACCGAATCTTGCTGATCATGAGCCGTGCACCCGCCGGATAGTTCGCATCGACCACCAGCACATAATCCTCAAAGATGACCCAGCCGTTATTGCACACTGCTGGGGCGTTGTCCGCCAGGCTTCCCTCATGGAAGTAGACATCCGATGCCACCTGGTCCGCTTCAACCTGCTTTTCGGCCCCGGGCATTCGTCCGCCATGCAACAGTTCTGCCTCCGCCCCCACGCTCAAGAATGCGGTCCCCGTAGCAAGAAACTCACGCCGATTCACCTTGCACATCGCTCACTCCTTTACCGATCGTCACGAATGCGCGAATTATATCGGTCGGCGCTTAGAGCGCGGGTACAATTGCCGCACACTCGATCGTCCAATTGAGCAGTCTATTCCAGCAGGTAGGTCCGTGAGGGTTCTTAAGATCGTCGCCGCTCTAGCCATCATCTCTTTCGGAATACTGATAGCGGCGTTCTACTTCACGCAGCGAAGCCTGCTCTACTTCCCAACCCGTACCTACGTCTCGCCAGCCGAGGCCCATGCGAATACAGCATTTCGTGAAATGACAGTAATCACGGCCGATGGCCTCAACCTCAAAGCCTGGTTCGCGCCCGCTACATCCAAGCCATTCACCATCGTCTTCTTCCACGGCAACGGCGACTCACTGTATGGTGCCGCCCAAGTCGCCGAGCCCTACATCGAAGCAGGGTACGGATTTCTCGCGGTTGAATATCGCGGCTATAGCGGATTGCCAGGCAAACCAAGCGAAGCCGGACTCTACAACGATGGTCGCGCCTGTATCCACGAACTCATTGCTAGCGGCGTTGCGCCTAAGCACATCATCCTCTACGGACACTCTCTCGGAACGGGTGTGGCAATCCAAATGGCGCGTGAATTTCCGATAGGTGGCGTGATGCTGCTAGCGCCATATATCTCGATTCCCTCTCTCGCGCAGACCCATTATCCGTTCCTTCCAGCGAAGCTCCTTGTCCTCGATCGCTTCGACAACGAGAAGAAGATCGGCGATATCCATGTTCCCGTGCTCATGGGCAGTGGCGCCGATGACCAGTTGATCCCGCCCTCGCAGGGATTGAAGCTCTTCTCTCTTGCCAATGACCCGAAGGAATACCACTCCATCCCCGGCAGGGGACACAACGATTCATTCGACGAATTTGCCCCGTTGAGTCTGGATTGGATAGCTCGTAGTTGCGGGGGATGAAGTGACGCGCGGTCCGGTACTGTCGAGGCGCAAAATACCCGATTTGCACGGCATCACGAAGCGATGCTCCCTCAGCCTTACAGATACTTTTCCTTCAGAATCCTGCAGTGATGCTCCACATGCCCGGGAATAATGAACGCCAGCGCGCGCACTGTAAACGTAAAGCCGCTCGCTACGCCCTTGCGCATCCACGCTTCCTTCGGAAGGTTCCGATACAGGGAGATCGTCCCGACCCGTACACGCGTGAATTCTTCCACCTGCGCGCTCCAGGGAACCTTATCGGCCTGCGCGCCCGCGGCGGCAAGTCCCTGGTCAAAGCTCGGCAGCGGGTCGTTGAATCCTCGCGCAAACCACAGAGCTCGGAATGCAAACGCCCGCTCCGTGTCCGAGATATGATTCAACACCTGCTTGATGCTCCACTTGTCTGGCGCATATCGGAACATCGATTTCTCTTCCGAAATCCTTCTCAACCACGGCGAATACTGATCGAGCTGGTTTTCGATCGCACGGAGCGGGTCTTCTCCGGTGACCTTCTGGATGTAGGTGAAATAGTACGAGTCGGCTTCGTCGGGGGTTGGACGACCAATCATGATCTTGATTCTATAAGCCGGTCCAACCCTCTGCTTCATCCGAAACGGCTGCCGGATGGCCTATTCGTGTGCAAAGTTTCCCGTCCATTCGTCACAACTACGAAGATTTTCGTTGACAGCTACGAAGAACTTCGTATAACGTCTCCATCATGGAACTCGGTACGATCATCCCCCGCCCTACTGAAGCCGAACTGGAACTACTCCAGATTCTCTGGCAGAAAGAGCCGGCCACCGTGCGGGACATTTACGACGCTCTCAACGAAGAGAAGACTTCTGGCTACACTACCGTCCTCAAGACCCTTCAGATCATGACCGCCAAGGGTCTTGTCGTTCGCGACGAAGCCAACCGCGCTCACGTCTACCGCGCAGCATTCTCGCAGGACGCGATGCAGAGCCGTCTTCTCGCCGATCTCAGCAATCGCCTGTTCTCAGGTTCGGCGGCTCAGCTGGCATTGCACGCCCTGTCGATGGGAGCAGCGAGCGACGACGAACTCGCGGAAATTCGCGCTCTCCTCGAACGCAGGCGGAGCACAGCTTCATCTCTGCAGCAAAACGGGACCTCAGCACACAAATCCTCTCAAAAGGACCGGCCATGAACCACATCCCCGAAGCCGTTGCCTGGACACTCATCCACTTCTGCTGGCAAGCCGCAGCCGTTGCTGCCGCATACCGAGTTCTGAGCTTCGCTCTTTCCCGCCGCTCAGCGGAAACCCGCTACACCGCCGCGCTCTCGTCTTTGCTGTTGATGATCACCCTCGCCGCCGGAACACTGGCTTGGGAACTTCGTTCGGATCCCACACCTGCTCCGCTCGCGGCCACTGCTGCGAATTTCGCCGCGCCTCTCGCCGGCGACTTCCCTCGCATCACGGCTCCCGGATTGATCGCATCGCAACCTGATGCCCAGCACATCACTCTTGCGGCTCTTCTTCCTTGGATCGACGGAATCTGGATCGCCGGCGTTCTCGCCCTCAGCATCCGCAGCCTTGGTGGATGGTGGTATCTCCGTCGGCTTCGACTGTCCGCAATCACCCAGGCACCCGCTGCCATTCACGCCAGCTTCGATCGCATCTGCGCGGCTCTCGGCCTCAACCGCGCAATCGCGCTGCGGATCTCGACCGCTATCGACAGTCCAATGACTCTCGGTACGCTCCGCGCCATTGTCCTGCTTCCTCTCAGTGCCCTGACCTCACTCGGGCCTGATGAACTCGAAGTTGTCCTCGCCCACGAGCTCGCTCACGTCCGCCGCGCCGACTTCTTCTGGAACATCCTCCAGACAATCGCCGAGACTCTTTTCTTCTTTCACCCAGCGGTATGGTGGATCAGCGGCTGCATCCGGCATGAGCGCGAACTTTGCTGCGATGACATCGCCCTCAAAGTCTGCCCCAATCCCGTCACCTACGCCAGCGCGCTCTATCGACTTGAGGAGCATCGCTCGCGTCACCTGCGCCTCGCCTTGGCCCTCGACGGCCACGCCTCGCGCCACACTCTGCTTATGCGCATTGCGCGAATTCTCGGAGAACCCATGACTCGCATTCCTAGCTCACGCCTTCGTCCTTTCTCTCTGGTTGCCGCATGTGCCGGACTCGTTGCCCTTCTCGTTCCAGCGCCGCATGTCCTCGCAAGCCTCAATCCAGCGCCTCCCCTTGCACCCAAGCCGGCCGTTTCTGCCGCTGTCACACCCGCGGTGCACGTGAATGCCACGGCCGCAGTCGTGATGCATGTTGGAAAGCCCTCCCCTTATCCCGTGGGACAGGCTTCCGTCACCCCCGATCCTGACCCCGCGACTGGTGCAGAGGCACAATCAGAATCCAAACCGGCAGCCTCGACTCCACCGCACAGCGACTACATCGATCGCATGAAGGCTGCAGGATACGACGTCGACCTCGACAAGATGATCAACATGAAGATCCAGGGCGTCACTCCTGAATATGCCCGAGAAATGGCCTCCGCTGGCTTCGGCAAATTGAGCGCCGACGATCTGGTCTCCTGCAAAATCCAGGGAGTCACTCCCGAGTACATTGCCGACCTCAAGAAGCAGGGCTTCCATGTCGACGACGTCAAAGAAGCCGTCTCCTTCCGCATCTTCAACGTTACCGGCGAATTTGTCTCGGGCATGAAAGCGGCGGGCTTTGACGACCTCAATTCCAAGCAACTTCTAAATATGCGAATCCAGGGTGTCACACCCGACTTTGCCCGCACCCTCAAACAGAAGTTTCCGGCCGTCACCGCTGACGATCTTGTGCAGGCACGCATCTTCCACATCGACGATGACTTCATCGCCCAGGCCAGCCGGCATGGCTTTACCAACCTCCCTTTCAAGAAGCTTGTTCAGTTGCGCATTTCCGGTCTGCTCGACGACGAGTCTGTGAAGCCGTAACAATCCGGCAACTCTGAGACGTCAAGAACCCGCCTTTCCGCGGGCACAGGAACACTTTTGCCTTGAATCGGCAACAGAGGAGTGAATCCGATGCGCCTATTGTCTTCCGCTCTCGTCCTCGCGCTGGCAGCCGCATCCACAGTGGTGCTCGCGGCGCAGTCATTCGAACCTCTCCGCTCAAAGTGCGAAATCAGCCCCAGTACTGACGGCGCTAATCTCAGTCTCCACACATTCAATCAGCGCGATTGTCCGGAGGGCAATCATTGCGGTTCCAATTTCAGCAATGAGTCGATGAACCGCTTCAGCGGTGTCACGCTGCTTGATCTCGCGAACGACGGTGCCCATCTCACCGCGACGCTTAAGGGCGAGGCCGGCGCCTTCACCTGCACAGGCACGGTCCACGACCACGAACTCTACGGCGATGCGGTGTTCACACCCGACACCACCTTCGTCGACCGAATGGGCAAGCTTGGCTTTACCGGCTACGACTCGCAGAAACTCCAGGCCTACACGTTCCTCGATGTAACCAACGACTTCGCCCGCTCTCTTCAGCAAGCCAATATCAAGGGCGTCACGACCGATAACCTGATCGCACTGCGCATCTTCAAAATCGATCCCGCGTATGCGCAAGGCTTCGTATCGATGGGTTACGAGCAACCAGATGCCGGCAAGCTCATCGGTCTCAAAGTTCAAGGCGTGAACGCCGAAGAAGTCCGCCAGATCCGTGATCTCGGTTTCAAACCCACGCTCGACGAATTGATCCAGATCCGCATCTTCCACATCACGCCGGAATTCGTTCACCGCATGCAGGGTCGCGGGCTCAAAGACCTCACCATCTCGAAGCTGGTCCAGATCAAAATCTTCAAGCTCGACGAGTAGAGCCGGTTCGCAGCATATCCGTTCAGGGTCGAATCACGGCTTCCGCTAAATTTCTCAGTAACCGTGGAGGCTGGTTTGCGTCGAATCCTTGTCTTCTCCCGGATGTGCATTTGCGCATCTCTTCTTCTGCCCGCCCCGAACACCAAATCCACTGCTAAGGACGCATTGATGTCCCTGCATGCTGAAGGAATATTCGAAGTAAAGAACTCGCAGCTCGGCCCAGACGAGGCCTTGAACGGCACCGCGATCGGGCGCTTCAGTCTCGATAAGCAATTCCACGGGGATCTCGAGGGCTCGAGCAAGGGAGAAATGCTAGGCGCGGGAAATCCCGCAACCGGCACAGCCGGCTACGTCGCCCTTGAGCAGGTCACTGGAAGTCTCAACGGTCGCAGTGGATCATTCTCGCTCCAGCACTGCGGCACAATGGTAGACAACAAATTTGAACTCGTCGTCAAGGTCGTACCTGGGTCTGGCACCGATGAACTCTCCGGCATCTCCGGAAGCATGATCATCGCCATCGCCAACGGAAAGCACTCCTGGAAATTCGACTATACCCTTCCTGCCAAAAAGTAGTCCGGCAAAAGAACCTCCATCCCGCGAAACGTCTTCCACAGGAATGGAGGCAGGAGAGCTGGTGAAATTGTCTGATCTAGCGACTTGCGAAGTTCACTTCCAGGTTGATATGTACTGCAACTCTCTGGTTGTTCAGAGTTGCGGGAAGATACCTGTACTGCCGGACTGCATTTAAGACGCGCTCATCCACTATTGGATTCACTGACTTTTCGACATGAACGTTCTGGGGCCTACCGCTTTCGTCAACCGTGAAGCTGACGACCACTTTCTGAGTTGCCATATTCTGGCCCGCGAAATCAGAAGATGAGACCTTGAATTCGGGCTCTGAAATCAGTTTTGGCCAAACTACGCCTGAGCTGATCCGCAGAGGCTGAGTGCTCGTTGTGGACTCGGTTACGGGTTGCGATGCACCGTGCGCATACAACACGCCGGCAGAGCTATTTTTCGCCTCCAGATTGACACTCGAGCCCTTGGTGACCGATTGGGCATGAAGCAGCACGGAGGAGAAGATTGCGCACACTGCGAGTACATTCCGCATGATTGTCTCCTTGAGGTTCGAGGGTACCCATCACCACGATAGCTTCGATTCAACACGACCGTCAATGGAAAAAATGCGTCTCTGTATTTTCAGCAACTTCGCGGTTGCATATCGTCACTTGCCACACGGGCCGTGAAGAACACGTGAAGAATATAGAAATTCACTATTACGATCGATTCGAACAGGATCAGGATGTGCAATTCAGACTCAAACGTGAGGTGAGCAGCTACCATAAACACATGCCCCAGTTCCCTCCCGGTCAAACCCTGCTCATCGACGCAGACGATACCCTCTGGGAAAACAACATCTACTTCGAGCGCGCTATCGCGGCGTTCATCAGCTTTCTAAATCATCACGAGTACTCCGCCGCCGAGGTTCGTCAAACGCTCAATGCTGTCGAGCGGGAAACGATCCTCGCGCAGGGTTACGGCCTGCCGAGTTTCACACGCTCGCTTGTCACTTGCTTTGAGCGCCTCAGCCCGGAGCCCATGGATGATGAAAAGCATCAACGCGTGATCGGCTTCGCGCAGACCATCGCCGACCAGGAAATCGAACTACTGCCCCAGGTTCAGCAAACCCTTGCCGAGCTCGCCACCCGTCACAAGCTCATCCTCATGACCAAGGGCGATCATGCAGAGCAGGCAGATAAAGTTCGCCGCTCCGGGCTCGCCGAATACTTCTCCGCGGTGGAGATCGTTGCCGAGAAGGATCCTTCGGCCTACCAGGACGTCGTTACGCGCCACGAACTTCAGCCGCATTCCAGCTGGATGATCGGCAACAGCCCGAAGAGCGATATCAACCCCGCTCTTGCTGCAGGTCTGCACGCCGTTTTCCTCTTCCATAAAGACACGTGGATTCTTGAACATGCCGAAATCTCGCCTGCGCCGAAGGATCAGCACCTGATTGAACTCGACGCATTCGCGAAACTATTGGTGTTCTTTTAACCGGTTACCCCATACTGGGTATTCACATTTCGGGGTAAGATACCGTATGCATCAATCCCCAGCTTCTGATGCTGTGAAGAACGGCCGGACCTTTCCTGCGCCGCCCCGCGTGCACTGGGCCGTTCTCCTTGTATTGATCGCCTCAGCCGAAGCGTTGGTCTGCTACTTGTTCCCCGCACCCTATCGCAATTTTGCGATCTACGCTGTGGCCGCCGCCTGGCCAACGTACCTCTGTCTCTGGATCCGCCGGCTGAACCCCCGCGCCAGTTCCCTTTACTGGGCCATCGCCTCGATCGTCACTGGTTACGGTTTCCTCTTTTCATGGCTACTCGGAGTCGTCGTTATCTTCGAACTCCGCGAGGAATTGCTCGATCACTACAACCGGCGCGAGCCGATCGGCATGCGGCTGAACTGGTTGCTGACGATTCTGGGTTCAGTAATCTATTTCCAGTTTGCCTTGAACAGGGTTGGACGTCAGAAGGAAGCCGCCAGCGAAATCGTTGCCGTTGAATCTGAGCGCTCGGTTCCCGCATAGCGCGGTCGTCCTGCAGACACCTGGTTGTTTTGTTTTCCCACCATTTTTCGCAAATTCCTCACCTCATTGAACTAATCTCTGGATCGAAGCAATTCGACAAGGCTCCTTGCCTTGGGCCACCTTGGTGGTTGAGATCTAATTCATCCGGACTATTTCGTAAGATCCTCATTTTATTGGTTGATGATTGTAAGTTCCTGATCCGCATAACGTAACAGTTGGGCCGGGACCGCATACGCATCATCTCTTTCTTATCAACCTGGTTTTTGTAAGTTCCTCCTGTCATTCAACTTATTTGTAAGTTCCAGTAAGCAAAGGCGGTTAGGCCCGGGGGGTTCGCACCATCCAGATGGAGCTTCGACACCCTTCCATTGTGCGCCGAAGATGTTAAATCGTCTGCAAATCGGCAACGAGATTTTTGCGCTGATACCGGAGGATCTGCATCGGCGATTGAGGAGGACACCGCGTCGGCGCCAGCACCGAGCGGTCTATATCTCAGGCAGGCGCACGCGGTCTTGAGGAGCTGATGTTGGATTACTTGGCGATATCTCCTCTGCAGCCTGGATGGCCGCACTCGCAAGCTATCTCGGCGGTATCCTTGTGCGATTCGCAATGGGTGCTGCAGTACTTCTTGTCGGTCATGCAGGAACAGGCGGGGTGGGCGCATTTCTTCTGATCAGCCATAATGTCCTATCTCCTTCGGAAGCCCTCTGGGGCATTCTGGAGCTTGGATGCGCGTTTGGGACTGGCAACTGGCTGATACAAAGGCGCCCGTTTTCTATTGCCTTGGCCCCTGCATTCCGTCTTCTACACTGAAGCCAGACATGACGGACCAATCTCTCCCAAAAGCTCCCGTAGCCCGCAAAGAACACCGCGAAATCCAACTGCACGGCGCCACCCTCGTCGATGATTACGCCTGGCTTCGCGATAAGGACAATCCAGAGGTTACCGACCATCTCAAGGCGGAAAACGCCTACTCCGACGCGCTCACTGCTGACCTGGCTTCGCTGCGGGATGAGCTCTACGACGAGATGCTAAGCCACATCAAGCAGACCGACGAGTCTGCCCCCTATCGTGAAGGCGACTGGTGGTACTACGTTCGCACCGAGGAGGGAAAGCAGTACTCGATCTTCTGCCGCAGGTCTGGATCGGATACCGCCCCTGGCGGCCCTGAAGAGATCATCCTCGATGGAAATCAGCTCGCCGAGGGTCAGCCTTTCTTTGCGATTGGCGCCAATGACATCTCTGACGACGGGCGTTGGCTTGCCTATACAACCGACCTCACGGGATTTCGCCAGTACTCCTTGCACATCAAGGACCTTCAGACCGGAGAGACACTTCCCGATCCTCCCAGCCCCGGGCCGCAGGATCGCGTCGGTTCTATCACCTGGTCATCTGACAACAAAACGCTGTTCTACACGGTTGAAGATGAGGAGCAGAAGCGCCAGTTCCAGCTTTACCGGCATACGCTTCACGCGCCCTACTCCGAAGACGTGCTCGTTTATCAGGACGACGACGAGCGCTTCAACATCGGCGTTGGCCGCACGCGCGATGGACGCTATCTCGTGCTCGAGTCCGCAAGCCACACGACCACTGAGTGCCAGGTTCTCGCGGCCGACAATCCTGCAGGCGAGTTCAGTGTCATAGCCCCGCGAGAAGACGAGCACGAGTATTACGTCGATCATCGCAATGGGCAGTTGTTCATCCGGACAAACGATCGGGGCCGCAACTTCCGGCTAGTCACTGCACCGGTCGATGCGCCTGGACGCGAGAATTGGACAGAGTATATCCCGCACCGTGACGCCATCATGCTCGAAGACGTTGACCTCTTCGCCAACTTCTTTGTCGCATGCGAGCGAGAGGACGGCTTGCCGCGGCTGCGGATGTGGCAGTTCCCGGACGAGTCGACGAAGGCGAACCCCGCCGGTGAGATCGCGTTCCCAGAGCCTGCATACAACGCCTCGCCGGGGATCAATCGAATCTGGCAGACAAAACTGTTTCGGTATGGATATCAATCGCTGGTCACACCCGGATCGGTCTTCGAGTACGACATCAAAAGCCGGGAATCCACGCTCTTGAAACAGCAGGAAGTGCCCGGCGGGTTCGATCGGACACTCTATGCGAGCGAACGAGTCCATGCGATTGCAAGCGATGGCGTGAAGGTCCCTGTCTCCCTGGTATACCGGCGCGACAACTTCGAGAAGAACGGGCGCAGTCCGCTGTATGTGTACGGGTACGGCTC
>Ga0070684_100000406_pt1 | contig 29506 bp, 15 predicted proteins | sample KBSC723LmetaG_FD_65653 | JGI IMG/M metagenome (GOLD analysis project Ga0070684, IMG submission 65653) | Corn rhizosphere microbial communities from Kellogg Biological Station, Michigan, USA - KBS C7.2-3L metaG | ecosystem: Host-associated > Plants > Roots > Rhizosphere ...
TCGGCGGTCCTGATCCACGTCACGTTGCCGTGCTCTATTTCAGCGATGAGAGCGAGCACAAGACGCTCGGATACCTGGCGAGCGGGCTCACCGAAGCGCTGATCGATCGGCTGTCAGCCATACCGCAGCTCGTGGTGACATCGAAGAACGGGTCCGCTCTGTTCCAGGGCAAGGATGTCCCGCGCGACAGCATCGCGCGCGTGCTCAACGCGGGTACTCTCGTGGAGGGCGACGTTGATCAGCACGGCGACCGCATCAGCGTCACCGTGAAACTCGACGACGCCAGCGGAGCCGACTTCCGGCGCGCCAGCTTCGAAATGGCCGCGGCAGAGCCGCTGGCGCTGCGGGATACGCTCGCCGGACAGGTCGCGCGCTTTCTGCGCGAACGTCTGGGTCAGGAAATCGACTTGCGTGAAGAGCGTGCGGGCGCCAGCAACCCGCAGGCCTGGGCGCTGCTGCAGCGCGCCAAGCTCCTGCGCCGCGACGGCGATCGCGCGCGACTCGCCAATGATACCGCGACCATGCTGCGCAACTTTGCGCAAGCGGATTCCACGCTCGCCGCGGCACAACCGCTGGATCCGAAGTGGGCGGCCATTCCGGTGCTGCGGGGCACGATCGACTACTGGACGTCGCGCTTCTTCAGCGGGGATCAGCTGCGTGTGAAGCAGTGGGTGGATAGCGGGCTCGTTCAGGCCGCGCAGGCGCTGCAGGATGCCCCGCAGAGCTCGGATGCCTATCAGTTGCGGGGCACACTCCGCTACTGGCTCTGGCTCATGGCACTGGAGCCCGACCCGCTGAAGGCGCAGGCGTTGCTCGACGCCGCGCGGAAGGATCTCGAGACCGCCACGCAGATCTCCCCCAATCAGCCCGAAGCGTGGTCCATCCTGAGCCACCTGTACTACCAGTACAACGACGTCGTGAGCGCCAAGCTCGCGGCGCGGCGGGCCTACGACGAGGACGCGTACCTGAGTGATGCGAATCTGATTCTCTGGCGGCTGTTCACCACGTCGTACGATCTCGAGCAGTTCCCGGACGCGATTCACTGGTGTGACGTGGGCGCCGGGCGCTTCCCGGCGGATCCCCGTTTCGTGGAGTGCAAGCTCTGGCTCATGGGAACGGGCGCGGTGAAGGTCGAGGGCAGCCAGACCTGGGCCATGGCGGATTCCATGGTGAAGCTCTCGGCGCCACCGGATCGCCCCTATGCGAAACTGCACGGCACCGCGCTCGTCGCGGGTGGCCTGTTCCGGGCCGGGCTGGCGGACAGCGCCGCCCGCGTGCTCGACCGGATCGATGATCGGGCGGACGTGGATCCCACCAAGGATGTCTCGCAGGCCGTGGCCCTGGTGTGGGCGACGATGGGCAACAAGGACAAGGCCATCCGGAATCTCGCGCTCTACCTGAGCGCGAACCCGGCGCGTGCCGTTGGATTCGACGACGAACACAGTTGGGAATGGCGCAGCATTCATGACGATCCGCGCTTTCAGGCGCTGGTCATTCACAAGGGAAAGTAGGCTGACGTATTCCGAAGTCGCGTGACGCGCACCATGCGCACGAACCTGTACAACAGAAGAGGCCCCATGTTTCATCGCAACGCCCAGCTCCTGTGCCTGACGTGCCTGCTCGCCCTTGCCGCGTGCTCGCACGACGGCGGGTCCGGGCCGAGTGGACCGGATGCAATCCTCAAGCATGCGACGGTGCTGTCCGACGCATCGAGCTGTACGCAGATCACCCAGCAGCAGATCACCAACCTCTTCACCCCGGGCCTCCGGGGAACGGCCACGTCCGGGCTGCAATTGGTGCAGAACGATCTGGCGGCAGGCAACACGGCGAAGGCTGTGACCGACATGTACAAGGAGTGGGATTTCACGCTGAAGAGTTATTACGCCGGCACGCTCAACGGAGGGACGTCGCCCAGCACGCAGACCGCGACGCTCAACTTCGGACGGGCGCTGTACTGCCTGGTGGGGCTGGACGGGTCGGGGCTGACGCTCACCACGACATCACTTGACGCCAACAACGTGGTGCAGGTGGTCTTTCCATCTTCAAGTGATCAGACCGTGCTCACCGGAAGCAAGCATGGGGGAGTGCTGATACCCGGCAACACGCTCACCCAGCCTGTCACGATCTCGATCTCGTTGCTCCCAGGGCCCTATACGTTCCCGGCGGGCCCGCTCAACACGAAGCTCGATCAGTACGGGGACTTCTTTGAATTCACCGTTGTGCCGGCGCAGTCGTTCAACACGGCGGTCACGGCCGCCGCGTGCATTCATACCTCCGGCGGCGACACTCCGCCGCCCAGTGTGGACCTGGCGCACAACGTCGGATCCGGCCTCGAGATACTGCCCAGAGCGGACGCGTCGTTTCTCGACTGCGGTGGCACCGCCATGGCGCCCGAACCGGGTGTGACGCAGCTCCTGCGAAACGGCCAGTACGGACGAGCCGCCGCACACCTTGCCACACTGGCGCTGGACCTCTTTGCTCCCACACCAGCCTATGCGGCGGCCAGCGCCATCGGCGGCGGCACGAAGTCGTTCAGTCCCTTCGGCGGAGTGGACACGGCCGTCGTCGTGCAGACGGCACCAGGCTTCCCCGCGCAGCCGCAGACGGCAGCCGCGGGATCGAACGTTGCAGCGGCGCCGTCGGTACTCGTCCGCACGGCCAATGGACTCACGCCGCTGGGCGGCGCGTCGGTCGTGTTCGCGGTCACCGCGGGCGGCGGCAGTGACAGTACCTCCGGCGGGACGGCCGTGAGCTCGGCCACGATCGTGTCGAACAGCAGCGGCATCGCGACAGCCCCGTTCTGGACGCTGGGCGTCGGACCTGCAAATACGCTGACAGCCACGGCGCGCTTCACCTTGCCGACGTCAATTTCGAGCTTCGCTACCAGCGGCGCGAGCAGGACGGCTGCCGTCGTCGTTACCGGTAATCCGATCACGTTCAGCGCGACGAGCACGGATGTCGTGCCGTATCAGGCGAGCGGCTACACCTTCATTTCGGGCGCGGCCGGGCTTCTGCCAGGATTCGAGCAGCCGACATTCGTGACAACGGGCTGGTCGCAGGGTCAGGGCGCATTCGGCAGCGGCGACGCGGGAGGGACCGTCTGTCCACTCGACAATAATGGCAGCCTGCACACGACGTGGAACAACACGCCAGCGCCAACGGACATGCTGCTCCGAAAGACGTTCACGCTGCCGTCGTGGTGGACCACCCCGCTCACTGTGCGTGTCGCGATAGACAACGACATTCAGGTGTTCGTGAACGGGCATAATGAAACGGCGTCGGCGTCATCGGGCTACGATGCCTCGAGTGGCTTCGTGGTGCACGAAGGGTGCGCGACGCTGGACAGCTTCACCTTCTCCGTGCCGACGTCTGATCTGGTTCGTGGCGGAACCAATCTGGTGGCCGTTCGTGCACGGGATCGGGGGACGATCGCCTATGTCGATGCGCGCGTGAGCGCGCAATAGACGAATCACTCTGCGTCGTGGCGCGGCCCACACGGGTTTCGCCACGACGCAGACGCCCGAACACTCGTTCCAAAGCAGGTTGACAGGGTTTTCGCGACGGACTACGCTTCGCTGCAATGCCGATAAAGTTTATCGGTATTACTCCCGAAGCCTTTCTGTTCACGTGGAGCCATGTCCCTGCCCTCTTTTACCACCATACTTGCCGTCGCCATTATCGCGCCGTGCAGCCTCGTTAACGGAGCACGTGCCCAGTCGCCGACGTCACCGCGCGACAGCACGGTTGCCGACTCCGCAGCCCTGCGGCGCGCCCGACCGGACACCTCAGCCGCACGCCGCCCGGCGATGCCGCCTCCCGCCACCACGCTCCGCCCGGTGGAGATTACCGCGCGCCCGGCCAGTCCGCGCGGCTACGCCGAGCACGGCGCGCTGGCGTCCACGAAAACCAGCACGGCGCTCGTGGATGTGCCGCAGGCCGCAACCGTCGTGACCCGACCGCTCATCGACGATCAGTCGATGCAGAGCATGGGTGACGTCGTTCGCTACATCCCTGGCATGAGCGTCGCCCAGGGCGAAGGCAACCGCGATCAGGTCGTCATACGCGGCAATGGCTCGTCCGCCGACTTTTTCGTGGACGGCATTCGCGATGACGCCCAGATTTTCCGCGACCTGTACAACGTCGAACGCGTGGAGGCGCTCAAGGGCTCGAACGCCTTGCTCTTTGGCCGGGGTGGGGGCGGCGGCGTGCTGAATCGCGTGACCAAAGAGCCGCAGTGGCAGCCCATTCGCGAGCTGACGCTGGAGGGAGGCTCGTTCAATGAGAAGCGCGCCTCCATGGACGTCGGCCAGGGGCTGTCCCCCGCTGTCGCCGCGCGGCTGAACGCAGTCTACGAGAACTCCGGGATGTACCGCGACAACGTCAGCCTCGTGCGATATGGCCTGAACCCCACGCTGACCATTGCGCCGGGATCGAAGCGCACCGAGTTGACGCTGGGCTACGAGTTCTTCAGTGATGATCGCACGGCCGATCGCGGCATCCCGTCGTACCAGGGGCTGCCGGTGCGAACGGGCGTCGCCACCTTCTTCGGCAACCCGGACATCAACTTTGCCCGTTCGCGCGTCAACGCCGCCGACGCCGCGATCACGCACGAATTCCATAGCGGGATCCGCATCAGCAATCATGCGCGCTACACGTCGTACAGCAAGAAATACCAGAATGTGTATCCGGGTGCGGTCGACAGTTCGGGCGACGTCGTGACCCTCAACGCCTACAATCATTCCACGCCGCGAACGAATTTCTTCAATCAGACGACTGCCACGTATGACGTCGCCACGGGAGCGATCCGGCACACGCTGCTCGCAGGCGCGGAGCTGGGACGTGAATCGAGCGACAACTTCCGGAACACGGGCTACTTCAACGATTCCACGACGTCCATTCTCGCTCCAGTCGCGGATCCTACCGTCTACACCCCCGTGATCTTCCGCCAGAGCGCGACAGATGCCAATGCACAGACCACCGCGACGACACGCTCACTCTACCTCCAGGATCACGTCGCACTCTCCAGACGCTGGCAACTGGTTGCCGGAGTGCGCTACGACCATTTCGGCATTCGCTATCACGACAATCGCTCGAACGTCTCGCGGTCGCGGAGCGACGACATGGTCGCACCGCGCTTCGGCATCGTGTTCAAGCCGATGGCGCCCGTTTCGATTTATGCCAGCCGGAGCGTCTCCTATCTACCGGGCGCCGGCGATCAGTTCTCGACCCTCTCCGCGACCACACAGGCGTTGCGGCCCGAGCGATTCACGAATTATGAAGTCGGCGCCAAATGGGACGTGGCGCACGGGCTTGCGCTCACGACTGCACTCTATCGCCTCGACCGCACGAATACGCGCTCACCCGATCCGACGGACCCCACCCGCATGCTGCAGACGGGGAGCCAGCGCACCAGCGGATTCGAGCTGGGCGCCAACGGGAACATCACGCCGGTCTGGTCAATTGCTGGCGGCTATTCTCATCAGAATGCCACGATCACGAGCACCACGACGGCCGCGCCTACTGGGGCGATCGTCGCGCTGGTTCCGCGCAACACGCTTACCCTCTGGAACAAGGTCCAGGTGAGCCGTGCGATCGGCCTGGGCCTTGGCATTGCGCATCAGTCCGACATGTTCGCCGCGGTGGACGATCAGGTCACGCTGCCTGGATACACGGAGGTGGATGGCGCGTTCTACGTCACCCTCAGCAGCTCGGTGCGCGCGCAGGTGTATCTGGAGAATCTGCTGGACGCCCGATATTACCAGTCGGCGAACAACAACAACAACATCACGCCGGGATCACCGCGCGCCATTCGCCTCTCGATCATGACGGGATTCTGACACGGAGCGGGGACGTGACTGCCTGTAGGCCTTTGCCCGACAGCACACGGGTGCGGGCCTGACTGTCAGGGTCACTCGGCGCCAGTAGGTTGTCCGATGTGATGATCCGTGATGCTACCACCGCCGCCGCGTCCGGCAGGACGCTCGCACCGCCGGAACACGTTGCGTCGCGCACCGCCTTCTTCCGGCCGCTCCAGATCCGGACCGGGCGGTGGCGTCGCGGGCTGCGTGCCGTGCTGCGGGCGTCGCTCCGGATCAAGCTGATCGGTGCCGCTTGTTTGGTGATGGCGGTGATGCTCGGATTGGATCTCGCACTGCATGGATCCAGTGCGCATGAGCAGGCGATGATGCTGCGGCTCGGCGCAGGATTGCTGATCATGCTGGCGGTGAACCTGGTCCTGGTCTCGCTCGCGTTGCGGCCGGTGCGGGAGCTCGAGGCACTGTCCCTGCACGTGCTCGCCGGAGATCTCACGGCGCGGGCGACGCCGTCTCCGCTCGCCGACCGGACCGTTGCGCAGCTCGGCCGCAGCCTCAACCTCCTGCTCGACAGACTGGTCTCCGAGCGCTCGCGCGCGCGCCGTCTTGCCGCTGAAGTCATCCGGACGCATGACGCGGATCGCGCGCGCATTGCGCGTGAGCTGCACGAGTCCGTGGCACAGGACATGGCGGCGCAGATGCTCCAGCTCGGAGCCGCGGCGCAGGCGATGCCGACTCCCGAGCTGCGCGACCGTGTGCTCGCCATCCGCACGACGACGCGTGACACCATGGATGCGCTTCGGGCACTTTCCCAGTCGGTCTATCCGGAAATTCTCGACTCCCTGGGGCTGGATGCGGCACTGTCGCATCTCGTGCGCACGGCGCGCGAGCACTGTTCCGTCAGAATTGATCTGGCGGTGGATGCGGGCGCCGAAACCATCCCCGCGGTACCGGCAGCCGTGCTGTATCATGTGGCGCAGGAGGCGCTGCGCAATTCCTGTATGCACTCGCGCGCGGCGCGCATCCTCATCTCGTTGACGGCGGACGCGCGAACAGCGATTCTCACCGTGACCGACGATGGTGACGGTTTCGACGTCGCCAGCGCCGAGTCGCCCGCGCCCGGAATCGGCATCTTCTCCATGCGCGAGCGACTGGCGCTGGCGGACGGCCGACTGGAGATTTTCAGCATGCCGGGACGGGGCACGCGCGTCGTCGCCACCATTCCGGTAGCCACACTGGAGGAACTGTGAGTGGGGATCTGATTCGTGTAGTCGTCGCGGACGACCACGCCGTTGTTCGCTCCGGATTGAAGGCGGTACTCGGCTCGGCACGGGACATCGAGGTCGTGGCGGAAGCCGGAAGCGGGCGCGAGGCCATCGCGGCCGTGGACCGCTTTCATCCGGATGTCGTGCTCATGGATCTCACGATGGCGGACACCGACGGCCTCACCGCAACGAAGACCATCACGGACCAGGGCTCGACCACGCGCGTGCTGGTGCTCACCATGCATACTGAGGAGGAATATCTCGTGCAGGTGCTGCAGGCGGGCGCGGCGGGCTACGTTGTGAAGAGCGCGGCCGACCGCGAGCTGCTGGATGCGGTCCGCACGGTAGCCCGGGGCGACATGTACGTGCAGCCCTCCGCCGCACGGGTGCTCGCGCGCGGCATCACGCGAAAAGACCCCAACGCCGACGATCGCGCGCGGTTCGAGCGGCTCACCGAGCGCGAGCAGGAGGTCCTCAGGCTGGTGGCGCAGGGACACACGGCTCCGGAAATCGGAGAGATGCTGTTCATCAGCCGGAAGACCGTAGACACGTACAAGCAGCGCATCAACGAAAAGCTGGGACTGCAGCACCGTGCGGACTACGTGAAGCTGGCGCTGAAGCTCGGGCTGCTGTCGTCCTGATCGGAGCACGCTCTGCCCGACACCCTGCTGTCAGCGATCATCGCGATTTCCGCCGATGCGATCATCTCGGTGGACAGCGCGCAGCGCATCATCGTGTTCAACGAGGGTGCGGAGAAGATGTTCGGCTATGCGGCGGCGGAGGTAATGGGCCAGCCACTCGCGCTCCTCCTGCCCGAACGGTTCCGCGGCGTACACGCAGCGCGCATCGAGGAGTTCGGCCGCTCCACGATCGCCGCACGTCGCATGGGCGAGCGCGGGGAGATTTCCGGGCGACGGAAAAGCGGCGAAATCTTCCCCGCCGAAGCATCCATTTCGAAAGTGGGGCCCGACACGGCGCGCGTGTACACCGCCGTGCTGCGCGACATCACGGAGCGGAAGCAGGCCGAGATGGAGCGTACGAGCCTGCTCGAGCGGACCGAGGCAGCGCGTGCGGCGGCCGAAGCGGCAGAACATCGCGCCGCCTTTCTCGCGAACGCCAGTGCCCTGCTGGATCGGTCGCTGGACTATGCCACCACGCTGCAGAGTCTCGCCGGCCTTGTTGTACCGGAATGCGCGGATGTCTGCTTCATCGACGTCCTGGAGGACGGGACGACCCGTCGCGTGGCATCCGCCGCCGCGAATGACACCATGCGGGAGATCGCACGCCAGCTGCACAGCTTTCCACGGCACTCGGACCAGCCCTATCTCACACGCGAGGCGATTGTGAGCGGACGGAGCGTGCTCGTGGCCGATGCAACGCGTGCCGCGCTCGAGCAGGTCACGCAGCACGCGCAGCACGTGGAGCTGCTCATGGCTCTGGAGCCGCGCTCCTGCATGATGGTGCCGCTCGTTGCTCGCGGCCGGACGTTGGGGGCCATGGCGTTCATTGCCTCCGGCCCGACTCGACGCTATGCCCCCGCAGACCTCACCTTCGCGGAGGAGCTCGCGCGCCGGGCTGCGCTCGCGGTGGATAACGCCAGACTGTACGGCGCGGCGCAACATGCCACCCGCGCGCGTGATGAAATTCTCGGCATCGTGTCGCACGATTTGCGCAACCCGCTCAGCGCGATCGCCATGTGCGGGAGCGCACTCGACGAAAGCCTGTCCGCCGCGGACGAGGGAGTGCGCTACATGGTTGACACCATTCGCCAGTCCGCGGACTGGATGAACCGGCTCATCCAGGATCTGCTGGACATCGCCAGCATCGAAACGGGACATCTGGCACTGGACCGTCATCGGCAGGACGCCGCTCCGCTGCTGGCGCGACTCGAAACGACGTTCGCCGCGATCGCCGCCGAGCACGGCATCACGCTGGACAGTCAGACATCACCGCATCTCGCTCCGGTGATGGCGGACGGGGAACGCCTGCTCCAGGTCTTGACGAACCTCGTGGCCAATGCGCTCAAGTTCACGCCTGCCGGTGGCGCGATTCACGTGACCGCTGAGCCGGAAGCCTCGAGCGTTCGCTTCGCGGTGCGCGACACCGGCGCGGGAATTCCGCCCGAGCACCTGCCCCACCTCTTCGATCGCTTCTGGCAGGCGCGCCGCAACGCGAAGGAACGCGGCACCGGGCTGGGGCTCGCGATCTCGAAGGGAATTGTAGAGGGGCACGGGGGTCACATCCACGTCGTGAGCCAGGTGGGAAGCGGCAGTACCTTTTCGTTCACGATTCCCACCGCGCCTGGCTAGCCAGCAGCACGCCCAGGCGCCCGAACGAAACCGGCAGTGCTCATCTGCCGTAGAACTTTGCGTCATCCAATTCCCGAGGGTAGTGTGCGCGCTCTGCAGCCTTTCCGCCTGGCGTGGCGATCGCTCCGGCGCACGCCGGTATTTACCACGGCCGCGGTGCTCACCCTGGCCATTGGCATCGGTGCGGCGGCCGCGATCTTTGCGGTAGTGAACGGCATCCTGTTGCGACCGCTCCCCTATGGTCACCCGGAACAACTGGTCGGGGTGTGGAACGATCTCCCGCCGCTCTCGCTGCAGCACGCCAGCCAGACGTCCGCGACCTACTTCACCTTCAAGCGCTTCGCGAAATCCGTCTCCGCCATTGCGGCGTACACCGACGGATCGGTTGCCGTCACTGATCCGGGCGGCGTGACGGAGCCGCGCCGCGTCACAGCGGCCTACATCACGGCCAATCTCATTCCGCTCCTGCAGGTGACACCGGAGATCGGTCGCTCCTTCACCGATCAGGAGGATGAGCCCCACGGGCCACCCGCGGTGATCATCAGCGACGCAACGTGGCGCGCGCATTTTGGCGGCGCCGCAACCGTGCTTGGACAGAGCCTGCAGGTGAACGGGGTGGCGCACCGGATTGTGGGGGTGATGCCGGCCCGATTCCGCTTTCCCGACGCGGGAACCGAGCTCTGGTTCCCGCTCGCGCTGGATCCCACGAATCCCTTCCCTGGCGGCTTCAACTACAATGCCGTGGCACGTCTCCGGCCCGGCGTCTCAGCGGCGACCGCCGAGCGGGAATTCCGCGCGGTGCTACCGCGCGTGGTAGATGTATCGCCCATGATGGAGCCGAACGTCCCGACACAGATGCTTCTGGATCAGGCGCAACCGCAGCCCGTGCTCACGCCCATGCGCGCTGATGTCGTTGGCGGAATCGCTGCCACGCTCTGGGTCGTCGCGGCCACTGCCGGCCTCCTGCTTCTCGTCGCCTGCGCCAACGTCGCCAATCTCATTCTGGTCCGGACTGACGCGCGCCAGCGCGAGCTGGCGGTGCGCGCCGCGCTCGGCGCCGGTCGCGCGCGCGTGCTCCGGCATTTCCTCACCGAGTCCATCGTGCTCGCGGCAGGCGCTGGAGCGCTGGGACTGCTCATCGCCGCACTGGGAGTTCGAGCACTGGTCCATGCCGGACCGTCCGAGCTCCCGCGGCTGGCTGAAGTCCGGGTGGATGGCTGGGTCGTGCTGTTCACGCTGTTGGTGACGGCGCTGGTCGCGGTTGCGTGCAGCGCGATTCCCGCCATGCGCGTCGCCCGCGCGGAGCTTGCGTCCATCCTGCGCGAAGGCGGACGAGGAGGAACGTCCGGCCGCGCACGGCACCGCGTACGAGGGGCGCTGGTCGCGGCACAGATCGCGCTGGCGGTCGTTGTGCTCGCCGGTTCGGGTCTGCTGCTGCGCAGCTTCGAGCGCCTGCACGCGGTCCGTCCCGGCTGGAATCCTGACCATCTGACCACGCTCTGGGTATCGCTTCCTGATTCGCGCTATCCGGGCGACTCGGCTGTTGCACGCTTCTATTCAGAGCTCACGACGCGCGTGGCGGAACTGCCCGGCGTCCGATCAGTTGGCCTGGCATCGCGCATTCCCCTGGCGTCGCACGGAGAGAACAGCAGTCCGATCTGGGTCGAAGGCGACGCGACTGCCGCATCGCGGATTCCTCCGCTGCAGCTCTTCATCACGACCGATGGCGGCTTCTTCCACACCATGGGCATCCCGCTGCTGGCGGGTCGCACCTTTCTGTCCATTGACGGCGAGCAGCACAGCGACGAGGCCATCGTCAACCGCGAGACCGCCGAGCGCTTCTGGCACGACTCGACTGGCGCGCGCGCGCTGGGCAAGCGATTCCAGGCGTTGCCCCACGGGCCCTGGTACACCGTGGTCGGAGTCGTCGCGAGTGCGCACGACAGCTCGCTGCAGACGCCGCCTGCCCCCACCGTCTACTTCCCAGAGGTCCCCGCGCGCGATACCGCAACCGGGCAGTTGGCGCGGACCATGGCGCTCGTGGTTCGCACGAGCGGGGACGCGACCACCATCGTCAAGCCCGTTCAGGGTGTCGTGCGCGCCATGGATCCCGCGCTTCCGGTGTTCGACGTGTCGACCATGACCGGGCTGGTGCGCGGGTCGCTGGCACGCCTGTCCTTCACCATGCTCGTCATTGGCGTGGCCGCGATCATCACGTTGCTGCTCGGCACCATCGGTCTCTATGGTGTGATTGCCTACATCGTGAGCTTGCGCACGCGCGAGCTTGGCGTGCGCATTGCGCTCGGTGCCACGCCGAATCTGATCGGCCGCATGGTCACCCGGCAGGGGCTGACCTTCACGCTTGCCGGCATGCTGGTGGGGCTTGTGTTGTTTGCTCTCGTGGCGCATTTCATACGATCCCTGCTGTTTGGCGTCGCGCCGAGCGATCCGGTGACGCTCCTCGTCGTGTCGCTGGTCCTCATCCTGGTCGCGCTGCTCGCGAGCTGGATACCGGCGCGCCGCGCCGCACATACCGATCCCATGGAGGCGCTCCGAGCGGAATGAACGGTTGACACCTTCCCAGCGACTGGCGCGCCGCGCCGCGATCTTCGTTTGCGCCGCGGCGGTCGCCGCGTGTCGCGCGCCCGGCCCCGGCGCGCCCGGCGCCGTACAGGGCCCGCGGACAATCGCGCGCCTGCCTACCGGAGCCCGCCTGGATCCTGTGACGCGATCGGTCGATCTGGGATCCATGCCGCTGACCATGGCATTCTCGCCGGACAGTGCGTTCATCGCCGTACTCATGAGCGGCTGGCGCGAGCAAGGTGTGCAGATCGTGGAGCGCGCGACCGGTCGCGTCACACAAACGTTGCCGCAGCGTGCTGCGTTTCTCGGCCTCGTGTTCGCGCCGGACGGGCACACTCTCTACGCGTCCGGCGGCAATGAGGATGCGATCTACGCATACCAGTGGCAGAATGGCCGGGCCACGATGACGGACAGCATCATGCTGGCTCCGCACACCCCGCGTCAGTCAGGTCGGCGCTACCCCGCGGGGCTCGCGCTCTCCCGCGACGGGCGGACGCTCTACGTCGCGGAGAATCTCGACGACTCCATTGCGGTCGTTGATGTGACGTCGCGGCGCGTCGTGCAACGGCTTGCCACCGAACCGTATCCCTACGGAGTCGTGACCGCGCCGAACGGCACGGTGTACGTGTCGGCGTGGGGCGGACACACGGTGTCCATCTTCACGGCCACGGCAACCGGCACGCTCCGCGATGCCGGGCGGATTCCCGTTGCGCGACATCCGTCGGCACTGCTCCTCAATGCCGACGGCTCGCGACTGTTCATCGCGTCGGGGAGCACCGATCGTATCGATGTTCTGGATACGCGGTCACGGCGCATCGTGACGGAACTTCTCGACGCTCCGCCCGCGGGCCCGGGCGAAGGGAGTACGCCGAACGCGCTGGCCCTGGCGGCGAACGGCCGCCGGCTGTTCGTGGCCGAAGCCGACAACAACGCGGTGGCGGTATTCGATCTCAGCGCGCGCACCGCGGGAGTCGCGGGCGGCGGCGCGCGGGATACGCTCAGCGGTCGCGTGCCCACGGATTGGTATCCGACCGCCGTGATGGTGCGCCGTGACACGCTGCTCGTGCTGAGCGGCAAGGGGCGCGGCACGGCGCCGAATCCGGACGGCCCATCGCCGGCGCACTCGAGCAGCAGGCATCCGCGCAGCTATACACTGGGACAGACCTCCGGCACGCTCATGACCGTCCCGCTGGCCGGCGCATCGCCCGAACAGCTTGCGCCGCTTTCGGCGCGCGTGGCATCCGCCAACGGCTGGGGCGTCCGCGACAGCGCGGGCGAGCATTACCCGCCCTTCCAGCATGTCATCTACGTCATCAAGGAAAATCGGACCTACGACCAGGTGCTCGGCGATCTCACGCAGGCCGATGGCGACACGGCGCTGCTCTTCTTTCCGCGCGCCGTCGGACCGAACCATCACGCGCTCGCGGAGCGCTTCGGCATTTTCGATCGCTTTTTCGTGGACGCGGAAGTGAGCGCGGACGGTCACAACTGGTCCACGGCAGCCTACGCCACGGACTATCTGGAGAAGACCACGCCGAGCGAGTACTCGGGACGCGGTCGCAGCTACGACTATGAAGGGATGAATGGGGGGAAATCTCGCCCGGAAGATATCCCGGATGATGATGTGGCAGAACCGGCCAATGGCTATCTCTGGGATCTCGCCGCGCGCGCCGGCATCACGTTTCGCAATTACGGGGAATTCGTGGTGCAGGATTCGGCGCGTGGCGCGGATGGAAGCCGGCGCTACGTCGGCGACAAGCCGTTCCTGCGCGACCACACGAATCCGCGCTATGCCGGGTTCGATCTCGGCATTACCGATCAGTCGCGCGTGGAGGTCTGGCTGAAGGAGTTCGCCAGCGATGTTGCGACAGGCACCATGCCGGCGCTGGAAGTCGTGCGTCTGCCGAACGACCATACCGCCGGGATGCGCGCGGGTGCGCTCACGCCGCGCGCCTACTTCGCCGACAATGATCTCGCGCTCGGCCGCATGATAGGTGCACTGTCCCGTTCACCCTTCTGGAAGAGCACGGTCGTGTTCGTGCTCGAGGATGACGCGCAGAACGGCCCGGACCATGTGGATTCGCACCGCTCGGTGCTGCTCGTCATCTCGCCATACAACCACGGTGGCGTGATCCACCGGTTCGTCAATACGACCGACGTGATCGCGACGATGGCGGAGATCCTGCACCTCGGATCGTTATCGCAGTTCGACTACTACGGCCGGCCGCTGCGCGACCTCTTTGCCAATTCACCCGATCTTGCGCCGTACGATCCTCTCACACCCGCTGTCGCGCTGGATGAGCGTAATCCGAAGATCGGAATCGGCGCGCGCGAATCACGAAGGCTTGATCTCAGCGCGGAGGATCGCGCCAACGAGGAGCTGTTCAATCGGGTGCTCTGGCGAGCGATCAAGGGATCGCGTGACCCCTATCCCGGTCCGACGCGACAGCCGGCGTTCAACTGGCAGCATCCCGCGCTGGCCGAGCCCGGACGCTGACGAACGCGCGCAAGCGACGGCCGGGGGGCGGGCGCCGCCGGCCTGCCCCGGGCCCGATTCAGTTCGCGGCGAGGAGAGGGTCAGACCCCAGCGACGCCGCTCTCGCTTCATGAGGGTCAGACCCTCTGTCTCCTGCCCCGCTGTCTCCGGTCACCGCCGGCAGTGTCAGTGTGAACGTCGAACCCGCTCCGACCGTACTCACGACCGAGAGCTCGCCATCCATCGCGCGAGCCAGGTCGCGGCTGATGGCAAGTCCCAGCCCCACCCCTTGCTGACTCTCGATCGTGCCGCGGCGGTCGATCTGAACGAACGGCTCGAAGATGCTCGCGAGCTTGTCTGTCGAAATGCCGCGCCCGGTGTCATGCACCTGAATCACGACCTGACTTTGCTCCGATGCATCCGCCTGCGGTGATTCTGCGGCTGGCAACAGATCACAGTGCATCGTGACGCGGCCGCCGGCAGGCGTGAACTTCACCGCGTTGGAGAGCAGGTTGAGCAGGATCTGCTGCAGTTTCTCGGGATCCGCGCGCGCCGCGAGTTCGGTATCTGGGTGCGCGGATGTGAAGGTCAGCCCCTTGGCCTGCATTTGCGGGGTGATGAGCGCCTCGACGTCGTCGAGCGCCGCGGCCAGCGGAACGTTCGTCAGGTGCAGATCCAGACGCCCTGCTTCGATGCGCGCCAGATTCAGGATGTCGTTGATGATCGCGAGCAGGTGCTGGCCGCTCTTCTTGATCCGACCGAGGTCCACGCGCTGCGCCTCCGTGAGGGGACCGCGAAGCTCCATCGTGAGCAGATCGGTGTATCCGCCAATGGCGTTCAACGGCGTGCGCAGCTCATGACTCATCATGGCGAGGAACTGGGACTTGGCCTCATTTGCGGCTTCGGCGGCCTCGCGTGACTCCGTGATTTCCGCGATGAGCCGCGAGTTGTCGATGGCCATCGCGGCGCGACGGGCGAGATCCTCCGCGAGCGCGACATCCGGCTGTTCATAGCGGCGACCGGCTTCCGCCGAGATGAAGGTCATCACCCCATACACGTCACCGTGGATGGCAAGCGGGACCACCATGTACGATCGCATTCCGAGCGAGCGCAGGATCCGCAGGTGCTCCGGATCCCGCGCGGTTGCCACCAGCAACTTGTCCGGAACCTCGAACAGGAACTCTGGCGTACCTGTTCGCAGCACGTGGTAGCGCCCCACGGGGGACGCAGGATTGTCCGGGTACCGTGCGTCCAGCGCCGTCGCCAGTGCGACCTTTTCCGGATCCTCGTGCGCGATCACGAGTCGTTGGAGCGTCCCATCATCGGCAAGGAGATCCACGAGGCACCAGTCCGCGAGCGTCGGCACGGCGAGACGCGCGACGGTGCTGAGCGTCGCCGGATAATCGAGCGACGAGGCCAGCACCTCGCTCGCGCGCGCAATGAAGCGCAGGTCGTCCTCCCCGCGCTGGCGCTCGGTAACATCTGCGCAGACGCCGACCAGCCGTCCGGGCGCCCCGCTAGCATCCACGATCAGTGCGCCATACGCCTCCAGCCACCGCACTTCGCCGTCGCGCCGCGTGATCCGATAGCGGAGATAGTACGACGTGCGCTGCTCGATGGCGGATCGAAAGGCGAGGAGCACACGATCCCGGTCCGCGGGGAAGACGTCGTGCAGGAACGCCTCGAACGTTCCGGGAAACGTGCCGCGAGGGATGCCGTGCATCGCTTCCACGGAAGGCGACCAGTTGACCCGACCGGAGGGAATGTCCCATTCCCATGGACCAAGCCGGCTCGCGCCGAGGACGAGCCGCAACTGTTCCTCGCTGATCCGGAGTGCGGTCGCGGTCTGCTCGAGTGCATCATTCGCTCTCCACAGTTCCTCGGCCTGCGCGGTAAGCTCCGCCGCCGATCGTTCCTGCGCAGCGGCGTGGCGTGTGAACAGCGTGTTGATGAGCAGCGCGACCGCAATGGTGAGCAGCGTGCCGGCACCGAGTACCGTTTGCACGAGAGACGCCAGGTGGGCCTCGCGCGTCGCTCGCGCGGCAAGCAGGGCGGTCTCTGTCTGCTCCATGTCCGCGGCAACACCGCGCGCCCGATCCATGATGCGTGCGCCGATGTCGCTCTCGATCACGGCGAGTGCGGTCGCCCGGTGCCCGGCGCGAGCCAGAGTGAGCGTCGAGTCGATTTCCGCGAGCTTGGCACCGGCCAGTGCTGCCAGCGTGTCCGCGCGCGCCGCCTGCACGGGATCTCCTGCGGTAAGCTGACGCAGCGTGTCCAGCTCCAGCCTGGCCTGTCGCCGGGCGCGCCGGTATGGCTCCAGATAGCGCTCGCGACCGGTGAGAAGAAACCCGCGCTGGCCCGTCTCCGCCTCGGTCATCTGCGCCAATACCCGTTCGATCGCCCCAATGGCGCGGTGCGTGCTTGCGACCAGCTCCTGGTCCGCCGCCTGACGTGAGAGGCCAACGTAGACCAGGGTCGCGAACACCACGATGACAATGCTGGATCCGAGCGTCGCGGCCAACTGCTGCAACCCGGACCAGTGCACAAATCGGGGAACGTGCCGGTGACGCTCAGACGGATGGGCCTGGTCGTGATCGGCGGCTTTCATCCGCGGAAGATGGGACGGGCGGGTCTGAATGCCATGGGGGAACTCCTGAACGTCCGTGAGGCAATCACTGCATCGCCAGGACGTGCCGCCCGTGGGCACCTGCGCCATCGAGCTGCATCGCCCGATGCGGGCATGATAGCCAGATGCGGCAGGCAGGGCAACGTGCTACGACGCTGACTTTCTCGCGGTCGCTTGCCCCGGTGGTCAGGCGTCGAGCGCGGCGACGAGCTCTCCTGCCTCACGCATGCGCGCGTCGTGGGCATGGAGCCTCTCGAAGCATGGCGGCGGACGGTGCCAACGCCCGAATGAGCTGCTCTGATTTGGAGATGCCGCGTTGAGTCGCGCGAAGGTCATCTAACCGCCGCGAATCAGAAACAGCGCGCCCGCTCCGACGAGCGTCAACTCGATCAGGAGAATGAACACCCGCTCGGGCAGGCGGTCGACGATTCTCTTCCCGGCCCATGAGCCCCCGATCATGATCGGGCCGAGCGTCACGCCGGCGATCGCGGCGGGCAGGGCGAGCAGCGCCGTCTGGCCATAGGCCACGAGCTTCACCACGTGCATGACAACGGTCGCGAGCGCCTCCGTACCGACGTACGCTCCTTTCACGAGACCGTAGGCGAGAAAGAATGGCGCCATGATCGGGCCCACGCTCCCGAGTAGCGCCGACAGGAAACTGGCGCCAGCACCAATGAACGCGAAGCTCCGGAGCGGCGGCCGGCGCGGGGGACCGGGCCGCAGCCGTCGCCACACGACAACCAGAATGAGAAACACGCCAAGCAGTCGCGTGAGCGCCGACAACGGTGCGCGCGCGAAGAGCATCCCGCCCGCGAACGCGAACGGAACACCGCCCAACGCGAACCATCCAACGACGTGCCAATCGAGCTCGTGTCGATTGAACCAGACGCGGCTGCCGTTCCCGATGAGTTGTGCCACGGTGAGGATCGGGATCGACTCGCGCATTCCGAAGACGGCAACCAGCACCGGCAGCAGCACCGCGGCACCACCGAACCCGGTGACGGCAGCGAGCGTCGCGGCAATGAACGCGACGGCCGCCAGGAGCAATGCGACGAATGGTTGCGGGGTGTGCATCACTCCAGCCGCGACCGACCCAGTGCAACCCGTTCACCATGCGAGCGGAATCGTGGTGTCACGGCGCGATCCGGTGAACGAACTTGATGATGAACGCCCCGTTGAGCGGGCGAGCGAGTGCCTGACGATCCGGGAAGCGGAATCGGGCTGACGGGTCAGTGGTATAGCCCGAGTTCCACACGACGAAGACGTCATCCCCAATGACGGGGATCCAGTGAAAGCGAAAGTCGAAGTCCGCGCGCTCGCTCTCGTTGTCGAACTGCGCGAAGGCAAGGAGATCGGCTCGCGTGTTGAGCGCGTACTCCAGCCGGCCTCCCGTCTGCAGCGCGGTGAAGTGGCCGGTCGAGAGCGTGACGGCGCTTCGCGAAACGTTCGCTCCAAGAATGAGATGACCTCCGCCGCGCCAGGTCGCGGAGAGTTCCTGCTCTGTGGCATGCCCATCGTAGAATCCGCCCCAGCTCACGAGGGCGAAGGCGCTCACGGCTCGGCTGGGCGACAGTTCGTACTGCAGCTCGCCACGCGTCCACCAGTGCCGGCCAGGCGGTACGCTCACCGCGCGAAAGATGGCGAAGGTGTCGGCCGGCGCATCGAGAAACCGCTGCACGTTGATCTCGAAGCGGTCACCGTTCTGAAAGTCGCCGCCCAGCGGACGCCACTCGAAGCTTGCCGTCTGCCAGTCGCGAACGCGGCCGAGGGAGCCCCGTTCGCCGGCGATGACGTCCCAGCTCGGGATCAGCTCGATGTCGAGCTGGCGCAGCCCCAGCACGTGGGGCCGTGGCATGAAGTCGATGTGGCCCGTCGTCTCCCAGATCCCGGTTCGCTGCACGAAGCCCAACGTCGGCGCAAAGCCGGCGTCGATGCGATAAAGCGAGACGAAATTATCGAACAGGTCGTTGGGCGCGTCGGTCGACAGGCGCCAGGCCACTGGCGTGCCGGAGGCGGAGTCAGGCACGTGGGTCGCCGCGACCCAGAACTTGGGCTCGACATTGTGTCCGGCAACAACCAGCGGCAGGTCGATGTCGACGCCGCCGGCGCGCTCCACGCCGGTCACGCCCGGTCCGGATCGCTGCACCGCCATTGCGCCGACGTACGACCGCTCGAACAGATCGTGTTTCACGCGCACGATCGCGTCGTTCGCCGCGTCCTCGGCGCCGGTGCGCGCCTCCAGCGCGCCGATCGTCCATGGCCCCGCCCTGCCGTAGAGTCGCGCGCCGGCCAGGATCGGGACGGTCGTGCCGCTGTCCGTCAGGCCGATGCGGCGTGAATAGAAAAGTTGCACTTTCTGGTCGGTGCCCAGGTCGAAGATCCCGCTCGACTCGAGGAAGAACTCCCGCTTCTCGGGAAAGAACGTCGGGAATCGCGTGAGGTTGATGACCTGCTGATCCACCTCTACCTGCGCAAAATCGGTGTTGGCCGTCAGGTCGGCGGTGAGCGTCGACGAGATGGCGAACTTGGCGTCCGCGCCGACCTTGCCGCCGAGCCCGGCGCCACCGAGTTCGGTGCCGGCGCTGTCGTGATTGCTCTGGCTCGCGCGCGCCAGCACGTACGGTCGAAAATCGATGTCGCGACGGCGATCCACGTGGCCGAAACCCGTCAGGTCGCCCGCGTTCTGGAGTTGATCGAGGCCCTGCGTGCGCCCATACGAGCGCCACAGGTCCTCCTCGTTCGCGAGGCGGATGAAGCGCCGCACGTTGAAGCCGAACGTCGTGCCGGCGCCGGCGTGGAAGCGAAGCGTTCGGAACGGGATGCGGAACAGGGCCGTCCAGCCACGAGCATCGCGGGATACGGCGACGTTCCATATGCCGTTCCAGTCGACGTTCTCGTTATCCAGATTCGAAAGTTGGGCGTCCCACATCGCCCCCAAAGGGTTGGTTCGGAACTCGAACGCACTCCGCCGATCGTGGAAGCTGTCGATCAGGATCGTCACGTTGTCATCCGACGAGAAGTCCGCATCGCGCCGGAGCTGCGTTGCGCGGATGCGCCCGGGATCGGCGTACGCGCGAACGTGTACGTACAGCGCCACGCCGTCGCGCGCAACCTTGACCACGGTTCGTTCGCTCGCCGGTGCGCCTTCAACCGGCTCCCGCTGCCGGAAGTCCGTGATGGAATCGGCGGTCGACCAGATCGGAGCGTTCAGGCCGTGGGCGAGCGAAATCGGCACTGGCGAAGACACCACCGTCAGCGTACCGCTACCGCGACACCTCTCCACCTCGCTCGAGCAGACACGCGATGAGTCGGCCTGCGCCAAGGTCGCCCCGGGGAGCACACTCGATGCGACACCGCCAACGAGGCTGGCCGTAACGAGGAAGCGGCGCATGCCCTACCGCCAGCCGACTGCCTGGATCGCGATACCAACTGCGGCGGCCGCGCGGATGGGAAGAGAGAGGAGATACATCAGGAATGCCTGGTCGTTGAACGCCTCGGCGTCGCCGAGCGTGTCGCCGGCTGCGCATCAGGCGAGGGACCACCGGACGCGGTCGGCGTTACTCCCTCGAGCGCGGCGTAAAGCTGCGAAAACAGCACGCCCCCGCGCTCGCGACGCAGGTCGTCGTCGCTCGTGGTGCGCGCGATCCCGGCCAGCAGTCTCTCGACTCCCGTTGCCTCGGCGCGGTCGAACTTCCCGTCCTTCACGTCGATGTCGTGCACAATCTCGGCTATGCCGGCGAGCACCCGGTCACCGGCAAGCCCGAAGCGGTGGAGCAGCACCTCGAACGTGCAGCGATCGCCCACGTGCGTGAACTCGGCCTCGAACATGTCGAAGCGCAGCTCGTGCGGCGCGGGCCGATATCCCTTCGCCGGCACGTACTTGAACCGTGCCGTCCGATCGATGCACCGGCGAATCAGCCATGCGCTCGCGATGCGATCCACGAAAATCCCCTCGCGCGTCACCCACGTCCGCCCCTGCGGAGCTGGTAGCACCGTCGCCTGCGCCGAGCCGGTCGGCGCGGGGTGCAGACGATGTTCCAGCGTCGCGATCGCCTCCTCCGCGCTTCGACGCGCCGGGGTCCCGAAGAAGTCGAGTGCGACGATATCCGAGAGCCGGTGCTTGAAGCGTGCAACCTCGGCCTGGAGCTGTCGCCGGCGCCCGGCGGACAGCGGCTTCCGCCACGCCGTCGCGCGGACGACGACTTTTACCGCGTCGCGAAGAGCAGCATACGACGCCGAACGGTCGGCATGGAACAGCGCGATGATCTCGTCGTCACTCAGCCCGTCGACGAAGACGGCCTGGCAGATGGACCCCTCACCCCCATCTGCGACGATCTCGCGTAGCAGCCACTGAAAGTCTTCGGAGGTTGCCTCGTCGTTCGGCAGTACGTATACCGAACTCTTGATGGGGACCGCCCCGATCCGCTGGAGCCGGCGCCGCACCTTCACCCGGAGGTAGTCCGGCTTGGGCGGGATCTGGTGGACGAGAAGCAGCCAGCGTGCCATGGCAGGCTCGGGCATTACGCAGGTGAGTCACAGTAGAGTCTTGCGTGTCACAACTGTATCATCCAGCGTTCAGTGGAGCAAGCGGCCGGCAACTGGAATGGAGTCATGGAGGATAGTTTCTGGCGTGCCGCCGCGAGCGCACTGTCGGCGCTGTCCGCCGACGCGCCCGCTGTCATCTCGTTTCGGAGGCTCTCTCATGCGGAATCGCCGCTCGATCACTTCGCTTTTCGTGGCTGCCATTCTCGCCGCTGCCGCGACTTCGCCCTCAGTCCACGCGCAAGCGGCGGCGGCGCCTGCGGGCGATTGGATCACAGTCGAGCGGGCGCTCGGCCGCACGGGTGCCGTGCTGCCGGGCGGCGTAATCAAGTTCGGTTTCCCGCGCGGCGACATGCGCGTGAAGGTAGGCGGTGTGACTGTGAAGCCCGCGCTCGCGCTGGGATCATGGGTTGCGTTCAAGCACTCCGGGACGGGGACCGTTGCGATGGGCGATCTCGTGCTGGCCGAGGATGAGACGGAGCCAGTGATGCGCGCGCTGCAGGCAGGCGGCGTAGAACAGACCGCGCTCCACAACCACCTGCTCAACGAATCGCCGCGTGTGATGTACATGCACATCGTCGCGCGCGGTGACGCGACGAAGATCGCGACCGCGATTCACGACGCGCTGGCCCTGACGAAAACGCCGTTACGCACGGCGGCCGCGCCCGCCGCCGCGCCGGCGATCGATCTCGACACGGCCGCGATTGCGACGGCGCTCGGTGTGGCCGGAAAGGTGAATGGCGGGGTGTACCAGGTGAGTGTCCCGCGCGCGGAGCCGGTGGTGGCGCACGGGATGGAAATCCCGCCGTCAATGGGCGTCGCCACCGGCATCAACTTTCAGCCCACCGGCGGTGGCAAGGCGGCGATCTCGGGTGACTTCGTGATGACCGCCAACGAGGTGAACCCCGTCATCCGTGCACTCACGAGTCACGGCATCGCGGTCACGGCGCTGCACAGTCACATGCTCGACGAGAGCCCACGTCTTTTCTTCATGCACTTCTGGGCGAACGACGACGCGAGCGCCCTCGCCCGCGGATTGCGAGCCGCGCTCGATCAGATGAAGGTGAAGAGAACGGCCGCCCGCTGAGCGCGACGTACAGCCGTCGCGCCCTGTCACCTCACAACGAGTCTCAGAGCGCGGCTCGCCGCAGGAGTTGCGCGTTGATCGCCACGATGACCGTGCTCAGCGACATGAGCACCGCTCCAGCGGCCGGCGACAGCACGAAGCCCCACGGTTCGAGCACGCCGGCCGCGAGCGGGATCGCCACGACGTTGTAGCCCGCAGCCCACCAGAGATTCTGCACCATTTTCCGATAGCTCGCCTGCGACAGCGCGATGATCCGCGGCACGTCGCGCGGGTCGCTCCGGACGAGCACGATGTCGCCAGCTTCCACCGCCACGTCCGTCCCCGCGCCGATCGCGATCCCGACATTGGCGGTGACGAGAGCGGGCGCGTCGTTCACGCCGTCGCCCACCATTCCGACTCGTTTCCCGGCACGCTGGAGCTCCTGGACCTTCGACGCCTTCTGTTCGGGCGTTACTCCGGCGAAGACAGTGTCGATTCCCAACTCGGCGGATACGGCTTCCGCCACGGGCTGAGCGTCGCCAGTCATCATCACGACCTCGATGTGTCGATCGTGCAGCGCACGCACCGCGTCCCTGGATTCGGGACGGATGACGTCGGCAACGGCGAACACGGCGATCACCGTCCGCTCTTCCGCCAGGAAGATCGACGCCTGCCCGCGCTGCGCGGCGCGGTCGAATGCAGCGTGCAGCGCGGGTGGGAGCTGGAGCGAGTTTGCCCGGACGAGCCCTGGCCCGCCAATATGGAGGACGCGGCCTTCCACACGCGCCTTGGCGCCCTTCCCCGGAATCGCCTCGAAACTCTCAGCGGCGCGAACACTGATGCCGCGATCCCTGGCGCTCCGCACGATCCCCTGCGCGATCGAGTGCTCGGAGTCGGCCTCCACAGCCGCGGCAAGGCGCAGCGCTTCGTCAGGCGAGAGGCCGTCCGCCGTCGCGATGTCGACGACGCCGAACTCGCCCTTGGTGAGCGTGCCGGTCTTGTCGAAGACAACGGTCGTGAGGTTTCGTGCGTCCTCGAGACCGCGCCGATCGCGGACGAGCAGCCCGCTCCGCGCGCCAAGCGTCGTCGAGATCGCGATCACGAGCGGGATCGCGAGGCCCAGCGCGTGCGGACAGGCGATGACGAGCACGGTCACCAGGCGCTCGATCGCAAATGCCGGGTCGCCGGGCCGCAACACGATCCACACGACAAAGGTGACCACGCCCGCGCCGACCGCGACGAGGGTAAGGATGAACGCGGCCCGGTCGGCGAGCGCTTGAGCGCGCGAGCGAGAGCTTTGCGCCTGCGCCACGAGTCGCATGATTCCGGCAAGCGCGGTTCGGTCGCCCGTGCCCATGACCTCGACCCGCAGCGAGCCCGATTCGTTTACGGTCCCCGCGATCACGGTATCGCCTTCCTTCTTGTCAACCGGGCGCGACTCTCCGGTGATCATCGACTCGTTCACGGCGGTCGATCCCTGCCGAACGACGCCATCGGCAGGGATGCTCGCCCCCGGACGCACGAGCACGACATCGCCATTCCGCAAGTCGGCGATGCGCACCTCCTCGGTCCGATCGCCCACGACGCGCTCGGCCACAGTCGGCAGCAGCCTCGCGAGCTCCTTCAGCGCCCCCTGCGCCTGCGTGATCGAGCGCATCTCGATCCAGTGGCCGAGCAGCATGATCGTGACGAGCGTCGCCAGTTCTTCCCAGAGCGGCATCCCGGGAGAGCCGAGCGTCACGGCCGCGCTGAACACGAAGGCCACGGAGATCGCCAGCGTGATCAGCGTCATCATCCCGGGCAGCCGATCCTTCAGCTCGCGGAAGGCGCCCTGAATGAAAACCCATCCGCCGTACAGGAATACGGCCGTGCCAAAGACGGGCGGAATCCACGGTGCGCCCGGGAGGTGCGGCGCGACATAGTGCAGCGCGCCCTGCAACATGTGTCCCCAGACGAGCGTCGGAATCGTCAGCGCGAAGGAGATCCAGAACTTGTCGCGGAACATGGCGACGCTGTGGCCGGCGTGCTGGTCATGAGGGTGGCCAGCGTCGTGCCCTGTCGCCTTGGGCGCGTGATGATGTGCGTGCAGATCATCCATCGCCGAGCTGCCTCTCCTTCCAGAGTGAATAGATGGCCGGGATCACCACGAGCGTGAGCAGCGTCGCGCTCACCATGCCCCCCACCATGGGTGCCGCGATCCGCTTCATGACATCCGCGCCTGTCCCTTCGCTCCACAGAATCGGCAGCAGTCCACCGATGACCGCGGTGACCGTCATGATGATCGGCCGCACGCGCAGTACTGCGCCCTCCACGATCGCTTCCGCGAGTTCACGCTGTCCGGGTATCCGACCGTCTGCCCAGCGTGCCCGCCACGCATGATCCAGGTACACCAGCATGATCACGCCCGTTTCCGCCGCGACACCGGCAAGCGCTATGAAGCCGATCGCAACGGCGACGCTCAGGTTGTACCGCAAGAACCACATGAGCCACACGCCGCCCACGAGTCCGAACGGGAGCGACAGCATGACGACGGCGCTTTCGGCCACACTGTTGAAGTTGAAGTACAGGAGCAGGAAAATGATCGCCAAGGTGATCGGCACCACCACCTTGAGCGTCTTGTCTGCCCGCTGCATGGCCTCGTACTGTCCCGACCACTCCAGCCGGTAGCCCGGCGGCAAAGTGAGTCGCTCGGCCACAAGCCGCTTCGCATCCGCGACGTAGCCGCCCACATCCCGGCCGCGCACGTCCACATAGACGATGTTGTTGAGATAGCCGTTCTCCGACTTGATGAGCGTTGGCCCCTTCACGATGCCCAGGTGCGCCAACGTTCCGAGGGCCACCTGCGCGCCCGAGGGGGTGGCGACGAGCGTGTTACGCACCGCCTCCGGGTCGTCACGCAAGTCGCGCGGGTAGCGCACGAGCACCGAGTATCGCTCGCGGCCGGCGATGACCTCGCCCGCTTCCGCGCCGCCTACCGCCGTGCTCGCGGCCATGAGCACCTCATCGCCTGTCATCCCATACCGGGCCGCGGCGGCGCGGTCGAGCGTGATGTCCAGGTACCGGCCTCCCTCGGGCCGCTCGGAGAAGACCGTGTTCGTCCCTGGAACGGCGGGGAGCAGCCCCTCGAGTTCCTTCCCGATCACATCGAGGGTATCGAGTGAGGGCCCGAAGATCTTGATCCCCACGGGTGTCTTGATCCCGGTTGCCAGCATGTCGAGCCGGTTCTTGATCGGCATCGACCACATGTTCGCCACCCCCGGCGTCTTCACCGTGTTGTTTGCCTCGCTCACGATGGAGTCATATGTCACGCCTGGACGCCACTCCTTCGCGTCCTTGAGGACCGCGATCGTCTCGATCATCGACATGGGCGCCATGTCAGTGGCACTCTCGGCGCGCCCGATCTTGCCGAGCACCAGCCTCACTTCCGGAATTCTGGCCAGCGCCGCGTCCCGTTGCTGCAGAATCATCTTCGCCTGTGCGGTGCCTGTGCCGGGAAAGAGGCTCGGCATGTCCATGATGCTCCCCTCGTTCAAGGGCGGCATGAATTCGCTCCCCAGTCGTGACCAGGGGAAGATGGACATGGCAAGCACGACGACGGCGCTGACAATGATTCCCCACCGATGTCGCAGCACAAATCCCATGACGGGCCGGTAAGCACGGATCAGAGCGCGATTGATGGGGTTCGCCGCCTCCGGCTTCACCCGGCCACGAATCACGAGCCCCATCATGAGCGGCACCAGCGTGATCGACAGAAGCGCGGCCGAACCCATCGAGAGCGTCTTCGTCCACGCGAGCGGCTTGAAGAGCCGTCCCTCCTGGTCCTGCAGCGCGAACACGGGAACGAACGACACGGTGATGATGAGGAGCGAGATGAAGAGCGAGGGGCCCACTTCCTTCGCTGAGTCAACCACGATTTCCCAATGCGTGCGTTCGGATGTCTCGCCCTCGTTCCGCTCCAGATGCTTGTGAAAGTTCTCCACCATTACGATGGCCGCGTCGATCATCGCGCCGATCGCAATGGCGATTCCGCCCAGCGACATGATGTTCGCGTTCAGGCCCAGAACGCGCATCGCGACGAACGCCATGAGAATGCCGACGGGAAGCGTGACGATCGCGACGAGCGCACTCGATGCATGCAGCAGGAAGAGCAGCGTGACAGCCGCCACGATGAGCGACTCTTCGAGCAACTTTCCCTTCAGTGTCGCGATGGCGCGCTCAATCAGGTTGGAGCGATCATACCCATTGACGAAGACCACGCCCCTGGGCAGCGACGGTTGGATCTCGGCCATCTTCGCCTTCACCCGATTGATCACGGCGAGCGGGTTTTCACCGAAGCGCATGACCACCCACCCGGTCACGATCTCCCCCTTGCCATCGAGATCGGCGATCCCGCGCCGGATGTCGGGGCCGAGCTGCACCCGGGCCACATCGCCCACGGTGATGGGCGTGCCTCCGGCACCCGTGGCGAGCGACACCGCGCGAATGTCGTCGAGATTGTGGAACCGCCCGCGCCCGCGCACCACGTACTCCGAGCCGCTCATCTCCAGCACGCGTCCGCCCACATCCTCGTTCGAGGCGCGCACGGCCTCCGTCACCTTCGCGAGTGGAATGTTGAAGGCGAGCAGCCTGGCGGGATCCACGATCACCTGGTACTGCTGCTCGTAGCCACCCAGGGATGCGATCTCCGCCACGCCGGGCACGGCGGTGAGCGCCGGGCGCACCGTCCAGTCCTGCACGCTCCGGAGCTGGGCGAGATTCATCTGGCCCGTGGTATCGGCCAGGATGTACTGCATCACCCAGCCCACGCCGGTGGCATCGGGACCGAGCATGGTCATGGCGTCGGGCGGCAGCTTCCCGCGCACCGAGTTCAGGTACTCGAGCACGCGCGAGCGCGCCCAGTAGAGATCAGTGCCGTCATCGAACACGACATAGACCGCCGAGAGCCCGAACTGACTCATGCCGCGCACGTACTTCGTGTGCGGCACCTTGAGCATCTCGGTCTCCATGGGGTAGGTGACCTGATCCTCGACAAGCTGCGGTCCCTGCCCCGGCCACTGGGTCATGACGATGACCTGGACGTCGGAGAGATCGGGAATCGCGTCGACGGGCGTCCGCCACATTGCCCAGAGCCCGGCGACCGTGATCGCGACGGTCGCGAGAAGTACCAGAAACCTGTGCCCCACTGACCATTCGATGATGCGAGCGAGCATGATGGGCTACCTCCCATCCGGGGACATCTTCATCCCCTTCATGTTCGTGCCTTTCATGTCGGACGTGTTCATCTGCCCCATCATGCTCTTCAGCACCTCGCCCAGGTTCGATTCGGAATCGAGGAGGTACTGCGCCGAGGTGACGACGCGCTGCCCGGCGTCGAGTCCGGAGAGCACTTCGGTGTACTCCCCTGCGGTGCGCCCGGTCACGACATGCATGGGCATGAGATTCCCGCCGCCCATGTCCATGAAGACCAGCATGCGCTGCCCGGTGTTGAGCACCGCCGATGTCGGCACAGTAAGCGCGCGTCGTGAGGGCGTGGTGAGCGTCACGGTTGCGTACATACCCGGTTTGAGGAGCCCGACAGGGTTGGGCACCGCAATGCGCGCCCGCACCGTGCGCGCTGATTGATCGAGCGTCGGGTATACGTATCCCACCCGCCCGTCGATCGGCCGGCCCGGATACGAGGTGAGCTCGACCGCGGCGTGCGACCCTGCGCGCACCGCGCTTGCATCCTGCTCGCGGAGCGCGACGTCGATCCACACATTGCCCAGATTGGCGATCCGGTAGAGCATCGCGCCCGCCTGGATGGCCTGGCCCTGCACGACATTCTTCTCCAGCACGATGCCGGAGGCGGGCGCATTGAGGGTGAGCGTCCGGCGTACCTTCCCGGTGCGAAGGACCTCATCGATCTGCGCATCGGAGATGTCCCATTGCGCAAACCGCTGTTTGGCGGCAGTCATGAGGTCCGTCGGGGGCATCGGTACGCCGGGCACGCTGCTCTCGCCAATACTGTGCTGCAGCGTGGCCGCGATCAGAAGCTCCTGCTCGGCCGCTACCAGCTCCGGCGAATAGATCTCCATGAGCGGCTGGCCCTTGCGCACGCGCTGTCCGGTTTCGTCGACGTACAGGCGCTCGACGTAGCCCGCGAACCGAGCCGTCACGTCGGTCAGCCGCGACTCATCGACGGTCACGACCCCGACGGCGCGCACGCTGCTCGCCAGCGTTCGCTCTTCCACGCTCCCGAAAGTGACGCCGAATTGGCGAAGCTGGTCCGCGGAAAGCTGAACGGTTCCATTGGTCGGCATGTTCATGTCGCTCATGTTCCCGCGTGCTCCTGCGGACTTTGCACCGTTCAATGCACCGGTAGTGCGCGCCGCCGCACCTCGCTGGGTCATGCGCCATGCGATGAACGCCACGACTGTCGCGGCGATGACAATGCCGGCACCAATCATGGTGCGGCGCCCTCGCGGTTGATTCATCGAAGGACTCCCGCGCCCACGGTGCGTTCCAGCTCCGCAAGGCTTGTCGCGAAATCGGTGAGTGATCGATAGTAGGCAGTCTCGCTGTTGAAAACGCTGGCCTGCGCGTCCATCACGGCGGCAAAATCGATGCGCCCCACCTGATAGCTTGCGGTGGTTGACGCGAGCGTCGCATGCGCCTGGGGCAGTATCGCCCGCTTGGAGAGGGCGAGCGCCGTCCGCGCCCGCTCGATGTCACTCACCTGCGTGGCCACCGCCGCGTTCAAGGTTTTCACCATCTGGTGATGCTCCGCCTCGAGTGCAGTGAGCTCGGCTGCGGCTTCGGCAACATCCGCATCCTGCTTGCGCCCCTT